>Ga0101944_10001563_pt1 | contig 46035 bp, 28 predicted proteins | sample DewCreD2012metaG_FD_75245 | JGI IMG/M metagenome (GOLD analysis project Ga0101944, IMG submission 75245) | Hot spring sediment bacterial and archeal communities from British Columbia, Canada, to study Microbial Dark Matter (Phase II) - Dewar... ... | reverse complement strand
CTGACATACAAAATTATTAATACAATTTGCTTATCTCGAAAAACATTAAGAATAAAAAGCCTGAAAAATGTCCATTAGAACAGATTATCTAAAAAATAGCCTGAATTTTGTCCATTACGCCCCATTTTTTTATTAGCCTGGTTGAATTTGTTAGTTCATGGTACTTCAGGTAACTACCCCTGTAACATTTTTCACATTCGGGCGTCGTATGGTAAAACAACCGAATGTTAAACTTAATCTGATAAAACAATGAAAAAGTTTTTACTTGTGGGATTGATGTTTTCCGTTATTACCCAACTTAGCGCACAGAACAAGGAGGACATACTTCGAAACCTCGAAAATCCCGACACGCTCAAACAGCAAAGCGCTAAAGCATCCAGCGATAAGCAACCCATGGTAATTGTTCGCAAGGTTGTAAAGGTTGTTGATGGCGATTCAATTATTGAGGAACGCATCGACACGGTTACCTCGGTTAATGCTGTTACCGTTGATTCGGATAATATGGCCTGGGTTAACACCATGGGCGATACCATTAAGGCCGCCAAGGGCGATACAGTGGTGGTAAGGCTCGGTAAGAAAAAGATGGTAATAGTTGATTCCAAGGACAAAACAGTTATTGAAATACCTGAAAAGGGGAAAAAGTCCGACGAAATTATTGAGTACAAGGAGGTGAAAAAATTCAAGGGGCACTGGTCGGGTTTTGAACTGGGTATCAACGGGTTCATGGACAAGAACCAGTCCATGACACAAACCGGCGATTTAGCCTGGATGGATTTAAAGCAGGCACGCTCATGGAACACCAACATCAACTTTACCCAGTATAGCATTGGTTTTGGAACCGATAAGGCAGGTCTGGTAACCGGATTGGGTTTGGAGTTTAACGATTACCATTTCTCAAATCCAATATCGCTCAAGGTTGTGAATGGCATTACCGTAGCCGATAGTTCATACATTCAAGCCGGCTACAGGGTTGAAAAGACCAAAATCACCATGTCGCACCTAACACTTCCGTTGCTCCTTGAGTTCCAGTTGCCCATGGGCGACAAACGTAAGGACAGAATCTACATCTCAGCAGGTGTAATTGGTGGGGTAAGGCTTGGCTCTCACACCAAGGTGGTTTACGACGATGGATCGCGCCATAAGGATAAAAATCGCGGCGACTTTAACATTGCCACCCTACGCTACGGCTTTACCGCACGCATGGGATACAAGGGTATCAGGCTTTTTGCCAACTATTACCCGGTTCAGCTTTTTGAAAAGGACAAAGGCCCTGAAATCTATCCCTTCTCGGTAGGTCTTGTTCTGGTTCCATTTGATTAGTTACAATTAGTGGTTAGGTTACAAAAGGCGGGTTTTACCCGCCTTTTGTAGTTGATAGTTGACAGTTGTTAGTTGTTAGTGAGATTAATGTCATGCTGAGCTAGTCGAAGCATCTCTTTGAATCTTTCGTCCTTTAATCCCTTTTGATTGGTTTTTCGGAAACCGCTCTTTGCTATATTTTCTGTTGCGATGCAACGTTTCACCCTTGCTCTTTGGCAAATGAATTGCGTGCATCGCCAAATATTTTGAAATCACAATACCCAGGGTTAAAACCCTGGGCTTAGCTGATATGCCCCTACAGGGTTGTTCGCTATACCTGAGAGAGATTCCTCGACTAGCCCGGAATGACAATACTCCTAGCATCATTACGCCCTTTGTCATGCTGAGCTTGTCGATGCATCTCTTTGTACATTCATTCCCTTTATCCCTTTTGATTGGTTTTTCGGAAATCGCTCTTTGCAATGCCTTTCTATTGCGATGCAACGATTTACCCTTGCTCTTTGGCAAATGCATTGCGTACATCGCCTAATATTTTTTGAATTCCACAATACCCAGGGTTAAAACCCTGGGCTTAGCTGATTTGCCCCTACAGGGCTGGAAACGGCGTTCGTTGTTCGTGTATCGTTGTTCGTGAATGCCACTCTGTGTAACACCGTGTTGCACTGTGTAACCCTGTGATATCAATTTGGTTGATGGTTGATAGTTGATAGTGAATCCTAAACCCCAAACCTTAAACCTTGAACTTTAAATCTTTATCCTTTAACCTTTATCCTTTATCCTTTGCACACTGCACACTGTACTCTATTTTTCCCTACCTTTGCCAAAACCTCCTTAAAAATGAAAATTCTCGGACTTATTCCCGCCCGATACGCTTCAACCCGATTCCCGGGTAAACCACTTGCCATAATTGCTGGTAAACCAATGATTCATTGGGTTTACGAGCGTGCATCGCAGGTGTTTGAGTGGTGCTATGTGGCTACCGACGACGATAGGATTAAGCGCGCTGTTGAGGCGTTTGGGGGTAAAGTAGTGATGACCTCGGAACTACACAAGAGCGGTACCGACCGTTGCGCCGAGGCTCTCGATATTGTTCAGTCCGAGCAGAATATACAGTTCGATGTGGTGGTTAACATTCAGGGCGACGAGCCTTTCATTCAGCCCCAGCAGCTTGGCCGTGTGGTTAGCTGCTTTAGAAACCCCGATGTTCAGATTGCTACGCTTGTAAAACCCTTTGCCCCTAACGAAGATGTGTTTAACCCCAACAGCCCCAAGGTGATACTGAACCAAAACTCCGAGGCCATCTACTTTAGCCGCTCGGTTATACCATTTATTCGCGGAAAAGAGCAATCGCAATGGCCGAACTCGTTCAGGTATTTGAAGCACATAGGGCTATACGCATACCGGGCTGATGTACTCCTGCGGATAACCCGCCTACAGCAAACCCCACTGGAGCTAGCCGAGTCGCTTGAGCAGCTGCGCTGGATTGAGAATGGATACCACATCACCGTAGTTGAAACCGATTTAGAAACCCTTGCCGTTGACACCCCCGAGGACCTCGAGAAGGTTAAGCAGGTGGCCGATAGGATGCTGAAGGAGAAGTAGTTGATGGTTGATGGCTGATAGTTGGTAGTTGATGGTTGTTCGTTGATAGTAGTTCGCGAATTAAAATAGAACGCTGATGACGCAGATTTAGCAGATTTTCACTGTGGAACACCGTGTAGACTCTGTGTAACACAGTGATACTGGTTTAGTTGATAGTTGTTAGTATAAGAACCCTAAACTTTGAATCCCGCTTTTCGGTACAGGTTCTGAAATATTGAATCTTGAATCTTGAATCTTGAATCTTGAATCTGAAATCTTTAAACCTTTCCCCCTCCCATGCATCAAATGCATAAACTCCTTAAAGCCTATTACCATGAAAAGGGTCGCTCTTTTTGTTATGCTTGCCTTTGCGCAGCTGTTTGTTTTTGCTCAAACCGATAGCGTAGTAAACCGAATTATCGCCCTTGGGCAAACCGATAACCAAACCATGGTGCTGCTCGATGAGCTTACCAACCGCATTGGTGGCCGGCTTATTGGTTCTAATGCCTACGATAATGCTGTTAAGTGGGCTGCGTCAAAGTTTGAGCAGTGGGGCATGGATGTACTGGTTGAGGAGGTTGGGGTTTTGCCCGTTGGCTTTAACCGTGGGCCCTGGTTCGGACGTTTACTCTCGCACAACGGTGAGATACTGCATTTTGCAACTCCTTCATACACCGCGGGCACCAAGGGTGTGCAACGCGGTCATGTGGTCATTGAGCCCAAATCGAGAAAGGAGTTGGAACGGATGAAAGGCAAGCTCAAAGGGGCATGGGTGCTGATTGGTGGCGAAAACGAGGGATGGCCCATCGACTGGTCGGCTGAGGGCGATGCCCGCAGGGCTAAGATTATTGCCAGGAACGACTCCATTGAGGTTTTGAACGACTCAATCCGCCGGTTCAACTGGCAGAACCGCGATCGCAAAGACCTGCAAAAGGAACTTATACCGCTTGTTGAGGAGCCGGCACTCTTTTACCGCGAGATGGTTGAGGCAGGCATCCTTGGCATTATTCAATCGTCAAAGCTACCCATACGTGTCCTATACGACCGTAAGAATATCGATAAAATGACATGGGAAAACTTACCCCGCATTCCCGATATCAAGCTCGATGAGCATCAGTACGCAGCTATTAAAACAATGGTTCAGGAGCGCCAGTACGTGGTGCTGGAGTTCGATATCCGCAACCATTTCCGTCCAGGGCCTGTTCCCTACCATAACGTTTACGGTATAATAAAGGGTACCGAGAAACCCGATGAGCTGGTTATTGTTGGCGGTCACCTCGATGCCTTTGATGTAGCCACCGGGGCATCCGATAACGCCTCAGGTGCTGTTCCGGCCATGGAGGCAGCAAGGCTAATCATGAAGGCTGGTGGCAAGCCCAAGCGAACCATTATTGTTGCCCTGTGGGCTGGCGAGGAGTTTGGCCTGCTGGGCTCAACCGCATGGGTGCAAAAGTACCAGAGCTTGCTACCTAAGGTATCGGCCATGTTTAACCGCGATGGTGGCCCAACTGTTCCCGTGAACATCTCGGTACCCAAAGCAATGATTGATGATTTCAATGCCATTTGCCAACCGCTTGCCAATGCCAATCCAAGGTACCCGTTTAAGGTGATAGAGGCTACGCCTCGCCCTAAACCCAAGCATGCTGGTGGCACCGATTCCTCGCCCTTTCAGATGGCAGGCGTACCCGCCTTTAACTTCGGTACCTCCGATGCCGATGGCGTTGACTTCAGCTACGGCGAGATTTGGCATACCGAGCGCGACACCTACGAGAAATGCCCGGCCGATTACATGAACCACGCCTCGGTGGTAAATGCCGTGGTGGTGTACGGCGTGGCAAACCTGCCCCATCTCCTCTCCCGCGAGGGCCTCTTTGCCCCCGATGAACCCGCACCCGTGCAGGGAAAAAAGGGAAAGAAACGATAGGCGTTGCTCGTGAAATGAAATAGAACGCTGATGACGCAGATGATTTAGTTGTTCGTTGATAGTTGTTCGTGAATTGAAATTGAACGCTGATGACACAGATTGTAAGGATTTACACAGTGAAACTCTGTGAAACACTTTGATACTGTTTTAGTTGATAATATTAGAACCTTGAACTCCGCAGAGCAGAGCAGGCTCCTTATCCATTATCCTTTGTTCCCGCTTCGCGGGACAGGCTCTTTAACCTTATTCTGAGATTCCTCGCATTTGCTCGGAATGACAAGAAGCGTTGTTCGTTGCTCGTTGTTCGTAAAAGAATGACCCGGCATGAAAACAAATGAATCTGAAATCCTCTTTATTACCCTTTATTCCCGCTAACGCGGGACAGGCTCTTGAACCATGAATCTTTAATTTGGAACCATGAATCTTTAATTTGGAATCCCGCTAATGCGGGACAGGTTCTGGAATCTGGAATCTGGAATCTGGAATCTTTACCCTTTATCCATTGTTGAGATTCCTCGACGAGCTCGGAATGACAATACCCCTTGCATTCTTATGCTCTTTTTGTCATGCTGAGCTAGCCGAAGCATCTCCTTGCCCTTTCATCCCCTTTTGATTGGTTTTCAGGCAATAGCTCTTTGCATTGCCTTTCTTTTGCGATGCAACCTTTCCCCCTTGCTCTTAGGTTTACGCATTGCGTGCATCGCTTAACTAATGGGATTCCTACACTCAGGGTTAAAACCCTGGGCTAAGCTGATTTGCCCTTACAGGGCGATTAACACACGCGTCTGAATATGCGCGCTAATGAGGAAGAACGCACGCGTCATGAGACGCGCGCTAACGAGAGATTTACACTGTGATACCAATTTGGTTGATGGTTGATGGCTTAAGAAACCACCTTAAATCATGAATCTGAAATCTGAAATCTGAAATTTTTAAATTTTTATCCTTTAACCTTTAACCTTTATCCTTACCCCCCCTCTGCACACTGTACACTGCACACTCATTAAAAAGAAAATGCAACTATAAAAACCTGCTCTACATAGAATAAACCACCAAACAAGTATCAAAAAGTAAAATTTCCGCAAACGATTCCAACATTTTTATTGACACACATCAAAAATAGCTGTAACTTAACACCCCTTTTCAACCATTTTTTTAACCTTTGCTCATTGGAAGTTGATGGTTGACGGTTGATGGTTGACAGTGAATTTTAAACCTTTAACCTTTAATCCCGCTAACGCGGGACAGACTCTTGAACCTTGAATTTGAAAACTTGAATTTGGAATTTTGAATCCCGCTAATGCGGGACAGGTTCTGGAATCTTGAATTTGAAATCTTGAATTTGGAATTTGGAATCCCGCTAATGCGGGACAGGTTCTGGAATCTTGAATTTGAAATCTTGAATTTGGAATTTGGAATCCCGCTAATGCGGGACAGGTTCTGGAATTTGGAATCTTGAATCTTGAATCTAACTAAACACAAATCTATATGCCTATGAAAACAAAAAATCTACTCAAAACCATGGCCCTTACGCTTACCCTGCTCCTTGCAGGTAAGGTCGGGTGGGGGCAGCCTTTACTGATTGAGAATTTTGATTATCCTGCAGCCGAAAAACTTACAGACCATGGGTGGACAGCCCATAGTAGTGCAGGAACAAATCCTATTCAGGTTACATCACCTGGCTTAACATTTACTGGCTATCTTCAATCAGGTATTGGCAATGCTGCAGGAGTTAATAACAATGGTGAAGATGTTCACAAAACATTTGGTTCTCAAACTACCGGAACAGTTTATGCTGCATTTATGGTACAAACCCAGGCTCCAAATAGTAACGTGTATTTTTTTCATTTAGGTCAATTATCTATTGGTACTACTTTTTTTACAAGAGTATATGTAAATGCAACTGGTGATGGATTAGCATTAGGTGGAACTTCTACACCATCAACTTGGATTCCGATTACAGCAAGTCAAACATATTTAGTTGTAGTAAAATATGATATTACAAGTAAAATAAGTAGTTTATATGTTTTTTCAACTTTGCCTGCTTCTGAACCCGCAACTGCTGATCAAACATTCACAGAAACCGTTTCAATTTCAAATGTAGGCTCCGTTGCTTTAAGACAAAACAATGTTTCACAAAGGATTACAGTGGACGGTATCCGCATAGCAACCAGCTGGGAAGAGGCAGTACATGGTGTTGCACCTGCTTGGACATTAGGCTATCCTTCTCTCTCAAATATTCTTTCAAGCAGCGCTGATTTGGTGGTAAACACCAACGAACCCGGCACCGCCTACTATGTTGTTCTGCCCGATGGTGCAGCCGCTCCTTCATCTGCACAGGTTAAGGCAGGTACCGACGCATCCGATACCCCTGTTGCATTAAAAGGGAGCATTACTATTGGTGCAGCTAATACCGATTTCACAACTACCATTAGCAGTTTAACAGCCTCAACCGATTACGATGTTTACGTGGTAGCAGAGGATGATGAAACTACACCCATTATTCAGTCAAGCCCAACAATGCTTAACCTGCGCACCGCCGATCCCGATATTACCGCACCCGCATGGACGGCTACCTACCCTAAGGTTGCCAATGTGGCTAATAACGACTTTAATTTGCTGGTAAACCTCGATGAACCTTGCACTGCTTACTACGTTGTTGTTTCCGATGGCTCACCTGTTCCAACCAGCGCAGAGGTTAAGGCTGCTACTGCTACTGGTACTGTGGTATCGGGTAGTGTTGCAGTGGCTGCTGCCAGTACGGAGTACACCAAAAATATTAACGGATTAACCGCCGGTACTACATATGATGTTTACGTGGTTGCTGAGGATGCTTCAAGCAATTTACAGGCATCACCTGAGACTATTTCCGATGTTACCACCACCAATATCCTTCCCGAGCCCACCAACCACGCCACTGGTTTTGCTGTGTCTGGTGTGGTTAAGAGCAACGAGGTTACCCTCACTTGGACCGATGCCGTGGCCGGCGCTCAGGCTCCCGAAAACTACGTGATTGTGGTTAACACCACCGGCACCTTCACCGTTACCGATGGCACCCCCATTGCTGACGATACCGACTTTAGCGACGATGCCGGTGCCATTAATGTGGCCTACGGCGTGCAAACTGCTACACTTAACACCCTGCTTCCTGGTAAGCACTACTACGCACAGATTTTCCCTTACACCAATTCCGGTGCATCTATCAACTATAAAACCGATGGAACGGTTCCACAGGTTGAGATTTTAACACCAAGCATTACCATCACCTCCCCCAACGGCGGTGAAACATTCTTTGCCGGCGATAACATTACCTTTACATGGACATCGGCCAACATGGACTCCGAAAGCATTACCGTTGAAGCATACGTTAGGAATGGGTTAACCACCAACTGGAGTTGGATCACTATTATTCCTTCAACCGTTAACGATGGCTCCGAGGCTTTCACAATCCCTGCCGATGCCAAGTATGGTACACAGTATAAGATTCGCCTTACCGGACTAACCAGCGGCACAGCCGATTCGAGCGATGCTACCTTTACCGTTATTGCCACACCCTCCATATACAGCGTTCAGATCGAAAATACGGGAAGCGCCTCTAACTACCAGAACGATAGCGTTCGCATTGGCGGTATTGTAACTGCCGTTACCTCAAAAAACTACTACCTACAGGCAGGTACAGGTCCTTGGAGTGGAATTTACGTTTACTACAATACTGCACACACCTACCAGGTAGGCGATAGTTTAATTGTAGTTGGTAAAGTGGTTGAGTATAACAACCTTACCGAAGTTACCACAAGCAAAGCCGCTACTGTGGTTAATACGGGTAATGCAACATCCGTAACCGAGGTTACTACCCTTGCAGCCAGTGCCGAAGAGTATGAGAGTGTACTCATTAAGGTAACCGGTGCAATTTGTAATTCAGGAAGCGCAGGGAACTACCAGGTTAGCGATGGCACTGGCGTTTTAGTGGTTTGTAAATCGATATATACCGGCCTTACACTTGAAGTAAATCGTAAGTACGATATTACCGGAGTTTTGGGCTTGTATAACTCATCGTATCAGCTATACCCCCGTGGAGCAGCCGATATTTACCTGTATGGTAACGATGCCAAGCTATCGGACCTTAAGGTTGATGGTGTAACCGTAACCGGTTTTGACCCTGCAACCCTAACCTACGATGTGGAGTTACCCTACGGTACAACCACCGTGCCCACCGTAACCTACACCCTGAACGATTCCAAGGCTACAGCCATCAAGACTGATGCTGCTGCGCTTCCGGGCTCAACCACCGTTGCGGTTACCGCTGAGGATGGCCTGGTTAGCCAAACCTATACCATTAACTTTACCGTGGCAGCACCCTACACCGAGACTAACATATTAACCTATACCGTGGCAGGTGTTAATGCTACCATTGATAATGTTAACCATACCGTAACCGCTACCGTTTCCTATGCTACCGATATAACAAACCTGGTTGCTACCTTTACCCTATCCGATGGTGCTACCGCAAAGGTTGGCACTGTTGTTCAGGAGAGTGGCGTAACCCCCAACAACTTTACTAACCCCGTTATTTACACTGTAACCGCACAGGATGGAACGCATACACAGGATTGGACGGTTACCATTAACAAGGCTGCTGAGCCCAGCCATGAGGCTAATATCACCGCCTACAGCATAAATGGTGTAGATGGTGTAATCAACTCGGGCGACCATACCATAAGCGTAACGCTGCCTTACGGCACCAATGTTACCGCTTTGGTGGCTACCTTTACCCTTTCAACCAACGCAACCGCCAAGGTAGGCGGTGCTGATCAGGTAAGCGGCACAACCGCCAACGACTTTACCAACCCTGTTACCTACACCGTAACCGCCGAGGATGGCACAACCACTCAGGATTGGGTGGTAACCGTTAACCTAACCGCAGCAAGCACTGAAAAGGATATCCTCACCTTTACCATTACAGGCCAAGTATCGTCCACAATCGATGCTGTTGCTGGTACGGTAACCGTTGTAATGCCATTTGGCACCAACGTTACCAGCTTAACACCAACCATCACCGTATCGCAGTACGCTACCATTAGTCCCGCCAGCGGCGTGGCTCAGGACTTCACCAACCCTGTGGTTTACACCGTAACCGCCCAGAATAACAGCACCAAGGCATGGACAGTAACAGTAACAGTTCAGCCTGCCAGCAACGATGCTACAGTTAGCTCAACTGTTTACACCGTAAACAATGTTGATGGTACCATTACCAATGTGCCATACAATGCCACACTTGCAACCTTTAAGTCAAACATTACACCTGCAAGTGGTGCAACCTTTGAGGTTTACCAAAGCGATGGTACAACCGTGGCTACTGACCTTCAAACTGGTTACAAACTGATTTGTACAGCTCAGGATGGTAATACCACTAAGACCTACACAATCACTTTAAACACACCTCCAGCAACTCCATTAGTTTACGAACCATTTGATTATACTGTTGGTACTGCACTACAAGGACAGGGTGGATGGACTGCGCTTAATACTGGTGATGATCTTTTAATTGCTTCAGGCAACCTTACCTATTCCGATCTAGCCCCATCTACCGGTAATAAGCTGTCATTTGCAGGTGCAGGTATCGATGCGTATAAAGAATTTAACACTAACGGTATTTCCTCTGGAAAAGTTTACTACTCCTTTATTCTTAAAGTAACCGATTTAACTGCTGCAACAGACGCAGCTGGAGGTTATTTTATAGGCTTTGCCTATGACAATACTAACTTTGGTGCAACCGTTTGGACTAAACGTGTTGATGATAATAGCTACCAGATTGGAATTAACAGCAGAACAAACACTACAACTACCCAGTTTACAAATGTTAACTACTCAAAGGATGCAGAGGTATTCATTGTAGCGTCGTACGAGGTTGTTAGCGGCACAGGAAACGATGTAGCCAAGATATGGATTAATCCTGCTTCTCAAGATTTTGGTACCGCCAATGAGCCAACATCAACCCTAAGTATTACCAATACAGGTGGAACTGACCTTACATCAGTGAAGAGAATTTTCATACGTCAGGATTCCAATACTGAGACACCTGCAATTGAACTCGATGAACTTAGAATTGGTGATACCTGGGCACAGGTTACCCCTAAAGGCGCGTTAAGCAACGACGCCACCGTTACCTCAACGGTTTACACCGTTGACAGCAACGCCGGAACTATTACCAACGTTCCGCAAACCGAAACGCTGGCCAACTTTAAGGCTAACATTACCCCTGCTGCCGGTGCTACCTTTGAGGTTTACCAGGCCGACGGTACCACCGTTGCCACCGACCTGCAAACCGGTTACAAGCTAATTTGTACCGCCGAGGATGGTGTAACCACTAAGACCTATACCATTACCCTGAACACCACCCTGAGCAGCGAGAAGGCTATTCTCAGCTACAGCATCAATGGTGTAAACGGTACAATTGATGCCGTTAACCACACCGTAACCCTCAATTTGCCCTACGGCACCGATAGGAGCAACCTTATTGCCACATTTACCCTATCAACTGCTGCCACCGCTAAGGTTGGTGCAACAGTTCAGGTGAGCGGCACAACCGCTAACAACTTTACCAGCCCCGTTACCTACACCGTAACCGCCGAGGATGGCTCAACCCAGGATTGGGTAATAACCGTTAACCTAACCGCAGCAAGCACTGAGAAGGATATCCTCACCTTTACCATTACAGGCCAGGTATCGTCCACAATCGATGCTGTTGCTGGTACGGTAACCGTTGTAATGCCATTTGGCACCAACGTTACCAGCTTAACACCAACCATCACCGTATCGCAGTACGCTACCATTAGTCCTGCCAGCGGTGTGGCTCAGGACTTCACCAACCCTGTGGTTTACACCGTAACCGCCCAGAATAACAGCACCAAGACCTGGACTGTAACTGTAACAGTTCAGAGCATACCTTTAACCTCCATCTACAATATCCAGTACACCACTGCTACCAGCGGCGATTCACCACTTAAGCTTCAGCAGGTTCGCACCAAGGGTATTGTAACCGCTCTTAAAACGGCTGCAACCACCTTTAACATGTGGTTGCAGGATAGTGCAAAAGCATGGAATGGCGTGTATGTTTACGGCGTAAACAACTCCCTTGGAACAATTGCCCAGGGCGATAGCGTTGAGCTAATTGGTACAGTGGATGAGTACAATAACCTCACCGAGATTAAGACCGTTACCTACCTAAACAAGATTAATAGCGGTAACATCCTACCAACCCCTGTTGCAGTTACCCCTGCTCAGGCAGCCAGCGAGGCATACGAGGGTGTTCTGGTTAAGCTCAGCAATGTTGAGTGCACCGTTGCCGATGCCGGTTATGGCGAGTTCACCGTGAGCGATGGTACCAATACCATTAATGTTGACGACTTCCTCTATAAGTACACCCCAACCCAGGGTGCACGCTACAACATTACCGGTGTGGTTGATTACAGCTTTGGTGCTTTTAAGGTTCTGCCACGCAGCACCAGCGATGTGGAAAGCGCTCAGGTTAAGTACACCGTTACCTTCACTGTTAAACGTTCCGACGGAACAACTCCAGTTGATGGCGCTACCATCACCGTTACCGGTCAAGTCAATGTAACCACCGATGCCAGTGGAGTAGCCACCATGCAGCTGCCCGATGGTACCTACACCTACGTTGTGGTTAAGTCAGGATTCGATACCAAGAATGGTAACTTTACCGTTAACGGTGCCGATCTTCCTGTTAACATCACATTGATACAAACAGGTATTCCAGCCAACCCCATTGCTAAGCTAAGCGTTTACCCCAACCCATTCACTGATCGTATCTACTTCACCGGCACTGAGGTTACCCGTGTAACCATCACCTCGGTAATTGGTCAGGTAGTTATGGATCGTAAGGTTGAGAATGCTGAATCGGTTGATGTTAGCTCGCTTGACCGCGGTATTTACCTGGTACGCTTCTACAACAGCAAGGGCGAGTCGGTACTACGCAAACTAGTTAAGGAGTAATCCACTTAATTCAAATAACGAAAGAACCCCGCTTAGGCGGGGTTTCTTTTTGGTTGAAAGTTGATGGTAAACTCAATGGAACACAGATGACGCAGATGATTTAGTTGTTCGTTGTTCGTTGCTAGTTGTTCGTGAATTGAAATAGAACGCTGATGACGAAGATTTGGCAGATTTCCACTGTGAAACACCGTGTGAACCCTGTGTAACTCTGTGGTGCTTATTTAGTTGACGGTTGATAGTTTGAAAATGACCCGTCCTCTCTTGTCATGCTGAGCGCCGCCGAAGCATCTCTTTACTTTAAACCTTTTATAATGAGATTCCTCGCATTTGCTCGGAATGACAAAACCTTAGCATCCTCAAACCTTTGTCATGCTGAGTTCCGCCGAAGCATCTCTTCAATCTTCAATGAATGAGATCCTTCGCTACGCTCAGGATGACAAGTGGCCTTGACGGTTGACTGTTGATGGGTGATAGAAATGAATTCACATTTAATCTTGAATTTAGAATCCCGCTAATGCGGGACAGGTTCCCGCTAATGCGGGACAGGTTCTGGAATTTTGAATTTGGAATCTGGAATCTTTCTGAACACTGACTTTACTCAAAATTTGGAAGGAACTCTTTTAGGTTGTATTCTTTGCATATACCCTGAAACTCCTTAAGGAGTTCATCGCCAAACGGAACGCCTTTATCCTTACGGGTTTTCCATACCTCATACTCTTTTTCGCCAGCGGTATAAATACGGGGTTGTCCCGGCATTTTTTTCGATGCCCTTAGTTCACGTAGAATATTACCAGTAGTTCGCTTAAAATCGTCAACCTCAGTAAAGGCACTAATATCAATAGCAATAAAGAAATGACCCAGGTTGTACGGAACCTTTTTGCCATCCTTAAAGCCGGTAAGCATTTTTAGGTAAGCTCCCTGCTGTAGGGCAGCCGAAAGAATTTCCACAACAGTGGCATAGCCATATCCCTTATAGCCTGCAGTTTCCTCGCCTATACCTCCAAGTGGTGTTAATGCAGCTTTACCGCTAGTCAGGTCGGCAAGTACCTCCTTGGGGTCGGTTTTGCTGTCGCCATTCTCGTCAATCACCCAACCCTTGGGCAAAGTTTTGCCCTCCCTATCGTAAAGCTCAATTTTACCACGCTGGGTAATTGAGGTGGCGCAGTCCAGAAGGAAGGGGAAGGGTTCGTCGGTAGGCATTCCAAATGTTAATGGGTTTGTGCCCAGCATATTTTCCACACCAAAGGTCGGAGCAATTGAAGGGCGGGCATTGGTTCCGGTAATACCTATCAGGTTCTCCTTTACTGCCATTAAAGCGTAATAGCCCGCAAAACCGTAGTGAGTAGAGTTACGCACGGCTACCATGCCCATGCCATACTTTTTGGCTTTCTCAATTGCCATTTTCATGGCATTGTAGCCAATTACATGACCCATGCCATTCTGGCCATCAATTACGGCAGTGGTTGGGCCTTCCTTTACAATTTGATAGTTGGTAACGGGATTCAGAATTCCGTCCTTAATACGGTCGAGGTAAATGGGTTTTAGCCTGTTTACGCCATGCGAATCGAACCCAAGCTTATCGGCTTGAACAAGAACATCGGTAACAATTTTTGCATCGCTCTCGGGTACACCGGCTTTTACCAGTACACCAACCATGAAGTTTTCAATTACCTCAAAGGGAATAAATTTTTGCGCCATAGGTTTTAGTTTTTTTGCTTTTCAGAATCCAAAATTACGGAATTTAAATTCCAGTCCCAAAACAATAATATCCTTTTGTCAACGTGAGTCCCGATATAGTTGGATTAAAGGTTAAAGAGCCTGTCCCGCGAAGCGGGAATAAATGGTAAAGGATAAAGAGGATTTCAGATTCATTTGTTTTCATGCCGGGTCATTCTTTTACGAACAACGAGCAACGAACAACGCCTTTAGCCCCGTAGGGGCTAAACATTTGTAACTCCATGCCTACTCCCATATATAGCGATGCACGCAATTCATTTGCCAAAGAGCAAGGGTGTAACGTTGCATCGCAAAGGGAAAGCATGGCTAAGAGCCCTTTACACATTCTTTCTTGTCTTGATACAAGAAAGAACATAATAAGTTCAGGGCTGTAAAGCCCGACCCATTTTCGGGTCAGGCTTTTATGCCACTGCTTGCTTTTTCCGTTCCATACTCGCTCAGGGAAAAGGGCTGGGGGCGAGGTCGTTTTCCACATTCAACCCTGATGACCCCTCTAAATCTCCCCTGGGAGGGGAGACTTTAGCCCTGCAAAAAAGCTTCCTAATTGATTCACCCCTCTCATATCAGGAGAGGGGCTGGGGGTGAGGTCAATTTCACGAACAACGAACAACTCCCCTCATTATCCTGAACATCTCAAAAGACCTTCCTAACAATTCAGCATAGAACCCGATACTGGAAATAAAAAAGCCCCGAAAAATTCGAGGCTTTAGTACCCGGGGCCGGGGTCGAACCGGCATGGTATTGCTACCACTGGTGTTTGAGACCAGCGCGTCTACCAATTCCGCCACCCGGGCGTTATAGAAAATCGGTGCGAAGATAATAAGTTTATCTGAGATTAGTCAATATAAAGACAAAAAAAATATTTAAACAACTTGTTTCTATTGACATATCAGCTTACGAATTTGGTTTTATTTGATTTGTTAAAACAGGTTAGGGCATAAATTAACCAGCTCTCAGCTTAACCTTTTTAGTGATGTACCGTTTGGCGGTTTTGTAGATGTTTTCAATATCGTACCCGCACTCAGCGTAGAGTTCCTGCTGGGTTCCCTGCTCAATAAACGCATCGGGAATACCCAAACGGACTACCTTAATGCTGTAACCATTATCGTTAAACCACTCCAGCACGGCACTTCCAAAACCACCAGGTAGGCAGCCGTCCTCAACCGTGATAACCGTTTTAAACTCCTTGCCCACAGCTTCAAGTATCTCTACATCCAGAGGCTTAACAAAACGCATGTCGGCATGAAAAACAGCATGGCCATCGGCCTCAAGCATATCGGCAGCCCTAGCTGCAAGGTTGCCAATGTGACCAATGGTCAGAATTGCAATATCGTTACCGGTTCTAAGCACTCTACCCTTGCCCAGTTCAACGCGTTTGAAAGGCTTACGCCAATCCACCATGACGCCGTTGCCGCGCGGATAGCGGATTGAGATTGGCCCCTTGGGCACCAGCTGAGCAGTATACATTAAGTTGCGTAGCTCCTCCTCGTTCATTGGTGCTGCAACGGTCATGTTAGGAACGCTACGCATGTATGCCAGGTCGTAGGCTCCATGGTGTGTAGCGCCATCATCACCTACTAAACCGCCACGGTCAAGGCAGAATACTACAGGTAAGTTTTGTAACGCAACATCGTGTATTACTTGGTCGTAAGCACGCTGCATGAAGGTAGAGTAGATGTTGCAGAATGGTATCAGCCCCTCAGCAGCTAGTCCGGCCGAGAAGGTTACTGCGTGTTGCTCGGCTATGCCCACATCAAAAGCTCTATGGGGCATCTTTTGCATCATGATGTTGAGGGAGCAGCCGCTTGCCATTGCAGGGGTTACCCCAACAATCTTTGGATTTTGCTCGGCAAGCTCAACAAGGGTTTCGCCAAAAACATCCTGGTAGCGGGGCGGCGTGGGCTTGTTAGCGTCAACCTTAATCCTCTCGCCGGTTTCCTTATCGAACAGTCCCGGCGCATGAAATGCTGTTTGATTATTCTCTGCGGGTGCGTACCCTTTGCCCTTAACGGTAACAATATGCAGTAATTTGGGCCCGGGTATATCCTTCAAATCCTGAAGCACGCGGGTTAGGTAAACCACATCGTGGCCATCAATTGGGCCAAAATACCTAAAGCCCATGGACTCAAACAGGTTGCTTTGCTTGAGCAGGGCTGCTTTAATGGCGTTCTCTACTTTCTGTATAAGGCTTCGGGTTTTCGGGCCAACCCTATCGAACCGGCCTAAAATATCCCACACCTCATCCTTTAGCTTGTTGTAGGTTTTTGATGTGGTAATATCGAGCAGGTACTCTTTCAAAGCCCCAACACTGGGATCTATTGAGATATTGTTGTCGTTAAGGATAACAAGCATGTTAGGGTTGATGCCACCCCCGTGGTTAAGAGCTTCAAAGGCCATTCCGCCTGTAAGCGCACCATCGCCAATTACAGCCACTACTTTTCGGTTTTCAAGTTTCAACCTCGATGCAACCGACATGCCAAGGGCTGCGGAAATGGAGGTGGATGAATGGCCAACACCAAAGGCATCGTACGGACTCTCGGAACGCTTTGGGAAACCGCTAATCCCCTTGTATTTACGGTTTGTGTGGAAAACATCGCGCCTGCCAGTTAGTATTTTGTGGCCATAGGCCTGATGGCCAACATCCCAAATTATTCGGTCAAAAGGAGTGTTATACACGTAGTGGAGGGCAATGGTTAGCTCAACCACCCCTAAACTCGATGCAAAATGGCCCGGATTCTCCGAAACAATATCAATAATAAACTGCCTGAGCTCAGCGCTTAAATCAATTAGCTGCTCAGGTGTTAACCTTTTAATATCCTCGGGCGAATCGATATTGCTTAGCAATGCGTACTTGTTCTCCATAAACACCATTCCCCTCACTATACCTTAACAGCTAAAATAGCACTTTGTTATATATTTTTCCAAATCTTTTCTGTCTAAATAATGGTTTTATGTTGATATTTTAAAAATGTTTCAAAATGCGATGGTGCAATTAAATTTTTATATTTGTTCAAAATAACTGCAACATGAAGCAATGTTCAAAATATTCTAAAGCCCTGATACTTGGGTTAGCAATTCTTGCAGCATGCGTGCCTGCCAAGGAATTTCAAGCACTACAGGATAAGAATGCAAAGTGCGAGGAGGAACGAGAAAAGCTATCGGTCGAGAACGAAGCGCTGTCAACTAAAAACGCGGAACTCGACAGTAAAACTCGTATCCTAAAGGCTAAAGTTGATGCATTAACCAGCGATAGTATCAGCAGGGCAGTAACCTTCAATCGAATTACCGAAGAATTGGCTTCGCTTAAGGAAAGGTACGCTGAACTGCAGAATCTGCAAGATGGTGTGATTTCCGGGAGCAAGGACGAGACCAAAAAACTTTTAAGGCAAATACAAAAAACCCAGGAGGAGCTCCAGGAAAAGGAAGATGCTCTAAAGGAACTTGAACGAAAGCTCTACCAACGAAAGCTGGGACTCGATAAAGTGCAAGCCAATCTGGACAGCATGAAGCGCGAACTTGATGCACGAAATGCCCGGCTTGTTGAACTTGAGCGTATGCTTAATGCAAAGGATTCGGTTATGAGGGCTCTCCGTAAAAAGGTAGCCGATGCTCTTTTTGGTTTCGAGGGGAAAGGTCTAACGGTTTCCATTCAGAATGGCAAGGTTTACGTATCGCTGGAGGAAAAGCTGATGTTCAAATCGGGCAGCTACGAGATTGACTCAAAGGGAGCTGCTGCCATTAAGCAGCTAATACCCGTTCTTGAGCAGAATCCCGATATTAACATAATGGTTGAGGGGCACACCGACGATGTTCCTTATCGCGGAACAGGAGGCCTGCACGATAACTGGGATTTAAGTGTGAAGCGCGCCACTACCATTGTTCGCCTATTGCTATCTGGTTCAAGGATTGACCCCGTTCGTGTAACAGCGGCCGGGCGGAGCCAGTACCTCCCCATCGATAGGGCAAAAACACCCGAAGCCCGACAAAAAAATAGGCGCACTGAAATTATTCTTACTCCAAAAATGGACGAAATTCTACAGTTACTTGAAAGTAACTAAACCCAAGAGCGGCGTTAGCCGCTTTTTTTGTTATGTGACCTATTTGCTGTAATTTTGTGTGCTAATAATTTGAATAACGATGGGTCTAAAATGTGGAATTATAGGTCTTGCTAATGTGGGCAAAACCACCATTTTCAACTGCATGTCGAGCACAAAAGCCTTAACCAGCAATGTGGCTACCGGCACTGGAAAATCGAATATCAGCACAATAAACGTTCCCGATAACCGGCTGTATGAACTTGAAAAGTTCCAGCCAACCGAGCGTATTGTTCATACCACAGTTGAGATAGTTGATATACCTGGACTCTCAAAAACAACCGGTAAGGGCGAAGGAAATAAGTTCCTGGCCGACGTTCGCAACTGCGATGCATTAATCCACGTGCTTCGCTGTTTCGACGATCCCTCGTTACCACACATCGATGGTTCAATCGACCCGGTTCGCGATATCGAAACGGTGAACTTTGAGCTTCAGGTTCGTGACCTGGAATCGGTTGAGAAAAAGTTGCAAAAGGTTGAAAAAGCAGCAAAAGTAGGCGATAAGGAGGCCAAAAAGGCATTTGAGGTTCTTTTGGTTTACAAAAACCACCTTGAGTCGTTCAAAAACGCTTCAACGGTCCCGGTTGATGAGCACGACAAAAAGTATGTTGACGACCTTTTCCTGCTTACCACCAAACCCGTAATTTATGTTTGCAATGTTGATGAAAAATCGGCTGTGAACGGTAACCAGTACTCCAAAAGGGTAAAGGAGTTCCTAAAGGATGAAAAAACAGAAATACTAATAATTGCGGGAAAGGTTGAGGCTGAAATATCGGAGCTGGAAAGCGAAGATGACCGCAAGGCTTTTTTGGCCGATGTAGGACTTACTGAACCCGGTGTTAACAAGCTCATCAGAGCGGCATACTCCCTGCTAAACCTCGAAACCTTTTTTACCGTTGGGCCAAAGGAAATTCGGGCATGGACAATCAAGAAGGGGATGACAGCCCCACAGGCTGCCGGTGTCATTCACTCCGATCTTGAACGAGGGTTTATTAGGGCCGAGGTTATGAAGTATAACGATTTTATTACCCTTGGCTCAGAACACGCCTGCCGCGAAAAGGGAAAGCTTTTTGTAGAAGGGAAAAACTACGTTGTGGAGGATGGCGATATTCTGCATATCCGTTTCAACGTGTAAAGAACAGCCAAATAAACCATAAACCCCAACATAGATTGGGGTTTTGTTTTATAGGAATCGCTTAATAAGAGATAGTAGTTCATCGGGATCGATTGGTTTTGTGATAAAAGCATTACAACCAGCTTCCCGACAGGCATTAACATAATCAGAATCAGCAGCAGTTTGTGCTATTATGGGTATTCCCTTATTTACTTTTCGTATCTCAATGGCTGCCTCTATGCCGCTTTTAAAAGGTAGCTGTATGTCCAGAAGAATCATATCGGCTACCCTCTCAATGGTTGCTGCCTCAATGGCATCCTCGCCGTTTTTAACATGAATAACCGTGGCGCCAGTTTTGCTGAGTAAAGCTTGAAGGTACTGGTAGTTAATCAGATCGTCCTCTACCACCAGTATTCTTTTACCGGTAAAGTTGAAAGACTCCTTGTTGACATTGGAACTAGGCAATGTAATTGGTAGAACAAGAGTAAAAGTTGATCCTTGCCCTGGCGAAGACTGAAGCTTAATGCTTCCCCCTAATGCAATGGCGTAACCCATGGCTATGGTTAATCCAATACCTAAGCCATCGTAATAAATTGGGCTGGTATTATCTAAGTGCTTAAAAAAACGTTCAAATACTTTTTTCTGGATGTCGTTAGGTATACCTACCCCTGTATCCTTTACGTAGAGGTATAGCAACGAGTTCTCGTTTATGGAGTAACCCATTTCAACTCCACCCTGATGGGTAAACTTGAAAGCATTCTCTAAAAGATGAACAATAATGCTACGTAAACGGTAGTAGTCGCATATAATCATTGCCCTATCATCGGGTAGCGATTTATTTACCCTAAAGAAGAGCTTCTTGTCATCAAAATCGGCAATGGTGTCAAATTCCTTGTAAACATCATCGAGCAGATGATTTAAATTGACCTCGGAAAGCAGTAGGTTTACCTGGTTAGTTTCAATTTTTGAAAGTTCTAGAATATCGTCAACTATCCTAACCAGCTTGTTGCCTAAGTGTTTAACTTGTTCGCCAATCTGCGAACGCTCTTCGGCTGCGCATTCTGGTGTCGAAAGGTAGTAGGAGAGTCCTAGTATCCCATTCAGGGGTGTACGAATCTCATGGCTGATATTTGCCATGAACGCGGATTTAATTCTCTCCAGCTCCCTAATTTGGTCAAGAGCATTATTTAACTCTCTGGTTCTATGTTTTACCAAGGAATCGAGTTCATTATTGAACTTGAAAAGCTGAGAGTTTGTATGCTCTAAAAGTTTTTTCTTTTGGGAGAGCTGAAGGGCAAAGTAAACAATAATGCTAAGGGTTAGAAGCAAAAGTATTGAAAAGATTGTGTACAAAGTGATGATCTTTTTATCCTTCTGTTCATTTAACGATTTTAACTCCAGCTGCATTTGGAGCTGCTGGTTTTCCCTCTCCTGCTTTTCAGTCTGTAACATTGAGTGCAGCTGAGCAACCTGGCTAACAAGTTTCTTGGTAAACGTTTTATCGGTATACTCCAGGAATTCCTTCAAACATTTTTGTGAATTTTTAAAATCGCCGGTTGCCTCATAGCAGGTTGATAGCTGCCTGTTGGCTTGGGCGGAGATATCCTCTTCCCCATTGAACTTGGCTAAACGTTTGGCTTCAAGCAAATACTTTATTGCAGGTCCATACTGTGCAATGCCAGTATAACAACGGCCAATTGCCAGCTTGCTAAGAGCAATTCCACGGGTAGAGTTGAGCGCTTTGCTTATGGTTAATGAGTGATTATGGTAGTATAAAGCAGAATCAGCCTTTCCCAAACTCTCATAAAAAAAACCTATGTTATCGTAAAACGAGGCAAGCATAAGCGAATCCATATACTTACCATAGCCGTAAAGCGTGGTAAAGAGGATTTGCCTTGCACTTTCCAAGCTCCCAATTTTGGTTAAGCTTAAACCAATATTTCCCTTAACCCTTACAAAGTTTTTGTAGCTTTTGGCTTTTTCATAGTAGGTTGCTGCTTTATCAAAGAAATCGATTGATGCAGGGTAGTTCTCAAGGGTGTAGTAGATAATTCCAAGTGAGTTATAGCTATTGGCTAGCAAGGCACTATCTTTAAGCGAGGCAGCAAGCTTTACACCCTCCTCTATTAGTTGAATTGCCTTAACGTAGTTCGATTTACGAATAAAGCAGGAACCCAGGGTATAGTATGTTTTTGCTGTACCGGAACTATCGCCAACAATATTGTAAAGAACCAATGCCCTTTGTAAGGTGTCGATGGCGGCATCGTAGCTGTTTAGCCTAAAAAGAGCGTTACCCATTGCGTGGGTAGCATCGGCAAGCAAGCGCTTGCTATTAGTAGTTAGTGCTTTATGGTATGCCTCACGGGCAAGCGCTATTCTTACCTGTGGCGATTTTACATTGGCAGCGGAATCAATTAAGGCCTTAACGGCAATACTATCGGGTTTTGGCTGGGAAAAAACTGAAAATGGATATAAAAGCAAAGCAACAGAACAAAGTATTAAAACTTTATGTATAAAACTTTTGCTTTGCATAGCTGGACTTTATCATGCAAACATAAAACACTTTACGATAAATTGAAAGAAAAGTTTAAAAACGATTTTCTGCTAATGGTTTATGAGTGATTAAATCCAAGTACCAAGAATTAAAAAAATTCAAGCAGGATAATTTCCAGAGGAATGAATTGGAATAAATCGGAATGAGTCGGAATAGAAAGAATAAGATGGAGTTAGATGAAGTTAGAGGAATAGTAAAAAGAGAACAGGTAAACCCGAGGGTGGGCTTGATATTTAATATTTGATGAGTGAAGGTTGGCTGTCAAACCCTGAACCCCATAATAAGTATATCATCAACCTGTTTCTCATTACCCTTAAACTCATCAAATTTTTCCTGTAAGATGCTTTGCTGGGTATTTAATGGCAGGTGATGAATATCGAGCAGTAGCTTTTTGAGGTTCACCATCATAAATTTTGAGTTTTTGGGGCCACCAAACTGGTCGGAGTATCCATCGGAAACCAGGTAGAACAGGTCGCTTTCAAAGATTGTAAAGGCATGGTTAGTAAACATGCGCTCCTCAATGATGTGATGCCCAATAGGCATTTTATCGCCTCTGATTTCGTAAAGTGTATTACCGTCGGCTAAAATAGGGTTTGAGTACGCTGGAGGGGCTTGCAATGATGAATCCCTAATGAGCAGTAAGGGGAAATATGCGCCTGCGTAGTGGGCTTCCATCGTTTTGCGGTCAACTATGAGCAGGCCCATATCCATGCCGTCGTGGGAATCGTTATCGGTTTCAGCCGGGTTGAGCGAGGCTATAACAAGCCGGCGGAGGCGGAAAAGGATATCGGCTGCATTCTCAAAATGTTGCGTTGCAGTTAGTTCTTTTAGCAAGGTAATTCCAAGCATACTCATAAAAGCACCGGGAACACCGTGACCGGTGCAATCAGCTGCCGCTATAGCAACTCTACCATCGGTAAGATGGGTTACCCAAAAGAAATCGCCACTAACAATGTTTTTGGGCTGGTAGAGTACAAAGTGGTCGCGCAGTAATGTGGAAATTTGCTGGTTACGCGGAAGCACAGCAGCCTGAATACGGCTGGCATACTTTATACTATCGGTTATTTGCTTTTGTTGTTCGGCTATTTGGTCGCGCTGTCTTTCAGCCAGATCGCGCTGGGCCTCAATCTCCTGTTTCTGGTTTTCAATTTCGTTTTTTTGCCTTAATATTTCCGTGTTCTGTTGGATGAGAATTTGGTTGGTTCTCTTTTTTTCGCGATAGAATCTGAATATTACCGCTGCCAGGGCGAGGCTCAAAACCAGGGCTATTGAAATAAGCAGGGTAGCCATTCGTTGACGTTCAAGCCTTGCCTGCTGCATGGCATCGCGTTGACGGGAAATTAGCTCCTGTTCTTTTTCTCTTTTTTCAAAATCGTACTGCATCTCCAGCTTGGCTATTTGGCTGGCGTTTACGCTATCCTTGAGTGCCGAATAGCTGGCAAAGTAGTCGTAGGCCTTTTGGTAATTCCCTTTCCTGCGCTCGGCCTCCGATAAGCTAAAGTATATGTCGCGTAAATCGGTAGTAATTTTTTGCTTTTGGGCATCGTTTAATGCTTTATTCAGTAGGGTAATACCTTTGGCAAAGTTTCCCCTTTGCAGCTCAAGTTCTCCCATGTAGCGGTTAAGCTTTGCCATGTCAATACTATCGTTCACCTGCTGTTTCAGCGATAGCGAAAGGTTAAGGTAGTGCCCGGACTGCACGTACTGTTTTTTATCAAAGTAGATAATCCCCATTAGCATGTAGTTGGCTGCCTGTGCATGTATGTTTCGGGTGCGTGAATTCTCTTCAATTACCTTACCCAGTAAATCGAGCGCCTTGTCGTGCATACCGGTATGGTAGTATATGTTGGCCAGCTCGGTTTGCGCTAAAGTTATTCCGGTTTGATTACTAAGCCTGCGGTAATGGTTTAAGGCGTTCTCGGCATACTGTAGTGCCCTTTCGTTAATCTCCAAACGACTAAAAAGGCGCGAAATGCTTAATGATGTCCATGCCATACCCTCAGTTTCGCCCGATTGCTCAAAAATTTCAAGGGCATCGAGCATGTACTGCAGTGCTATTGAGAAGTTTCCGGTAATTGAAAAAACAGTTCCAATATTTACAAGGGTGCGGGCAATTTCTACCTTACTCCCTATTTTGTAGTTGTAGTCCAGCGCTTTTTTATACTCATCAATGGCTTGGTTGTAGTAACTTTTTAGCTGGTAAACGTTTCCTATACGGTTGTGAAGTAAGGCTTTAAGCTGAAAATTATCCGATTGCTCAGCAAGCGTTAGCGACCTATTGAAATGTTCCAAAGCAAGCTCAAAGTCGTTGCGGTTGTAGTAGGCATAACCTAAGCTAAAGTAAACCCGGGCTGCAATATCGGGTTGATTTACTGCATCAACCTTTGCCAGAGCTTGCCTTGCAAAGCTTACTGCCGAATCGGGGTTAACTGTCCGGTAATGCTCCGATAGCCTTAAAAGGCTATCGATATCCTGTGCATGCAAACCTGTGAAAATACTTATAGCCGAAAATGTCAAATAAGTGATGCTCTTTTTAATATCCAATATTTTCATGGTGCTGACCTGTTCAACCTGGAGCAATTTACCAAAAAAAATTGATGAGCTATATTTTACTGGTGAACTATTACGAAATTTTGAAAAAATTGCTTTGTGCTAAAACATTTTCGTATTTTTAACCATTGCAAACGATTGTGCGGTTTTACCATAAAATTTATAACCGTAAAACAAACCAAGCAACATGAGAATTGGAAAATTGAACATTAGTACCGACAAAATAAGGATGCGGATAGGCGCCAAGCTTCTGCTATGGGTTTTAACCACCTCGGCAGCAATAATGGTAGTAATAGGTTCATTCATAAGCATAAGGGTGAACAGTATTGCTCGCGATAATGCCATTAAGATTGCACAGGCTGAGGCCCAAAAATCGGCTTTCCGATTAAAATCGGAACTCGATTTGGATATGGGTTTTTCAAGAGCCTTGGCTCATGCCCTTTACATTTACCCCAAATTTGACACTATTACTCTCGATTCCATATTTTTCAACATTTTGAGGAATCAGGTTTCCAACAACCCCCGATACCTAACGGTATGGTATTCCATTGAATACTCTGCATTTCGTCCGGGATATACAAAGGATTACGGCCGACGCTCCGTAACAGCGTACCTCAGCAATGGACAGGTAGGCATTGATATTGAACATAAAAACATTACAGGTGATATTGTAACCAGCAACTACTACGCGTCAAAAACCTGCAACTGTGAGATGCTGCTCGATCCGTACACCTTTGAGCTTGGTGGCAAAGAGGTACTTGCCACCAGCCTTAGCGTTCCGGTTAGGGTAAGAGGTAAATTTGCAGGTCTTGGCGGCGTTGACATCTCGCTGGAGAAGTTTCAAGCCGATATTGAAAAAATCAAACCCTATCCGGGTACAAATGTAAGCCTAATTGCCAGCGATGGCCGTATAATTGCCGACTCAAACCCTGAACACGCCAAGGAGTACTTTGCAAATATTTACCCCGACCTTGAGTCAAAGTTTGCGCTTACCCAAAAAGTAAAGGATAAGCAAAACCATTTCTTTTTCTCCTACAGTTCAGGGACAGAATTTCTTAACATACTTAGCATTTTACAGCCGGGCGAATCGCCTAACTCATGGGGGCTTATACTTTCCATTCCCATGTCGGAGATTGTTAAAGATGCACGCCGTTCAGTATTTTCAACAATACTTGTGTTTATTCTTGGTATTATCCTACAAGCTTTTGCCATTTGGTATATCTCAGCACGCATTTCAAAACCCATAAAGCGCACCACTGAACTACTTAACAGCATAGCTCAGGGCGATATAGATGTGAATAAAAAAATATACCTCCATACGGGCGATGAGCTTGAGGAGATGTCACGATCGGCCAACAAGCTAATTGACGGATTAAACTATACCGAGCAGTTTGCGCGCGAAATAGGGGAGGGAAAACTCGATATCCAGTTCAAGCTGCTGAGTGAGAAGGACAAGTTAGGAAAGGCCTTAACCGAAATGCAACGAAGCCTAATCAAGGCTCGTGAACAAGAGGAGAAGCGAAAGGAAGAGGAAAACCAGCAGATTTGGGCTACCCAAGGCATGGCCCTTTTCGGAGAGGTTCTCCGCCAGCATAACGACAATATCACTGAACTTTCCTACCTGATAATTAAGAATCTGGTTAGCTACACCGGTTCAATACAGGGGGGTATTTTTATTGTAAACGAGAACGACCCCAACAATCCGGTTCTTGAAATGACAGCATGCTACGCTTATAACCGCCGCAAGCTGATGGAAAAAACTGTTCTGCCAAACGAGGGACTGGTTGGACGATGCTACGTTGAGAAGAAAACAATCTTTATGGTTGATATTCCGCGCGACTATATCAAAATAACCTCAGGGCTTGGCGAGGAAAACCCACGTTGCGTGCTAATAGTACCCCTAATAGCTAACGATATGGTACAGGGTGTAGTTGAGCTTGCAACCTTTACACCATACCAGAAGTATCAGATAGAATTTATAGAGAAGCTTGCAGCCAGCATTGCCGCTACCCTATCGAGCGTTAAAATTAACATGCGAACCGCTCAGCTCTTAACCCAAACCCAGCAGCAGGCTGAGGAGATGCGCGCACAGGAGGAAGAGATGCGCCAGAACATGGAGGAACTCCACGCCACCCAGGAGGAGATGGAACGCAAACGCCATGAACAGGAAGCCATCCAGGCACAGCTACGAGAGGATAAAACCATTCTTGAAAGCCTACTCCTTAACTCCAGCGACCTTATCTTCCAGAAGGATGCCGATGGCCGATACCGCCGAATTAGCAATTCGTTGGTTGAACTTCTTGGCCTATCCTCAGTTGAGGAGGCAGTTGGGTTGAGCGAATTTGACCTCCTGCCTGAGGATACTGCCCGTAAGCTTTGGGATTTAACTGAGGATGTTGCCCGAAAGAAAAGCCCGGTAATTGACCGCAAGCTTACGCTAACCTTTGCCAATGGACAGGAAATAAAAGGCGCATTAAGCTTATACCCATTAACCTCGGACATCGGAAGTATCATTGGAGTACTAGGTATTTTTAGGCAGAAGTAATTTTTATTTCATCGTTCATTTAAGGGGTAATAGCCAAATTTTACCCCTTTAAATATCAAATAAAACTTAGTGTATCCCGATATATCGGGCTCGGAATGACAGGAATAGTATTTCGTGATCTGTAATGGAACGCTGATTTCGCAGATAATATTGATTTTCACTGTGTAACGCTGTGCAAACTCTGTGTAATACTGTGTTATCTGTTTAGTTGATAGTTAAAGCATTAGAACACAAACAAAACCTCCTGATTACTTTACACTTAGAACGTTATCATTTAGCAAGTTCAGGATGTAATTGGAGTCACTATTCTAAATAGCGCAGATTGATAAACATCAATACAATTTTTGTAATAAATAGAATTAGTCTAAATAAATTTGCGGCGAAAACAATTAATAATGCCGTTATGAAAAGAGTTTTAATTGTACTTGGTTTTCTATTGATTTCGTTTGGTATCAAGGCCCAAACCGACACAATTTCCAATCAGCAACTTAACACTGCTCAATCCCTAATGAGCAGTAAACCGGGACTACAGATTGGGGGATACGGAGAGGTTCACTACAACCAGCCACTAAAAAGCAATACCTACAACCTTGGTACTCTCGATGCTCACCGCATGGTTCTATTCTTTGGGTATAATTTTTCTAGCAAAACCCAGTTTGTCTCTGAAATTGAAATTGAGTATGCCAAGGAGGTTTGGGTTGAGCAGATGTTTATTCAGCATAGGATAAACAAGTACGCAAATTTTAGAGCTGGGGTATTACTAGTGCCAATGGGTATTATTAACGAGTACCATGAGCCAACCGCTTTTAATGGGGTTGAACGTCCGATTATCGATAATAAGATTGCACCTACAACATGGCGCGAGATAGGGTTAGGTTTTCAGGGAAATATTTATCAGGCCAAAGCCCGATATCAAATCTACGTAGTAAACGGATTGAATGGTTACGATGGAACCAATGCCATGTTTTCCGGTAGTAAAGGGCTTAGGGAAGGGCGACAAAAAGCCTCAAAGGCATACATGAACCAACCCGCTTTTACGGGCAAATTGGAGTTTTACGGGGTTAGAAATCTTAATGTTGGGTTATCGGGATATTTTGGAAAATCGAACAGTAAACTTTACTCAAACCTAAATAGGGATAGCCTCGCAAAAATCCAAAGGGCCGACTCATCTGTTGTTGGAATATCAATGGTTGGTTTAGATACTCGTTACAATTTCAAAGGCGTTAAGCTTGCAGGTCAATTTTACTATATTTCCCTTTCCAATACCCAAGAGTACAATGTATTTACCAGAACGGGTACTAAACTTAACGATTTGGGAAGCGCTATGCTTGGTTACTACGTTGAGGTTGGTTATGATATATTTCACTTGTTGACTGACACTAAGCAAAGCCTAATGCCCTTTATTCGTTATGAGGCTTACAACACTCATTATTCAGTTGAGGAGCCAGTTGTAACGAATAAAAGCTATAGTAATACTATCATCACCACAGGCTTGACCTATGCTTTAGAAAAAGGAGTTGTACTTAAGGCAGATTTACAGTTCTATAAATCCAAAGCTGAAAACTCCTTTAACAAGACATTTAATGCGGGTGTAGGAGTGAATTTTTAAACTTGCTGTATGAAACTGTTGATGGCAATTTTTTGGGTTTTATTGAGCCTGCAGGTTGGCTCTGAAATCAACTTTGAGCCCAAACTGCTTAGTAGGGAGGTTAAGAGAATTAGTGGGAGCCCAACGCCCACTGCCAAGGAGATAATGGCCTATAAAACAGGTAAATTCTTCACCTATACCAATGGTAACCCAGTTTCATTTTCCTATGTAGGAAGGGTATATACATGCAGAAGTGTAGGTTGCAAGGTGTCCGATGATAGTGTTGATGCCAATGGGTCAGAGTACTTTGATTACTTTATCCTTTTCGACAGGTCGGGTAAAATTCTCTCAATTCAAATTTATAACTTTGAGGCCACTCACGGCCAGGAAATCACCCTAAAGAGTTGGTTAAATCAATTTGTTGGCTACAATGGGAAAAATACGCTGACGGTAGGCAAAGAAATTGACGTAATATCAGGCGCTACCACTTCAGTTAATCGCTTAACAGATGATGTAATTGATAAAACCCGAAAACTTCAGGATATATTGCATAAGCAGAGTTAGACTTTAACCCCTAATAATTAAATAGCCGGGCTAAACCCGGCTTTTTTAGTTGAAAACAATATTTTACTTTGCGATTTTATCACCATCATACGCCCACTTTACATAGGCGGCACCCCAGGTAAACCCTGCACCAAAGGTGGCAATAATAATATTATCGCCCTTACGAAGTTTCGATTCCCACTCCCAGAGGCATAGCGGAATGGTGGCGCTGGTTGTGTTACCGTAGCGCTGGATATTAATCATAACCTTACTCTTGTCAATTCCCATGCGATTTGCGGTTGCTTCAATAATTCGCATGTTTGCCTGATGGGGTACAAGCCAAGCCAAATCCTCAGGCTTAATGTTGTTGCGCTCCATCATCTCAACCGAAACATCGGCCATGTTGGAAACAGCAGCCTTGAACACAGGCTGTCCTTCCTGGTAAATGAAGTGCTGGCGCTTGGCTACAGTTTCGAACGAAGCAGGGTAGCATGAGCCACCGGCCACCTGATGAAGGTGCTTACGACCTGACCCATCAACCTGCATCTTGGCATCTAGAACCCCAAAGCCATCATGGTTCGGCTCTAGAAGTACGGCTGCTGCGCCGTCACCAAAGATAGGGCAGGTGGTGCGATCAGTATAATCAGTAATGGACGACATCTTGTCGGCGCCAACCACCACAACCTTTTTGTGTGAACCCGACTCCACAAACTTTGATGCAGTAACTAAGGCATACAAGAAGCTTGAACAGCCAGCATTCATATCGTAACCAAAAGCATTCTTAATCCCGCACTTGTCGCTGATAATGTTTGCGGTAGCCGGGAATTGCATATCGGGGGTAACTACGCCGCAAATTAGCATGTCCACCTCATCGGGGTGGGTATTGGTTTTGCGGAGCAACTCATTTACGGCATGAACTGCCATATCGGAAGTTCCAAGCCCTTCGCCCTTAAGTATTCGGCGCTCCTTGATCCCAATACGGGTCATTATCCACTCATCGGTGGTATCGACCATTCTACTTAACTCGTCGTTGGTGAGGATATATTCAGGAACATATCCACCAACACCAGTAATTGCGGCAGTAATTTTTCCCATAGCTACATAAATGCTTGTTTAATTTTTTCGCAAAGGTCCGATACTATAACCTCGCGGGTTTGTTTAATCATATTCATTATAGCCACGGGGCTCGATGCTCCATGGGCAATTATAACGGGTTTATTAACTCCAAGCACTGGCGTACCGCCGTAGTTCTCGGAGTTAAATCGCTCAATGAACTTATTTTCGGGGCTGAATTTTTTAAGCAGGTGGTAGAAAGCCTCGGCCTCCTTAAGAACCACATTGCCCACAAATCCATCGCAAACTACCACATCGGCCTTTTTATCGTGGAATAGGTGATGGCCCTCAACGTTTCCAACAAAGTTATAGTCGGTTGAGTCCTTCATCATCTCAAAAGCGCTTTTGGTTACCAGATTACCTTTCTCCTCCTCCTCTCCAATATTCAGTAGGGCAACCCTTGGGCTCTCAATGCCAAGTACCTGCTGGGCATAAATTGAACCCAACTTACCATACTGGTAAAGCACGTCGGGGCGGCAATCGGGGTTTAAGCCCACATCGAGAATTACGTTGAGCTTGTTTTCCGAAACCGGAATAAAACCAGCTATACCGGGGCGTATAACACCGGGAATCTGCTTAATCACCATAAAAGCGCCAACCATCATGGCTCCGGTGCTGCCTGCACTGGCAAAACCATCGATTTTGCCAGCAGCCAAAGCCATAAAGCCTTTAACTATGCTGGAATCGGTTTTCTTGGCAAAAGCTTTCGAAGGGTGATCGCCCATTTCAATCACCTCGGAGGTGTGAACAATATCAAAATCGGTAGGGTTTGCATTTTCACGGGCAAGGATTTCAAGAATCCTTTGCTGGTCACCGAAAAGCACAATGCGCTCATCGGCATTAAGATGCTTGTGGGCTAAAACTGCACCCGATACAACAGCATCGGGTGCAAAATCGCCGCCCATTGCATCAACGCCAATTCTAATCATCAATGCAGGGGTTTATGAAATACATTTTTAGGCGTTAACTGCCTTCTCTATTGCTAACTTACCACGGTAATAGCCGCACTCAGGGCATACCCTGTGATATTCAACTGCTGCTCCGCAGTTTGAACATGTTGAAAGGGTTGGAGCTTCGGCTTTGTAGTGAGTTCTACGCTTGTTCCTTCTCTGTTTCGAGATTCGTGATTTCGGATGTGCCATTTTTCAACAAATTATATAGTCCAACTTAGTTATTATTGTTCAACAAATCCTTTAAAGCCTGCCAGCGAGGGTCAACCTCAGGCTGGTCATCTTCCTCAAACTTAATGTACTTAAGCATTTCTTGGTCGCAGTCCTCAATGCTGGATCCTTTTAACCCATGGTATCGCTTAAGCGGTAAGCTCAGGTGAATGCTCTCGTACAGGTACTGGGCAAGGTTTACCTCATGGTCATCCTCGGTTAGGAAGATTATATCGGCTTGATCCTCGACCTCCTCGTTTCCAATTTTTGCCACAAGAAAACCCTTGTACTCAACTGGCAGGAAGAATTGTTCCAAGCACCTATCGCAGGTAACCTTTACCATTCCTTTTATCACTATGTCAAATTCAAGCAGGTTATTCTGCTTGTTCATCGTAACTTTTGCTGTGAGCGTGCCTTCCTTAACCTCACCCTCAGGGAACTCAGCAAAAAAATCGTTGTTGATTTCAAAATCAAACGCATGTTTGCCAAGCTTAAGTCCCTTATAGCTAATTGAATATGCGCCTAAAATTCTTGCCACTTTCTCACAAAATCAACGTGCAAAGTTATAAAAAATCAATTCAACCCAAAAAAAGTTAAAAATATTCATCAAAAAAGAACCGTTCCGTTATGCTTTGGCCCTTCGTTTACGCTCATTTTCGTCGAGGTAAATTTTTCGTAGGCGTATGGCTTTCGGGGTAATCTCAACGTATTCGTCTTCCTGGATGTACTCAAGGGCTTCCTCAAGGCTAAACCTGATGGGTGGGGCTAAGAAGATTTTTTCGTCGGAACCCGAAGCACGCATGTTGGTAAGTTTTTTGGACTTAGTAACGTTAACCACAATATCGTCTGAGCGGTTATTCTCGCCTACCACCTGACCGGTGTAAACCTCCTCATGCTCGTCGATAAAGAACCTACCCCTATCCTGCAGTTTGCCCAGGGCGTAAGCATAAGCAGTGCCGCTTTCCATGGCAATAAGTGAACCATTGGTTCGGGTTTCAATCTCGCCCCGGTAGGGTTCAAATGCCTTAAAGCGATGAGCCATGATGGCTTCGCCGGCAGTAGCAGTTAGAATGATGTTGCGGAGCCCAATAATACCGCGCGAGGGTATCTCAAACTCTAGATGAACACGGTCGTGGCGGCGATCCATGGAAATTAGTGTTCCCTTGCGGCGGGTAACCTGTTCAATAGCCTTGCCCGAAACATCCTCAGGAACATCTATGGTTAAGTACTCAATAGGTTCGTGCTTAACACCGTCTATTTCCTTAATAATTACCTTGGGCTGACCAACCTGTAACTCGTAACCCTCGCGACGCATGGTTTCAATTAGCACCGAAAGGTGTAACACGCCACGTCCGTAAACGGTAAAGGCATCGGCCGAATCGGTTTCCTCAACCCTAAGGGCAAGGTTCTTTTCAAGTTCCTGCATCAGCCTGTCCTTAAGGTGGCGCGAGGTAACGTATTTCCCATCGCGACCAAAGAACGGTGAGTTGTTGATGGTGAAGAGCATGCTCATGGTAGGCTCATCAACGGCAATGGTAGGAAGTGGTTCTGGGTTTTCGTAATCGGCTATGGTATCGCCAATGTCAAACCCTTCAATGCCAACAAGCGCACAAATATCGCCTGAGCTTACCTCGTCAACTTTTTTGCGCTCAAGACCCTCGAACACCAGTAGTTCCTTGATCTTTGTGCGAATTACTTGCCCGTTGCGCTTGGCCAACGAAACATTTTGGCCAGCCTTTAGGGTTCCCCTATGCAGCTTGCCAATGGCAATACGGCCAACGTAGTTTGAGTAGTCGAGTGATGTAATAAGCAGCTGGGGTGTGCCTTTAAGCTGTTTAGGAGCCGGCACATAGTCAATGATACAATCAAGCAGTGGGGTGATGTCGGCTGATGGCTTACGCCAGTCGTTGCTCATCCATCCCTGTTTTGCGCTTCCGTATATGGTAGGGAATTCGAGCTGCTCCTCTGAGGCATCGAGGCTGAACATCAACTCGTAAACCTGTTCCTGAACCTCCTCAGGGCGACAGTTAGGCTTATCAACCTTATTTATCACCAGAATGGGTTTTAAACCAATGGCCAAGGCCTTTTGAAGAACAAAACGGGTTTGTGGCATAGTCCCCTCAAAGGCATCAACCAAAAGCAGGACGCCGTCGGCCATGTTTAAAACACGCTCAACCTCACCGCCAAAATCGCTGTGGCCAGGGGTGTCAATTATATTGATTTTGTAGCCCTTGTAGTTTACCGATACGTTCTTGGCCAGAATGGTTATGCCACGCTCTCGTTCCAGGTCGTTGCTATCCAAAATCAACTCGCCCGGGTTCTCATGATCTTTAAATAGTTTACCCTGTATGATCATTTTATCCACCAGCGTGGTTTTCCCATGATCCACGTGCGCAATAATTGCAATGTTTCTGATACCCTTCATCCCCCAAAAATTAGCCCGCAAAGTTACAGCTTTGAAATGAATTATTTCCCATATTTTTTTGTATTTTAGCGTAAATTAATGAATAACAATCAATGTCGTTTAATTCAGATTATTTGTCATGTTGAGTCCCGATTTATCGGGATTGACTCCGCCGAAGCATCTCAAAATGATAGATAAATAGAGATCCTTCGTTTCACTCAGGATGACAATAGAGGTGTCTGTTTTTTATCTAAACGACATTGTAATAACAATTACGACCATGACTAGAAAGATATTGATATCAATTTTGTCGGCAATACTTACCATTTCAGTAAACGCTCAGGTTACCGATGCTGAAAACCAGCTAAAGGAGATTAAAACCGATTCACTTTCTGGATGGAAAAAAGGGCTAGCTCTGGGAATTAATGCTAACCAGACTTCGTTAACCAATTGGGCAGCTGGCGGACAAAGCTCATTTGCGCTAAATACTGTTTTTACAGGGTTTGTTGGCTATAAAAGTCCTAAAACAGCTTGGGACAACACTATTGACTTGGGCTACGGATTTCTGAGCCAGGAGGGTGTTAAGTATACCAAAAAAACCGACGATAAAATTGACTTAATGTCAAAATATGGACGTGAAGCATTCAAAAACTTTTACTATGCAGTTTTACTGAACTTTAAAACCCAATTCACTACCGGTTATAAATACCCAACCGATAGTACCCGACTGAAAATTTCGAACTTTTTTGCTCCGGCATACCTGGTTGGGGCATTGGGTATGGATTATAAACCAAACACCCACCTGAGTGTTTTTGCAGCACCCTTAACCGGTAAACTTACCTTTGTTTCTGACACCATGCTCTCCAATGCCGGTGCATTTGGTGTAAAAAAGGGTGAAACGCTTAGAGAAGAAATTGGCGGTTATATAAGAGTAGTTTATACCAAGAATGATTTTAAGGCCGAATGGCTCAAAAATCTCACCTTTACCACTAAGCTCGACTTATTCTCAAACTACCTTGATAACCCACAAAACATTGTGGTTAACTGGGAAACGCTTGTAATTATGAAGGTTAACAAGTATATCAATGTTAACCTGGCAACCCAGTTAATATACGACGACAAGGTAAAGATTAGTAAGGATACCAATGGCGACGGTGTGATTGATAGCAGCGGGCCACGTGTTCAGTTTAAGGAGATTTTTGGCGTGGGTATTACCTTCAAGCTTTAGCCCTTTTGATTTTTGGGCAAAATGACTTAGTTTTGAGTTGATAATTTTTTGATTATGCCTTTACTCAACTCTATCCTGAACTGGGTAAACACTAAGCGCTTATACAGCATCGATCTTTTTCGGAAATACCCTTTTGAGGTGCAACGCGATGTGCTTTTTGAGCTTTTAAAACAAGGCTCCAAAACCGAGTACGGAGTGCGATATGGCTTTGATGGCATTAAAACCATTGAAGAATTTCAGAAGCGAGTACCCCTTGTTGACTACGAAACCATTAAGCCATACATTGAACGGTTGAGGCAGGGCGAGGAAAAGTTGCTTTGGCCAACCGATATTAAGTGGTTTGCCAAGTCATCGGGAACTACCCAAAGCAAGAGTAAGTTTATTCCAGTTAGCAACGAGGCGTTGGAGGATTGCCATTTCAGGGGGGCTCGCGACGTACTTGCCATATACATGAACCTTTACCCTGACAACAATCTTTTGAGCGGCAAAGGACTAACCCTCGGCGGTAGCCACCAGGTTGATAACTTTAATATGAACTCCTTTTACGGCGATTTATCGGCTATTCTGATTGAAAATCAACCCTGGTGGGCTGAATTTATCAGAACCCCCAGCCAAAAAGTTGCATTAATACCCGATTGGGAAGAGAAACTGGAAAAGCTCACACACGAGACCCTTAACGAGAATGTTACCAGCCTGGCCGGAGTCCCTTCATGGAACCTGGTAATGATTAAGCATCTGCTAAACTTCACAGGAAAAAGCAATTTGCTTGAGATATGGCCAAACCTTGAGCTTTTCATGCATGGCGGAGTAAGCTTTGCCCCATACAGGGAGCAGTTTCAAAAAGTTATCCCATCGCCTAACATGCACTACATGGAAACATATAACGCCAGCGAGGGTTTCTTTGCCATTCAGGACGACCCTGCGTCGGATAGCATGCTGCTAATGCTCGACTACGGAATTTTTTACGAGTTTATCCCTCTCGATGAGCTTACCAATCCTACCCCTTCAGCCCTTACTATTGCTGATGTTGAGGTGGGGAAAAATTACGCCATGGTCATTACCACCAATTCAGGACTTTGGCGTTACCTAATTGGCGATACGGTAACCTTTACCTCAAAATACCCTCACAAAATCAAGATTACTGGTAGAACCCGTCACTTCATCAACGTTTTCGGGGAAGAGGTTATTATTGAAAACGCAGAGCGTGCCCTTGAAAAAGCCTGTAAGGCTACCGGAGCATTAGTTGCCGAGTACACAGCTGCTCCCGTTTACATGGGAACCGACCGTAAAGGCTGCCATGAATGGCTCATTGAGTTTGAAAAACAGCCAAGCAGTATGGAGGAGTTTGCACAAGTTCTTGACTCAACGCTTTGCGAGGTCAACTCCGATTACGAAGCCAAACGTGCAAAAAATGTAACGCTCGATTTTCCAGTGGTTACGCAGGCCGCTCCAGGTACATTCTTTGAGTGGATGCGTCATCGCGGAAAGTTGGGTGGTCAGAATAAAGTCCCTCGGCTATCGAATACTCGCGAGTATATCGATGAGTTGCTTGCCATTCATAACCAGCTGAAAAGTAAGTAGTCATCAAAATAGATAGGATTTATTAACATTTTTGGCACATTCATCAATCTACAAGCTGTTTTACCTTGCCGATTGAAATCCAATTTGTATCTTTAGAAACGAAAACGCGAATTACCAACCTTAAGTAATTATTTTTAAGTTATGCATATAGCCATTGCGGGTAATATAGGTTCTGGCAAAACAACCCTTACGGGTTTACTGGCCAAGCACTACAAGTGGAAACCCCAGTACGAGGATGTTGACGAAAACCCCTACCTGAACGATTTTTACGAGGACATGCAGCGCTGGAGCTTCAACCTCCAGATTTACTTCCTCAACAGTAGGTTTAGCCAAATAGTGGAGATTCACCGAAGCGGTCACGATGTTATTCAGGATAGAACTATATACGAGGATGCCCATATTTTCGCACCAAACCTCCACGACATGGGATTAATGAGCACCCGCGACTTTAACAACTACTTATCCCTATTTAACCTAATGACCTCGCTGGTTAAACCGCCCGATTTGCTAATCTACCTTCGTGCCACTGTGCCAACGCTGGTAAGGCAAATCCAGAAGCGCGGACGCGACTACGAAAAGAATATCCGCCTCGATTACCTCCAGCGTCTGAATGAACGCTATGAGGCATGGATTGAAGGCTACAAGTTAGGCAAGCTGCTAATAATTGACGTTGACAATCTGAATTTTCCCGATAAACCCGAAGACTTAAGATTCATCATCAACAAGATTGATGCGCAAATACATGGATTGTTTTAGATAAGAAAAGGGAGTCAAAAAAAGACTCCCTTCAATTTTTATCTATGAGATTGACAGGTTGATAAAGGTGTCAATATTTCTGATAGGATGATTTCTTTAAATCACACCCAATTTCTTGCCCACCTTTGTGAACTTTTCAATGGCAAACAGAATATGTTCACGGGTGTGTGCTGCGCTGATCTGAACCCTGATGCGGGCTTTACCCTTAGGAACAACAGGGTAGTAGAACCCAATTACGTATATTCCCTCTTCGAGCAGCGCTGCAGCAAAGTCCTGCGATAGTTTGGCATCGTTGGGTAGGTGACCAAACATAATAGGGGTAATGGGGTGAACACCCTCAACAATTCGGAATCCGGCTTCAGTCATTCCTTTACGGAATAGCTGAGTGTTTTCCCAAAGCCTGTCGCGCAGCTCGGTAGTTTCGGTGAGCATGTTAAGCACCTTAAGTGTTGCTCCGGCAATGGAAGGCATAAGCGAGTTTGAGAAAAGGTAGGGGCGAGAACGCTGGCGCAGCATATCGATTATCTCCCTACGACCCGAGATGCAACCACCCGATGCGCCTCCAAGCGCCTTTCCAAAGGTGGTGGAAATCACATCAACCCTGCCCAAGGCATTGCAGTACTCAGCAGTACCACGACCGGTTTTGCCCACAAAACCAGTAGCGTGTGAATCGTCCACCATTACCATGGCGTCGTACTTATCTGCCAGGTCGCATATCTTGTCAACCTGGGCAATAATCCCATCCATTGAGAATACACCGTCGGTAACAATCATTTTGTAACGGCAGTTGGCAGCCTCTTGAAGTTTGGCCTCCAGGTCGGCCATATCGTTATTTTTGTAGCGGAACCGTTGAGCTTTGCAGAGTCTTACCCCATCGATGATTGATGCATGGTTAAGTTCGTCGGAAATAATAGCGTCTTCTTCGCCAAGAATGGGTTCAAAAATACCGCCGTTTGCATCGAATGCCGATGAATACAGGATAGTATCTTCGGTTCCAAGGAACTCGCTTAGCTTTCGCTCAAGCTGCTTATGCAAGTCCTGCGTGCCGCAAATAAAGCGTACCGACGACATACCAAAGCCCCACTCATCAATGGCCTTTTTCCCAGCCTCAATAACCGCGGGATGCGACGAAAGGCCAAGGTAGTTATTGGCGCAGAAGTTCAGAACCTTTTTGCCGTTGGCAACTATTTCAACGCCTTGTGGGGTAGTGATAATGCGTTCAGTTTTGTAAAGCCCTTCGGCCTTAATATTCTCAAGCTGTTGCTGTAAATCGTTTTTGATTTTTCCGTACATAGCTGTATTTTTTTATTACGCACAAAGTTAGCAGAAAAAGTTTACGGTGTTTCTCGGGTTAAGAAATCAGAATCATACATATTGCCCAAAGTTAATGAGGGTGATTTATAAACAGATCGCCCCACGACACAAGAAACGGGATGTTAGGCAATTGTTTAACCCGTTTTTAGTTTTCAATTACAATGAACCCAATCTCTTTGGGATGGTCCATAAAGATATGACTTGAGGGGTATTTAAGAACCCTTTTTAAAACAAGAATATCGCCACCGGCAGTAGCGGTAAGAAAAATACTTGCAAGCAATAACCAACCATTAGCCGTTACAACGGCATAAAGCATTGGGAGTATCCCTGTAACTAATCCTGGCATTATACCTCCTAGTATGTAATGGTTGCGTCTTAGCGGCTCGCTGCAATGGCAGTAGGGCGTCAGGTACGACCATTTAATACCAAAACTTATCGATTTAAATCCGCTTTTGGCAAAATAGGCCCAGGTTACACCATGTAACCCCTCGTGTATGATTATAAGCAGTAGGAATGCTAACAAAATATACAACTGGTGGTTTTTCAGGAAAACAACCCCGTTAGCTAATGGCTCAAATCCATTTATCAGCACAAAGGGTATAATTGCTATTGCTGTGATTGGAAAAAGCATTAAAAGGGCTAGCCGGTTTGCCTTGCCAACCTCAATTACTTCTTCTGTTTGATTGCTATTGATCTCCATTAAAAAGAGCTTAGACCGAATTGATGTACCAATGATAATTCCTATTCAACCAACTTGAATTATAATGATAATTCCTGAATCTGTGAATACAAACTTTTTTCTCTTAAGAATCTAATTTACTTTATTCAACCATCAACCGTCAACTACCAACCCCACCTGTTATTCCGAGTCCCGATATATCGGAATAAACTATGCCGAGGAATCTCATCAAAGGTTAAAGGGTAAAGAACCCGTCCCGCATTAGCGGGAATATAAGGAAGAGATGTTTAGTGTTTGGTTTTTGGTGTTTGGTTGTTTTGAATCAGTGTGTATCATTTCAATCAGTGTTATCCGTGTTCCATTGTTTGAACTATTAACAATCTACTAACAACCATCAACATAAACCAGTTCACAGCGTAAATCAGCAAAATCTGCGTTATCTGTGTTCCATTCCAATCCACCATCAACTAATTCCTATTTAAGGGCAAAACACAGTTGCCTTTTTCGCAAAGGTCTATGGCTCTAATCAGGGTTTCGTCAATATATCGAATGTAGGGGTAAAAACCCTCATTATCGATGATATTTCGGGCAATGGTTGCCTTTAACTGGGTTTCTATGATTAGCTTGGATTTGGCTAAATCATTAGGGTCAGGATTCACTCCATTTTGTTTGGCAAAGTCAATAAAATCGGCCAGAATATTAAATTTTTTAAGGTAACGGTCAACCTCGTTGAAGCTCTTTAGTCCACGGGTTTGCTTCCTGTGCTCATCGGCAAACTTAAAGGCGTAGCGGTAAATAAGGTTTCGGCGCGAAACCTGTTGGTAGTAGGGGGTGATACCAACCGTATCGAGCGGAACAAAGAAATCGGGCATTATTCCGCCTCCACCGTAAACCGTTCTTCCGCCAACGGTGTAATACTTGAGCGAATCGGCAAACTGAATACTATCGGCATTCTGAAACTCTCCATGCAGGTAACGGTTGCCAATTTCGTAAAAGTATTCCTCATCGCCCGGTTTATAGGGTTTTTGGATGCTACGCCCCGAAGGGGTGTAATAGCGGGCTATAGTAAGCCTAAGGGCTGAACCATCGGAAAAGTAAACCTGCTCCTGAACCAATCCTTTGCCGAACGAACGGCGGCCAACAATAATACCACGGTCGTTATCCTGTATTGCACCAGCAAGAATTTCACTTGCCGATGCCGAGAATTCATCGATCAGAATGGTGAGGGGTAAATCCTGAAAGAAACCTTTCCCGTTCGATTTGGCCTCCTGTCGCGGGCGATTTTTCCCCTGTGTGTAAACAATCAACCTGTTGGCAGGCAGGAACTCATTGGCAATGTTAATGGCTGCATCCATGTAGCCACCACTGTTGCTGCGTAGGTCGAGAATAAGCTTGGTCATGCCCTGTTCGGTTAGCTTTACCATTGCCTCAAGGAACTCCTTGTAGGTGGTTTTGGCAAAGGTGTTGATTTTGATGTACCCAATTTCCTTTGTGGGCATATAGGCTACATCAACGCTGTAAATGGGTATTTTATCCCTAACTATGTCAAAATCTATAAGATCAGGGACATCGGTTCGCTTTATGCTTACCTTTACCCTTGTTCCGGTAGGCCCTTTAAGCAGCTTTGGAACACTATCCATGGGGAATTTTATCCCTGCAATGTTCCTCCCGTTTACTTTTACAATTCTATCGCCTGCCAAAATTCCTAACTTTTCCGAAGGTCCACCAGGGATTGTGTTTATCACCACAACCGTATCGTTGTTCATGTTAAACTGAATGCCTATGCCATCGAAACCGCCCTCAAGGGGTTCATTTACCGATTGTAAATCCTTGGCCGGTATGTAAACCGAATGGGGGTCGAGGTTTTTAAGTACTGCTGGAATGGTGTTCTCAACCAAAGTCTCAGCTGAAATGGTATCGACATACTCATCGGCAATGTAACGAATAACATTGCTAAGCTTATCGGTGCGCGGGTAAACAAGTAGGTTGGGTTTCTGCACCCTTCCGCCTAAAATCAACCCAATTACAATTCCAACAATAAGAACAAAGGCAATAACTATTGGGTAAACAATGTCTTTTTTAGAGTTTCGATAGTTCATGCTACTACTTGTTATTAAAAATCTTCAACATCCTCAATCTCAATTTTTACCACTTCAATTCCGGCACGCTTTAATAGGTCGATACCATCGAGGTTATGATACTCATCGCAGTAAACCACTCGGCGTATGCCCGCCTGGATAATTAGCTTGGAGCATTCCATGCAAGGCGATGAGGTAACGTAAAGGGTAGCGCCCTCGGAACTGTTACTCGATTTTGCCACTTTGGTTATGGCGTTTGCCTCAGCATGTAGAACGTAAGGTTTGGTTTTACCGGACTCATCCTCACAAATATTCTCAAACCCGGAAGGCGTTCCGTTGTATCCATCGGAAATAATCATTCTCTCCTTAACAATAAGTGCACCAACCTGCCTGCGTTTACAGTATGAGTTTTTAGCCCAAATTTTTGCCATTTGCAGGTAACGCCTATCAAATTGGGGTTGCTTAACTCCGTAAGGATACTTGCTTTTTTCCATGGGGTAAAGATAACTTATTTTAATATCGATTTAATAGCCAAAGCCGTTCTTTCGGGTTCCTCCATAAAGCCCATGTGACCAGAATTTTCAAGGTAGATGGTTTTTGCTTTTTTATGTCGTTCCTCCAACGCTTGGGCAACCTCCATCGATATTAAATTATCGTATTTCCCAAATATCATGGTAACAGGAAACAATGCCTGTTCAATTACGTGGTTACGATCGGGGCGTTGAGCCATTCCGTTAAGCGCACCAATAACGCCGGCATCGCTTGTGTTTCGTGCAAGTGATTTCATGTGCTCAATTTCGCCCGATAGTTTTTGATGGTTATGGTTAGCGAACAGCCGAGGAATGTTGTTTTCAACAATCTGTTCCTTTTTCCCTTCTTTTACAAGTTTAATATCGGCCATGCGAGTTGCACGTTTCTCATGGGTATCGGCATTGGGGGTGGAATGGAACAGGCATAGCCCCGTGAGCCAGTTAGGGTAACGTTCAGCAAAGGCTAAGCTTGCATATCCACCCATGGAGTGACCAATTAGATGTGCTTTGCTAATTGACACCGACCGCATAACCGCACTAACGCTATCGGCCATGAAATCCATGCCAATTACCTCCTCCTTGCAAATGGATTTGCCATGACCCGGAAGGTCAACAGTGAGGACAGTGTAATCGGATTCAAGTTCCATGGCTAACTCTTCCCATATGGTGAGGTTCTCCAGATAACCATGCAACAGCACTACTGCCGGACCGCTACCGGTAATCCGATATCGCAAAGTGCACTTGGGTAGCTCAATATAGCCTTCCATTGCCAATCGTTTTAGTTTCCCAAAATAGCATTATTTTTTCTGCAAAACCAAATAAATTCTACCTGTACCCAACCACACAGGTTTTCTTTTCGCGGTTAACCTTTCCTGTGAGGTTGAAGTATTCAATGTAAACGATGTAAATACCAGAATTTACCCGTCGGTTTTGGGTGTCGGTTCCATCCCATCGGAGCTGTCCCGATGTTCCTAAGGTTAAGTTGTTGGCAAGCCGATAGATTTCAACGCCATTAGCATTGAAAACCCTGATATTGGCCACATAACCGGGCTCGGGTAATTGGTAGTTTATAAGCAGGTAATCATCGCGGCCATCGCCATCGGGCGAGAAGGTCTCAGGCGCTAGGGTAAACCTGCTTTTGCTTTCGGTTAAATCGGTATATTGGGAGTTCCGGTATGTTGGGGTTGCAAACCCGGCTGCCTGTGCAGCCGATTGCCATGTACTTGATTGGTTGGTTGGCATGTTGGGATTGACTCGTTCAAGCGACACCCCCTTAACATCGTTTAGTAGCCTGTTGTGCATTTTTTCAGTGTATCGTAATTCATCAATCACTTCATTTTCTGAATTAATTAACACAACGTAGCCTTTATCGTTGTTAAAGGCTGGCAATTTGGCAACTTTGATAAAAGATAACGGATTTTGACAGGTGTAGAACTGAGTCACTTGGTTGGGGTTTACAGTGACAACTGCAAACTCGTTGGGGAACAAAAGTTTTGGCTGTGGCGAAGAGGGATTAACATCCTTTAGGGTAAGGTCGGTTTCGTTTCGGTTGGCAATTTTTACCTGCGATAGGTCAAAACACTTACTTGACCGGTTGAACAGCTCCACAAAATCGGTTCCGCCCACATAGGGGTTGAAAAGAACTTCGTTTATAACTACATCACCCTGATTGGCCTTTTGGGGCAGTCCTACCCGGATAACCGTGTCGGGCATGATATTCCCTGCAAAATCCGATAGACCTGAAATTGTAACCTCATAAATACTTTCGGGAGCAGGGGGTTCCGATAGCTGAATGGTAACCTGTGTAAAAAGTTGGCTAACGCTTATCTCATCAACTTTTAGGCTGGTTTTATAGTTTTCGCGAAGGGTTACGGAAAGGCTATCCATTGGTTCATTGAAAACTAACCGAATGGTTTCGGAATTGAGAACTTCAAGGTAATGCAACCTCGGTGATGTAACATCGGGGTTTGTTGAGGATACCGAATTGACTGCACAGGGCGTCCCACCCTCGGGAGCTATACATGCCCGCCAATTGTTTTTACCCTCGGCAAGATTGGTGTAATCGATACATTCCAACGAGTAACCACCTCCATTTCGCATAGAATCGTTATACCATTCGGTTGAGTAATTAGCAAAGCTAATAAGATTTCCCTGCGGGTCGTAGAGTTTGAGCAACATGCCATCGTTTAGTAACGAGGGGAACGATGTTACCGCAATGACCTTGCCATAGGGTTTAAAGTTGCTCATGGCCGTAGTGCCTCCAATAAGCGTAAACGACTTTGGCACAATGGTGTCGGCAGGAAGAGTAACCGTTTTATCGTTTAGCGTAAGCCTCCAGCCCGATGTAAATACCGTGTCGGTTCCCGGGTTAAAAAGTTCAATGTATTCGTATTCAGGCAAACCGTTCGATGGTATGGGGTTGGCCATTATTTCGTTAATAATCAGCTGACCAAAATTTCCTTGGGTGCTCAAACCAAACTCAATACTATCGGGCAAACTGTAACCGTTACTATCGGTAATATTCTTAATGCTTAAAATCAATTTATCAAAGGGTAATTTTGGGGTAACAAGCGTAACAGTATTAGTTTCGCTAATTTTTATTTCATTAATATCGATAATTTGCCCGCTGCTCGATTTTAAACGGTAATTATCAATATTTTTAGCCGATTGTAGGGTCACTGGCTTTGAGAAAATAACCCTTATGGTATTCAGGTTTACTATTTTGGCACTGCTAATAACCGGTGGGTAATCGGTAGCGCAGAATTTAAGGTCATCAATCCAGAGCTGACCTGCACGGCTCGATGTATATGCAAAAACAAACGCCATATAACCTCCAATCGGATTTGCAACTTTAGCTTCGCCGCCATAGGTTTTCAAACCAGTTGATTTTGGGGTAAACCACAGTTTTAGCAAGCCATTGGGCGAAAGAGTAACGGTAATTTTAACTTCGTCGTTCTCGTTCCAGTCGAAGCCCGATTGAATAATATTGCTTCGTTTGCCTGCACCAAATTGCCAAACCGAGATATAATCGTTTCCGCTCGATGGATTTATGCCTACGGCATAGCCTTGGGCCTCAGAATCCATAGGATTTTCCTGAGTAGATGAAAATGCCAGGTAAAAGTAGTTTTCCGACGATGGATCCCAATTGCCGTTTCTAATTGTTATGCTCCACTCCAAGGCTTTCCCGTTAAGAGTGTTTTCGATGGGTATGCTTATAACCGATTGCTTTGCTCCCGGGTCGCCAGCGTGGGCAAGTGAAAGTTCTCCGCCAATTGGCTCTACCCTTGATGTTATCCAACTGTCTATCCCGTTCCAGCTTGGTAGTTGGCCCTCAAAGTTCTCATTTATTTGGCAAACATGGTTATATCCGCAGTAAATATTATCCGATACGGCATCGGCTAACCAGCCAAAATACGATTTAAGCCGATATGTTCCGGTTGATGTTAGTTTTACATCGTTCCAAGTGGCAATCCCTCTCTCGAGCGGTTGAAGTATTGGGTCAACGGTGAGATTACCTGTGCCGCTATGTAATTCAAGAGCTGCATAGGCCTGAAATTCGCGGTCAACATTTCCGCGAGCATCGCAGGCCATTACACTCACGCAGAATGGCTCATTGGGGTTGACCGCAA
>Ga0101944_10001562_pt1 | contig 46064 bp, 41 predicted proteins | sample DewCreD2012metaG_FD_75245 | JGI IMG/M metagenome (GOLD analysis project Ga0101944, IMG submission 75245) | Hot spring sediment bacterial and archeal communities from British Columbia, Canada, to study Microbial Dark Matter (Phase II) - Dewar... ... | reverse complement strand
CTCCTATACAATCTATGCTGGCAGGGATTAATGGACGAAGCGGTAGAGTTAATCGTGGTAGATGGGGGCAATGGGTTATTGGCAGGGCTCGATCTGGTATATGACACCAAACCAGTGGAGCACTCCGGGGCACACAAGACATGCACTGGGCGGACGCATGTTCGCGAGGCAGACCAGGAGGAAGTACCGAAGGATCTGCATAACATCAGTCATGCCTCAGGGATAAGGGAAGCGCAGCGGATGTTTCGACGCCTGGTACACAAATGGTGTGCACAGCAACCCAAAGCAGTAGCATCTTTACAAATGAATATTGAGAAGCTGTGCAATTTCTTTGCTATACCAAACGGCTCATGGTGGCGGCACATCAGAACGACCAATGCTATTGTGTTACGGTTTGTTGAGGTACGGCGCAGAACCCGCCCGATGGGTGTATTTTCAGATAGAACCAGTATGGAGTCATTTTATACGCGGGATTTCTCTATAAAATACCATAACAGGTGTTTGTAACCCTTCCTTACCGACACAAAATTATTTACGTTCCCCATTATATCTTTACTATAACGCGTAGAATTTTTTCCTTCAACATAATTATTAGTTTTGCATAATTACTCTTTTATGTTATTTGTTTATGTATTTTTAAAACAATTGCCGCATTAAAGTATATCCATACAGCTTGTAATTAATACCTCACACAAAGGGAGTGGTAAACTTACAAAATTTGGATTTCGCGGCAAATACCGCAAACGGAGGTTTTTATTGTATGTATGAACAGGCCTTTAATGAAACGGTGTCACTGATAAAAAAGCAGAACGAGTGGCGATTAAGAACCATAAATCTCATTGCCAGCGAAAATGTAATGAGCAACCGCGCACGTTCCATGGCAGGATCTGATTTTGTTCATCGCTATGCAGAGGGACATCCCGGTGAGCGTTACTACCGTGGTACCAGTTATATTGACGACATTGAGAGTCAGCTTAAAGCCACGCTGAAAATTTTATTTAACTGCAACCATACCGAGGTGCGGCCTATCAGCGGCACCAATGCAAATGAAGCAGTATTCAGCAAGTTTGTAAAAAGAGAGGATGTCGTGATGGTGAATTCCACCCCCAGCGGCGGTCATATCAGCCATCATCGTCTTGGTTCGCTGGGAAAATTCACGCAAAACCTCATTGACTTCCCTCTGACTGCAGACGGTTATCACATAGATATAGAAAAAACCAAATTCCTGATACATTCCGCAAAACCCAAACTTATTGTTTTAGGAAAAAGTCTTTTTCTGTTTCCTGAGCCGGTGCAGGAACTGAGTGACATCTGCAATGAAAACAACATAAAAATCATCTATGATGGGGCGCATGTGCTCGGGCTTATTGCGGGAAAACGGTTTCAGGATCCTCTGCGGGAAGGCGCTTGTTTGATAACGGCAAGCACCCACAAGACATTTTTCGGTTCGCAGCGCGGTATAATTCTGAGCAATATGGATGCAGACGATTGGCGGAAAATAGATCGCGGAGCTTTTCCGGGTTCGTCCAGCAATCATCATTTAGATACCCTGGCGCAACTTGCCCTGTGCACCTATGAGTTCATGGAATTTGGGCATGATTATGCCGCCGAGGTTATTGCCAATGCCAAGGCTCTTGCTGAAGCGCTGGACCGTTATGGCTTTGCCGTTGAAGCCAAGGAATTTGGCTATACGGAAAGTCACCAAGTTGCAGTCAATGTCAAAAAATTCGGCGGTGGAGAAAAAGTATCCCGTTCACTTGAAATTAATGACATAATACTCAATATGAATATGCTTCCCCATGAGCCGCTGAGCAATCACGACCATCCCGATGGAATCCGCATTGGCGTTCAGGAAATGACCCGTTTCGGAATGAAAAAGGAGGAAATGGAAAAAATAGCCCAGCTCATGAAAGAATGTATTATTGATAACAAATCGGTTAAGGAAGAGGTTAATCGCTTCCGGCGCGACTACCAGGATGTTAAATACAGCTTTGATGATAAGGAAAGTGCGGCGTAATGCAACGTAATGCAAAAATCCAGAACTCGGAGGTCGGCAGCCAACATTCAGAGTAAAAGCTCCCACCGAAGTTTTTTGGGTTCCACTAAAATGTCGTTCTCGCAAAAGCGGAGATTCATTATATGGAAAACTTTATTGGCTTCCGTCTCCGCAATTGTTTCGCAAAGTCATTCTGCGGCATATGCCGAAGAATCGCTGTTTTCTAACTCATAAATTCTATGAGATTCTTCACGTCGTCCAGAAAGACCAACATGGAATCTTCCTCATTATGAAACCGCCTCGTCGCGGGAGCGAGGGCGTGTATGGTAATGAGAAGTATTTTTTTGTTGTCTGAGGACTGTTATCTGTTTTCATGCTTATCATTGACGCCCATACCCATATTTTTCCTGATGAGATCGCCCGGCAGATATTGGAAACCACCGCCCGCAATTTTAAAATTAAAACCTATGGCTGCGGAACTGCCGCAGATCTTATTTCCCAGATGGACCAATATGAAATACGCTACGCGGTGGTGCACATGGTTGCACCAACTCCTGCCTCGGTAAAGGAAACCAACTCTTGGCTCATACGGCTTAAAGAAGAGCGTTTCATAAAGTTTGGAACTCTTCACCCGGGGCTTAAAAATTTCACTCAGGAAATTGACCGGCTTAAGGATCATAATATAAACGGTGTTAAACTGCAGCCGGATGTCCAAGCCTTTACTGTTGATGAAAAATTGGTAACCTACCCGCTTTATGAAGCGCTTGCTAAAAAACGCATGGCTGTCATGTTTCATGTGGGGGGCGAACCACAACCGGCTCCCCATAACCGCTCAAAGCCGCATATGATCGTTCAGGTGGCAAAAGATTTCCCGGAATTGAAAATTATTGCCGCCCACCTTGGCGGTCTTAATATGTGGGATTCAGTGTATCAACTGCTTGCAGGAATTGAAAATGTCTTTATGGAAACATCACTTACCTATGAAAATATTGTTCCCGAGCTGGCAAAAAAAATAATAAAGAAACACGGGCATAATAAAATCTTTTTTGGCACTGACTACCCGTTTGCACCAATTGGCATGTCAGTAAAAATTGCCAAGGCAGTGCCGTTTCTCAGTGAAATCGAGAAACAGGACATTTTGGGGCTTAATGCACAGCATTTTTATTTTTCCAACTAACCCAGCATCGCTGATGGTTGCAAACTGACCTCCGCAGCACCCTTTGAAACCGAAACGGAAATATGGTATGTATTTTCTATGGTCTTATTATAAGGGAACTAAAGTATGTGTCTTGCAATCCCAATGAAAATCGTTGCCAAAGATGGGTTTAGCGCTACCGTTGAAGCGGAGGGTGTGAGCAGAGAAATCAACCTGCGTCTGCTGGAAAATGCGCAGGTTGGAGATTATGTGCTGGTGCATGCCGGTTTTGCCATTGAGAAAATTGATGAACGGGAGGCAAAGGAAACGCTTGACCTGATGCAGCACATTGCCCGTCTACAGGATGAAGATGAAGTTCATTGACGAGTTCAGAAATGCCGACATTGCCCAGGAGCTGATAAAAAAAATACACCGCACCTCAGGACTCATTGGCAGACCGGTATCTCTCATGGAAGTGTGCGGCACGCATACCATGGCGATCTATCGACACGGTATAAAATCTGTTCTCCCGCCTTCGATCAAACTTCTTTCAGGTCCCGGCTGCCCGGTTTGCGTAACACCAAATAGATACCTTGATCATGCAGTTGCGCTTTCGCGGCAGAAGGACGTTATTATAACCACCTTCGGCGATATGCTCAATGTTCCTGGCTCGTCAACGTCTCTGGTTAAAGAACGCGCATCGGGTGCTGACATTAGAACTGTTTATTCGCCGCTTGATGCTCTTGCCATAGCCCAGAAAAATCCGACAAAAAAAATTATCTTTCTTGCCGTTGGTTTTGAGACAACAGCGCCGACCATTGCGGCCACCATCATTGAAGCGCAGCGCAGGAATGTTGCTAACTTTTACATCAGTAGTGCCCATAAGCGGATTCCTCCTGCTATGCGGCTGCTGGTTGAAGATCCGGAACTTCACATAGATGGATTTATCTGTCCTGCCCACGTAAGCGCCATAATTGGGGCCGAGGCCTACGAATTTCTGGTTCGAGACTACGCCAAGCCCTGCGTTATCACAGGCTTCGAGCCGCTGGATATTTTGCAGGGAATTTCCATGCTGCTGTTGCAGCTCTTGCATAACTCACCGCAGGTAGAGACCCAGTATTCACGGGTGGTAAAACAACAGGGCAACACGACGGCCCGCAAACTTGTCGGAGAAGTTTTCATCAATGCTGATACCCGCTGGAGGGGGTTTGGCATAATTCCCGACAGCGGTCTCACGCTGGCTGATGCCTATGCCTGCTACGATGCAGATACTGTCGAAACGGTCAAGCCGGAGGAAGAGCGGGAATTTCCCGGCTGCTTGTGCGGAGAAGTAATCAAGGGCAAGATCGAGCCAGAAACCTGCAGCCTGTTTCGAACCATCTGCACGCCAACCAATCCTGTTGGTCCATGTATGGTTTCTCAGGAAGGGACGTGCGCTGCACACTATAAATATGGAAATGCTTAATCACAATCTTCTTACTGCCACGCATTATGTGAATACGGTGGTCTAAGCATTTTTTGGAGATTTTAGATGGATTCTAAGGTTATCCTGCTTGCTCACGGCAGCGGCGGTAAAGCGACACATCAGCTTATAGACAGCCTGTTCGTTGCACATTTCAAAAATGTGATTTTATCTGATCTGACCGATGCAGCGTTGCTTTCAGTAAGCGGCGACAAAATTCTCTTTACGACGGATTCATATGTGGTGGATCCAATCTTTTTTCCCGGCGGCGACATCGGTAAACTGGCTGTCCATGGCACAGTAAATGATCTGGCTGTCTGTGGCGGCAAACCGCTTTATTTAAGCCTTTCTTTGATTCTGGAAGAAGGGTTCCCCTTAGAGCAGCTTACCGTCATAACTCAATCTATTGCAGAGGCTGCCGCAGATGCAGACGTGATGATCGTAACCGGAGATACCAAAGTGGTAGAGCACGGCAGCGTTGACAAAATTTTTATTAACACCGCTGGCATTGCACAACTCCATGCCGGTGCACGTCTCGCAATAAAAAACATCCGGCCTGGAGATGCCATTGTGCTAAGCGGCAGCATTGGCGACCATGGTATCGCCATTATGCTTGAACGTGAAGGGCTTCAATTCGAGTCTCAAGTCACCAGTGACTCCGCGCCGTTGCATGGTATGGTGGCAGACATGATGCAGGAAGCAGCAGCGATCCGCTTTATGAGAGACCCGACGAGAGGCGGTATTGCCACTATCTTAAATGAAATTTGTTCTCAGTCGCACCTGGGCATTACCATTTATGAAGCAAAAATTCCCATAAAACCGCACGTTGCCAGCGCCTGTGAGATATTGGGGCTTGATCCGCTCTATATTGCCAACGAAGGCAAGTTGATGGCAATTGTTGATCCTGATCGCGCCGAAAAAATTCTCGCCATAATGCGTCGAAACCGCTATGGCGCTGATGCCGCAATCATTGGTATGGTTACAGAAGATGTGCCCGGCACCGTCATTTTAAAAACGACCATCGGCGGCAGCCGGATTGTGGATATGCTTGCTGGTGAACAACTGCCCAGAATCTGTTAGGTTAAAGCTGATAGCTGAAAACAAGAGCATGCACGAATTTTCTATTATTGAAAACCTGATTCCACAGGTTGAAGATTTTTTAAAAAAAGGCAATTACCGCAAGGCTCTTAAAATTTTTCTTGAGGTGGGGGAAATGAGCGGGGTTATCCCCGATGCCTTGGCATTTGCCTACGACATATGCGCAAAAGATACGCTGCTGGAGGGAACCGAACTGTATATCAGGCTCATTCCGGTTACCGCTTCGTGCGAAGACTGTTTTCTCAAATTTGAGGTCCACAATTACTCCTTTTTTTGCCCGCAGTGCAATAGCACTGAACTGAAACTGCTCACCGGAAAGGAATTGAAAGTCAGAGAAATAGAGGTGGAATAAGGGATACGTTCGAGCACGCGCCGGCGTCAGCTTCATCATTTTTTTACTTGTATTAGAACCATGTCTCAAAAAGTTATCAATCTCAACACTAACATTCTAAAGAAAAATGAAATAATCGCGGCTGAAAACCGCTCCCTGTTCGGCAAAAACAGGGTCCTTGCCGTAAATCTTCTCAGTTCTCCTGGTTCGGGAAAGACTTCCTTGCTGATACAGACCTGTAAAAGGTTCGGCACCAAGTTAAAATTTTCAATAAGTGTCGGCGATCTTCAGACCGAATTAGATGCCCAGCGCATAGCAGAAACCGGCGTGCCCGTTGTCCAAATAAATACCGGCACAGCCTGCCACCTTGATGCCACTATGGTCCAACAGTCTCTGAAGGCGCTGCCGCTGAGCGCTACTGACATTTTATTTATTGAAAATGTCGGCAACCTTGTGTGTCCTGCTACATTTGACTTAGGAGAGCATCGCAAGGTGGTTATGCTCAGCGTTGCAGAAGGGGAAGAAAAACCGCTTAAATATCCCCCCATTTTTCAGGGTGCAGATTGTGTTTGTATTAATAAAGTTGACCTCCTTCCGTATGTTGAATTTGACATGAAGCAATGCCGTGACAATTTATTGCGCATCTGTCCGCAGGCCGAGATTATTGAATGTTCCTGCAAAACAGGTGAGGGCCTACAACAGTGGCACGACTGGCTAACCCATGAATGGACAACAATTATTAATACCCTATGATAAAGCGGTTTCATCTTCAGATTGAAGGAATTGTGCAGGGGGTGGGTTTTCGCCCCTTTATTTTTTCTCTGGCACGGGATCATAATCTTTCCGGATGGGTGCTTAACAATTCTCGAGGCGTTGAAATTGAAATTGAGGGAACAGAGTCCGCCAGCAAACGATTTCTTGCTGAGCTTCATGACAAGGCCCCGCCTTTATCCCGCGTTCAAACAGTGACGGTTAGTGAAATACCGGCAAAAGGAGAGACCTCTTTTTCGGTTCGGGAAAGCAGAGAAATTGCGGATCGTCTGCCGCTTATTTCTCCAGATACCGATGTGTGTAATGACTGTCTTCGAGAACTATTTGACCCCTCTGACAGGCGTTATCATTACCCTTTTATCAATTGCACCAACTGTGGACCGCGGTTTACCATCATCAAGGATATTCCCTATGACCGAAACCTGACAACCATGGGCGCCTTCGTCATGTGTCCCGCCTGCGAACGCGAATTTAATGATCCGAGTAATCGCCGTTTTCATGCTCAGCCCACCGGCTGTTGGGAGTGCGGCCCTCGCTTAATGCTGCTTGATTCTAATGGCAATACCATTTCCGATGTTGATCCGATACAAAAAACCATTGAACTGCTATTACGAGGCTGCATCGTTGCGATTAAAGGCCTGGGGGGATTTCATCTCGCGGTTGATGCCACGGTAGAACAGACTGTCGTGCGGCTCAGGGAGCGGAAGCACCGCGAGGAAAAACCTTTTGCCATCATGGCGCGCGATCTTCAAACCGTGCGAAACCTCTGTTTTATGACGCCTGAAGAAGAAGAGATTTTAGTGTCGCGACTCAAGCCGATCCTGCTTCTCAAAAAAAAATCTGCTGCTATGATTGCCGAATCAGTAGCGCCCCGGAATTCATTTTTTGGCGTCATGCTGCCCTATACCCCGATTCATCATCTTATCTTTGAAAACAATTTTATTGCGCTGGTCATGACCAGCGCAAATATCAGCGAGGAACCCATTGTCAAAGATAATGAGGAAGCACAGGAACGGCTTTGCCATATTGCAGACTATTTCCTGATCCATAATCGGGATATTTTTGTGCGGGCAGATGATTCTATTTTAAGGACTATGGCGGGAAAAATGTCCATTCAACGTCGGGCGCGAGGGCTTGTGCCCAATGCAATTCCGCTTCTTGTTACAGGGCCTGAGGTGCTTGCCTGCGGTGGTGAATTAAAAAACACTGTCTGTCTAACTAAGGGTACCAACGCATTTCTCAGCCAGTATATCGGCACCATGGACAATCCGGAGACAATGCGCAATTTTCATCACTCAATTAACCAGTTAAAAAAAATATTGCGCACCGAACCAGAGATAATCGCCTATGACCTCCATCCTGATTATAAATCTACACGCTATGCACTACAACAGCACGGTTACAAGCTTTGCGGGGTTCAACACCATTTTGCGCACGTCATAAGTTGTCTTGCCGAAAACAGTTCTTCGGGACCAGCGATCGGCGTTGCATTTGACGGCACCGGCTGGGGCGACGATGGCATGGTCTGGGGCAGTGAGTTTTTTATCTGCGACTATTCTCAGTATGTTCGCAAAGCTCACTTTTCATATGTTGCTCTGCCTGGAAGTGATGCAGCGGCACGAGAACCCTATCGGATGGCGATTAGCTACCTGTATCAGACATTTAAAGATGATATCATGAACCTCCGTCTTCCGGTTCTTCAGCAGTTTCGTGATCGCCTCGGCGCTTTGCTTACTATGATACAACGTTCAATAAACACGCCGCTCACATCAAGTTGCGGCAGGCTTTTTGATGCGGTTGCAGCGCTGGTTGACGTGCGATATATCATGACTTTTGAAGGCCAGGCACCCATGGAGTTGGAAATGGCAATAACCGATTTTCACGATGAGTATTATCCCTACCAAATAATCCCGCCCACGGGCGAAACAAGCCGTCTGATATGTTTTGAGCCGATGATTAAGGCAATCGTACATGACAAATTACACAATCTTCCTCCAGGAGTTATAAGCTGCCGGTTTCATAATACCATCGCGCGCGTCATTGTTGACATATGTGAGCAGATAAGACAGGAAGAAGGAGTAGACTTGGTTGCGCTGAGCGGAGGCGTGTTTCAAAATCTTTACCTTCTGACACGCGCCGTTGATCTGCTACAACAAAAGCGTTTTCGGGTTCTTACCCACGTGCAGGTACCGCCCAATGATGGCGGCATCGCCCTTGGGCAGGCAGTCGCAGCGAGAATCGCGTGCCGGTAACAACTATTTTGTTTTGTTAATATACCAGAGAAGTTGCCTAAAAAGACCGCGAATAAGCTTGACATCGGTACTGGTAAGACCCGCCCTGCTTAAAATCCTTCTAAAGCTTCCTAAGGTATGCTCTGGGTTCTGGCTGTTTAAGAAGCCAATCTCACACAATACGTTACGCATATGATCATACATTCTCTCTACTTCATCAATGGGCGCACGTGGGGGTGCCTCATGGATGATTTTATCATGTGTGGCGCTGTGCAACTCATAACATATTATTATCACCGCATGGGACAGATTGAGAGACGTGCCATCCGGGGCGGTGGGAATTGATATTACTTCATTACATAATTCAAGCTGTTGATTGCTGAGACCTTTATCCTCGGAGCCAAAAACGATTGCCACCGGATTATGTGCTGCCAGTGCTAATGCCCGCGGTGCCATTTCCCGGGGCGAACTGAATGTTCTCATGCGCCGTTTGCGTGCCGTCGTGCCAAAAACATACCCGGCACCGGCAATAGCCTCACGCAGGCTGGGCACCTGCCGTGCGTGGTTTAATATATCTCTGGCATTAGTTGCCATCCACAATGCTTCTGCCTTTAATTCACATTGGGGATTAACCAGGCACAGATTGCTGAGCCCCATATTTTTCATGGCGCGCGCAGTTGAACCGATGTTACCGGCGGAACGAGTTTCAACCAGCACTATGTGGATATTGTGTAAAGGCGCATTCATGAGGCGCTTGTCTTACCCGTCTTTATGGTATAATTTTAACGAATATACATGTAACATATTTACTATATCTATTATACCAGAGATAGAAAACCATGATTGTGTATTTGAAAAAAAATATTAAAGCAAGAATTAGAAACGGCCATCCCTGGGTTTACAGCAACGAAATCGAGGCGGTATCAGGGACTCCTGCGCCCGGCGACATTGTTAATGTTCATCAGGGTAATGCGTTTATCGGCAGGGGTTTTTTCAATCCGCATTCCGCCATAACCGTGCGCATATTGACCCGCAAGAATGAGCACATTAATACATCATTCTTCACCGAGCGCATTCATAAAGCCTTGCGCTATAGAATGGAGCTTCTAAAAGGTGAAAACGCTTTCAGGGTCGTTTATGGAGAAGCTGACGGCCTGCCGGGATTGATTGTTGATAAATTTGCAGATTACGTCGTCATGCAGATAAATATCTTAGGCATGGATCAATGGCGCGACACCGTTATTGAAGGTATTACGCGCATACTAAACCCCAAAGATATTTTCGAAAAAGATGATGATAAATGTGCGCGAAAGGAGCAATTTATCCCCCGTACGGGATGGATTCACGGTTTAGGACCGGAGCTCATTCCGTTTGACATCAATGGCATTCATTTTTTGGCGGATACACTCGGGCAAAAAACCGGTTTTTTTCTTGACCAACGCATCAATGCAGCCGTGACCGCCCGCTATGCAAACGACAAAAAAGTCCTTGATGCTTTTTCCTATACCGGCAATTTCGGCGTTCACGCGCTCTATGGCAACGCCCGTATGGTAAAATTTATTGACTATTCAGCACGCGCCCTTGCAATTCTAAAAGAGACGCTCGCATTGAACCGCATCGATCCCTCGCGATATGATATTGTCAACGCGGACAGCTTTGATTATTTAAATCATATCCATAAATCGGGCGACGCATATGACCTTATTATTATTGACCCACCGTCATTTGCTAAAGTTCGGGGAGCAAAACAGAATGCGCTTAAAGGGTACCGGGAATTAAATGTGCGGGCGATGAAAATCTTGAAGTCAGGCGGGCTTCTCTCAACCTCCTCATGCACTCAAATAATTTATGAAGGAGAGTTCAAAAAACTGCTTTACAGCGCAGCGGAAAATACCGGGATGCAGGTTTCAATTATTTATCGGGGAATGCAGCCGCCTGATCATCCTGTTGTTCTCAATATCTTTGAGACTGAATATTTGCAGCATTATTTGCTGTATGTTGTTCCGGGGAGTCACAAACTGTAATTCTACAATTTAAGCGCCTCGGTAATACAGAGTGGCGGAATATTGCGGATTTCATACTGACTTCTCACCGCGTCAAAATGATGTTTCAAAAAGTTTTTAAGATGATTGGAATGCTGATATGCTAAAAATTTGCCGCCACTTTTTAATGCCACATAGGTATTGAAAAGAATTCTGTTTTTTGTCTGGGGATTGATGAACGAAAAGGGTATACCCGAAATGATATAATCGGCGCCCGGTTCCTCAACCGCCTCCAGGACATTTAATACGTTTTCAGCACTATCGTTAAAAATGTGCACCCGGGCGTCTCGCAGTTTATTTTGCAAAATGGCAACGAAATTCTTATTTAATTCGATCAATATCAGCCTTGAGTCCTTGGACATTTTCTTTAGCATGTATTTAGAAAATACGCCGCTTCCCGGTCCGTATTCGATTATAATATTTCGCTTTTTAAAATCAATGTGTTCACAGACTTTGCGGACGCCAAAATGAGAGGTTGGCGTGATAGATGCGACATTTTTATCTTTAATAAAGTTTTTAAGATAGACAATGGTACTCATGAACCCGTTAACTCCCCGATTAATGTATCTTATTGTTTTTTACATATTGCAATCCAGATCGAGCAAGAGCAAAATCTGCTGTTTTTCAATTTTAAATTTAACTATACTTTGAATGAAAATTCCAGTCAAGAATTATGAATTGTGGATAAATTTACCCATAATACCCATCTCTTTTTTTCTATTTCCCGGAAATTGCCTGAATTTCATGGCTAATTTTTGCGGAAAGTTATGTTATGAATAAATCAAATTAGCTTGCAATGTTTTATATAACATGCTAAAAAACCTTACCTTATGTTTTTTCGCGGTAATTGCAAAACCGGTCTGCGCCGAGGTAAACTAAAGCCACCGTAATGTTTTGCTGCGCATTGTAAACATACCACGGAAACAATAATCGTGTGATATTCTAACTAACATAGGAGTTAAATTGAGGCCTTGACATGCGACGTATGAAATCAAAAATTACAATTGTTATTTTGTTTATCAGTTTTGCCTTGCTGTGTGCGTTCTTTATAGATGGCACTAAAACAACTCTCTTGGCTAAAACCTATAAAAATTACGAGGCGCTTAAAATTTTTTCTGACGTCCTCACCATCATTCAGAAAAACTATGTTGAAGAAATTGATCTTAAGAGCTTGGTTTATAACGCCATCAAGGGCATGGTGGCAAACCTCGACCCGCATTCTGCATTTATGCCGCCCGAAACTTACAAGGAATTACAGGTTGAAACTAAGGGAACGTTCGGCGGACTTGGTCTTGAGATTACCACCAAGGATGGAGTCCTTACAGTGGTGACGCCGATAGAAGATACTCCTGCAGACCGCGCCGGCATCAAGCCAGGTGACAAAATAATTAAAATTGAAAATGAGTTCACCAGAGACATGAGCTTAATGGATGCGGTAAAAAAAATGCGCGGCACACCTGGAACAAAGGTAAAGATCACTATTGTGCATGAGGGATTTAAAGAACCCAAGGAATATACCCTAACCCGAGCTATTATTAAAATAAAAAGTGTAAAATACAAGCGCGTAGAAGAGCAGTACGGTTATATTCGTATAACCCAATTTCAGGAAGATACGACCAAAGAATTCAAGAATGCCCTTAAGGAGCTTGAGTCTGGCAAACAACCGGTAAAGGGTCTGGTTCTCGACCTGCGCCGCGATCCGGGAGGGCTTCTCGATCAGGCGGTGAATGTTTCTGATGAATTTCTCGACTCCGGTCTGATTGTTTCCACTGAGGGACGCATTGAAAGCCAGCGCATGAAATTTTATGCAAAAAAGAACAATGAGCGACGAGACTACCCCCTCATCGTGCTGGTTAATGCAGGCAGTGCAAGCGGTTCAGAAATTGTTGCCGGCGCACTTCAGGATCATGGAAGGGCTGTTGTGGTAGGAACGCAGACCTTTGGTAAAGGAACTGTGCAAACGATCATACCGCTTAACGATGGGTCTGGTCTGCGCTTGACAACTGCCAAATACTATACGCCCAATCATCGTTCTATCCAGGAGAAAGGTATTACTCCGGATATTATTGTTGAGGATAAGAGCCCTGTTGAGTCACCAACGGGAGAAAAGCCCCAATATATACGGGAAAAGGATTTAATGAATCATTTCAGAGGGGAGGTTCCTGCGCCGGAAGAAAAATCCAAGGAAGACAAAGAGAGTAAAAAGGCGCCCTTTGCAATAAAAGCGGATTCTGAAGATCCGCCGCTTGATACCGCAATACAGATTTTAAAAAATTGGGACACATTTAAGAAAACATATAAAACTTCTGAAAAAACTTCGTGAATTAAAGTACGGGTGCATAATGTGTAGGGCATTCATTAACAACCATACTTCGTGAGAGGTGTGGCGAATGATCGCTGAAAGCAAACGGCGCTACCTGGCATTATGATTTCACCGAATCCCGCCCACCAGAACCCCAGCGCCGGAACAATGCATGTTCCAGGGACAACAGATCGAGGACTTTGCCTATGCTATGATTAACAAGATCCTCAATGCTGGCAGGTTTATGATAGAATGCAGGTATGGGCGGCAAAACAATAGCTCCCATGCGGGTTACAAGAGCCATGTTTTCAATGTGCATCAAATGAAAAGGCGTCTCGCGAAACAGCAACAACAGCTTTCGGCGCTCCTTCAGAACCACGTCAGCAGCGCGGTGCATGAGGGTGTCACCATAGGCATGGGCAACAGCAGACAATGTTTTTGCACTGCAGGGAGCGATCACCATGCCCTCTGTTATAAATGATCCGCTCGATATGGGGGCTGCAAGGTCATTATTATCGTATATCTTGTCAGCCAATTCTTGGGCTTTTTTTACAGAACCGGCACCCAATTCTAAGCGCAGCAGATCCTTTCCCGCCTCGCTCATAACCAGATGCGTTTCTACCGTGCCCGTTGATTTGAGCGCAGCAAGCAAAGCCATTCCATACACTGCGCCACTCGCGCCGGTTATCCCCACAATGACACGCCGCTTTTTCATTTCTTTCTCTTAAGAATAGTTACCATGCGAGAACAGAGTGCATCGCAGTTTTTAAGTATCAGCGACAGATCATCATCGTCCGCTTTATCTATATGAATCCCTGCCGTCGTTATGCAGCGGCAATTCATGGTTGATGCTATTTTTTCTGCAAATAATTTTGCGACGACATCATCTTTATGCCCGAGATAATTTATAATTGAAGAGGTTGCGCTTGAGCGGTGCGGATCTTGAAGGCTGGGGCGATGTTGTGCTACCGCGACCGAGCCGATATGAGGTTTCGTGCCACCCCACACAGAAACCAGGATATCATCGCCGATAAAACGTGCGTCCGCCATTATCCGAAATTTACCGCGTCCTGCAGATGCCACAATGACAGGTTGACGCTTAATGCATTTAGCCACTACATTTCCTTATCGAGAGTATTTACCAGATCATTGTTTTTTTCTTTTGGTTATCCGCCCGCAATAGGGGGGAATATGCTCAACGTATCACCGTCCTGCAGGATTTCTTCAGATGTTTTTTGTATACCATTGATGAGAATAATTTTGGGAATATCTTTTGGCAGATGAAGCGTATCAATAACGTTTTCAACGCTTGTTCCCGGATTCAGTTCCAGCTCGCTTGAATGGCCGTCATTCTTTTCAGGGAGAAATTCCCTGAAAGTGGCAAATAATTTAAGTTTAATCTTCATATTATGGAAAATCTCCTTTCTCGCGGGTGCTATTCTATCCACTATACACAATATTGTTTTTTATATTACCGCATAAGCCTGAAACCTTCAAGGGATAATGTTTTAAAACGCGTCCCAAAATGTTAAACATAAAGAAATTAGTTGCACTGGACCGGATATTAAACATGAAAAAAACCAAACCCAAAACAAGCACAGCAGCAGACGATAAAATCGTGGACTTGCATATTGAAAAACTTCTTGTCGGTGGACAAGGTCTTTCCCATGTAGGCAGCATGGCATGTTTTATTAATGATGTCATATCTGACGAAATAGTTCGCGCCCGTATTGTAGAAATTAAAAAGCACTACCTCGAAGCTTCCTGCTGTGAAATTGTGCAACCATCGCCTCATCGTATAACGCCACCATGTGTATATGTGGGGGAATGCGGCGGCTGCCACTTTCAACATATTGAATATAGTCATCAATTACAACTGAAAGCGGAAATTGTTCATGATTGTTTGAAAAGAATTGCGGGCATTGAGGATCCGCCAGTCCAGTTTCCGCTCCCCTCGCCTTCGGTTTTTCATTACCGGACACGAGCCAATCTAAAAATATCAACTTCGCCCTTCATCCGCATAGGCTTTTACCGGCGTCGTTCTCATGAGATTATAGCAGTAAACAACTGCCGGCTTCTTGCGCCTGCGCTCAATCAGGCGCTGACTCACTGCTGGCAGGTTTTAAAAGAACAGCCACAGGTATTTGCAAACGCTACAGACCTCTGCATCATGCAAAGCTCCAAATCAGAACAGGTGTTAATCGCAGCGCAAAAGGGCTCAGTAATTAAAGCCCACACAATTTTTGAACCCTATGCCGGCCCCGCATCAGCGCCATTTTCATGCGCACCATCTTCTTTAGCGCTTTCAGAGGTTATTAAGGGCATCACGTTCATAAGAACCCCTTTTACTTTCTATCAAATTAATGGTGAACAAAATGTTTGTTTGATTAACCTGGTTCTCGATCTTCTCAGCCCCGCTTTTAAAAAACCGATACTTGATCTCTATTGCGGCTGCGGTAATTTCAGTTTGTTTTGTGCGCAACAGGGTTCGGATGTTGTTGGGATAGATGCAAACAGTCACGCTATCGCAGAGGCTCGCTATAATGCCCAATACAACGGTATAACGCACTGCACATTTTTTTGCGATGACGTGCAGCAACGAATGCGTCAGTTTTTAACCCATGAATTTTACAGCATCCTGCTCAATCCATCCCGACAGGGTTGCGGGCATAAAGTCATTGATGATGTTGCCCGTATTAAACCGCATCTGATTGTATATATTTCCTGTCATCCTGCTACGCTCGCCCGCGATCTTAAACGGCTATTACAGCATGGTTACCGCATAGAAGTGATTCAGCCTGTTGATATGTTCCCCCAAACATATCATATTGAAACAGTTATCAAGCTGGTAAAATCGTGATTGAATTATCAAAAGGCTTGCATTATGCTTGATGGGGGAAGGAGAACAGGTCTATGAAGGAAGCGCTTTTTTATGAAAAGCTTGATAAGCAAGCAGTTCAATGCCATTTGTGCTCCCACCATTGCGTCATTGCGCGAGGCAAACGAGGCATCTGCGGTGTGCGGGAAAACCGAGGTGGCATACTTTGTACCCTGGTGTATGGTCATACCATCGCAGAACATATAGATCCCATAGAAAAAAAACCGCTTTTTAATTTTCTGCCGGGTTCAAAATCGTTTTCATTTGCGACTGCCGGCTGCAACTTCAGATGTTTACATTGCCAAAATTATGATATTTCTCAAATGCCCCGCAACCGCGACGTTATTGTGGGTAAAAAACGTTCTCCCGAAGACATTGTATCATTGGCAAAAAACAACGGCTGCACAAGTATTTCATATACCTATACTGAGCCAACCATATTTTATGAATACGCCTTGGATACGGCAAAACGAGCTGCTGCCGAAGGGTTAAAAAATGTTTTTGTAACAAACGGCTACATAACCGAGGGACCACTGCGCGAAATAAGCCCCTATCTTGATGCAGCCAATATTGATTTAAAATCATTTGCCGAGGGATTCTACAAAAAAATCTGCGGCGCTAAATTACAACCAGTGCTTGATGCGATTAAACTGTATCGTGAACTCAATATTTGGATTGAGATTACAACGCTTATTATCCCAACCCACAATGATAGTGTTCAGGAACTTGAACAGATTGCCGTCTTTATTAAATCGCTTGGGGTAGAAATACCGTGGCACATTACCGCCTTTCATCCGACGTATAACCTTACCGATCAGCCGCGCACTCCTGTATCCACGCTGATGCGGGCACGCGATATTGGCAGGCGGGCAGGACTTCGTTATGTTTATGTGGGCAATGTTCCGGGAGAACAGGGAGAAAATACCTATTGCTATGCCTGTGGCGCACTGCTCATAGAACGATATGGATTTAGTATTCTGAGTAACAATATAAAAGATAAGCAGTGCCCGAAGTGCCAGGCTAATATAGATGGGGTGTGGGGGTAAGCTCCTACCGTCTGTTTGCAATCTGCACGTAAAGATCAAACAGCGATTCTTTAATCATGCGCTCCGCAATAGTCTTTGTGTTGACCCTATAGGTTCCGGTGCTGATTGCCTTCTTGATCGCCTTCACTTTGTCTTCCCTCATGTCGGGGGTCTGTTCAAGAATTTTTTTTATCATCGCTATTTCATGCTGCTTGATATTATTGTGAAAAATAACGTGTCGTTTAATGTGAGTAATTTTTTTTAAGGATGGACGGGTTTTTAATTTGGGGGGTAATGTTTTTTTTGGCATTGTACTTTACGATACGTTTTACCTGTTAAAATCTTATTACACGTATCGTTAAAGCACAATTAAAACTTTAATTCTATTATTTAATGTGCCTTATTTATTACGGTCCCGATAAAAAATACGTAAAAAATCGCTAAAAAAGAGAGTTACGATAAAGTATTGGCAGGTGTGGAGGTTAATGGCAACAGCACCGTCACTGTGGTGTCGCCGGGTTCACTGGTTATGCAATACACTGGATTATAGGGCTGCAACAGCTTTTTTATAACCGCAATTCCTCCAAAATCATTCATGTCTGCAGCGGCATGATCTGCAGGTGCGTTTAAAAAATTCATCATCCGTTCGCTCTTCATCATATCTATTCCGCATCCCGTGTCGTGAATTTTAATAACGATATTTTTACCGTCATAATCTGAAATAACTGAAAGCTGTTTGCGCTCGGTCAACTCCATGGCGCGTTTACTATTTTCAAGAAGATGATAAAAGCTATAAGAAAAATGAGAATATACGCCATTAATGGGGGGAAGATCTTCTCTAAGATGCAAAATTTTTTCTATGCGATGTTTGAACATCATATCGGCTTCCAAAAAATGTATTTCTTCTTTTAAAAGCATCGACAAGTTAAGTGGCTGTTGAGCCGAAGCTTGTTCATTGATACACTTTTGCGCGGCATTTTTTACAATATGAGAAACGCGTTCTGAATTTTGTAAAATGATTGAAAGATCTTTTTCAATTTTATCAAATTCTTCCTGAATCCCGTTTAACTGTTTTCCATAGCTGTTCTTGAGCTTTTGAATGCGGAACTGAAGAATTTCTGATAAACCCATAATCGCTGAAAGCGGGGTGTTGATATTATGCGCCACACCCTTAATGAGTGTTCCCATCAACAGCAAGTTATCCTTCTGCTCGCACGATAGTTCCATTTACCCATCCCTTCCCTGCAGCATATCAATTTTCTTCAAGAATTCGTTTCAGTTTTCCTCTCAACCGCAAGACTGCTTTTGTATGAATTTGAGATACTCGTGATTCGGTGAGTTTTAATACACTCCCGATTTCTTTCATGGTCAGCTCATCATAATAGTAAAGTGAAATGACCAGTTTTTCTTTTTCGGGTAGCTGCTCTATGCAATCCGCAACAATATCTCTCATTTCTTCCAGTTTCAGGGATTCAACCGGATTTTTATCATCTTTGTCTGAAAGGAAGTCCATCAGCGGCCGCTTGCCGTCATTTTTATTAACCACCATTTCAAGACTGAGCAACGAAATGCCTCCCGCCCGACTTAAAAAATGGTGCAGCTTATCAACTTCAATATCCATCGCAGCTGCCAGCTCTTCGTCATGCGCGGGACGCCCGAGCTTTTTTTCCAGTTCTGCACCCGTTGTTTCCAGCCAGGTTGCAATCTTGCGCACCGAACGGGGCACCCAGTCCATAGCCCTCAATTCATCCAGAATCGCTCCTTTAATCCGAAACTCGGCATATGTTTCAAATTTAACCCCGCGTTTGGGATCAAATTTCTCAATGGCATCCATAAGCCCTAACACGCCGGTATTTACAATATCTTCAATATCTATATGCGATGGCAGACGAATAGCAATTCGATTAGCAATGTATTTAATGAGCGGCGTGTATTTAACGATGAGTTCCTGTCTTTTTTGAGAATAGCTTTTGGCTCTTTTAGATGGCAAGTAGGCAACGGCTGCTTTCATTATTCACCCCTTACATTGAATTGATTTTTAGGCCATATTTCATAGTTTTTTTCATACGGAATATGTTTTTATCAATTCTTATGCCAAAATTTTACTTGGTCAGGGCAACTGATTTTTAGCCAGCACGAATGTTTAATTGAGCCATGCCGCAACATCTTTCAATTCCTTATTAATAAAGGCTTTCACGCATTATTGTTTGTCAACAAAAAAAGTGCTTTTGGTCACAGTGGCAGAAATATTTTACCCGTTTTAACCGTTGCGTTATTTCAATTTATGAACACTTTTGTGCAAAAAAGTGTAATTTGTGCAAAAAATTGCGTATCGTTGTGTTTTGCCGATATACGGGCTTCTGAATCCTTTGTTTTGCTGAAGGACGTGGTAAGGGCGGTAATGCAGAAAAGAAATAAAAAACCACCGGGGACCAGTTAATGGTCAATAGGAATGTTTTTTCAAGAGGTTAAAAAGGAGCTGGTATTGAAAAATGAATTTTTAAGCAGGATATATTTATTATCAAGCACTTCTATTTTTTCGCTTTTCTTTAATTTGCTCATTATGCGGGAAACCGTTTCTCGGGAAACGAGCGCGTAATCCGCGATGTCTGAATGCGTGAGCCGCATCGGAATTATAGCGCCGCGTTGGTCCTGTATGCCGCTCTGGGTACTCATTAAGGTTAACACAGCCCGAACCTTATCCTCGGCAGTGCCAAATCTGATGACGGTAAGCTTTGTCCATGCCTCGCGCAGTCGCAGGCACAGCAGCTTGACAATTTCTTTCAGCATCTTTTGATTATTTAAAATATAATGCTCAAAGTCTGCCTTCGCAATAAAGCCAATCCATGTTTCATCTGCCATGGCAATGACTGTTGCCGGTTCGGTTTTTCCATCCAGCAGCGCCATTTCACCAAAATAATCGCCGGCTTTATGAATGGCGAGAATGTGTTCATCGCCCTCTTCGCTGATATGGACAACTTTAACCTCGCCGGAAAAAATAATATACATATAATGAGGCGTGTCCTGTTCAGTAAGGATAATCTGATTGCGCGAAAATGGCATCTGGACTATTATGTGTTCCATTTCATTGAGCGCCTCTTCAGGAAGGCAGGCAAACAGCGGATTATTTTTCAGCACGTTATGAAATCTTTTTTTTCGCAGCTCTGTTGACGAAACGTTTTTCATCTGAATTCCCTTCAGAATCTCTTATCAATTCATGAATTACCAAGCAGAATCTTTTGTGATACTGCAGCGCTTACCGGTTTCCCATATTTTTAATGCTGGTTGTTTACCTTCGCGGGGGTTAACCCGGTGAACTTCTTAAATTGTTTGATAAAGGTAGATGCATCGTTAAAACCAAGCTGATAGGCTACTGATGAAACATTAAAATCATGCCGTTTCAAAAGTTCTTTAGCTTTTTCAATCTTTCTGAGCGTCACAAACTTTATGGGCGTCATGCCGATATAACGCTTAAAAACTCTGCTAAAATGATATTTGCTCATACCCGCTTTTTGTGCCAGTTCCTCAAGAGTTATTTTGGCGCACACATGATCTTCAATATGCTGAATGACCATCAACAAATTAATCGGTTTATCCGTGGTGGCGCTTTTCCCAGTTTCTTCCATTGAGGAAGCCTGTTTTTGAAAAAATGCCGTTCGACGTTCTTTTGATGTCCGCTTAATTCTAATCAGTTCGCCGATAGTCTCTTCAAGTTCAAGTATGTTTATTGGTTTTTGAAAATATTGCCGCGCTCCCATTCTAAATGCCTGTATAACAACGTTAGCTGAATTTTCATCGGTAATAAAAATAATGGGGATATCCTGCCGAATGGCGCGCAGTGATGATAAGAGTTGCAAGCCTTTCTGCGCCTTGTTCCCGCAATCAAGAATTATGACATCTGCTTCAGAAGTCTTAATCCTGTCTAATCCTTCCTCAAATAAACTGGTTTCAATGCCTTCCCCCTTGATAGAAAGCGCGGCATATAGTTTATGATTTTCTTTTTCTGCTATGGCAAATATCGTTTTTTTCATGTCGCTAACGAACTATTTAATTGAAATTTTTTTGAAATTTTTCAGACGCGTTGTCTTTTCTATCGGATGAATATATTCAAAAATTAACTTCTATCTGCCACTTTTTGTAAATTTATGTCATAAATTGCAAAGGGTGCTGGTTTAAAAATTATTTCCGATTTTACACATTTTTTATTTACTTTTTAAAACTGGGCTGGTATATTGTCCAACAATTTTATCCGAGAGAATCAACGAAAAGAAGATTTTCGCACAGTTGTGCAGACTGAGTGTTCTGCGTTAATCTAATACTAATTCACTTAGGAGGAAACAAGTATGCACAAATCATTTCTCAAGCTAATTGCGGTTGGTATTTCTTTAATAAGTCTGCTTTGCTTATCGTTCAATTATCAAACGGTCTATGCGGCAATTGAGTGGGATATTCAAAAAACCATAGCACTTGACGATACACCGCTTGACATCGCGTATTCTTTATACGGCGGCAAAGCCTATGTGCTGTGCAAAAAAAGTTTATTAATTTATGATCTGGAAGCCGGCACGGTGACGGATAAAATTCCCCTTGAAACCGAGTTTTCTAAAATAGCGGTCACACCCAATCAGGACCTTGTTTACTTAACTGATGTGGCAGGCAAGAAGATTTCAGTGCTCAGCATTTCAAATGTATATACCATTGATATTGGCCAATCGCCTATTATCGGGACTAAAGAGGCAAAAGTCAATATGGTAGCTTTTCTTGACTTCCAATGCCCGTACTGCGCTCAAGTTTACCCAACCATTCAAGAGGTGCTTAAAAAATATCCAAAAGAAGTAAACCTTATAATCAAACACTACCCCCTGACTTCCATTCATAAGGCGGCGGAAAGTGCCGCTCTTGCAAGTCTTGCTGCAGCACGGCAAAAAAAATACAAAGAGTTTAATGATTTGCTGTTCAAAAATTACCGAAATTTAAACGACGAGACTATTAAGAATTATGCAAAAGAAGCGGGACTTGATATGGTTGCGTTTGAAAAAGATATCAAGGATCCTGAACTGAAAAAAATGATCACTGAAGACATGAATCAGGGTCAAAAAATTGGCGTCCGTGGCGTCCCGTCCATCTATATTAACGGCAAGCCCATTAAAGGAGGCCGCTCCATAGACTTTTTTGTCTCAGCAATTGATAAGGAATTGAAGAAGTAAGTAATTCGGTTGTAGCAGGATTAATTCAATAAAAAGCGAAGGGGTTAGAAAATACGATCTAACCCCTTTTACATTTCTCTGGTTTAAATGCACTTTTCTCGCATGACTTTTTCTTGCCATAGTCAAACGTCTATTTTCCCCCTTCGGATGTGCCGCAAACAAATATCAATCCTCTTTAAAATCCTCTGAATTAAGGTTGTATTTCTTTAGCATATTGTAAAAATTGGTGCGGTATTGGCCCGCCAGCTCCGCAGCCTTGCTGACATTGCCTTTGGTTGTTTTCAGAAGGTGTATCAGGTAATCGCGCATAAAGGCATTCTTCGCATCCTTGAGCGTTTTTAAAGATTCCGCTGCAAGTTCTTGATGGTCGTTTTTTGTCAAAAACAGCACATCTTCTGTAATGATATTATGCTGGGCCATGGCAACGGCATACTCTATAATATTTTCCAACTGCCTCACATTTCCCGGCCAATCATAGTTCATAAGTTTTTGGAGTGCTAATGGATGCACCCCGTCAACCGCTTTGCTCATTTCTCGGGCGTATTTTTTTATAAAATGATCAACCAGCAGGGGAATGTCTTCTTTTCGCTCGCGCAATGGGGGAAGATATATGGGGATGACATGAATACGGTAAAGAAGGTCTTCGCGAAAGTTGCCTTTTTTAACTTCGTCTTCTAAATCCCTATTGGTTGCGACAATGACCCTTACATCAACCTCAAGGGGCTTTTTACCGCCAATGGGATAAAATTGCCGGTCCTGCAGAACGCGTAAAAATTTTGCCTGCGTTGAAAGAGGCATATTGCCAATTTCATCCAGAAAGATGGTGCCTTCGTGAGCTTCAGTAAATAATCCCCGGGCGCTGCGATAAGCTCCGGTAAAAGACCCCTTCTCATATCCAAACAGTTCGCTCTCTATCAGGGTATCAGGAATGGCCGCACAGTTTATGGCGACAAATTTATGTGCATCACGCGGGCTGGCAATATGAATTGCACGGGCAATAAGTTCTTTACCAGTGCCGCTTTCTCCATAAATGCATACGGTGGAATCAATGTGTGCAATGCGCGACACCTGTTCAAGAATTTGCAGCATTTTTTCGCTCTTGGTTACGATATGTGAAAAATGGTAACTTTCGGCTAAGGTGCTGTTGAGCTTCTTTATTTCTGCATCGCGCTTACTGGTTTTTATTGCCCGTTCTATTTGGCACAACAGTTCCGGGGTATTAAAAGGCTTGCACACATACGTGTAAGCGCCCCGTTTTACCGCCTCTACTGCGCTCTCAATACTCCCGTATGCCGTGAGGATGATGGTGGGCATCGCAGGATTAATGAGATGGAGCTTTTCCATAAGGGTTATGCCATTCTGGTGGACAAGATGCAGGTCCACGATGGACAAATCAAATAAATTCTCATTAACTGCCTGAGTAGCCTCTGCCTCGTTTGAAGCAGTGATAACTTCGTAGCCCGAAGATTCAAGCCTCATTTTTATAATTTCAAGAAGATTTTTATCATCATCAACAGCCAGTATCTTTGCCAGGGGCATTACCCGTGCTCCTTTTACTCTTTAATTTTTTGGTCTATATCAGTATCTACCCTTTTCAAATTTTCTATCGTTTCCTCCAAACATTCAATGGTTGATTCCAGATTTTCGTTGGTGCTTTCCAGCTTTTCAATTTTTTGCAGCGTTTCGATCCACACTTTTGACTCTTCTATAAGCGGGCTGGAAGGGTATTGATGTATAAGTTTTTTAAATGCCCGGATAGCCCTTTTGTAACTCCTGTTTGGGTTTTTATAATGCGCATGAATGACCCCTATGTTATAAAGTGCCACATCTTTCGGTGATTCAGAATCAGACAACGACAAAATGTGCTGGTTTGTTTCAAGGGCCCCGGCATAATTTCCCTGTGCCAGCAATTCTTCGCTGCGCTGCAACAATTCATGGTCTTCCGTGCATTTTTTTACGGGCTGTGGCGGCAGCAACACAGATATTTCTTTTGGTTGCACAACCTGTTGCCGGGCGCAGCCGCAGAAATACAGACCCGTCATGAATGCAATACAAACGTAAAGGTACTGCCAACGCCGACTGTGCTTTCCGCCCACACTGTGCCTCCATGCGCATCTATGATATGTTTAACGATAGAAAGACCCAACCCTGTTCCTATAGCATTGTTTTCATCAGTAGTGCTTGCCTGGTGAAATTTATCAAAAATATGTTTTAAATCGTTTTTCGCTATCCCTACCCCGGTATCGGTAATGGACACCTCCACCCCATGCTTCCGGGCATGTGCACGCACGGTAATAGTGCCGCCGCTATTGGTGAACTTAACCGCATTGCCCAAAAGGTTCCTCAAAACCTGTAAAATACGCTCGCTGTCTATTTTTACGACTGGCAGCGAATCATTAATTTGCGTCTCAATGCGTAAATTCTTTGCTTCTGCCAAAGGCTCTATGCCATTGATAGCCTTATATATTAAGGGCGTAATATCTTCGGGGAAAAATGTATACCGCATCATCCCCGCTTCCATTTTTGACAGATCCAGAAACGAATTAATCAAATTAATCAGGCGATTACTTTCTTCTGACATAATTTCCAGAAGCCGTTGCTGTTTATTATCACTAACGCCGCTGGTTTTGTCTATCAGCAAGTTTATGCCTTCTTTAATGGAAGTAAGCGGCGTGCGCAGTTCATGGGACATGGCGGCGAAAAAATCGGTCTTTATTTTATCAATGTGTTTTAAATTATAGCACATCCAATTGATGGTATCTGCCAGCTCTTTAATTTCAGGGGGTGAAACAAGATGTAAATCACCTGACAAGTCTCCGGCGGCAACTTTGTGCGCTTTATGTTTCACTGCTGAAAGCGGTTTTACGATGCCGCGCGTTACCAGAATTGATATGACTACGCCACACGCCAGCGACAATACAATAATGCCTATTGCCATCGCGCGCGTATCAGCGACTGCCTTACCCAGCTCCTCTATCCTCTCATAACTGTTATGTTCTGTCCGGGCTGTTAATGCTTTGAGATTTTCAAGAATCGTGTTGAAGGCATCCTCTTTCTTTTGTTCATATTCCTTCTGCGGGTAATCTGTCGCTGATTTCAAATAGTTTATTTCTTCAGCACATAATGATTGATACTGATAGTAAACCCGTTTGATTTCATTGAGCAGCGTTTTAGAATCATCAGCAATTTCCAATGACTGCAGCTCGTTCAGATACTGGTTAAATTCAGATTTATTTTCAAGATAAGACTGCAGTAACGATATATCCTGTGTAATAATGAATTTTTTTTCATAGCGCGCCATGCTGATAAGTAAATCCGTCAACTTTTTGCTGTGGGTTATTATTTTATAATCATTTTTTCTTATTGCGGCGGGAACCTTTTCCAGAGGGCGCAATTTTACGGCGATATAAAGGCTAACTGCCATTTGCAAGAGAAATATGACCACAAAGCCAATAAGTAAACGCAGAAAAATTGATAATCGCATTACAAAAAAAACACAGGATAATTTTTTTAGTTAATATTTTATACTACCATAAAGCGGAAAGGAAATATAACCTGCAACGTTCCAACCGTCGCCTTCTTATTTTTAATTTTTTTTCATCTCAAGTCAAAAGCTCCAAATTCCCCTTTCTTATATTCACGAGCTACTGGTCAAGAAAACAGCGTCACGCTATTGCTACACCCGCCCTTCTTTTTTATTAAAAAATATATTGCACACACAAATTATTAATGTATAATGCCCAAGATATTGTGTTAATGTTTCAAAAATATTCAATATATAGATTTTTTTTTGGCAACGATATTGCAAATTAGGAATTGGAATTACAATTTAGTGGTTTGCTATCAGTTCCCTGAACAAAAAAAACAAATATTCAATATATAAAAATATAATAAGGTCAATTTAGCTGATTATCGTAAATTATGTAAAAAGCAAAATTTAACTATATAGCAATAATAACATATATTATTCTGTTGATTTAAGATTAAAAATAATATAATATTGACAATATTAAATAATAAACAATACCTTAACACCATCTTAATGGATTCTTGATTGGACAACAGTTACCCAATGTGCTAAAAGAATCCCAATTTTTTTCTGGAGGCATTTGTAATGGCAATGAAAGTTAAATGCTCACTTTGTTTAGTCTCACTTTTCCTGGTTTTTTCGTTCTTTGCGGTCGCAGACGCTGCGATTAATCCGCCAAATACACCAAGCAATCTTACATTGAGCATTACCTGCTATGGGTGCCATTCTATTAAACTCACCTGGAGTGATAATTCTACCGATGAAACCGGATTTCAAATTGAGCGAAGCCTCTCATCTACCATGAGTTCGCCCGTTGTTTTTGAAATAGGTTCAAATGAAACCACCACCGCGACCTACACGGATGCCGATTCTAACTTGCAATGGGCAACAACATATTACTACAGGGTTCGTGCCTTTAAAACTCAAGGTAAACGCTATTATTCTGATTATACAGCGATCAAATCTATCACGATACAGGCTCAGTCAACGACGACCACAACGGCACAACCCAGCACAACCACAACAACATCTGTCAAAACAACCACCACTACAAGCTCAATAAAACCGACAACAACCACATCTTCTGTTAAGACAACAACGACGTCAGTCGCCCCAACTACCAGCACCACAACATCGGTAATTACCGACCCAACGGCGCCGAGCAACCTGACGGCGACTGCAGTATCATCCAGCCAGATTAACCTGGGCTGGAAGGATAACTCTACAAATGAAACAGGGTTTATAATTGAAAGAGCTCCATCCTCTTCGGGTCCCTGGACTGAAATTAACACGACTGCTGCAAATGCAACCTCATATTCCAACACTGGTCTCAGTGCATCTACCACATACTATTATCGCGTCCGTATGTATATTCAAGTAAATAAAGTAAAAAAAACATATTCAGAATATTCTAATATAGAACAGGCAACAACGAACTCGAGTTTAACCACAACATCTATAATATCAACAACGTCCTCCATAAAGGCGACCACGACGACTGTGCAGCCGACGACAACATCGGTTAAAACCTCGACGACGACCACGTCGCCCCCTCCTGCGACCCCTCTACTCGTAGGCGTCACCCCTGGTATAGGATCACCAAGTGATGTGTCGGTGGTGGGAGGCAAAGCGTTTCTTGCTTCAGGCATCTTTGGTCTTTCAACGCTCGATGTTATAATTCCAAATGACCCAGTGCTTTTAGGCAGCTCTGACACTCCATTTAGCGGTAAAAACATAGCGGTAAACGGAACATCAGCTGTTGTTACCGGTTCTGATTCTGCTGGCAAAGCTCATCTGTGGGTTGTTGATATTAGTGATGAAGCATATCCCGCGGTACTAGGTGAGCTTGCCACCACCATGGCGGCATTCTGGGATGTAGCATTGAACAGCACTGCCACCATGGCCGTAGTAGCAGCCGGCACTCAGGGCATACTGGTGGTTGATCTGAATAACCTGGCAGCCCCTGCCGTGATTGGCACCTATGACACCCCAGGGACTGCGTACGGGGTTGCTCTCAACAGCCAGGCAACCATTGCCTATGTGGCCGACGGCACAGACGGGTTGAAAATCCTCAGCCTCAGCAATCCACGGTCACCCTCCCTGATCGGTTCCCTGCGTCTGTCCGGATTGTCGTGGAATGATGTCGAGCTATATGGCACCACTGTGGCCTGCCTGCTGAATCAGCAAGGCAGCCTGCAGACGGTTGACGTGAGCGTTCCCAGTGCGCCTTTGATGTTGGGAACTCGCGGACTGTATGGCTTTGGTCGGGAAATTGCCGTGGATGCAGCCACCAATAAAGTCGCCGTGCTTTCACAGACCAGTACCGATCTGCTGGAAGTAATTAATATCGCCAACCCCTCACAACTCATTCATGAAGGCTATACCCCGGTAACTGCTCTGGCCGGCACGGCCAATGGCGTTGACCTGGTCAATGGCTATGCCTACGTCGCAACGGGTGCGGGTGGACTGCAAATTTACACCCTGTCTTCATCCCTCTCTCTCAAGTATACCGTCCAACTCCCCGGTGATACCTACGATGTTACGACTAATGCTACCTATTCGTATACTACCGGTTATCCCGCTACCCTCTGTATAATAAACTTATTTTCGCAGTAGTTTACGCGTAGATGATTATAAATGAGCGCCTAAGCGTAAAAAACGCGGCAGCTCAATTTAATGAGTTGCCGCGTTTGTGCTTATGTGTTTAGTTTAAATACAGATTCAGGTTAATCAGGTAAATTCCGTTTCACACCAGAATCTGTTTTGCCTTTTCACGGGCAGTCTGAACATCCCTCTGCCACATAACAACTGTTTTTGCGCGCTTCGTTGCATGCGCGAGAACTGCCTGCCGGTCCGGGCGGTTCAAAGCACAGACCAACATCTTCGTTGCACAGTTCTCTCTCGTGGCAGTTACCCTCAAGCGGTACACAACTTACATTTTGTAGCCATGCGATGAACGGGTTAGAAACACCGCAGTTGCTCAGATCATCTTCATTGCAAGGTTTCGATGGGTCATTGGAACATGTCCCGGTCTGACAGAATCCATCTTTGTAGATACCGCCATTATTAAAGCAGTCAATCGCCCCGATGCACTTGCCGATATCCCATCCTGCTACCGTATCGCCCTTACATACACTATTACAGTCAGCAAATATCTGGTCAATGCTTACACCGGAACAATCAGCATTGCCATTGGACATAATGCAATTGAGAGCCGCTGCAGTTAATTGCCTGACAAGCTGCCGTTGCTGAGTCCCTTTGACACTTACGCAAATTGCTTCTAAAGCAGAATCTCCGCATCCTACCTTGGTATTATCAATGATTTCACCGCATACCTGTAAAGGACCTCCCTTATTAATGACGGCTTGCGTTATGTTCTGGCTTCTTGGCTTTTCCATGCCGGCATGAGTGCCCCAGAAACCTGGAGTCCGGCAAATCTCTTCTCTACAGGGCGGAATTGAACATTCTGCATCATCGGAAGAAATAGCTTCTCTGCCATATTGATCTGTGCAAACAACTGAAACTTTGTTGTTGCAGCTAATGAGATCGTGATTACAAGGCACCGAATAGGATCCCATTGCCATAAACGCGTTCGCTGCACCAGCCTTAATCTCAAATTCAGAGTCAGGTAAAGCAGGTTCCCATATAATTTCTGCCGGAGCTCCGTTGCATGTCGCTTCATCTATAAGTTTGCACTTCAACGTCTCTGGACAATTGCCATCACTGGTATTAGTAATAACCAGCTTATACTGAATCGGATCCTCAGGAGAAGTAGGAGATACACACTCCTTCTCAAGTTTCACGCTTATGGGCGATGATGGAATAGTGCATATTGCATCATCTGAATCTTCAACTTTATTTCCATTTATATCAGTGCATGAAACTTTTGCAAGATTTTTACAGGTAATGTCCTTTGGCGGGCAGTTTTGTGAATATACCCCAGGAAATGTTCTTTCTTGGCTAGGTGCAAGTTCAAAGTCATATGGTAATGTAGGCGTATAATTTATTGATGCTGGTTCACCATTGCATGTGGCTTCATCCGTAAGTGTGCATTTTAATGGAGCCGCGCAGCCTGCAGGGCTGGTATTTTTAACTACAATTGAATACGTTATTGGATCATTAGGCGAAGGTGCAGGCGTACAAGACTTATCCAGCGAAACAGAAAATTCTGCTTTTGGAATGATACATTGCGCAGAATCCGATGCTTTTACATCCTTGCCAAGGATATCTTTGCAAACAATTTCCGCAGTGTTGTCACACATAAGATCCTCGGGGGGACATTGCTTTGAAATTGTTCCGGTAAACGTCAGCTCTTGATCTGGTGCAAGTGAGAAATTCGCCGGAGGAGCAGAATCCCAAACAATGGGTCCGCACGTGTTGTTATCCTTAATATTACACTTTGTTAATGTCTCCAAGCAATCACCAACACTGGTATTCTTCACTTTAATGGTATATTTGATTGGATCATTAGGAGTCGGCGCGTCAGTACATACCTTATCAAGTGTCACCGTCGGTTCACCTACTTTCAATTCACATTCAGCGTCTGCATCGTCAGTAACATCAGGTTTACCGCTGATTGGGCTGCCCGTCACCGTCACCGTATCCGGATTTTTCCCTAACTCACCAGGATACTTGGCTTTGTACAACGCTTTCTGCCCTACCTCAAGCACCCCCGGCGTCCCCGGCCATGCAATATCCGTAATCATGCCTGCCACACTGTCAGTTGCTTTGACATTTATCAGAGTCTCATCTCCACAGTTCTTAATCTCCCCAGAAATCTCTATATCCCCAGGATAACACCCGCTCTTCGGGTCACATTGCTTTGTCACTTCAATGCACGGCGTAGAGGGGTAAAACAGCGTTGTTGAGCCCTGTGCCCCACCAAGTACTTTGCTCGGACACTGATACGCTATTAAATCAACAGGTGCGGTTGCTGCAGACGCAAAAAACTGCCCGCACGGATCTAAGGTGGCTATGGAACTAACTGCCAGCTTGGAAATTACTACCAGTATCTTCTGCTGACCCGCTGCCAGTGCTACCCCACCAGTCGGCGGACATCCTGAATTATTTACCGGCTTCATGGTGATCGTTACCCCACCATTCCCGTCATCTACACATGATGCCACCCCAGAATCAACGATGTCACACTTAATAAAATCAAATGTGTCTGGCAGTCTCGAACCATTACAGTTCGCATTGATAGAACAGGCATCAATCTCCACTATGCTGTTTGCAAGCACTGCCGGTATCTTTGTGCCACCAATTGTCACTGCACTTTCATTGGTGATGGCTACGGTGAATTTTACGATGTCGCCGGTTTTGATAACATTGGCGCTTGGCAGGTCGAGCGGATCACAAAAAATCGGATCTGGATTGCCTTCAATCTGAGGACTTATTTGAATACTACCGCTGGCAAAAATTGCCTCTGCTTCGGGCGTCATACAAAAGCATCCTATCAGAAGCATTACGCCTATACACCATAACTTCTTACTCATATACTTCCCCCTTTCTCAGCTCTTAAAGCATTTGGTCTTTTGGTTTTTAATTGATTTAAGTTTTTTTACCTTGTTGTTTTTAAGCGCCCTCTGTCTGTTATTTCTAACTACACCCCCTTCCTTTAACACCCTGTGTTAGGTTAAATAATTTAAATTCTCATTTATTTTCTATGATATTTAACAATATTTAGTATAAAAAGTCTATGACTGAAATTGCTTTTTTATAAAGCAAAATTGCTCTAATTCTCTATTTATAAAAAATTTTCCGGACTCTATCTTTCTGTATCTTGTAAAATAAATATGCGAAAATTAATTTTCAAATATGATATTAAAATTAATTAAAATTAAAAATAAAATTTTTATTGCAAAAAACTATTTCCCCCACAATTTTTGTAATTTATAAACTTATACATTTCGCTTCTAAAGTAAGAACGCGGTCACTATAAAAAGCAACCGCGTTCTTGTTAATGTTGCCTCGAATTTTTTATTATCTGATTAAGTTATAGTTGAGCCTTGCTTCCATTAACTCTGCACAATCGCACAGTTTTTAATTACGGACAATCCGAACACCCACCAAACACTGTGCAACCATTTTTAATGGCATCATTGCATGCACGAGAGCTTCCAGCAGGTCCCGGAGGCTCAAAGCACAGCCCGACGTCCTCATTGCAGAGTTCTCTGTCATGGCAATTGCCATCCAGTGGGATACAGCTAATGCTTTGTAACCACGCCACAAATGGATTAGGAACACCGCATTGGCTTAGATCTTTTTCGTTGCACGGTTTACCATTATTAGAGCAGGTTCCGGTCTGGCACATCTCCATCAAATCCGGATTGTAAACACCGCCATTGTTGAAGCAGTCAATTGAACTAATACACTTGGACATATCCAATCCAGCTACCGGTATGCCCTGACACACGTTGTTACAATCTGCAAAGAGCTGGTCTATGCTCACACCAGAACAATCTGCATTGCCGTTGGACATGATACAGTTAAGCGCTGCCGCAGTAAGCTGTCTGGCAAGCTGTAACTTCTGCTCGCCCTTAACGCTTACACAAATAGCTTCAAGAGCAGAATCACCGCAGTTAAGCTTTGTATTGTCAATATTCTCTCCGCAAATCTCGAGCGGACCACCCTTGTTAATGACAGCTTGCGTTATGTTCTGGCTTCTTGGAGCTTTCTCTGTATCGCCTGCATGCGTTCCCCAGAAACCTGGAGTCCTGCAGATTTCTTCTTTGCAGGGTGGGATCTTACAGCTTGCTTCGTCTTTGTCGGACACTACCGTTTCAAACATATCCTCACAAACAACTTCAGCTACATTGTTACAGGTAATTTGTGTGTCCGTACACGGCGTAACAGAGTATAAACCTTCGAAAGTTTTCTTTGCGCCCGGGGCAAGCTCAAAACTACCAGCAGGCAGGGGCGGATCCCACACAATATTGCAATTAGAATCTTCTGACAGTTTACACTTTAACGTTACTGGACAATCTGAAGAACTGGTGTTAGTAACCGTTAATTCATACTTGATAGGATCATTACCGGTTGGTGCATCAATACAAGTTTTCTCTATATCAACAGAGGGTTTACCAGGTATCAATTCACATTCAGCGTCTGCATCGTCAGTAACATCAGGTTTACCGCTGATTGGGCTGCCCGTCACCGTCACCGTATCCGGATTTTTCCCTAACTCACCAGGATACTTGGCTTTGTACAACGCTTTCTGCCCTACCTCAAGCACCCCCGGCGTCCCCGGCCATGCAATATCCGTAATCATGCCTGCCACACTGTCAGTTGCTTTGACATTTATCAGAGTCTCATCTCCACAGTTCTTAATCTCCCCAGAAATCTCTATATCCCCAGGATAACACCCGCTCTTCGGGTCACATTGCTTTGTCACTTCAATGCACGGCGTAGAGGGGTAAAACAGCGTTGTTGAGCCCTGTGCCCCACCAAGTACTTTGCTCGGACACTGATACGCTATTAAATCAACAGGTGCGGTTGCTGCAGACGCAAAAAACTGCCCGCACGGATCTAAGGTGGCTATGGAACTAACTGCCAGCTTGGAAATTACTACCAGTATCTTCTGCTGACCCGCTGCCAGTGCTACCCCACCAGTCGGCGGACATCCTGAATTATTTACCGGCTTCATGGTGATCGTTACCCCACCATTCCCGTCATCTACACATGATGCCACCCCAGAATCAACGATGTCACACTTAATAAAATCAAATGTGTCTGGCAGTCTCGAACCATTACAGTTCGCATTGATAGAACAGGCATCAATCTCCACTATGCTGTTTGCAAGCACTGCCGGTATCTTTGTGCCACCAATTGTCACTGCACTTTCATTGGTGATGGCTACGGTGAATTTTACGATGTCGCCGGTTTTGATAACATTGGCGCTTGGCAGGTCGAGCGGATCACAAAAAATCGGATCTGGATTGCCTTCAATCTGAGGACTTATTTGAATACTACCGCTGGCAAAAATTGCCTCTGCTTCGGGCGTTATACAAAAGCATCCTATCAGAAGCATTACACCTATACACCATAACTTCTTACTCATATACTTCCCCCTTTCTGCTTTTAGTTCTAAGTTCTAAGTTCTTAGTTCTTAATTTATCCAGTTATCTATATTTTATTTCACCCCCTTTCACCTTTCTGTTTCTCGTTAATATTGTTGGCTTCACAAAAAAATTTTTTATATTATTTGTATTATATTAAACAACATTTAGTAAGTTATGTCTATGGCAATAATTGCTTTTTTATAAAGCAAAATTGCTTTACATGTAAATAAAATAATTTACATTCCGACCGCATAACAATATCTTGTATGTTTCATTAATACTTAAAAATTTGATTGTCAATAACTATTAATAAAAAAATAAATTCATTTTTATTACGGGCACGAGTCGGGTTTCCCCTTACCCTCTGCCCCTATAAACCTTTTTCCCTCTTTACCTTTTTTATCCCCATCTTGTTCAAAACGTTCTTCTGTTGCAAATCCCGTTTTATTCTCTGAATGCTTCGTTTTAAATCAGGACTGGCTTCACTGCCAAGCGCATCCAATATTGAGATAATACCATTAAGTTGTGCCTGACCTATGGTTATCGCTTTTCCCTGGGTTGCTGCCTTTACCTCCGGCAGCATCGCATTCATTATATTTCTGGCATCTGCTGCAAGAGAAGGATTTTTAACCAGAATTGTGGTTACTTCTAAAGCATGCCGGTAGAACAATTTAACGTATGCTCTGCCCGCTGGTGTCTTTCGTAATACCTTATCCCGGTACTGCCGGACTAAACTAATTTGTTCTTGATCCTCTGCAGATAGCTCCTCAATGGGACAGTTCCTGGCTATTGATGTCGTCGTGCTGGATGACACCGACGTGGTTATCAAGGCACTACTGGTGGTAGTGCTCGGCTGCATGCTGCTCGTAGTAGAACTTGCCGGAATGGTGGTAACCGGCGCCGATGTAGTGGTGGATGGACGAATTGAACTGGTGGTCAGGGGAGGTGGAACAATGGTAGTCGTCAGTGCTACCGTTGTTGTAGGCAGCGCAGTCGTGCTTGTGGTCTGAATTGTAGAAGTGCTCAAAGCTGTCGTAGTAGTTGCGGCCTGTGTCGTGGTAGTGGTGAGGATAGATGAGGTGCTTGTTGACGGCGCGCTTGTTGTGGTCGTTGGCTGTATACTTGAAGTTATCGGCATTACTGAGGTAGTCGTTGGCTGAATGGAAGTGGTGCTCGATGCCGAGGTCGTCGTGGTTGATATTATAGAGGTGGTGCTGGTCGCGGGTAAGACGCTTGTCGTAGGTGGAACAGTGCTCGAACTTACTATCGTTGTCGTAGTGCTTGGCGGTACTGAAGTTGTGGTAGTGCTTGGCACCGTCGTTGTCGTCGCAGGCAGGGAGGTGGTTGTAAAAATTGTCGTGGTAGTTGATATTGAAGTCGTACTGGGCGTTGCAGATGACGTTGTTGACGTTGGCTGAATGGAAGTGGTGCTCGATGCCGAGGATGTCGTGGTTGATATTATAGACGTGGTGCTGGTCGCGGGTAGGACGCTTGTCGTAGGCGGAACAGTGCTCGAGCTTACTATCGTTGTCGTAGTGCTTGGTGGCACTGAAGTTGTGGTAGTGCTTGGCTGAATAGTTGTAGTGGTCACTATAGATGTTGTTGTCGAAGTCGACAACGCTGATGTTGTGGACGAAACAAATGTTGTGGTGCTTGAAACTACTGAAGTCGTGCTGGTAGTTGGTGGTGTAGTAGTGGTAGTGCTCGATGATGAAGTCGTAAGCTGAGATGTTGTAGTTGTCGGCTGAACAGTGGTCGTGGTTGAAACTGATGTTGTAGTGCTCGGCTTGATCGAGGTCGTGGTGGTTGTTGAGGTTGTTGTAATAGAAGTCGTTGTCGTTGGCTTAATAGTGGTGGTGCTCACTGATGAGGTAGTTGTGGGGCTGCTGTTTCTACAATTATCTATGAGCACCTCATCTATAACCCACCCATACAAAGTTCCCTCATTATAATCATCGGTCCCGATGCAAAACCTGAAACGCACATTGTGTCCCGCCAGTGCGCTCAGGTCAGCCTGACTTTCAATAAAGGTTAGCGTCTCCCCGGAGAATGCAGCCCTGCCTCCCAGCGGATTGGGATTTCCGGAATAACTAATAATGGTCGCGTTATATCCGTAATCTACAAATAACGGCCCGGCATCATTCCAGGTTGTTCCGCCGGTAGTGCTATATTCAACAACGCCCCCGTCATAAAATTCAGAACACTGTCCACCAAGACAGTAAGCATCAAAATCATATTTATGCAGAAAATGCAAATAAGCACCTGGCGGAAAAGCCACATCTACAATCATTGTTTTACAAGCTAATGAGGCTGAAGGCAGATCCTGGCCGTATAAAAAATAGAATGTTTCAAAACTAAAAATACTCCAGGGATCTGCTGATCCCAGGAGTATCTCTGTCTTCCATTGTAAAGCGGTTTCAAACCCGTCCTGAAAATAAATGATCGGTGGATTGGTATCGCAGCTTTGTAACGATTGAGCTGATTCGCCGTTTGTGGGGAGCGCTAAGAAGGCAATACCAGCGAGCAATAAACATGATGTTATTATGTTTTTCATATCCCCTCATATCCCCTTCTTATGCTGGGGACTGATGAATCGCTTTTAACTTTTTTTAATCTGCATTAACTGTTTATCGCCGGCCAACCTTGATTCCCATTTTACTAAAAACTTTATTTTGTGTTAAATCTCGTTTTACTTTCTGAATCTCCTCGTATAACGCGGGGCTTGCCTGACTGCCAATTTCATTAAGCACAGAAACTGTTTTGTTTATTTCCGTTTGTCTTATGATTACAACTTTACCTTCAACCGCAGCTTTTATATTCGGCATTAAACTGTTCAATAAGCTCCTGGCATCAGCAGTGATAGCAGGATTGTTGAGCATAATTCGTGTCAGTTCTATTGAATGTGCATAGAACAGCCTTATATAGTGCTTGCCGGCCAGGGTCTTTTTCAAAACCCTATCCCGATATTGTCGCAATAAACTGAGGTTCTTCCGATCGCCACCAGAAATTGCCACCAACGGACATTGACTGGCGATAGAAGTCGTGGTGGTTGATGACACAGAGGTTGTAACCGATACACTGCTGGTAGCAGTTGATGAGGTACTGGTTGTTGGTGGAGGAACAACACTGGTGGTTGTGCTTGCCGGAACGGTGGTAACGGGAACTATGGAGGTCGAGGGCAGGACTGAACTTGTAGTGGGTAAAATGATTGATGTTGTGGGCTTTATCGTGGTAGTACTGGCGGCGCATTGGTAGATGAGAACATTATCTATGAACCATCCGATTGGGCTGCCAATGTCATTAGAACTATCAGTGCCAATGCAAAACCTGAAAAGCACGCTTTTACCGGACAAAGAACTCAGGTTCACGGTACTTGATTTATACAGGCTGAATCCACCATAAGCATTACGTCCCCCTAAGGGATTACCAGAGGAACTGCTTATAGTATTGTCACCTGTTGCATTATACCCATTATCTTTAAATAGCGGCCCTGCATCATTCCATGTTGTTCCCCCATCAGTACTGAATTCTACAACACCGCCGTCAAAGTATTCAAAATAGGAAGGATCATCACTGAAATACTCAAAATCGTGAGCATGCTGAAAGTTTATAAAAGAATTTGCAGGAATCGTCACTGCGGTGATCATTTCCTTACAAGTTAAAGATGTAGAGGGCAGATCTGCGCCAAGTAAGCTGTAAATGCTTCCAGCGTAAGGGAACGTCGTCGAAATAGTCCAGGGGTCTTGGGTTCCCACTTCTAATTTTGACTGCCAATTGGCAATCCCTGCTTCAAATCCATCAAAAAATAAATTCTGAGGTGTCCCGGAACTGCACAATTGCGCGGCCTGGATCACTGCTTCAATTGAACTAAAGGGTTCAAATATATTAAAGATCGTATTGCCATTTTCTACCTCTACTAAAACATCTTCATTATCAGGAGCAGCGAAAGATATATTTATTGGAAAGCCAGCCGCAATAACGCACGTAATCAAAAAACAAAACATTAATGTTCTTTTCATACCTATTACCATTCCTTTTTATTTATAGATATTAAAAAACGAAACGAAAACCGCTGTGGAGACTAATACTGATAATGCTGTTTTTCTCTGCTTTCATCATTAATTTTTGAATTGCCTAAATGGGCTTCCCTTTAATAATAAATTTATAATAGACTAACAAATAAAAATTGTCCAGCAAAATATTTATTATTTAATTAAATGCCAAATTTATAAATTAAAATATTATTTTTATTTATATAACATTATTATTTAATATTTATTTTTAATGATATAAAAACACTTATTTGATTCTATTGAAAAAATATGGGAAATGAAGATTTGTTAAATAAAAGGATCTTGATGCAGAAAAATTCTGTTGGATTTAATTTGATGGTTAAATAAATAAGAAATTCGAAAAACTATAGTCTGTTAGCGATCATCAGCGTTTAGTTTTTTATCCACGTCCTCTGTGGGCATTGTTCTTTTGGATAATTCGCTGAGCGCGATCTTTCTGACCAGCTCGGTGAGAGTGCGTTCGTTGTCTTCCATTTTGATGAGAAGCTGCAAGAATCCATACACCAGCACCACGAGAGTAAAAAATATCAGCGCGTTAAAACCGCTCTTGATTCCTGTAAGCCGTGAAAGCCAATGCATGCTGAAGTCCGGAAAAATTGCGACCAGAGATACTCCCGACCATATCAAACATAATACAAACAGTTCTCTCAGCGTGCGGCGGTGGCGTAAAAACTGCGATACCGCTTTGGCAATCATAAGAACTGCAAAGAGCGGCACCAAAAGCTGATACAGGGAAAAACTCTGCGCCATACTTACCTCATCAAGGTTCTGATAATAAGGCGGAAAACGGTGGTTAGGCCAGTTGACAGGTTCTGACCCTTGGACAGTGAATACGGTGTATAGACGACCGAGACCGGAACTTCTGTAATGCTCAAATGGCCGTGCTGTGCCTCTCGGATAATCTCGCTGCTGAATTCAAAGCCGTTAGAACTGATCTTGATTGTTTCCAGCGCTCTGCGGGAGAACGCCTTGAGGCCGGATTGGGAGTCGGTGAGCATAATGCCGGCAAGGAAAAAAGTAATCATATTAGCGATACGATTGAAAACATTCCGCATCAGGGGAATATTGTTCTGATCGTTTAAAAAGCGCGATCCAATTACTATGTCGCTATTTCTTTCTATCAGCACATCAATCAGTTTTTTTATATCCTGCGGTTTATGCTGACTGTCTGCGTCAATGGTAACCGCAATATCAGCATCAAGCAACGTCGCCGCCTCTAAACCGGTCTGCGTGGCAGCCCCCACCCCCCTATTTATTATGTGGGACACGACCATCGCGCCTGCCTCCCGAGCGTTGCGCGCAGTATTGTCAGTGCTGCCGTCATCCACCACCAAAACAGTATGGTATCCCAACAGGTTGCATGACTTAACCATGGCCGCAATATTTTCTTCTTCATTATATGCCGGGATAATAATAACAATTTTCATGAGTGGAGAATAATTTGTTGACATGAACTTAGCTGAAATCTCGCGGCTCAAGCCGCGTTCCATAATTCATAACCGGCTGTTGAAAAACGTGGCGTTGTAAGGTCTGTGTTAAAAGTTTATTTCTCATTGCTAATATTTTTAATTGTCTCACTGTTGCTAATGTTGAGATTCTTCAGTTTGTTCTGAATGACACTTTTTCAACAAACTTATAAAATAACTATAGTAAATCTACTCACCGGTATCAAGATAATATAACCGCACAGTTTATCTGTTTGACTTAATGATGCGATTTCATTAAGGTATATCGTCACTTTTATCACTATGTTTTAATAGATTGCAGGGATGCGCCGCTGGCATGAAAAAGAACAAAAAGAAGCAGAAAAAAACCACCCCGCAAGCCTCCCTTCAACCAAACCGGTTGTCACTGGCTAAAGCAAATTTTCTGTTTATTGCAATTATTGCAGTTGTTACGGTGCTGGTCTATGCAAACAGCTTTACCGTTCCTTTCCAATTTGACGATCAGATTTCTATTCAGGGCAATCCCGCAATCAAAGATTTAAGCGACCTCAAGGCAATTTTCCGATTTTCCCCTACCCGCTTTTTTACCTATTTCACGTTTGCCTGCAATAACTATTTGCATGGGCTGAATGTATTCGGCTATCACCTCGTAAACACCATTATTCACATCTGCGCGTCAGTGCTGGTTATGTTTTTTTGCCGTCTCACCTGTTCAACCCCTGCGCTTAGAAACACGCCGTTGGCAGCATCGAAAGAGTCGCTGGCCTTCTGCGCGGCACTATTCTTTGCCCTGCATCCGGTGCAAACGCAGGCAGTAACCTATATCGTGCAGCGGCTGGCATCGCTGGCAGCGGTATGTTACCTGGCAGCGCTGTGCCTTTACATACAAGGCAGGCTCGTGCAGCAGAAAGCGGCAGCGCAAAAATATGCCATCTGTTTTTTCGGGGCTGCCGCACTTATCACGGTTATCGGGATGTTTACCAAAGAAACGGTCTTTACCCTGCCGTTTGCCATCCTGCTGTATGAATTTTTCTTTTTCCGCAGCACCTTCATATCTAGCTGGAAATTTCTGCTGTTGGTATGTTCCTTCTGTCTTTTAATCCCTTTAATAATATTTAGTACCGGGTCTATTGATTTTGACAAACTACGCGCCATGCAGGAAGGACCGGAAGGCGTTATATATATTTCGCCGCTTGAATACCTTTTAACCCAGTTGCGTGTGCTCATAACATATCTGCGCCTGTTTCTTTTGCCCCTAAATCAAAACCTTGACTATGACTATCCCTTGGCGCGCACTTTTTTCAGCCCTCAGACCATACTCAGCTTTTTAATTCTTGCGGCATTTGCTGCTGCAGGCATCTGGGCTTTCACAAAACACCGGATAATTTCGTTTGCTATTTTCTGGTTCTTCCTGACCCTTTCAATTGAATCATCTTTAATACCGATACGGGACGTCATTTTTGAGCATCGGCTTTATCTGCCTATGACGGGATTGAGCATATTGTTGGTGACTCTCATAAATGAACTTTTGGGCAACAGAAATCCGCGGTTATTTTATGCCATTATCTCTGCAATACTATTCTGTTGCGCGCTCCTGACCTACCATCGCAATGAGCTTTGGCGAGATGAAGTTACTCTGTGGAATGATGCGGTAAAAAAATCGCCCCAAAAGGTGCGCCCCTATAACAATCGTGGTCGCGCTTATGGCAACAAAGGGGAATACGAAAAGGCGTTGAATGATTTCAGGCGGGCTATAGAAATTAATCCGCGCTGTGCAGAAGCGTATTATAATCTTGGGCTTGTGTATGCTTTGAAGGGGAATGATGACAGGGCTATTGAAAATTATGACAAAGCTATTGCGCTCTATCCCAATTATGCTGCCGCCTATAATAACCGTGGCCTTGTTTTAACCAATAAGAAACAATACGACCGTGCGATTGCAGATTATGATCAGGCGCTGCGTATAGCGCCTCGTTCGCCCGATGTGTATTATAACCGCGGTCTTGCCTATTATCACAAGCAAGTCTACGACAAGGCGATTGCAGATTACAGTCAGGCGCTCCTTATTAACCCGCGCTATGGCAACGCCTACCACAACCGCGCGATTGCCTATTATATGATAAAAGAGTATCAAAAAGGGCTTGCGGATATCGAGAGGATGCAGCAGCTTGGGTTTAAGGTTGATGAAAAGCTGCATAAAGCTGTGCGCGAAAAAGTTAAAGAAGACAAATACCTAAACTGAGCGATTTTCTTTCAGCATAAAAAAAAGCATTAGAAATTGACTGCTAATGCAACTGTGTGAAACCTGAAATACTATTTTCTTACCCGGCGACGTGCTTTTTCTTAAAATCCAATCCTGTTACTGCTTTCGCACAACAACTGCTCAGTTTTTAAGCAGACCACCCCTGGTCTTTTTTTGTCCTGCTTCCTCGATAAACCACTATGATATCAAATCGCGTGCTACCCCTCAGGCAACGGTATGGGGTTATTACACAGATTCTACAATGTTTCTACTTTGCACTGGTCCCATATCGCTTGCGTCAGTAGCAGCCTGATCCGGTTTGCCTCCTTTACCACCTTGGCCGCGAAATCAATCAGCGTGCGGCGAAATGTGGTCGCATAGATGTTCACCGGTACGGCATCTCTGGATACATCTTCCTTGTAGCTTTCATATAAAAAATGCGCTATCACCAGTATATAATAATATGCCCCGTTCATCCCGAAATTCTTGAACGGTAATTCCTCCCTGCCTATGAACTCTTTAAATGAACGGTTGGTCAATTCACTTTTCCCACGGCCATGGGCTAGCTCTATGATTTTACTGTTTCATACTGCTTGCCGTAACAAATATAGTGTATCTTCAACTCGTTCTCAAAATGCTCGAAGTTGTCCTCATCCATAAAGCCACTGTCCGAGGTCACCATTATCGGCACATCCCTGCTATACCGCCGGCGTATCAACTGCACTATCTCTTTTATGATGGTCTTTACATCAATGCCATGGTTTGAGTGTGCGTTGCCCCGTCCAAAATACGCATTCACGATCATGCCCTCCCAGCTTATCTGTATCGGCTGATACCCCTTCCTGTTCTTAAAGGTCACCGACACCCCCTCACGCTTCCGCGCATCATCATTGTCCAGCACCATCGTATCCATATCAAGCACGATGCTCCCCGGATTCACTATGTTGAGCCGCCATACAAATAACTCAAGCAGTACCTTGCAGTAGAGCTTGTATCTGGTACCCATGTATTTCTTGAAAAACCTCTTTACCGTATGCGAGGATAGCATCTCCTCCTGCCGCATCTCTAGTGCCGCGGCATATCCTTCATCTTTGCCTAACCGGTCAACCCCCCTGTATCGTTAAATCACTGCCATCTATCATCTTTGCCAAAATCTGTCGCAGTATGAACCCACTACCTTTGCCTTTTTTGCTCCCCCATACGTCCCCAACCCATATTGTGTAAAATCTAATTTAATTAATCGCTTCAAATTGATTCGTTTTGCATCAAATCTCAGCAAAGATTTCATTTGACTGCCTTTATCCAAGCAATGTGGTTATTTCGTAGAGGGTATTTCATCCAACCGCATATTGTTTTTTTAACGTAATCGAAAATACAGAATCGCGATTGTCCATCCGGTATATGCTATAATAATAAACCAGGCAGCACCTTTTTGTTTTGCCGGTGTCCTGACTGTCAGTTGTTTAACTGATAATCGGAGGGAAACAATGCAACAGATAGAATTTACAGAAGAATTGTGCTGCAGAACTGCATGAGTAGCAAGAAATTCATTTATTAACCTTTATTTATATATGTAAATCACTACCAAGTAGTTTTACATATATGTTACAGAAAAGAGGTGACGCGGACAAATAGATCTTTAAAATTTAGTAGAGATAAGGGGTTCTTAATAATTAACTTTCAGTTAAAAAGGGGGTTGTTATGAAAAAATTAAGATTTTACATTTTACCATTAATCATGCTGTTAGCTTTAAATGCACCCTGTTTTGCAGTGGAAGAAGATGACCAAATAGGGGCGACAATGGATTTGGGGCCATCTTTTAGCAAGGGTATTCCGCAGGAAGACGGGTCAATAATTTTTTTTAATGAAGAAGCGGGTAACACCGCAAACCAGTCTGATGGTTCACCTATTGCTACAGTTGGTCCTGATTTAAGGGTAGAGTATATTTTATTCACCGGGATTGTTTGTCCTGGTAACCCCTTTGATGTAAGTGTAGGTATCAAGAATGCAGGGGATACAAATGTTACCAGTGGATTCTATGTTGATTTTTTTACAAACGCCCCCACAGTTCTACCGTGTTATTCTTATAGTAGTTATTACTGTTCTGTTCCTGGTTTAGCAGCCGGAGCAGAATATGAATGCAAAGTGGCCACTGGTATCACTTTATCAAGCGGCAATTACACATTTCGGGCATTTGTTGACTCAGGGTGTTCAATAGTGGAATCTAATGAAACTAACAATCAATTGGCCTTCTTTCATGCAGTTTATACCCTACCTGATCTTTACTCTGGCATTATTACCATTGAACCACCAACCCCTATTGTTGGTCTACCAGCAACAGTTTCAGTATCGGCCTCTAATTTTGGTTGTGCTGATGCTGGTGGTTTCTATATTGATTTCTACAAAAACCGGAGTACAGATCCACCATGTTATACTGTTGGAGACAGTGGGTGCTATGTAAATAGTTTAGCTAATTTAGCATCTTATACGTGTACCAAGACTGTTACGTTTGACGCATCCGGCTCCTTTACACTGTCAGCTAAAGTTGATACTGACTGTGCCGTATCGGAACAATATGAGACAAACAATTTTACAACAAAATCTATTACGGTTATAGCGCCGGACTTAATCGTAAAAAGCATCACCACCAATCCGCCAATCCCAAATTCTGGGGATATTGTTACCTTAGGTATCACCTTTGCGAATATGGGCGCAGCCGCTGCACCAAACGGCTTCTATCTTGATTTCTACAAGAACCGGGCAACGGCGCCACCGTTAGGGCTTGCAGGGAATGCATATCAATATTTCCCACCGAACATGCCCTGCTGCGGATATGAATATACAACCTATGACATCACAATGATTTGGGATACGTGCGGCACAAACAAGATGTGGGCGCAGATAGACACCGACAATGATAATATAGAAGAAAACGAGAGCAATAACGTATTTGGCCCTCAGAATATCACTATCTGCGGCAACTGCCCAAGCTATGACATAATCCGTTCCATGGTACGACAATACTACCTGTCTATCCTTGACCGTGAGCCAGACGTTCCCGGCTGGGATTTCTGGACCAATGACATCTGCCGGATATCTACTGAGCAGGGATGCGAGCCTATTGATAAGCTGGGCATCTATATCGGTGAAGGCTTTCAGGCGCTGGCCCGGTTCCACTTCAATAGCCCTGAATACATCGCAAAGGGCAAAAATAATACCCAGTTTCTAACGGACTGTTACGAAGTGTTTCTGGAGCGTGCGCCGGATGGCGCTGGACTAACGTTTTGGCTGGACCAGATGAGCCAAGGATACACGCGCAACATGGTCATCACCTCGTTTGCCAATAGCCCAGAATACATAGCACTTATGACCGGTTATTTCGGGATAGATACGACCCGACCGGAGAATAATCTACTCAATGACCTGTACCGCGGCATTTTGAACCGGTTTCCGGAAAATGAAGGGTTCAAATTCTGGTTAGAACTGATGCACAATGCGCAGTGTGCTGGAAACCCGGTAGCATTAAAGAACCTGTGCGGACAGATTGCAGTTGATTTCACGCACAGCGCTGAATATGCAGCGCGGGGGCGCAATTGTCAGGAATTTGTGGAGGATTTATACAATGCGATCCTGCGACGCGGGGCCGATGCACCGGGGTTTGTATTCTGGGTAAATCTTTGTAATAGCGGATACAGCCGTGATGCGATACTACAGGAGTTCATTAACGGGCCTGAGTTCCAGGGCAGAGTGCAAACGGTTGTTGATGCCGGGTGCTGCGGCGTATGTGCACCGGCAGCTTGTGGCAGCTTCACTAATTGCAATCCAATCAACCCCAATTGTTTCTGTTTTGAAGTAGCAGAAGGCGGCGGCCACTGTGCAACAGATTTTTTATGCAGCAATACACCGTGTCCCGCTGGAACTGTTGATTGTCCTGCCGGGCAAAGATGTTATGTTAACACGTGTTGTGCCGGCCCGGTCTGTGGCCCTGCAGAATGCACAGTACTATCGCCAGCTATAGCTGCAGCATTGATCGAAGGAGAGTTAACCGCAGCAGGAGTTACCCCGGTGATACCTGCGGATAAAATCCCCTGGTGAACATCTTGACTGTAAGCGGGGCATGTTGAATTAAGCAAAAGGCAGGAAGCATTCTTTCCTGCCTTTTGTGATCATTATATGATTCCTTAGAAACTAATAGTTGACGGACAAATGTAATTAATACCGGGTAAATATCAAGCGA
>Ga0101944_10001560_pt1 | contig 46116 bp, 33 predicted proteins | sample DewCreD2012metaG_FD_75245 | JGI IMG/M metagenome (GOLD analysis project Ga0101944, IMG submission 75245) | Hot spring sediment bacterial and archeal communities from British Columbia, Canada, to study Microbial Dark Matter (Phase II) - Dewar... ... | reverse complement strand
AAACCCACGCCAGGGCGGTGTCATCGAGCACCCCACGCGCGCCGGGCTTGAAGGCATAAACCGCCCCACCCTTGGGCGCGCAGGCCAACACGACGCCATCGCCTGCCACGGCCGACGGGACCAGCCGCCAATGCGTGATGCGCTCGGGATTCCAGGTGCCCCAGCGCCACAGTTCCTGCCCCGTGGCCGGGGAATGCGCCGTCACGCAGTCGCCGCCCACCACAATCAGCTCGGTCTGCCCGTTGTGGCGGACCGGCAGCGGGGTGCTGTAAGCCTCGCGGGACTCCTGGCGCGCATCGGACGGCCGCACCTGCCGCCACAACTCGCGGCCAGTGGCCGGATCAAGCGCCAGCAAGTACGATTCATTTGGCCCGTCCGCGCGTCCGCGCCCTTGCACCGGCACATCACGTTGCAGCACCTGAATGTAGAGCCGGCCCTCCCAAAGCAGCGGGCTGCTGCCGTAGGTCCACAGGAACGCAAACGGCCCGTAATCGCGCTGAATGTTGCGCGACCACAGCGGCGCGCCGTCCGCGTCAAACGCCGCCAGGTCGCCCGTGCCGTAGTAGAACCACACGCGGCGGCCGTCGGTAACCGACGAAGGCGAGGCAAAGTTGCTGCGGTCGTCCTTGGCAAACCCCTCGCCGCACGGCCGCCGCCACAGCTCGCGGCCGGTGCGCCGGTCCAGCGCCAGCGCCAGCAGCGTCCGGCTCTGTGGCTCGGTCGAACTGACAAACACCTTCTCGCCCCATACCACGGGCGTCGCGGCCGACGGACCGGGCAGTGTGGCACACCATTTCACGCCATTGGTCTTTGAGAAGGTCTCCGGCAGACCCGTCTCTTCGGAAGCCCCGTTGTGCTGCGGTCCCCGCCAGTTGGGCCAGTTGTCCGCCCTGGCGGCGACCGCCACGATCAGCCCCAGCCAACCTGCCACGCGGCGAATCCACACTGTTCGGCCAATGCACCGTTGATTCATGGCCGGAACGGTAAAGCCGCAATGGCAACTGGCAAGACTCTTTGCCGCCGGGCCGCACCAGGGGGCGCACAATTTTCGGTGCACTTCTGCGGCCGCCCGCTTACAGTGGCGGGGTTATGACTGATCCACGTTTTGCCAAACTGGCCCGGCTCCTGGTTACTTACTCGACCCGCGTCAAGAAGGGCGATCGGGTGTTGCTGGACATGAGCGATGTGCCGGACGCGATGACCATCGAGTTGATGCGCGCCGTCCGCCGCGCGGGCGGCACGCCCCTGGTCGAAGTGCGCCACACCCGCGTCAATCGCGAAATCCTTCGCGCCGTGGATGCCCATCACGCCGGTTTGATCCGCGACCTCGAACTGGCCCGCATGAAAAAGGTGCAGTGTTACATCGCCGTGCGCGGCGCCGACAACATGAGCGAGAACGCGGACGTGCCGAGCGACCGGCTGGCGCTCTACGCCAAGCTCACCCGGCCGGTGCTGGACTGGCGGGTGAACAAGACGCGCTGGTGCGTCTTGCGCTGGCCCACCCCTGCCATGGCCCAGGCCGCCAACATGAGCACCGAGGCGTTCGAGGACTTCTACTTCGACGTCTGCACCATGGATTACCGCCGCATGGCCCGCGCCATGGTCCCGCTTTGGAAACGCATGCAGCGAGCCGACCGCGTGCACATTAAATCCCCGGGCACCGACCTCACCTTCAGCATCAAGGGCCTGGGCGCCAAGATGTGCGAGGGGCTGTTGAACATCCCCGACGGCGAGGTGTTCTCCTGCCCTGTCAAGGACTCCGTCAACGGCGTCATCCAGTTCAACACGCCCACCATTTACGCGGGCACCAAGTTCGAGAACGTGCGACTCGAGTTCAAGGACGGCAAGATCATCAACGCCACCGGCAGCCATTGCCGACGGCTGAACGAGATTCTGGACACCGACCGCGGTGCTCGCTACGTGGGCGAATTCTCCCTGGGGTTCAACCCCTACATCCTGAACCCGATGTGCGACATCCTGTTCGACGAGAAGCTGGCCGGTTCGCTCCACCTGACCCCGGGCCAGGCTTACAAGGTCTGCGACAACGGCAACCGCAGCGCCATCCACTGGGACATGGTGCTCATCCAACGCAAGGACTGGGGCGGGGGCGAAATCTGGTTCGACGGCGAGCTGATTCGCAAGGACGGGCTGTTCGTACCGCGCGACCTGCAGCCGCTCAACCCGGAGCATCTGAAATGAACCTGCCCACCCCACGCCAGGGCCGGCCTCAGGCTGGCGGCGCGGTTGGCCGAAAGGGCGCACCGGTGGCGCAGCCGGTCTTCAGCTCGGAAACGTGTAGGGGGCGCGATAAGTGTAGCGAAGCCAGCGATTGGCAGACGGCACGTTGGTAATTCGCTCGGCGCGGGCGTCCCACTCCAACAACGCCCGGGTGCGCAGGGCAATGTTGGCCAACAACGTGGCCGTGGTGCTGCGATGCCCGGTCTCGATGTCGGCATTGCACCGGGCGCGGCTCTTCACGCAGTCCAGGAAATTGCGCGTATGCAGCACGGTGGCCTCGACCTCCTTGGTCGTCACGGATTGGGCTTCGATGGCCGGCGCTTCGCCGCGGCGCCAGCCCCGCTCCAAGGTGCGGTCAGTCGGCCGCCGCACGGGGAACGGATGGGGCGTCAGCGCATCCGGTACCACGTCGAAGCCGCGGCTGGTCAGGTAGAGCGTGCCCTTGGTCCCGCGGAATTCCACCTCGCAGGCGCGCATCGAAGCCGGGGCGGCAGTCGCGTTCCACTGAGAAAACGTCACCAACGTCCCGCCCGGATACTCCCAGGTCACCTCCAAGGTGTCGGGAATCTCACGATTGTCCTCAATGCCCGCCAGCCGACCGCCCAGCGCGCTGACCGCCGCGGGTGCCTCCTGCCCGAGCGCCCACTGGATCAGGTCCAGGTAATGCACGCCCATGTTTGTGACCTGCCCCCCGGAATAGTCGTAAAACCAGCGAAAGCGATAGTGGGCGCGGTTGAGGTTGTAAGGGACTTGGGGCGCCGGCCCAAGCCACGCCTCCCAGTCCAGCTCCGGAGGCGGGGCGCCATCCGGGGGGCGGCCGATACCCTTGGGCCATTCGTTTTGGATGTGAAAGGCGCGGGCCACGGTCACCTTGCCGATGCCGCCGTTGCGAATGAACTCGGCCACCTGCCGGCACAACGCCGTCGAGCGCCGCTGCGTGCCCACCTGACACACCCGCTGATGCTTGCGGACCGCCTCCACCATCGCGCGGCCCTCGGCGATGCATAGGGACAGCGGCTTTTCCACGTAAACGTCTTTGCCGGCCTCGCACGCGTGAATGGTTTGCAGGGCGTGCCAGTGGTCCGGGGTGCTGATCACCACGGCATCCACGTCCCGCTCCTCCAGCAGCCGCCGGTAGTCCTTGTAGCGCCGCGGCGCCCCGCCGAGCTTCCGCGCCGCAAAATCCAGATACGGCTCGTAGATGTCACAGATGGCCACCACCTCGGCGTCCGGATGCTTCAAAAACGCGTCCAGCACCTGGTCGCCACGGTTGCCCAGCCCAATAAACCCCAAGCGCACGCGCTCGTTTGCGCCCAGGACGCGGCCCGACCACATGCGGGCAGTCACACTGGCGGCGGCCAGGGTGCGGGTGAATTGACGGCGATTCATGCTTTTCATGCGATACAGAGCGTTGTGACCTCGATATACCTCGCACTCCGTCTGCCCGAGCACGGTCGGAAAGTCAAATGCCAACGGCCCAGCCCGCCCGTTTCGGCACTGCGGCCGCAACCGTCGCCGTCGCCCACCAACTGCGACCGGACACGCGGCGGCGTGGCGGGATCACGCCGGCGCTCCTCCGGGAACTCGGCCGGCAGGACACCTGCCAGCCTGCCGACCCCGGACTGTCACTGTGACATCCTGCGGCCGGGCAACAGCAGTAACAGCCAGGCCAACACCAGCGCCGCCACGCTCAGTGCAGCCAGACTAACCCACAGACTGCCGGTTGGCGGCGCGAAGCGAAATTCAACCTCGTGTTCCCCGGCAGCCAACTGGACGCCTCGCATCACGGCATTGCAGCGAAGCAAAGGCGCGGGCCGGCCATCCACAGTGACCCGCCAGTTCGGGTCGTACTTGTCATTGAGCAGCAAGACGGATGGAACGTCGGCACGCGCTCGGATGGTGCAGCGTTTTGGGGCGTAACGCAGGAACGCCGCCGTGCCGGCCGGCGCGTTGGTGGCCGGCGAGGTCGGCGGCGTGACCGAGCCGTCCACCAGTACCGTGCTTTCCGGGTCGAAGTCCCGGCTGGCCAGCAGGGCCAGCGCGGCGCCGGTGTTGGTCTGGACCTGCCAATGGGCATAGAGACGGGCCTTGGGCAGGGCACCGGTGAATTCCATGACCGCAAACGGCCCGGTGGCGTTGGTGCGCGTCAGGATCGGCCCGCCGGCACGGGTCTGATAGAACTCGAAGGCCATGACTTCCCGGAAGCGCCTGCGGTGCGGGTCCACTTGCCGGTTCAACGCCTCGGCCATGCCGGCAGCCCCCAGCAGGTACCGTGTGCTCATCAGCTCCCACCGGCGCCAGACCCGGTGCAAGGTGTTGGTCATGCCTTCCGGGCTGCGTCTGTCCCATAGCATCGCCGTCTCGAAGGCGCGCACGTCCACCGGCATCCGCGGCATCTGGATGATGTCCGGCGACTGGATGTTGAAATACTGGAACAGGTGTTGGAGCCACTCGACGCGATAGACCTGCGCCAAAAGTCCGAACTGTGGTGGCAGAAATGCGTCGGCCACCGAGACCCGGTAGTTGGGCGGTTGAGCGCGCAGGAACGCGATGACCGGGTTGTCCCCGGCTTCCAGATACTTCTCCTTCCAATTGTAAATGACGACCCAGGGCCTGCCGGCCAACGCCAGGTCCGTCACCAACACCACCCCGAGCAACACTGCGCCGGCCCGGGCGCGCGCCCCACCCCAATAGCCGCTCACGGCCACCGCCACCAAAACCAGTGACAGTGTCAGGAACAGGATGAACCACCCTACCTGGCGCAAGCTGAAGCCCGCCTGCGCATGGGCCAGCGCCGCGGCGGCCTCCACATCCGGCTGCCCGCCATGCTGCAGGGCTTCCAGTTGATGCATCTCGACCAGGTAATTCTCCAACGCGCCCCGGCTGGCTGCGTACACCATCCAGCCCAGCACCGCCAAGCCCAGGGCCACAGCGCTGCCGGTTACCCAGCGCCGCTCCCATGCCCCGGCCTTGCGCCACCAGGCGCGCCACCAGACCACCAGTCCCTGCACAGTCCCGGACGCGCCCAAGACGTAACGTTGCCACAGGCCGTGTGCGCCGTGGGCGAACAGAATCAATAGCGACCACTCCAGAATATGCAGAAACTTGGCCGGATTCCGCATGGTCGAGGCAAACGGCAGCGCGTAAAACAGCCGGTAGAATGGCGCAAACCGGCCGAACATCAGCAGCAATGCCACCAGCGCCACCACAACCCAAAACCACACCAGCCGCCGCTGAACCGGCTCGAACACACTACCCTGTCGGCGCAACGACTGCACCACCGCCCACACCGCCAAAACCAGCACCAGTTGCCCGGCGTATCCGCCGCCTGCGCCGTATCGAAAGAACCCGCCGGGCAACGGCCCCTGTTTGCCGGAGGCAAAATACCGGTCCCAAGCCGGGTCACTCCCCGCCCGCCCCCAGTAGGCTCCGCCGTCCGGCGTGTCCATCCGGTAGCCAAACAGACCTGGCACGACCACGTTGAGCGCCTCGGCTTTGGGCAGACTCCACTGCGTGGCCCAATCCCAGCGCGCCTCCCGGCTCTCGGCGTCCTGCGAGTCCAGACCGGCCACGCCCTTGATCTGCGTGCCAATCAGCGCACTGAGCGCCGCCGCCGCTACCAGAAGCGCCGCCAGGGACACAACGACCAGCCGTGTCGCGCCGCGCACCATCCGCCCCGGCAGCCCGCCCTCGCCCGCCAGCGCCTGAAAAACCACGAATGCGCCCGTTACCACGCTGAACAACGCCCCAATGTCCGCCGCCTCCATCACGCCGATACCCACCGCCGCCCCGGCCAGCGCCACGCGCAGCCAACGACGTGGCGAAGTCGTGTCCGCCAGCGCGCCCAGCGCCAGAAAGTTGAGGCCGAAGGCTATGGTCTGACCACAGACGCCCCAGCAGGACGTGCCCAGGAAGTCGCCGTTCAGGGCCGCCGCCAAGCCGCCCAGCACGCAGGCCGCCGGTGCAAAGCGCCATTGCCGGAAGCAAAACCACGCCGCCAGTCCGACAAAGAGCAGCGAGCACGGCGCGTAGAGCTTCGAGAACAACACCGGCCCCAATGCCCACAGCAACGCACTGCTGACATGAGGAAACAGTGCCCCGTTGTGCGTCCCTGCCCAATTCAGGTCCTGCCACACGCCGGTCAACGAGTCGGGCAGCCGAATCGCCCGGGCGCTGATCGCGCCCAGCGGGCCGTCATTGGAAAACACGGTGTAGCCCGGCAGAAACGCCCGCCCAAACAGGCCCCCCAGAATCACAACCAACAACCCTGCCGTCAGCAGGAGCGACCCGCGACGGACGGGCGACTTCGGATGTTGCGTCACAGACGGTGGCATCTTGCAAAAGTGCCCGCGCCAACGGCCAGAAACGCCCCGACGCGGCACGCCCGCAACATACCCGTCCCCGACCAGCCAGAGCCAGCGGCAAATGCTCTCCCTGACCGGACCGATCCCCTGCCCAAGTCACAGCCACGACCTTGCAAGCCGCAGGCTCGCGCCCCTGGCAACCGCCCACAGACCCGCGCCGCCGGCCGATGGTCATTCTGACATCGTGCGCCAAGCGCTCGGGTTGGCAGGGGCATGGTTTGCGAGCGGTTGGCCTTGAACAAAACGCTGGCCCTTTGAGCCGGCGTTGTTTTGAATCTCGCCATGCAAATCCGAAAAAGCCCACAGATACGGTTCGCCCTCCTGCTGGCAGCTTGGTTGCCGCTCACTGTGATCGAGGCTCAGATTCCCGAGCCGGTTCTGCCCGCCGGCGTTGGCGTCAATATCCACTTCGTCACCGGGCATGAGCGCGACCTGGACCTGATTGCGCAGGCCGGCTTCAAGTTCGTTCGCATGGATTTCGGATGGGAGGCCATCGAAAAAACCCGCGGCCAGTACGACTGGTCGGGCTACGACCAACTGACCGCCAACCTTCAGAAGCGTGGTTTGCGCGCGCTCTACATCCTGGATTACTCCCACCGGCTCTACGAGGACCTGGTCGAGGCCAAGAACCCGATCAACGGCCGGGTGGAAAAGAACACCGCTTCGCCGCGCAAGCCCGAGAGCGTGGCGGCGTTTGCCCGCTGGGCGGCGGCGGCCGCAGTGCATTTCAAGGACCGGGGCGTGCTTTGGGAAATTTGGAACGAGCCGAACATCTCGTTTTGGCGGCCCAAACCCAACGTCGAGGATTACATCACGCTGGCCCTGGCCACGTGCCGCGCGGTTCGCGCCGCCGAGCCGCGCGCCACCATCATCGCCCCGGCCATATCCGGCTTTGACCCCGCGTTCATGGAGAAGTTCCTGGCGTCGGGCGTGCTCGAATTCCTGGACGGCGTCAGCGTCCATCCCTACCGCCGCAGCGCGCCCGAGACGGCCGCGCCCGACTATGCGCGGCTGCGCGAGCAGATTGACCGGCACGCCCCGGCGGCCAAACGCGGCACACTCCCCATCCTCAGCGGCGAATGGGGCTACTCGACGGATGGCAAGGATGTCTCGCCCGACACCCAGGCGGCCTACATCGCCCGCCAGCAGCTTTTCAACCTGCTAACCGGCGTCCCGCTCTCGATCTGGTACGACTGGAAGAACGACGGCCCGGACCCGGCGGAACGCGAGCACAACTTCGGCACCGTGACCCTGGACCTCCAACCCAAGCCGGCTTACGTGGCCGTGCAGACCCTGACCCGGGAACTGGCCGGCTTCCGCATCGCCAAGCGCCACCCCACGGGCAGTGACCGGGATTTCGTCCTGGCGCTCACGAACCGAACCGGCCAGACCAAGTTGGCCGTCTGGACGCTGACCAACGCGCACCCGGTCACCCTCACCCTGTCCCGGAAAGCCGCATCGCCGATCCGGCTTGTGCGCGGCAACGGCCAAAGCTCGGAAATCACCCCCAGCCGTGGCCAGCTCGTCATCGAGCTGACCGACACTCCGCAATACCTCACGCTCGGCAGGGCGGCGCTCCGAGATTGACCCGCGCAACGCGCGCCCGCCGGTTCGGTCCTGCAGGTTCAGTTGCCGGCCAAGGCCTGCTGCAACAGCCGCTTTTCCTCGGGCAGCAGCCGGCCATTCTCAGCCAAGGCGGCATACCGCCCGGCCAGGCCGCGTTGACCGTTGGCCGCCAAAAGCACCGCGTGATAAAGCGCGACCTCGGGGCGTTCCAGTTCCCGCTCCGGCAGGCCCTGCATGAGCCGCAGTGCCCCGGCCAGGTCACCCTGGCGGTAAAGCGCAAATGCCTGCGTCGAAACAAACGCGCCGTTCGTGGGCGAGGCCCGACCCACCTCGGCGGCCAGGCGGATGCACCGGTCCAGGTCGCGATTCAGCAACAGGCCCAAGACAGCGACATTGTTCTTGGCGACCAACGCCTGGGGTTGGCGCTGCAACAGCGCCACGTGGGCACGGTATAACCCGTCCGTGTTGCCGGCCTCTCGCAGCAGCCGGATAAGGGATTCCCAAGCCCAACGCTGGCCTGGCGACTGCCGCGTCACAGCCCACAAGACCTGCTCGGTCTCCGCCTTCCATCCCCACGCGGCGGTCATTTGGACCACGGTGAACATGGCCGCACCCTGGCGGCCGGATGCAGCCAGCAACCTGCGCCAATGGCCCTCGGCGGCCTCTCGCCGGCCCTGCTCCCGCAGCGCGCGTGTCAGCAAAGCCAGGCGCAGCGGGTCTTGCTCGGCCCAGTTTTGGTCCGCCAGCAGACGCTCCAACCCAACCCAATCCTTGAGCAGCAGGTAGCAGTCCGCCTCGACCAGCGCAATTGGCGGCACCAAACGCGCGGCGGAATCCACTCGCTGCAACCACTCCAGAGCCTCGCGGGAGCGCCCCTGCGCGTTCAACCAGCCAGCCAACACGCTGAGCTGAACGGCGTTGGTGGCGGCCTCAACCTGCAGGCGCGCCAGCCACTCGTTGGCGCGCGGGCTGCCAGCGGCCGTCAACAGGGCCAAATGCCGCAAGCGGTCGTCAAAACGCGCACCCGGCAGGCCCAGCAGCCGACTCGAGAACTGTTCCGCCTCCAGGTATTGGCGGCGCGCCAGACTGTCAGCGGTCAACGAACGCAAGGCGTGTTCACCCGCCACCGGGTCAGCCGTCAAATCCGCCAGCTCGCGCCGGGCCTCGTCGGCCACGGCCGCGTCACTGCAGCCCAGGCGCACGGTGGCCAGGTTCAATTGATGCAGCCGGTTGGTGGGTTCGAGGCGGACAGCCTGCTCCAGGTGGCGCTCGGCTTCCTGCAGGTCCTGCAGTCGCATGGCCAACTGGGAGGCCACCAAGTGATAGGCCACGTTGGTTTCCAAGCCGGCGACCCGCAACTGTTCCACCGCCTGGCGGGCCAGCGGCATGGGCGGCTTCTCCAATCGCAACGCCGCCTCGGCCAATCGCAACCGGTGTTCGACCGTCGGCGACAGCTCGACCAGGCGTTGCCACCAAGAAAGGGCCACTGGCGAATGCGCCGCGGTAAGCACATCCGCCATCCGGCGCGTGGCCTCCAGGTTGGCGGGGTTCACTGCCAGGACCTGTTGGAGGCTGAGCAGCCCGCGCCGCGTGTCACCGGCCTGCAAAAACGCGCGCGCCTGTTCGAGACTGCGCCTCTCTTGAAACCGGTTGTAAGCGGGCCAGCCGTACTTGAAAGCCGCCGCCACGCCCAAGACCGACGCCAACCCCACCCACACCGCCACTCTCAGACGCGGCCTCTCCCACCAACGCACCGGCGATTCGTTGCTCACTCCGCCAGCATGGCAAGACAATCGCGCCGTTTCAAACTCCGACAGACGCCCGGTTCTGTCGGCAAGACGCCGGCAGCAGGTTCCGTCGGCTCTCCGCGTCCCAGGCGGGGCGGACGGGCCGGATAAATAACGATTGCGCCGGCAGCGCGTTGGGGCTACCCGTGCTGGAGCGACCGCCGGCTGCCGATGTGAGCAATAGCCCCTCCCGACGTCACGGCGGAGGGATGTCCTGTCGGCTGTGCGGGCTGGTCGGCACAACCTTGCTGTGACCGCATGAAATACAGTTACGAAGAACTGGCCAAGATGATTGACCACTCGCTGCTGCACCCGACGCTGACAGATGAAGAATTGGAAGCGGGTTGCCGGCTGGCCGCGCGTTACGGTGTGGCCACCGTGTGCATCAAACCCTGCGCGGTCAAGCAGGCGGCCGCCTGGCTGCAGGGCAGCGGCGTGGCGGTCTGCACGGTCGTTGGCTTCCCACACGGCAGCAGCACCACGGCGGTCAAATGCCGCGAGACCGAACTGGCCTGCCAAGAGGGGGCGGTCGAGGTTGACATGGTCATCAACGTCGGCAAGGCGCTCAGCGGGGACTGGGCCTACGTGGAGCAGGACATCCGGGCTGTGTGCGATGTGGCCCACCGCCACGGAGCACGGGTCAAGGTGATCCTCGAAAACGATTACTTGTCCGGCGGCGGCGCCGGCCTCAGCGGCGACGACCTCAAGCGTCAGCTTTGCCGTATCAGCGAGCGGGCGGGGGCCGATTGGGTGAAAACCTCAACCGGCTTCGGTTTCGTCAAACAGCCCGATGGCAGTTACAACTACCGGGGCGCCACGGAGCACGACCTGATCCTGATGCGCGCCGCCTGCTCAGAGCGGGTGCAAATCAAGGCCGCCGGCGGCGTGCGGGACCTGGACGGCCTCATCCGGGTGCGCGAGTTGGGCGCTACCCGCTGCGGCGCCACCGCCACTGCGGCCATTCTGGACGAATACCGACGGCGGGAGGCCGCCGAGAACGCCCCGCTGCGCGGCAGTCGCGGCGTGGCTTGATCACGGTTGCGCCGGTAGGGTCAAGCAGACGAAAGAGAACCCGCCTGCCGCGGCTAACGCGCCGGGCACGAAGCCCGCCCTCGCTCCGGCTGGAACCCGCCTTTACTTGGCGGCCTCGATGGAAAGCAATTCGACGTCGAAGATCAGGGCACTGTTGGGGCCGATGCGACTGCCCGCGCCCCGCTCGCCATAAGCCAGCTTGGGCGGGATCACCACCTGCCACTTGTCCCCTTCTTTCATCAACTGCAGCGCCTCGGTCCAACCGGGGATCACGCCGTCCACGGGAAAGGTCACCGGCTCGCCCCGATCCACCGAGCTGTCGAAAACCGTGCCGTCCACCAGCGTGCCGTGGTAGTGCACTTTGACGGTGTCGGTCGCCTTGGGGGTCTTGCCGCTGCCGCTCTTGAGGACCTTGTATTGCAGGCCGCTGGCCGTGGTTTTGACGCCCTCTTTCTTGCCGTTGGCCGCCAGGAATTCCTCGGCCTTCTTGGCGTTGGTTTCGGCCTCGGCCTTTTGACGTGCCTGCAGCTTGCTCTGCATCTCCTGCTGAAAAGCCGTGAGCACCTCGCGCATCTCAGCCTCGGACAGCGCCGGCTTGCCGCTCAGCGCGTCGGTCAACCCCGCCGCCAGCGCCCGGGTGTCCAGGTCCAGGTCCTGGCGCTTGAGGTTGCCGCCAATGTTGGCGCCGATGCTGTAGCTGACGCGCTGCTTGGGGGTTGTGAGTTCGGGTTTATCCTGAGCCAGGGCGGTGCTGAGCACCAGGCCGCAGGCCAGGAACGGGATTGCGTATGATTTCATTTGTATGTGCGGCAAACAGCCTCCGGCCGTCGCCGGGTCGCACCCTAGCACTCCAATGGCCCGGGTCAAGCAACCCGAGCGCGATTTATGGCCGGCGTCGCAGGTGGTGGCCACGGCTGCAGCCACAAAAACCGGTTGCGCCGCGCCGCCCGCCCAACCCAGAATGCCAGCGATGCTGGCAAAGGTCTGTTCCGCCGCTGTCAACGGCATTGAAGCCTACCTGGTCGAAGTCGAGGTCAACGCAGGCTGGGGGGACACCATCATCGTCATCGTTGGCCTGCCCGACGCCGCCGTCAAAGAGTCGCGCGACCGCGTGACCACCGCGTTGACCAACTCCGGCTACAAGTTCCCGATGGGCCGCACGACCATCAACTTGGCCCCGGCCGACGTGCGGAAGGAAGGCCCCAGTTTCGACCTGCCCATCGCGCTGGGCATGTTGGCCGCCAGCGAGCAGGTCCAAACCGACCAACTGGACAATTTCGTTGTGGTGGGAGAATTGGCCCTGACCGGCGCCGTGCGGCCCTGCAAGGGTGTGTTGCCCATTGCGCTGGCCGCCCGGGCTGCTGGAAAGGTGGGCATCCTGGTGCCGAGCGACAACGCAGCCGAGGCGGCGGTGGTGGACGGATTGCAGGTGATTCCGGTTCAAAACCTGCGCGAGGCAGCCGGGGTTCTGGAGGGACAAATCCACATTCCGCCAACCCGCGTGGATGTGGCGCGGCTGTTCGAGCAGCCGGGCGAAGACGAGCTGGACTTCGCCGAGGTCAAGGGCCAGGAGTCGGTCAAGCGCGCCCTGGAAATCGCCGCCGCCGGCGGTCACAACGTGTTGCTCATTGGCCCGCCCGGCACCGGCAAGTCCATGCTCGCCAAACGCCTGCCCACCATCCTGCCACCCTTGACCCTCGAGGAGGCCCTGGAAACCACCAAAATCCACAGCATCGTCGGGCTGCTGACCCCGGGCCAGGCGCTGGTCACACGCCGCCCGTTCCGCGCCCCCCATCACACCGCCAGCGACGCCGGCTTGCTGGGCGGCAATGTCAACCCTACCCCCGGCGAAATCTCCCTGGCCCACAACGGCGTGCTGTTCCTGGATGAACTGCCCGAGTTCAAGCGCAGTGTCTTGGAGACAATGCGCCAACCGCTGGAGGAAGGACACGTCACCATCTCACGCGCCGCCGGCACCATGACCTTCCCGGCCCGCTTCATGCTCGTCGCCGCCATGAACCCCACGCCCGACGGCAAGATGCCCGGTGAATCGCGCTGTTCCCCCCGCGAAATCCACAATTACCTCAACCGCATCTCCGGCCCGTTGCTGGATCGGATTGACCTGCACGTGGAAGTCCCGCCGGTCAAATTCCGCGAAATGGCCGCCGCGCACCCCGGCGAACCCTCGGCGCGCATCCGCGAGCGCGTCGTGGCCGCCCGACGCCGACAACAGGAACGTTTCAAAGACCGGCCCAAAGTCACCTGCAACGCCCGCATGGGCACGCGCGAGCTCAAGGCGTGGTGCAAACTCGATGAGGCGGCCACCGAGTTGCTCAAGTTTGCCATGGCCGACATGGCCCTGAGCGCCCGGGCCTACGACCGCATCCTCAAAGTGGCCCGCACCATTGCCGACCTGGCCGGCTCGGAGCATATCGTGGCCGACCACGTGGGCGAGGCGATCCAACTTCGCTCGTTGGACCGCCAGATCTGGGGCTGAACACCCCATCCCCCCTGGATCCGCCAGCCCACCCGCCCTGCAACCTTTTGTCGCAGGTGCGACAAAAGGTTGCAGGGGGGTGCCCGGGCCAGCGGTGTGGCTTTTGAGGGCGGGGCGGCTGGGCGCAACGGCGACGGCACGAAGGAGGCGAAGCCGGACGAACGCGCCGGCTACTTGCGCCACAACCACACCAACAGTGTGAGCAGGGCGCTGAGCAGCAAACAGGTCGTCAGGGGAACGTGGATGCTGAAGTTACCCCGCGTGAAGTGCAGGTCACCCGGCAGATGCCCCAGCCAACCACGTCCACCAACCGCCCATAACAGCGCCCCCAAGCCGGCCAGCGCCAGCCCCGTAATCAGCAGGAACTTGCCCAACTCACTCATGGCTTCCCATCCACAGTCCTGCAAACAACCGCAGGCGCGATTCAAACTATGCCCTCTAGGAGCAAGACGGCAACTGTGCTCCTGCGTTTGGAAAAGCTGTGCACAGCCGACCTTCCTGGGCTAACATGCGCGCATGATGTCCGGCCCGGTTGACACCCATAACCCCGGCGCAGTGGGCGCTGCCGTGGAGCGAGTGTATTGGGAGTTGTTTCCAGACGGCGACCGCGGCTTCGTGGCACGGGCGCTGGGCTGGACCATCGAGTGCTTTGAGGGCCGTTACGCGGACTACCAAGCGGTGGACGCGCGCTATCACGACTTGGAGCACACCTTGCAAGGAGTTTTGTGCCTGGCCCGGCTGCTGGCGGGGCGTCACCGGGCCGGCGCGCTGCCGGTCCTGCCACGAGGGCTTTTCGAGCTGGCCCTGCTGGCCATGTTTCTGCACGACACGGGCTATTTGAAGAAGCGCGACGACCGCCAGGGCACGGGCGCGAAATATACCCTTACCCACGTGCAGCGCAGCGCGGAGTTCGCAGGCCGTTTCATGGCCGAGCAGGGGTTTGCGCCCACGGACATTCAAGCGGTGCAAAACATGATTCGCTGTACGGGTGTGCAAGCGCCCCTGACGACGCTCCGGTTTCAGAGCGAGGCGGAAAAAACGGCCGGTCACGCCCTGGCCACGGCTGATTTGCTGGGTCAGATGGCGGCGGCGGATTATGTGGACAAGCTACCGGCCCTGTTCGCCGAGTTTGCGGAAGCGGCGGCATTTTCCGGTGACCGCACCAGCTTCGTGGCATCGTTTTCCAGCGCGGAGGACCTGTTGCGCCGCACGCCGGAGTTCTGGGAGACACTGGTCAAACCGCGGCTGAGGCACGAGCTGGGCGGCTTGTATCGTTTTCTGAACGACCCCTATCCCGACGGGCCAAACGAGTACCTTGAACGGATTGAGGCCAACATGACCCGACTGCGGCAGCAGCTCGCGACAGCGGGTTCAAGTCTGGAAACCCCAGATCGCCCGCCCGCCAAGCCGAGCTAAATCGCGTGTCGAGTGGGGCGGGCGACTTTTGCATTTGCCTGTGTTCGGCCAAACATGCCACAAGGTTGGCATGCGAATGACACGACGCGACTTCCTAAACCGGACCACAGGGGCCGCAGCGGGGCTTGTGACACTTGGCGCCGCTCGTCGGTCACTTGCCTCTCGGCCCGGGGGCGGGCCTGTTGCCTTGCGGCTGGGCGGACCGGCGTTTGCCCCGGCGGACGACCCCGCGCAACTGGCGCGCGCCCACCGTCAACTGGGTTACCGGGCGGCCTATTGCCCGAGCCTGTCGCTGAGTGACAGCGACCGCATCCGGGCTGTGGCGGAAGCCTTCGCGCGGGAGGACGTGGTCATTGCCGAGGTCGGGTGCTGGTGCAATTTGCTGGACACCGACCCGGCCAAGCGCAAGCAGAACCTGGAAAACGTCACCGAGGGCCTGGCACTGGCGGAGGCCGTGGGGGCGCTTTGCTGCGTGGACATTGCCGGCTCGTTCAACCCCACGTCCTGGTTCGGGCCGCATCCGGACAACCTGTCGCCCAAATTCTTCGACGCGGCGGTGGAGAACGCCCGCAAGATCATTGACGCGGTGAAGCCGCGGCGGGCGAAGTTCTGCTACGAGATGATGGGGTGGGCGATGCCACACACACCCGACAACGCCCTTCGCCTGTTGCGAGCGGTGGACCGCAAGGCCTTTGCCGTCCATCTGGATCCCTGCAACCTGATCAACTCGCCGGAGAAGTTCTATCGCAATGCCGACCTGTTGAACGAGTGTTTTGACAAGCTGGGCCGCTGGATCGTGAGCTGCCACGCCAAGGACCTCACCTGGGACATCGAAATGAACGTGCACTTTCGCGAGGTAAGGCCGGGGCTGGGGGTGTTGGATTACGGCACCTACCTGCGACGCCTGGCGCGTCTGCCGCACCGTCCGCCGCTCATGATCGAGCACCTTGTCACGGCCGAAGAATACGCTGCCGCCGCCGCGCACATCGTAGCGGTGGGTCGGCAGGAAGGGTTGACCTTCCAATGACCCCGACAGGTCGCCGGTGGCCGGAAGCACCCGCGTTCACCGGGCCGGCCCGTTCGGTGCCGCTGCACGTTGAGTCGCCGGTAACTGGCAATGCGGGGCAGCGAGTTTACCCGGTCAACTTGCTGGCGGATCGGCGCATGGGCGCGGTCTGAGACGCCGGCGCGGGCGGAAGTCCCGACCGTGGCAGGCCGAGAAATCCGAATAGAACAACCAAACCAGGTCAACATGAAACATCGCATTCGAGAGGGAGCAATCGCTTGTTTAGCAGCCGTAGCTGCGTTGCCGGGCGCGGGGGCGCTCGGCCAGCCCGTGGTGAAGGTGCCACCGGCCGTTCCGGTCAAGGCGCAGCCCTTCGAGCCACGGGAGGTCCGGTTGCTGGATGGTCCGTTTCGGCACGCTATGGAGCTGGACGCCCGGTGGCTGCTGGGCCTGGAACCCGATCGGCTGCTGGCGTGGTATCGCAAGGAAGCCGGCTTGCCGCCCAAGGCACAGAACTACGGCGGTTGGGAGGCGATGGGCATTGCCGGCCACAGCCTCGGCCACTATCTGTCGGCTTGCGCGCGCCTCTACCAGACGCTGGGCGACGTCCGTTTTCGGGAGCGCGTGGACTACATTGTGAACGAACTGGCCGAGTGCCAGCGGGCCAACGGCAACGGCTTTGTCGGCGCCATGCCCAACAGCAAACGCATCTTCGAGGAGGTGGCTCGTGGGGACATTCGCTCCGCCGGGTTTGATCTGAACGGCTGCTGGGTGCCGTGGTACAACCTGCACAAGCTGTTCGCCGGCCTGCTGGACGCGCACCAGCTCTGCGGCAACGCCCGGGCGCTGGAGGTCGCCGCGCGGCTGGGCGACTGGGCGGACACGACCACGCGCCAGCTCACCGACGAGCAGTGGCAGAAGATGCTGGCCTGCGAACATGGCGGCATGAACGAGGTGCTGGCCGAACTTTACGCCCGGACGGGCAACCCCGCCCACTTGGCGCTGGCCAAGAAGTTTTATCATCGGGCCGTGCTGGATCCGCTGGCGGCCGGCCGCGATGAGTTGCCCGGCAAACACGCCAACACCCAAATCCCCAAGGCAATCGGGGCCGCCCGCATCTACGAGCTGACCGGCGACGCGCACTTCGCCGCCGTGGCACGCCATTTCTTCGACATCGTGCTCCGCAGTCACACTTACGTCACCGGCGGCAACAGCGACGGCGAGCACTTCGGCCCGTCGGGCAAACTGAACAACCGGCTCGGCGTCAACACCACGGAAACGTGCAACACTTACAACATGCTCAAGCTGAGCCGGGCATTGTTTCGGCTGACGCCGGAGGCCGCGTTGGGCGATTACTACGAGCGGGCGCTCTGGAATCACATCCTTGCCTCGCAGCATCCCGAAAACGGGCGGGTGCTCTACTACCTGACGTTGCGACCCGGCGGCGAAAAGAACTTCATGGACGAGCACGCGTTCACCTGCTGCAGCGGCACTGGCATGGAGAACCACGCCCGCTACAACGAGAACATCTTCTTCCACGACGGCGACGCCCTTTGGGTGGACCAGTTCATCGCGGCGGAGTTGCACTGGGCGGCCAAGGGACTGCGCGTCCGGCAGGAGACGGATTTCCCCAATACCGCGGCCACGAAGCTCCGATTCAGCGCGGACAAACCGGTGAAGCTGGCCCTGCACGTTCGCCATCCCTTCTGGGCCACGAACGGGTTTCGCCTCAAACTCAACGGCCAGGCACTCCGCGTGTCCAGCACCCCGGCCAGTTACGCCACCGTGCAGCGCCGCTGGCGCACCGGCGACGTGCTCGAGGTGGAGATGCCGTTTAGCCTGCGCACCGAAGCGATGCCGGACAACCCCGAGCGAATCGCCATTTTCGATGGCCCGATTCTGCTGGCGGGCAATGTCGGCCCGCATGGCAGCAGCACGCCCGTGCCCGTGCTGGTCACGGAGGGCCGGCCGGTTGCGCACTGGGTCAAACCGCTCGCTGGCCGGCCGCTCGCCTTCCGCACCGACGGTGTGGGGCGCCCGGAGGACGTTGAGCTGAAGCCGTTTTACCAAACCTACGGTCACCGGCACACGGTGTATTGGGACGTGTTTACCGAGGCGGCCTGGGAGCAGCGCCAGGCGGCCTACCGGGCCGAGCAACAGCGCCAGAAAGAGCTGGAGGCGCGCACGGTGGACCAGTTCCAGATCGGCGAAATGCAGCCCGAGCGAGATCACAATGTGCAGGGCGAGAAGTCCGGTCCGGGCGAATTCGGCGGGCGCAAGTTCCGGCACGCCTGGGACGGCGGTTGGTTTTCCTTCCAGGTTGCCGTGCCGACCAATGCGCCGGCCGACCTGGTCATCACCTACTGGGGCAGCGAGACGGGCAACCGCACCTTCGACGTGCTGGTCGAGGGCCAGCAGCTTGCCACCACCCGGTTGCACATGGACAAGCCCGAGCAGTTCTGGGACAAGGTCTATCCACTGCCGGAGTCCCTGACCAAAGACCGGGCCAAGGTGACGGTGAAGTTTCAAGCACACCCGGGCAACTTCGCCGGGGGCGTGTTCGGCGTGCGGGTGGTCCGTCGGCCGTAAGACGCAGGCCGTCCAAGGTTCGCAATCTGGCGAGATTTTGACGCAAACTGGCGTTGTCCGCAGACGGGGGTGTCGGGCTAAATGGCGCCGATTGAAATCGGCAGAAACCATCAGGAGTGTTTGATCAGCGCGAATGAGCCTATGAACCTGAACATGCGCACCTACCTTGCAGCGGCAATTGCGGCGCTGGGCATTGGCCTGGCCAATCCACAAGCAGCAACAATCGCCCACTGGAACTTTGACAGCGGCACGCCCGGCGCCTCGATGGCCGGTGGTGGCAGCGGGGGCGTGCCGGCGGTGCCCGATCTGTCCGGCAACAACTACACGATGTGGGCGTGGGATGATTACTGGGGGCCGGAGTACTCGCAGTTGGGCCAGACGCCCACCGGCGGCGGACTCAGCTCGGCCCACGCCGGCCACGACGATGGCTACTGCCCCGACGCCGGCTTGGTGGGGTGGCAACCGCTCACTTGGACAATCGAGCTGTCGGTGAAGCTGGACAATATCGGCGGCTGGAACACGATGATCGGTCGGGACGGCTCGACCGGCGTGTCCGGCGAAGTTGAAGCCGGGTTCTATTTCCAAAACAACGGCATTGATGATCGCTTCCGCATCAACTTCTCCACTGTCGGCGGCCAACGCTACATCTTGGACTCGGATTTCGCGGCGGTAGCAGGGCAATGGTATCACTTGGCGGCCGTCAGTGACGGCTTGCTGCTGACGTTGTATGCCAACAAGCTGGACGGGGCCGGTTTTTTGCCGGTTGGCTCGCTGAGTTTGAACCCGGGCAACGACAACCGCCTGCGCGCCACAAGCACCTGGACCTTTGGCCGTGGTTGGTGGAACGGCAGCTTTGTGGACCACATCGTCGGGAACTTGGACAACATCCGGTTCAGCGACGCGGCACTGACGCCAGCGGAGTTCATTCAAGTGCCCGAGCCGTCCCTGTTGGCGCTTGTGGCGCTGGGCGGCCTTGTGCTGGGGGGCCGTCGCCGGCTCGGGGGCAATGCGTGATCCGCACGCTGTTGGGCCAATCGAGTGGTGCAAAGGCCGGTTGCGGCCTGCCTTCTTTTTCACCTGCGCAAGCCGCACCTGCGGCCGACGAGGCCATGATGCGCCTCCGGCCGGCAGGCTGAAACTGTTTTCGGCACTGACACCGAGCCCCGCAAGAAGCCCTGCCACGCCCGGCCCAAACCCTCTATGCCGCCAATGACCATGAACACGAACCCTCTCGCCGCGGGGGCCAGCAGGCGGTCAATCGTGCTCTTGTCCGCCCTGATGCTGGCTCTGCCCGTGGTTGGCCAGGTCACGCTGACGGTGCACACCGACCGGCCCGGCGCCCGGATCAACCCCGCCATGTGGGGCATTTTCTTTGAGGACATCAACCTGGGCGCCGACGGCGGGCTGTATGCCGAGCTGGTGAAAAACCGCTCGTTCGAGTTCCCCGAACCGATGACAGGATGGTTCATGATCCGTCCCAGCCATGCCCGGGGCGAGGTCGTCGTGCGGCAGGACCGGCCGTTCCATGCGGCCAATCCGCATTTCCTGCGCATTCGTTCCGAGGCAACAACGCCCATCGGTGTGTCCAACGAGGGTTTTCGCGGCATGGGCGTCCGCGCCGGCGAAGGCTACGATTTCACCGCCCAGGTTCGCCTCGTGTCAGGGGTGCCCGCTGTGCTGATCGAGCTGGTGGGCGCCGATGGGGACACGCTGGCCGAGGCGAGACTGAAGGGGCTGGCGGCAGATTGGCAACAACGCAGCGTCACGCTCCGCCCACGCAGGACCGACGCGAAGGCCCGACTGAACGTGTTGTTGGAAGGGCCCGGCACGGTGGATTTTGACATGGTCTCGTTGTTCCCGCAGAAGACCTGGAAGGACCGGGCCGGCGGTCTGCGGGCCGACATGGTCCAGATGCTGGCGGACCTGAAACCCGGCTTCATGCGTTTCCCCGGCGGCTGCATTGTCGAAGGCAGCGAGCTGGATAAACGTTACCAGTGGAAGAACACCATCGGCCCGATCGAAGAGCGGCGGCTGCTGATCAACCGTTGGAACTACGAGTTCAAACACCGGCCCGCACCGGACTACTTCCAAAGCTTCGGCCTTGGTTTCTTCGAGTTCTTTCAGCTCTGCGAGGACCTGGGCGCCGAGCCGCTGCCGATTCTGAATTGCGGCATGGCCTGCCAGTTCAACAGCGGCGAGCTGGTGCCGCTGGAGCAGCTCGACCCCTACATCCAGGACGCGTTGGACCTCATCGAGTTTGCCAACGGCCCGGTCAGTACTCCCTGGGGAGCCAAGCGGGTGGCGATGGGCCATCCGGAGCCGTTTAACCTGAAGATGCTCGGCATCGGGAACGAGCAGTGGGGACAGCAATACCTCGACCGCTATGTGGCCTTCGCCAAGGTGCTCAAGGCGAAACACCCGGACATCGTGCTCGTCTCGGATGCCGGCCCGTCGCCGGCCGACGAGCGGTTTGACTTCTTGTGGCCCCGATTGGCCGAGCTGAAAGCGGACATCGTGGACCAGCATTGTTACGCCAACCCGATTTGGTTCTTCAGCAGCGCCCACCGTTTCGACAAGTACGACCGCCAGGGGCCGAAGGTCTTCTTTGGCGAATACGCCGCGCAGAGTGACCAGATCGTCAGCGTTCACAATCGCAACAACTGGCAGTGTGCCCTGGCCGAGGCGGCGTTCATGACCGGCATGGAGCGCAACGCGGACGTGGTTCGCCTGGCGTCCTACGCGCCGTTGTTCGGCCACGCCGACGGCTGGCAGTGGCGGCCCAATCTCATCTGGGCCGACAACCTGCGGGTCTATGGCACGCCCAGCTACTACGTCCAGCAACTGTTCAGCCGCAACCGCGGCGACGTGGTGCTGCCCGTGACACTGGCAGGCGAGGTCACCGCGCCCGCCGTAGCCCGCGGCGGCATCGGCCTGGCCACCTACCGCACCGCGGCCGAATTCCAAGACGTGCGGGTAATGCGGGGCAGCGAGACGCTCTTTACCAGCGACTTCGCCACCGGAACGGCCGGTTGGCAACTCCCGGCGGACGCCCCATGGACAGCCCGGGACGGAGTCTTGCGGCAGGCTGACCAGAACGCCACCAGCGCGGTTTGGGCAGGCAACGAGCATTGGACCGAGTACACGCTCACGCTCCGGGCGCGCAAGCTGGCTGGCAGCGAGGGCTTCATCATCGTGTTCCGCAACGCCTTCCAAAACACCCGCGTGCAATGGAATCTCGGCGGCTGGGGCAACAGCCGGCACGGCCTCCAAGCCTGGCTCGGCGTCCAAGAGCAACTGGTCGCTCAAACACCCGGTCACATCGAGACCGGACGGTGGTACGACGTGAAGATCGAGTTGCGCGGCCCGAGGGTGACCTGCTACCTGGACGGCAAGCAGGTGCAGTCGGCGGAAATCCCATTGCCGGTCCAGGACGGCTTTTACGCCAGCGCGGTCCGTGACAACGCAGCCAACGAGGTCATCCTCAAAATGGTGAACGCGGCTGCCCAACCGCGGCGAGTTGCTGTCCAACTCCAGGGCGTTGCAGAGGTCGGCGCGGGCGCCAGAGCAACCGTGCTTGCGGCGGAAAGCCTCGCCGCGGAAAATGATTTCGAGCATCCCACGCGGGTCGCCCCACACCAGCAGGAAGCCCGCGTCCGGTCGCCGCGCTTCAGGCACACCGTCCCGGCGCACGCGTTGGTGGTACTGCGCATCCCTGTGGGCCGGTGAGCGGACGCCCTGCCGGGGCGACCGGACCGGGATGCGACGGTCCCGTCCGGCTCAAGGATGGGGCGTCGCTGGCCTGGCATCGGCGGCCGGTGTCGCTGCCGGCTCGATTCGCCAGTGCCGCCACTGCAGCCGGCGGCCCAGGTCGTCCAAGATCGAATACACCACCGGCGTCACCACCAGGGTCAGCAGCAAACACAAGGCCTGGCCGCCAATGACAACCACCGCCACGGCCCGGCGCTCGCCCGCGCCGGGGCCGGTGCCCAATGCCAGCGGCAACATGCCCGCAATGAGCGTCAGCGTGGTCATCAAAATCGGCCGCAACCGCTCCCGATTGCCCTGCAGAATGGCCGCCCGACGCTCCAGCCCCGCCGCGCGCAGTTTGTTCATGTGATCAATCTGGAGAATGGCGTTTTTCTTTACCACGCCAAACAGCACCAACAGCCCCAGCGCCGAGTACAGGTTGATGGTCTGCCCGGCAGCCAGCAGGGATAGGAACGCGAACGGCACGGACAATGGCAACGAGAGCAGAATCGTGAACGGGTGCACCAGGCTCTCGAATTGCGAGGCGAGGATGATATACATGAGGACCACCGACAGGGCAAAAGCCCACAGGAACTCGGTAAACGTGCGCTCCAGTTCCCGGGTGCGACCGGAAACGCGGGCCGAATAGCCCGTCGGCAGCCCCATCTGGGCCACTGCGGCGCGCAGCGCGGCAATGCGGTCGGCCTGCGCGTAACCCGGAGCCACCGCGGCGCGCAAGCTGACCTGGCGCTGACGGTCCAGCCGGTCAATGCGTGACGCAGCCCGTGTGGGCACCAACTGAACCAAATTGTCCAGGCGGGCCAAGCCGCTCGGACTGCGCCGCGAGGGGACGAACAGCCCGGCGATGCGCGTGACATCGGCCCGGTCGCCCGCTTGCAACCGCACTTGCACGTCGTAGTCCTCGTTCATCGCCTCGTCCCGGAAGCGCGTGACGCGGTCGTCGCCGCCTACCATGATGCGCAGGGCGGTGGCAATGTCCGCCGTGTCCACGCCCAGGTTGGCCGCCCGTTCGCGGTCGATCTGCACTTGCAGCTCCGGCTTGTCCAGTTTCAACGTGATATCGGCGTCCTGCAGGCCCAGCTCGGCCGCCCGCTGGCGCAGTTGATCGGCGTAGGCATACAGCGTGTCCAAATCCGGTCCCAGCAGCGCGAAATCAATGTCGAAATTCGGCCCGCCGCCAATGAAGGTCTGCGGGTTGCGCACGGCGATACGCACGTCCCCGAACCGGCGCAGGCGGCGTCGGATTTCCTGCTGAATATCACGCTGGGAGTGCAGATTCCGGAGGGCGTGCCAGGGAGGCCATTGGAGCAGCCGCCGCCAGCGGAAGGTCCGTTCCTCGTGAGGCGCGAGCCGGACAAAGATGTTGGCGTTGTTCAATCCGCCCAGAAAGCCGCTCCCGGCGGTCGTCAACAGCGTGCGCACCCCCGGCACCTGGCGGACCTCTTGCTCCACCTGCATCGCCACCTCGGCGATCGCGCCCAACCCCGTCCCTTCCGGCGCGCTGATCTGGATGTCAAACTGCCCCTCGTCCACGTTGCTGGGGAGGTATTCCTGACGGACAAGCTGGTAGAGTGGCACGGCCACCGCCATGACCAGGGCCGCCAGGCCCGCCACCCACCAACGCCACTGCAAGCACACGTCCAACAGGCGCGTGTAGGCCCGGTCCAGCACGCGATAAAACCCGCTGCGGGAGCGAGGCTGCAGGCCGGCGGCCTCGGTCCCGCCGCCCCGCACGCGCAACAGCCGCGCGCTCATCATGGGCGTGAGGGTAAAGGAAACCAACAAGCTCACCAGCACGGCCACGGCCGAGGTGATGCCAAACTGGTAGAGAAAGCGGCCGGCGATGCTGGACATAAACGACACTGGCACGAAGATGACCACCAAGCTCAGCGTGGTGGCCATGACGGCCGGGCCGATCTCGGCCGTGGCGGCCCGCGCCGCCTCGAAGGGCCGCATCCGCTTCTCCTCGATGAACCGGAAGATGTTCTCCAGGACCACGATCGCATCGTCAATCACAATGCCCACCATCAGCACCAGCGCCAGCATGGTGACACTGTTGAGCGTGAAGTTGAGGGCCTTCATCATCCCGAACGACGCGATCACGGAGGCGGGGATGGCCACCACGGCGATCACCGTGGCGCGCCAGTTCCGCATGAACAGCAGCACCACGATGCTCGCCAGAACGCTGCCCAGGATCAAATGCCGCCGAATCTCGTGTAGCGCCTGGTAGATGTACTCCGACTGGTCGCGGACCACCTCCAGCCTCAGGTCTGCCGGCAGTTGCGCCGCCAGGATGTCCAGTCGCTGCTTGACCTCCCGGATGACGGCCACGGTGTTGGCACCGGACTGACGCAGCACCTCCAAGGTGACATTGGGCTGGCCGTTCAGCCAGCTCAGCGACCGCTGCTCCTTGGTCCCGTCCTCGGCCCATCCGATGTCCCGCACCCGGATGGGCGAGCCGTTGCGCGTGGCCACCACCAGGTCATTGAAAGCCCGCGCGTCGGTCAGGCGGCCCATGGTGCGCAGCGTTTGCTCGCGCTGCTCGGTGGTCACGTTGCCTCCGGGGGTGTTGGCATTCTGGCGCTCGACGGCCTCCCGCACGGCGGTGATCGGGATCTGGTAGGCCGCCAGCCGGTCGGCGTCCACCCAGATATTGATGGCCCGCTGCAACCCGCCCGAAATGTTCACGTCCCCCACACCGGGGGCGCGCTCGATCTGGCGCTTGATCAGTTTGTCGGCAATCTCGGTCAGCTCCCGCCGGGGGCGATCCCCCGACAGCGAGATGGAGAGAATGGGCTGCTGGTCAATGTCCGCCTTGGAAATCGTGGGCGGGTCCATGTCGCGCGGCAACTGGCGCAACACGGTGGCCACGCGGTCGCGCACGTCCTGGGCCGCCAGGTCTATGTCTCGGTTCAGGTCAAACGTGACGATGATGAAGGCCGAACCGGCCCCGCAAACTGACCGCAATTCATCAATGCCCTGGATGGTGTTGACGACCTCCTCGATGGGCTGGGCAACCTGGGACTCCATTTCGGCAGGCGCGGCGCCGGGGAGTCTGGCCGCAATCCGCACCACCGGAATGTCCACCGCCGGAAACCGGTCCACCCCCAGATTCAAATAGCCCGCCACCCCAACCACGACCAGGGACAGCACGATCATGGTGGCCAGGACCGGACGGCGGATGCAGATTTCGGCCAGCTTTTGCATGGCGGCAGCGCGGTTAGCGTCGTGGGGCGCGATCCGTGGCCGCAGCCGCCGGGGACGGGGCCGTGGTGACGACAACCGGCTGGCCTGTCCGCAGCCCAGCAGGATCCAGCACCACGCTGTCGCCCACCTGCAAGCCCGAGGTTACCTCCACCCAGTCCGGCCCACGCCGCCCTGTTGTCACTGGGCGCTCAAGCGCCTTGCCGTCGTGGACCAGCACCACCTTTTCCAAGCCCGCAAAAATCACCAGCGCCCGGCTGGGGATGCACAACCCCGGCTGCCCTTCGTCCACCACAATCTCCGCGCGTACAAACAGGCCCGGACGAAGCCCCTCCCGGCTCGGAATGTCCGCCTCCACCGCCAACATTCGGTCGCTCTCCCGCAACGCCGGGGCGATCCGCGTCAAGCGGCCCGTGTAAACGTTGCTCTGCCCGCTGAGACTTAGCCGCACCGTTTGGCCCACCCGCACCAGGGCTGCATCCCGCTCCGGCACGTCCAGCCGCAGCCGCAGCGGATCGGTCTGGACCAGCCGAAAAATCGGCGTGCCCACGGCAACAAAGTCGCCCACGCTCGAAATGCGTTCGGCGATGATGCCACCAAAGGGGGCCTTGACGCGGGAACGCTCCAGGTTGAGCCGGGCAATCGCATCGGCCGCTTCAGCGGCCTTGACTTCGGCCCGGGCCTGATCGGCCTCGGCTACGGCCTGGTCCATCTCGCTGATGGAGGCGATGTGGTCCCGGTGCAGTTCCTGAATGCGGCGGAGATTCTGGGCCGCATTGGCCGCGGCGGCGTTGGCCCGGGCCAGCGCGGCAGCCGACTGGCGGGTCAGGGCCTCGTAGGAGGTGGTGTCAATGAGCGCCAGTTCCTCCCCCGCCGCCACGCGGTCCCCAAGGTCCACCCGCGCCAGCTCGATCTGACCCGAGACCTGGGCGGCAATGGTGGCTTCCTCCCGGGCCAGCAGCGAGCCGACCACCTGCACGGTGCGCTCCAGGGGGCGGGTGGTCACCGCTGCCACATGCACAGGGCGCGCCCCGGTGACCGGCCGCTCGGTTGGCCGGCCTTCCGGCGACGGGCCGCAAGCCGTGCCCGACAACAGGACGAGGCTGATGCTCCACCCGATGGGCCACCGTTGAAAGCTCATCACGACCCCATTCAACCCCGAAGGGCCTGCCAGCCGCAAGCACTCAGCCGGCGGCGCTGGGCGAATGCCGAATTGGACTTGCCCGCCCGATTGCCGCTGGTAGAGTCAAGTCGAGCTTTCGCCACCAGGTCAGGTGGTTTTTTGTTTTGAGCCAATGCCGAACGCGCCGTGAAGATTTTCAGTGGTACAGCCAATGAGCCGTTGGCCCGCGCGATTTGCCGTTCCATCGGCATCGAACTGGGTCGGGCCACCATTCGCCCGTTTCCGGACGGGGAAACATTCATCCGGATCGAGGAAAACGTCCGCGGGGAGGATGTGTTCGTGGTGCAACCCACCTCGCCGCCCACGAACCACAACTTGATGGAGCTGTTCATCATGATGGACGCCATGCGCCGGGCCAGCGCCAGCCGCATCACGGCGGTGTTGCCGTTTTATGGCTATGCCCGGCAAGACCGCAAAGACCAGCCCCGCGTGCCCATCACCGCCAAGCTGGTGGCCAACCTGCTGGTGGCCGCCGGCGCCAACCGCATCCTTACGGTGGACCTGCACGCCCAGCAGATTCAGGGCTTTTTCGACATCCCGGTGGACCATCTGTATGCCGCCCCGGTGATGTACGAGTATTTGAAGCAGAAGCAGTTGTCGAATCTGGTTGTGGTCAGCCCCGATGTCGGGGGGCTCAAAATGGCCCATGCCTATTCGGAGACCTTGGAAGCCGGTCTGGCCATCGTGGCCAAACGCCGCAAGAGCGCCACCGAGGTCGAGTCCGTGGCGGTCATCGGCGACATCCGGGGCAGGAATTGCCTGTTGGTGGATGATCTCACGGAAACAGCGGGCACGCTGGTGAACGCCGCCGCGCTACTTAAGCAGAATGGGGCGCAACAGATTCTGGCCTGTGTGTCGCACGCCATCCTGAACGACATTGGCGTCGAGCGCCTGCGCAAATCCGAGATTGACGAACTGATAACAACTGATACAGTCCTGCGCCCGCCCTTGGCAGGCGTGCCGATAACCACCCTGTCGGTGGCGGGGCTGTTGGGCGAGGCCATCAAACGGATTCACAATAATTCCTCGGTCAACTCGCTGTTTGAGTTCAAAGGCGCGCGGACCAGTTGAACGCCGCCGACGGAAGAACAACGCATGAAATCGGTAGCACTGAAAGCTTTTCCCCGCACGCTGGTGCGGCGAGGCGGGGTCAAGAAATTGCGCCACTCCGGGCGCGTCCCGGCGGTCATCTACGGCCGCCACATCCAGGCGCAGAACCTGGAGGTGGACGCCAAGGAGCTGGAGGACCTTTTGCACCATTCGGCGTCGGAGAATATTTTGGTGGACCTGACCATTCCGGAGGACCAGCGTCCTCAGCGGCTGGCCCTGGTGCAAGAGGTTCAACACCACCCCTTGAATGGGCGCATTCTCCACCTGGACCTCCACGAAGTGGCGCCGGACGAAAAAGTGACGGTGTATGTCCCGGTCGAGACCACGGGCGAAGCTATCGGCGTCAAAACCGGCGGAGGCGTGCTCGAACACGTCCTGTTCCGGGTCAAAGTCCGTGCGTTGCCCAAGGACATCCCCGAGCAACTCACGGTGGATGTGAGCCATCTGGGCGTCAACATGGCAGTGCACATTGGTGAGCTGGTGCCTCCACCCGGCGTCGAGATTCTGGGCGAGAAGACCGCGCCGGTCCTAGCGGTTAAAGTCCCGCGGGCCGAGGTTGAGGAGACACCCGCCGAGGCAGCGCCGATGGACGCGGGCGCCGTCGAAATGCTCAAGGAAAAGAAGGAAGAGGGCGAGACTGCCGAGGCGGCCCCGGCCAAAGGCGCCGAGAAGCCCCCGCTCAAGGGCGCGGAAAAAGCCGGCGACAAAGCTGCCGACAAGGCCGCCGAGAAGAAAAAGTAGAGCCGCAGGTTGGCCCGTGGCTGACGGCCGAGGCCCTCAGTGCCGATGGAGCAGTTGCGCCTTATCGTTGGCTTGGGCAATCCCGGCGCGGCGTATGCCGGCACGCGCCACAACGCGGGCTTCCTGCTGGTGGAGCGCCTGGCCGAGCAGTGGCAGGCGGAGTGGACCGAGGAGCGCGGTTTTCGCGCGCGCCTGGCCTGGGCCAGGCCGGAGGATGCGCGGGTGTTGCTTTGCCAGCCGCAGACGTTTATGAACGCCAGCGGCGAGGCTGTGGCGGCCGTGGCGGGTTTTTACCGCGTCACGCCCGAGCGGTTGTTGGTGGCCGTGGACGACGCTGATTTGCCGCTGGGCGAAATCCGCCTGCGCCCGGGCGGCGGCTGCGGCGGCCACCATGGGCTGGAATCGTTGACCCAGCATTTGGGCACGACAGCCTTCGCGCGGTTGCGCCTGGGCATCGGGCGCAGGCCCGGCGCCCGTGAGATCACGGATCACGTGCTGGGGCGGTTTGATGAGGCGGAGCGGGCGGTGTTCCGGCTGGTCCTGGAGCGGGCGGCTCAACAAGTGGTTTGTTGGCTGGTGGCCGGCATCGGCCGCGCCATGAACGATTTTAACGGAGTGGTGGTGCCCTCCGAAACCGAAGGAAAAGAAACGTGAAACGATACGAAGGTCTGTTCATACTCGACACCGCCGGCAAAGAAGACGGCGTCAAAGACACCATTGAGCGGATCAGCCAGGAACTGACCGCCGCCGGGTGCAAGATTGAAACCGTGCAGAAGATGGATCGCCGGCCCTTTGCCCGCGTGGCCAACCGGAAACACGCCGCCGGCTTTTACGTGAACTTCATTTTCACCGCCGAGCCGGCCGTCATGGCCAAATTGCGGCAGCGCTTCGTCCACAGTCAGGATGTGTTCCGAGTGCTGTTCACCACTGCCCCCCAGCCCAAGACCGCTCCAGCGCCCGCCCAAGCCTAACCCTCAACCCCGGAGGCTTTCATGGCCAGCTTCAACAAGGTCATTCTTGCCGGCAACCTCACCCGTGATCCCGAGTTGCGCTACTTGCCCAATGGCACGCCCGTGGCCAGAATTGGCCTCGCGATTGGCCGCCGGTGGAAGACCGAAACCGGCGAGTTGAAGGAGGACACGACCTTCGTGGACGTGGACGCCTATGGCAAGCAGGCCGAGACCATTGCGCAATACATGAAAAAAGGCCGGCCCATCCTCATCGAAGGCCGCCTCCGCTACGACAGTTGGGACGACAAACAAAGCGGTCAGAAACGCAGCAAGCTCAGCGTGGTCCTGGAGAGGTTCTCGTTTCTGGACTCGGGCCGGCCCGAAGCCGGCAACGCCGGCGCCGCGGCCGCCGCGCGCGCCGCGGCCCCTGCCGCGGCAGTGGTCGAACCGGCCGAACCCGAGCCGCCGCAGCCCGACGACGACGTGCCGTTCTGAGCCGTCCTCCGGGGTTCGCCGCGGACGGACCGCTGATAGCGCACCGCAGACCAAGCATCGCACAATACAGATTCTCCTATGGCAAAAACCGAAGTCATCCTCACCAGCAACATCGTGGGCCTGGGCGCCGAGTCGGATCAGGTCAAGGTCGCCGCCGGGTATGCGCGGAATTACCTCTTTCCAATGGGCCTGGCCATCCCGCTCACCCAGGCCAACAAACGCCGGTTGGAGGCGCTGCGTCAGCGCCGGGCCGAGCGCGAGGCCCACGAGTTCAACACCATGAACGAACTGGCCAAGAGCCTCGCCAAGCTCATTTGCGTCGTCACAGTCAAGACCGGCGAGGACGGCAAGATGTTTGGCACGGTCACCAACGGCACCATCGCCGACCAGCTCAAGACGCAGTTCGACGTGGTCCTGGACAAGAAGAAGATTCACCTTGACCAGCCAATCAAGGCCTTGGGCGAATACGAGGTCGAGCTGCGATTACATCCGGAGGTCAAGGGGACACTCAAAGTCCGCGTGGAAAGCAGCACGCCGCTGCCCCCGCCGCCCCAGCCCCAGGAGGCCGGAGCCGAAGCCAAGTCCCAAGAAGGCAAGCCCGAGAAACCCGAGCGCCGTGCCCGGCGAACCTATCGCAGCGACAAGCCCGCGGAAGGGCCGCCAAAAGCCGGCACGGCCGGCGAACGCAAGGCCCGCACCGAAAGCAAACCCGCCAAGCCGGAATAGGCGCCGGCAAGTTTCATGGCCGACTGGCTACCGATGGCCGACGCCGTCTGTCGGCGTCTCACCAGTCCTTGGGCGAGCGTGCCCTCGAGGTCGTGGGCGATTCGGGTTTGAACCACAGCAGTTGCTCATCCCCTTTGAGCGAGTCCAGTAACTTGCGGGCCTCCTGAGGTGTCATCTGGCCCGCTTGCCGGGCCTGGGCCTCGCGCTGCTCCTCCTCGGAAGGCTGCTGTTGATCCTCCGGCTTGCCGGAAGGCTGTGGCTTTTGCTGGTCCTGCTCGTCTCCTGGTTTGGGGCGGTTTTCCTGCTGCGGCTGATCGGGCGGCGGTGACTCCGGCTCTTGCTGTGGTTGGTCCTGTTGTCCTTCCTGCCGGGGCTTGTCCTGCGGCTGCTGTTGCTCCTGCTTCTGTTCCTGCCTGTCCGGCTGCTTTTGCTGCTGGTCCTGCGACTGGTTTTGCTGTTCCGACGGGTCCTTCTGGTTCTGCTGCTGTTGCTGCTGTTGCTTTAGCTCCTCCAGCTTGCGCTTGACGAAGTCACGGTTGAACCGCGCATCGGCGTTGTTCGTGTTCAGCCGCAGGGCGCGCTCATACTGCTGCAACGCGCCTTCCCAAGCCTCGATGGTTTTTTGCAGATCCTCGGCGGTCTCGCCGGTGCGGTAGAGGGTGTTGCCGAGGTTGTAGTAGGCGTGTTCCTGCAGGTGCAGGTCGCTTGCGCGGGTCGCCTCCTCGAACTGTTTGGCCGCCTCGCCAAACTGCCGGCTGCGATAGGCCGCCGCCCCAGCGTTGAATCGCAGGCGCGGGTCGTCCCCGTGCTTTTCGAGCAACCGCTGGTAGGACCTGAGCGCTTCGTCGTAGCGCCCGGCCTCGTAGTCACGCAGCGCGCTGGACGGGGAGGCCTGTGCGGCCACGGGCAGGGCCAGGAGCAACACCGCGGTGGCCGCCTGTGCCGCCGTCGGGGACTCCCGCAACGGGCGTTGGCCTGCCGCGGCTTCTGGCACTTCTCGGCTGGCCCGCCCGGCTTCCGGCCAGAGCATTTCCAACACGAGCAGCACCAGGGCCATTGCCAGCGGCCAGTGAAACCGCTCGTGGTAACGGCGCACGAATTTCTCCGCGCCTTCGAACTTGGGCAGTGGCGCCAGGCCGCGCTCGTAGAGGGTTTCCATCACCTTCGGCCCGCGCAGGGGCAGGTAAAAGCCGCCTTCGGTGGCACCGGCGATCTGCTGTAGCAACGTCTCGTTGAGGCGCGACTTCACCACGTTGCCTTGCTCATCGCGCACGTAATCCTCGCGGCCTTGGGCATTTTTGACGCGAAGCAGCTCGCCCTCGGGCGTGCCGACCCCCACGGTGAAGATGCGCAGGCCGGCCTTGGCGGCTTGCTGCGCCGCCTCCAGCGCCCCGCTGTCGTGGTCCTCCCCATCGGTCAGCAGCACGAGCACCTTGTGGTTGTCCTCCTCCTTGAAGGCCTGGAGCGCCGTCTCGATAGCCTCGGCCAGGGCCGTTCCGCCCTGCGAGATTGTCTGCACGTCCAGCACCTCGAGGCTCTGGCGAAAAATGGCGTCATCGAGCGTCAGCGGGCACTGCAAGAACGCCGTGCCGGCGAAGGCCACCAGACCCACGCGGTCGGCTTTGGCCTGCCGCAGCAGGTCCAGCGCGGCCAGCTTGGCCCGGGCAAGCCGATTGGGCGCCACGTCCGTGGCCAACATGCTCTTGGACACGTCCAAGCCGATCACAATGTCCAACCCACGCTGGCGCACCTCCTCCCAGGTGAACCCCCACTGCGGCCGCGCCAACGCCACAAGCAAGCAGGCCACCGCCGCCACCAAACAGCCCATGCGAAACCGTCGCCGCGCGGCTGACAAGCCCACCGTCAGACCGGGCAGCAAGCGGGCCTGGATGAAACGCTGTGCCAACTGCTGTTGCCGCCTCCAGGACCACCAGAAAAACAACGTCAACCCCGGCGGTAACACCAGGAGCAGCCACAGAAACTGGGGTTGGGCAAAGCGCATGGTCAGATTGACAATTCCCGATTGCCGATTGCCGATTGAACCCTAGCTCCCGACACACGAGCCTGGCAGAGCTGAAAGCGAACATGCAGCCGTTTGCACGGCGCATCATCCACCCCACCCAACCAATCCCCTGCCCCACCGGGGGAAGAGCCCCCGCCGCACAGATGGGGCGCCGTGGGACGGCTGTCTCGGCGAACGACCGCGCTTCGCGGCGCTCCCGCGGCCGACCGGCATTCTTGGTGCCGATTGGGATCGTCGAAGAACCACCCAGCGAAACCGGGCTTTGGCTGCGACGGCCTGGCCAGGCCGCTACTCTCGAGACTTGGTGTTTGGCAATGTTGCTCCAAGCGGCCTGCGTGTTGACAGCCATCACCGCTGCGTCGCCCAAGACCCCGGCAGCGGGCTGGTCCGATGATGAGCCACCGGCAAGCGGCAACCGGCAATCGGTTCATGGCAGCCTCCTCCAAACCGTGTGGCCGAGCACCACTTCGGTGAGCAACAGCGCCAGGCCGGCCGCCAGCAGCCAACCGAACAGTTCCTGGTGACGGGCGTACTTTTTCACCTCAGCCTCCGTCTTTTCCAGACGGTCAATCTCGGCGTAAATCTGGCGGAATCGCTCGGCGTTATCGGCGCGGTAGTAACGGCCGCCGGTGCGCTTGGCGATTTCCTGCAGCGTCTCCTCGTCAATGTCCACCGGCACCATCTGGTAGCCCACCTTGCGCCCCATCCAGAACTGCGGCATGGGCGCCTCGCCGCGCGTGCCCACGCCGATCGTGTACACCTTGACGCCGAGCGCCTGCGCCGCGTCGGCAGCCGTCAACGGGGCGATCTTGCCGGCGTTGTTCTGGCCGTCGGTCATCAGGATGACAATCTTGCTCTTGGACCGCACCTCGCGCAGGCGGTTGAGGGCCGTGCTGAGCGCCGAGCCGATGGCGGTCTGATTGGCCGGGATCGTACCCAGGTCCAGCCGCTCCAGGTTCTGACGCAGAAAATCGTGGTCCAGCGTGGGCGGCGCGACCACAAAGGCGTTGACAGCGAAAGCCACCAGGCCGATGCGGTCATTGGGGCGCTGGTCAATGAACTGCCGCAAGACCGTCCGGGCCATCTCCAGGCGGTTGACCCGCCGGCCGCGCAACTCGAAATCCTCCGCCGCCATGCTGCCGGACATGTCAAACGCCACCACGATGTCCACGCCGCTGGCGCGCACGCGCGTTTCGGTGTGGCTCAGACGCGGCTGGGCCAGCGCCAGGACCAGCAGCGCCAACACCAGCCAGCGCAGCGCCGCCAAGAAACCGCCCGCCCGATGGCGCGTCACCTGCACCAGCCCCCGCAGCAGTTGCGCCGAGGAGTACAGAAATGCCGGCGGCTGGCCGCGTCGGCCCTTCAGCCACGCCAGTAGCGGCAGCAGCAGCAGCAACAGCAGCAAGTAGGGACGGCCAAAGGTCACTGGGGCTTGGCGATTGTGGGTTGACGGGTTGCGGTTTCGACGGGGCGGTCGGCTGGCCCGGGTTGCCTGTCGCCCCCGGGCGGTTGGCCCTCGGTTGCCGAGACGGCCACCGGCTCGGTTTCTTCGACCAGACGCAGCGCCGCCGCGTGCAGATCGCGCAGTTCCGGCTCGGCCGGCTCGTAGCGGGCAAACTTCACCAGGTCACAGCGCGTCAGGAAATCGCCCAGGCTCTCCTTCTGGTCCGGCAGCAGCAGGGCGCTGTCCTTCAGCTCCACCAGAAATTCCTCCGTGGTGCGCTCGGGCGCGTGGAAATCGAATCGCTCCTCAAGGTAGTGCCGGACGGCGTCGGAGACGCGGATGCAGAACTCGCGCGGCTGGCCGAGCCAGGCCAGGGCCTCCTGCAGGCGTTGGCGGGCGCGGATGTGAGGCGGAAGCGGCGGCACGATGGATTCCGCAGCCTGGCGCCGACGCCACCGTCGCCAGAGCCAAAACGCCGTCGCGCCCAGCGCCAGCCCCAGAAGCAGCCAGCCCAACCACGCCCAGCCACTGGGGATGACCACCGGCGGCACGATGTCACGAATGTCGTTGGTGGCCGCGACCTGGGACGCGGTGTGAACGGCTTGGGTGGCTTTCGTCATGGGATGCAAACCACAGGCCCGGACATTTCACACCCCTCGCAGCCTCCGCCTCTCGCGGGTCTCGAAGAACCGGGCCAGCTCGATGGCGTACGGCTGGTCGGTCCGCAGGTGAATGGCGTCAATGCCGGCCGCGCGAAAGAGCCGTTTCAGCTCCTCCTGACTGCGGGCCTGGCGCTCGGCGAAGGCCAGGCGATTCCGCTCCTCGCCGCTGTTGATCTCCACCACTTCGCCGCTTTCGGCGTCACGCAGGACCAACCGGCCCAGGGCCGGCAGTTCCAACTCGTAGCGGTCCGTGACCTGGACGGCCACGACATCGTGGCGACGGTTGGCCTGACGCAGCGCGGTGAACGAGGCCTGAGCCAGCGATTCCATGACCAGCATCTGTGGGCGAAAACGCCCCCCCGGTTGGTCGGCGGCCGTCATCGGCGCGCCAAGGAAATCCGAGATCACCACCACGATGGCCCGGTGCGGGGTGACGCGCAGCAAAAACTCCAGCGCGCCGGCCAGGTCCGTGCCGCGCCGGCGCGGCTCGAAGAACAGGACCTCGCGGATGACGCGCAGCACGTGCCGCCGCCCCTTGCGTGGCGGGATGAACTTCTCGATACCGTCGGTGAACAGGATCAGCCCCACCTTGTCGTTATTGCGAATGGCGGAGAAAGCCAGCACGGAGGCGATCTCGGCTGCCAGCTCGCGCTTGGATTGCGCCACCGAGCCAAACAACCCCGACCCGCTCACGTCCACCACCAGCAGGAGCGTCAACTCCCGCTCCTCGACGAACTTTTTCACGAACGGGTGGTTCATGCGGGCGGTGACGTTCCAGTCAATCGAGCGCACCTCGTCGCCGGGCTGGTACTCCCGCACCTCGTCGAAATCCATGCCCTGACCCTTGAAGACGCTGTGGTACTGGCCGGCCAGCGACTCGGTGACCAGCCGGTTGGTGCGAATCTCGATCTGGCGGATTTTCCTAAGGATGTCGCGGGGGATCATTGCTCGCCCTTTAGGCATCGGGCATGGCGCCGATTGGTGAACCAGCCCATGACGACAAATACGATGCCCGTTATGCCCAGCGGTCGCCACATACCGGCTGGCATCCACCAACCACGAAGCTCATTTTCTGCCGGGGCAACAACGGCCAAAATCAGCAGTGAGACGCCGGCAAAACACAGGCTAAGAACCGCAGTGCCCCATGACAGAAGCGTCAACACCAGCCAAAGATTTTGGAGCGTAGGCTTCTTCATTACGGCACCGGCAGCTCATCAAAGATCTTCTGAATCACCGTCTCGCTGGTCTTCTCCTCGGCCTCGGCCTCATAGGTGATGGTGACGCGGTGGCGCAGCACGTCCATGCCGATGCTCTTGACGTCCTGTGGCGTGACGTAGCCGCGGCCGCGCAGAAAGGCGTGGGCCTTGGCGGCCAGCGTCAGGTAAATCGTCGCCCGCGGCGAGGCGCCGAGCTGAATGAACTCCTTGACCGCGATCTTGTACTCCTCCGGATTCCGCGTCGCGCAGACCAGGTCCACGATGTACTCCTTGACCTTGTCGTCCATGTAGATGTCGTTGATGACTTCGCGAGCCTTGAGAATCTGCTGCGGCTCGACGACGGCATGGGTCACGGGCGTGCCGGAGGTGCGGGCCATGAGGTCGAGAATCTGCCGCTCCTCGCCGCGCGACGGGTAGCCGATTTTGAGCTTCAACATGAACCGGTCCACCTGCGCCTCCGGCAGCGGGTAGGTGCCCTCCTGCTCGATGGGGTTTTGCGTGGCCAGCACCAGGAACGGCTCGTCCAGCTTGAAGGTCTGGTCGCCGATGGTCACCTGCCTCTCCTGCATGGCCTCCAGCAACGCGCTCTGCACCTTGGCTGGCGCGCGGTTGATCTCGTCGGCCAGAATCAGGTTGGCGAAGATCGGCCCTTTGCGTGTGCTGAAGCCGCCGGATTGCGGGTTGTAAATCTGCGTGCCGATCACGTCGGCGGGCAGCATGTCTGGCGTGAACTGCAGGCGCGCGAATTTCACGTGGATGCAGTTGGCGAGCGACTTGACGGCCAGGGTCTTGGCCAGGCCGGGCACGCCTTCCAGCAAGACATGCCCGTTGGCCAACAGGCCGATCACCAGCCGCTCGGTCAGATACGTCTGGCCAACGATGACCTTGCCCAGTTCGTTGAACAGGGGACGGACAAATGCGCCGGCTTCCTGCACGGCGGCGTTAAGGGCAGTAATTCCCGTGTGCATGTTTCTCAAATCCTTGCTACCACTGACAATCCAACCGGGTCGCGCGTTCGGAAATTTCCGCCGCGCAGGGTGGCGCAAAGGGTGGCAATTCGCAAGTAGTGCACGGGCGCGGCGGCCCGGTTGTCGGGCGCACCTTGATGGAATTACCGTGGCGCAGACTGAAAGTCTGCCGTATCGCGGATTGCCAATCCGCAGTCGCACGACGATCCGCCGCCGGCCGACTGCCAGTCGGCGATACAGCAGGCTACCAGCCTGCGCCACCGGCTTGCGGCGTGACCACAGCTCCGACCCCGCCGAGGTGGCAAGCTGGAAGGTTGACGCTACCGCCACAGGCCGGAAGCTTGCACCACGGCGCGTGACGGTTCCGCCCAGATACGCCCGCGGCTGCTCAAGACCTGCCGGCTGGCAGCGCGTCGGCCGCGCCAGGGTCGAACTTCGCCGTCGTGCTCAGGCGGCAAACGGTTCTGTCGGCAAGATGCCGACAGCACGCTGATCCGGTTCGCCAATCGCCGGGCGGGCGGGACAGCCGTGCGGATCGGCAAGGATTCAAGGCGGCGACGCTCAGCGACTCCGCGACGCACGGATGGCCGCGCCGGCGGTGGGGAAAGGTGGCGGACTCAGAAATCGCGGCGGGCGCGGGCCACGTCCAGCGCGATTTGGCGGCGCAGGGCCTCCAGCGAGGCAAACCGCCGCTCGCCGCGCAGTTTGGCAAGCAGCGTCAGTTCCAGCTCCTCGCCGTACAGGTCGCCCTGGAAATCCAGCAGATGTGCCTCCACGCGCCAGGACGGCCTGGCCAGGCCCAGGGTCGGACGCACTCCGACATTCATCACGCCGCGCCAGGTCCTGTGGTCCAGCACTGTCTGCACGACATAGACCCCGCGCGGTGGCAGCACCAAGCCGGTGACGTCGAGGTTGGCGGTGGGAAAGCCCAGTTGCGCGCCCAGACGGTCGCCGCGCACCACCCGACCGCAGATGGCATAGGGCCGCCCGAGCATCTGGCTGGCAGCATCGAGCCGCCCGGCGCGGATCAGTTGCCGAATGCGGGTGCTGCTGACGCGGCGACCGTTCAGCGACACCGCGGCCAACCCGTGGACCGTAAAGCCCAGTTCCGCGCCCAGGCGACGGAGCAGGGCCACGGTGCCGGAACGGCCGTGTCCAAAAAGGAAGTTGGCGCCCACGCAAACGCTGCAAACCCGTCCCAGCCCACCCACCAGCCGCCGCACAAACTGCTCGCCACTCTGCCGGCTGAGCTTCCGGTCAAACCGCAACAGCAGGATGCCGTCCACGCCCAGCGCCCCGAGGGTACGAAGCTTCTGGGACAAAGGGTAAATGAGCGGCGGCACGTGATCCGGCGCGACCACGGTGTTGGGATGTCGGTCAAAGGTAACCACCAGCGCGCGCGCCCCGTGGACGCGGGCATCCGCCAGGGTCTGGCGGATGATTTGTTGATGGCCCAGGTGCACGCCATCGAAGAACCCGATGGCCAGGCACACCTTGCGCCAGCCCGGCTTGAGCGCCTGGAGGGTGCGGACGATGTGCATGGGCGACTGACGCACAGGCGCGGGGCGGCGGCACGGCGCAATCGCAGCACGCTCAGCGCGCCCGCAGCCGCGCGAAAACGGTTCAACGGGGTGGGGACTCCGGGCCGACCAGTTGGAAGAAGGGGATGATCCGGCGCTCCAGTTCGGCTGCGCTCAGTTGCAACACCGCGTCCAGGGGCAGCGCATTGGCGACGTCGAAGCGGCCGGAGCGCGTGCGCCGCAGCGTGGCCAGGTGGGCACCGCACCCGACCTTCTGTCCCAGCTCGTGGGCGATGCTGCGCACGTAGGTGCCCTTGGTGCAGATCAGTTCAAAGCGGCCCAGCGGCTCGGTGTAGTCTGAAAAGTGGAACCGGTAGATGTGCACCAAGCGCGGCTCGCGCGGCACTTCCAGCCCCTTGCGGGCCAGCTTGTAAAGCGGCACGCCGTCTTTTTTCACGGCTGAAACCATGGGCGGTGTCTGCATCTGGTCGCCGACAAATGTGGCAGCCAGTTCATTCAACTGCTCGACGGTGAGCGGCGGCACGGGCTGCGTGGCCACCACCTCGCCATCGGCGTCATAACTGTCGGTCGTGACCCCGAAGCGGATCTGCCCCTCGTAAACTTTGTCCTCGGCCATGAGCTTGTCGGACAATTTCGTGCCGCGCCCCAGCACCAGCACCAGCAGCCCGGTGGCGTTGGGGTCCAGCGTGCCACAGTGTCCGACCTTCTGGAGCTTGAACCGGCGGCGGACCAGCGCCACCACGTCATGCGAGGTCGGGCCGACCGGTTTGTCGATCAGCAGTGCACCGTCAAATGGAGTCAGTGGTTCCATTGTGTCCACGCCCAAATTCGCCACCCTCTGGACGGCTTGAAAGCAAAAAAGCGGCTCGGCCGATGCCCACCGGCACATTTCACTTGGACCGGGCTGGAGTTTACCTGCGGGGCGCGGCCCCTCACTGTCGCCATCTTCCGCCTGCATTCCGCCGATGCCGGATGTGCAGACAAGCCCCGCTCCGTCGCGGACCGTGTCCTTCTTGGCCTGGAGTGGCGCGAGTAATGAAAAAGGTTTAACCTCTCGCCTCGAGCGGGCATCAATAACTCTGTGCAAGCAGTGGGACGTTGGTTGTGGTTGCTGATGGCCCTGTGCTGGGCGCCGGCTTTGCCGGCCGCTCACACCGGGGCACGGCTTGTGTTGTCGGCCAGCGCAGCCAAGCCGGGCGAGCGGCTGACGGCCGGCGTGCACCTGCGCATGGACCCGGGTTGGCACACGTATTGGCGAAATCCCGGTGCATCCGGTTTGCCCACGGAGATCGCCTGGCAACTGCCCCCGGGCATAACCGCCGGCGAAATCCAGTGGCCACCGCCGACCCGGCACGGCCAGGATGACCTGGTGACCTACGGGTATGCCGACGAGGTGGTGTTGCTCGTGCCACTGCAATTGGCGGAGAACCTACCGCACGGGGAGCTGACGCTGCGCGCTGAAGTGTCCTGGCTCGAATGCCAAGGAGCCTGCCTGCCCGGCCGCGCGACGGTACAAGCCTCGCTGCGCATCGCGGACGCCACCCAGCCCTCGCCCGAGGCCGCCTGGCTGGAGAGCTGGCGTCGCCGGCTGCCCGCGCCGGGCCGTGATCTGGCGCTGAGTGCTCGCTGGGACGGACCACCAGCCGGGGCATCGCGCCCGTTGATCCTGGAATGGAAGCCGCCCCGCCCGGCCCAGCATGTCGAGTTCTTCCCGTATGCCGCCGACGGCTGGGAAGTGTCGCCCCGCATTGAGCGCCTGGGAGCAGACACCGATGGGGTGCTGCTGCGGGCCACAGTTCAATCAACCTCGGGCCACTGGCCTGCCGAGCTGGCCGGCGTACTGGTCGAGCAGGGCCAAGAGGACCGCCGTGCATTCGAAGTGCGGCTGCCGATCGGGGACGGGACAAGCCCGGGGGCTTCGGCGACGCCAGCGACCCGCCCGATCCTGGCGGCCCTGCTGCGTGCGTTGCTTTACGGTTTTGTGGGCGGGCTGATCCTCAACGTGATGCCATGCGTGCTGCCGGTGATTGCGCTCAAAATCCTTGGCTTTGTTGAGCAGGCGCGGGAAAGCCCCCGCGCCGTGCGCCGACTGGGCTTGGTTTACACCGCCGGGGTATTGACTTCGTTTCTGGTGCTGGGACTCCTGGTCATCGCGCTCCAGATCGCCGGCCAAAAGGCCGGCTGGGGATTCCAGTTCGGCAATCCCTATTTCTTGGTTGCCATGACCACGCTGGTCACGCTGATTGCGCTTAACCTGTTTGGACTTTTCGAGGTCGCCCCTGGCGGCAGGGCATTGGAGGCCGCAGTCCAACTGGCCTCCAAACCGGGCGCCGCCGGGGCGTTCTTCAACGGGCTGCTGGCCACGGTGCTGGCCACTTCATGCACCGCGCCTTTCCTGGGGGCCGCCCTGGGGTTCGGTTTCACGCAATCCCCGCCCGTCCTGATGCTGACATTGCTGGCGGTAGGGCTGGGCCTCGCAGCGCCATATCTGGTGCTGAGCTGGCAGCCCGCCTGGTTGCGGTGGCTGCCCAAGCCCGGCGCCTGGATGGAACAGTTCAAGGTGGCGATGGGCTTCCCGATGCTGGCGGCGGCTGTGTGGTTGTTCAGCCTGGCAGGCCCGCACTACGGGCAGCGCTCCTGGTGGTTGGCCCTCTTCCTGGTAGGCGTGGCTTCGGCAGCATGGGTGTTCGGCTCGTTCTGGCAGCGTGGGCGCAAGCGGCGCGGCCTGGCCCTGCTGACAGTGGCCGTGCTCTTGGTCCTTGCGTATGCCGGAGCACTGGAGACCGGCCTGCGCTGGCGCGAGCCTTCGCCGCCAGGTGCGACCGGACTGACATTCCGGTCCGACTCGGAGGGCATTGACTGGCAACCGTGGTCGCCCGCGGCGGTTGCGCAAGCCCGCGCCGCTGGCCGGCCGGTGCTGGTGGATTTCACCGCCCAGTGGTGTCTTACCTGCCAGGCCAACAAAAAGTTTGCCCTCGAAACCGCATCGGTGCGGGCCAAGCTGAAGGAGTTGAACGCCGTGGCGCTGCTGGGGGACTACACGCGGTTTCCGCCCGACATCACCGAGGAACTGCGCCGGTTTGGCCGGGCGGGAGTGCCCCTGGTAGTTGTCTATCCGGTTGATGCCACGCGCCCGGCGCTGGTCCTGCCCGAGGCGCTGACGCCGGGTATGGTGCTGAACGCCCTCGAACAGGCCGCCCCACCCCGGCCCTGAACGCCGGGAAGCGCGCGCCAACCACCCCGCGCCCCAGCCGACCGGGCTGTGACAAGTGGGCCTACAGCACGCGCAGGTGAAAGCCGCCATCCACGTTGAGCACCTCGCCCGTGCTAAATGGCAACAGGTCCAGCGCAATCGCCGCCACGGCCTTGCCCACATCCTGCGGCAAACCCCAACGGCGAATCGGCGTCAACCCCCCGGCAATCAGCGCGTCGTACTTCTGCTTGACCGGCTCGGTCATGTCCGTGGCCACGATACCGGGCCGGATTTCATAGACCCGAATGCCGTGGCCTGCCAGCCGGGCGGCGTAAAGGGGCGTCAGCATCGAAAGGGCGGCTTTGCTGACGCAGTAATCGCCACGGTTTGTGGACGCCGTGTAAGCGGAGATGGAAGAGATGGTGACAATCTTGGGCCGGTAATCGTCGCGGCGGGAAGGCGCGTGCTCCTCGGCAGGCTTGCCGGCTTGATCGTCCGCCGCGCCGGCCGCCTCCGATTGTTCGATCATCCATTTGGCCGCCAGTTGGGTCAGGAAGTAAGGCCCCTTGACGTTGACGGCGATGAGCCGGTCGAAACTTTCCTCGGTGGCCTCCAAGATGTCGGCCCGTGCCGTGGGGGCCACGCCTGCGTTGTTGACCAACAGGTCCAGCCGCCCAAACGCCTGCCGGGTGAATTCGATGAGCCGTTGCCGGTCCGCGGTCTTGCTGATGTCCGCCTGGCAAGGCTCGGCACGCAGCGTTGTGCCGGCCGCGCGGGCGGCGGCCAAACAGTCCGCCGCTGTCTGCACGGCAGCCGCCTCGTTCCCGGCGTAATTGAGAACCAGGTCATAACCCAGAGCGGCCAGTTCGAGGGCGATGCCCCGGCCAATGCCGCGCGACGCACCGGTGATCAGAGCCACACGATTCATGCCGTCAGCATACCGCCCGACATCGCCACGGTGAAGGTCGAAGCCGCGCCACCGCGGCAAGGTGGCCTTGGCGGGTGCAGCCCCCGGCGGGCACGGCGTGCCCTTGGTTGCCGGTCGTTCATCCTTCCGGTGGCAAGCCCGCCCGAAGCCGTTTCCAGCGCCAGGTCAAACGCCGGCGCGTGCTCGCCACCAGCTTGAACGCCTCGCCGATGCGCAGGCCCTCGACCCAGAAGATGCGGCCGTCCGCCGTGGTTGCTACCAGCAACTCGCGCCGGCGCGCCGGTGGAATGCGGGCGTTGGTAAAAAGGTCCTGCAGCTTCGCCGGGCGCGGCAAACCGATGGGCTGAAAGCGGTCCCCCGGACGCCAGTGGCGCAGCACGACCGGTGAGCCGACCGCCGCAGCATCGAAAAACTCGCGGCCGGCCGCGGCGGCCGGCCGGCGGTCGCCCTGTTGCCGGCTGACCCGCCACGCGAGCCGCACGCCCTCGAAGTCGCACCCGCCGGGCTTGTTCCCCAATTCGAGCATCCGCGCCGCGCCGCAGAATGCCGGGGGTCGGGCCGCGCCGACGTGGACGCACCCGTCCGGCCCGCGCCACACCACGGTGTCAACACCGGCAGCCACACGTCGCCCGGGCGTGCGCACAAGACTTTCCACCAGCTCGAAATCCGCCGCCAAACCGCGCTCCATCAACTGCCGCCGCAGAATCGCCCGCTGCACGGCCAGCGGCAGCGCCGCAAAGTCCGGCCTGCTCCGGCTCGCATGCCAGGTCTGCGCCCAGGCATTTACGGCCGCCGCCTCCGCCCCCGTGATTTCCATGGCCCGCAACACCGTGCGCGCCAGCGCCGGTTGGTAAAGGCGCTTGAGCCGGGGTAGCAGATCGTGACGAATCCGGTTGCGCAGAAAGTCCGTGGAAGCGTTGCTGGCGTCCTCGCGCCAACGCACGCCCTCGGTCCGTGCCCATGCCAGCAGCGCAGCGCGCGGCACGTCCAACAGCGGTCGCACCAGCTCGCGGCGACGGTCCGCCGGGGACGGCGATTTCCACTGCATGCCTTGCAACCCTTCGCCGCCAGCGCCGCGCAGCAGCCGCAGGAAAAACAGTTCAACCTGGTCGTCGGCCTGGTGTGCCAGGGCAACCGTGCGGGCGCGCCAGCGAGCCGCCACCTGCGCCAAGAAGGCGTGTCGGACCTGGCGGGCGGCCATCTCCAGCGACACCTTGTTACGCCACGCCAGCGGGCGCACTGCCACGCGCTCGACAAACGCCGGCAAACCCAATTCAGCCGCTACCTTTCTGACAAGCCGCTCGTCCAGGTCGCTGCTGCGGCCGCGCAGCCGGTGATTCAGATGCGCCACCGCCAGCTTCCAGGCCCAGCGCGTCGCCAGCCGGTGCAGCAGGTGCAATAACACCATCGAGTCCAACCCGCCGGAGACCGCCACGACGAGCCGCTGGCGTGGCCGCAACAGTCCCCGCTGCTGCACGGACGCCTCCACGTGGGCCAACAGGTCATTCATGGCCGGGGATGCCAATGGGTGTCCAACCGCGGCGAAGACGCGGCGGCAAGCGGCTCTGCCAACCCAAGTGCGAGCCGTGCCCGGGAGGCAGCGTCGTCAACACGGCGGCAGGCGGTGTTCCCCGCGAGGTCTCCGTGCGCCGGGAAATGCCGTGATAGCCAACAGGCAATCGCTGGTGGCCGGCCCGTTGTCCTCAAGCGCAGGGCACGGCCCGGCCTTGGGAGGGTCTCGCCGGGCCTGGCTTGGGTTCGATTGATCATGCCCACAGCAGTTCGCCCCGGCCACGCGCCACGGGGCCGGGGCTTTGGCAGCGTTGGGCCTTCACCCCGGTCTGTCAAGACACCGCTACCTGCCGAAGGCGTCGGCGACGCGCGGTCAAGCCGCGCCGAAACGGGTGGCACTGTCACGAGCGGACCGACCCAGCCGGGCCGTCGTGCCGGTTGCAAATTGAACCCCGTTTGACCGGTGGCCCGGGTGGCGCGGTTCAGAGGCCTGGTCTGCCTAGACCGACCGGATTTCCTGGCGCATGAAGATCACGTAGGCCAATCCAAAGCAGATGAGCGTCAGGGCGGCCATCGAGGTCAGATAGGGCCACACCACCAACAAGGACTGGTCCAGCGGCAGCGGATTTTGGAAGCGCGCCAGGGACAGTCGCTCCATCATGCCTGACAGCACCAGCGTGCCCCGTGACCGCCGGTAGGGGTCCAGGATGGCCGAGGTCGCCTGCGAGTAGAGCACGGCCGGCGAGGCCAGACTGGCAGCCTCGGCGACGCGATGGTTGGCGACCAGTTCCTCGGGATCGCGCGGATTGTGCACCGGCGCCACGGCATCGGCCACCAGATCGGAGGCAAAGCCGATGAAGAAGGAGAAGAATATCCACAGCGCCACGGCGGCCAGCGCGGAGGTGGCCAGCGAGCGGAACAGGATGGAAAACAGAATCGCCAGCCCCAACCAGAATGACACGTAGGCCACGCTGACCAGCAGGTAAATCAGCAGTCGCCCCAGCTCCTCGGCGCCCGGCACCACGCCCACAGTCATCAGCCCCACCCCCGTCAGCAACAACATCAGGCTGACCAGGGCAATGGACACTGTGATCACCCCGGCCAGGAACTTGCCGTTGATGACCGCGTCCCGGAAAATCGGCTGGGACACCAGCTTGGCCAGGGTGCGATGCTGCCGCTCGCGGTTGATGGCGTCGAATCCCATGATGATGCCCAGCAGCGGCCCGAAGAAGGCGATGAATTGCACCAGGGAGAAAAACTTCCCCGGCGCGGTGAACAGCAGCAGGAACACGTGCGAGGGTTTGGCCACGCCTTCCAGGGCCTCGCGCACGTTGGTGGCCACCATGTAGGTGCTCACCAGTGCCACCATGAGAATGAGGCAAAACAGGATCAGAAAACGGGTGGAGCTGAAGTGGTCAGCCAGTTCTTTGCGGCAAATGGTCCACATGGCTCAGGTCTCCTTGAAATAGCGCATGTAAATCTCCTCCAGGCTCGGCCCGGCGGCGTCGCCCAGCTTGCGCTTGGCCAGCTCCTGAATCGTGCCCAGGGCGACCAGCTTGCCCTTGATCATGATGCCCACCCGGCTGCAGATGCGTTGCACTTGCTCCAGTTGGTGCGACGACAACATCACGGTTATGCCGCGGTCGCGGTTGAGCGTCAGAATCAGGTCCAGCATCTTGTTCGTGCCGTCCGGGTCCAACCCCAGGGTCGGCTCGTCCAGGATGAGCAGCTTCGGGTCTTTGATGAGCAACTCGGCAATCCCCAGCCGCTGCCGCATGCCGCGTGAGTAGGCGCCCACCAGCTTGTCGCCTTCGCCATTGAGCCCCACCGTGGCCAGTGCCTCCTCGATCTTGGGCCGCGCCTGCGCGTCGGGCAGTTGGTTGAGCCGGGCCATGTACTGCAGGTTCTCGCGCCCGGTCAGGTCATCGTAAAAACCCACGTTCTCCGGCAGGTAGC
>Ga0101944_10001559_pt1 | contig 46116 bp, 35 predicted proteins | sample DewCreD2012metaG_FD_75245 | JGI IMG/M metagenome (GOLD analysis project Ga0101944, IMG submission 75245) | Hot spring sediment bacterial and archeal communities from British Columbia, Canada, to study Microbial Dark Matter (Phase II) - Dewar... ... | reverse complement strand
TGGCCAGTAAAGAGACAAGCGCATTTTTCGGCGCGAAACAGCCCGAAAAACCAGCCCGTCTTCGGCGGGGGAACGGCTCACGCCCCTGACTGCCCGCTCCCGCGCCGTACGACGCGGCTTGCTAACCCGAATGCGTCGCTCGCGCCCAGGCAAGGCCAGGATCCCGAAGGAGCGGGAGGGCCGCGAGGCGATCGGGCGATGGCGACGGCGCGAAGCCGGTCTGGACGTTGGGCTCGCCGGCGGGGGTGGGGCCGTATTCGGCCCCTTCCAGATAGAGAAACACCGTGCCGATCGCCAGGGCGAGGAAGGCGACCAACAAGAGGACGGTGTACAGATCGGGGCCCGGCTTCCGATAGAACCCGGCCGATGCGTCGTCAGAGCTTGGAAGCGACATGATCGCCCTTCTGGATCGCGCCCTTCTGGTATTCGGGGATAATCTTGCAGACGGACCGGTCAGGCACGGTCTCGACCACTTCAACACGGCCCAGGTAGGTCGGACCGCTCGGGCCTGTGCGGAAGACCTCCAACCGGTGCCCTTTGTGAAGGCCCGCGTCGGCCCCCAGCGAGATTTCGACCAGACCGTTGCTCGGATTGGTCATCACGCGGGCATAGACCTCGGGCGGGGTTTTGTGCAAGGCCGCATCGACGTCGGAGATGTTCAGGATCAGGGCCAGGTCCTTGTACTTTTGCAGGTCCTGCACAATCGTGATGTTCTTTTCCTTCAACGCCCGAAGCTCGTTGGCCGCCTGGTGCAACTGGTCGGTCAGCTCGACGGTCTTCTTGAACGAGTCTTCGCGTTGTCGGCGGGCCTCGGCCAAATCCTTGCGCAACTGATCCCGTTCGGCCGTCAGGGCGGCGGCCTGGTTCTGGGTGGCGGTCATCGCGGCCACCGCCTTGCGCTCCCGTTCCTGAACTTCGGCCAGCGCCTTTTTCTGTTCCGCGTCCGCCCGGCGAAGATTGTCCGCCTCGGTCTTCAACGCGGCGGCCATGTCGCGGGCCGCCTTCCTCTCGGCGTCGCGCTCGGCCATGAACCGCTCCAACTGGCTCTGAAGCTCCTTCTTGGCATCGACTTCCTTCTTCAATTGGGCTTGAAGACCGGTTTCCGGGTTCATCACCTTGTCGCGCCAATTGGTGTGCGTCGCATAGACCGCCAGCGCAAAGGTCATGAACACAAGACTGAAAAGCGCGATCAGGGCGGTAAGAATCTTGCCAACCAGATTCATGGAACGACCTTTCCCGGTGCCATGAGAGGAGCGCGGACACCTGCTTGGGGAGCCCACCCGACGTCACTGTCTTGCTAGTATAACTTCGCCCAAATTCCCCTGTCAATCAAATGCCTCCAATCGACCAACTCGACAGGGGGAGGGGCCAGGGGATTCACCCCAGCGGCCACCTCTTCCGATGCCCTAGCACGTTCTTAAGTCTTTGCCAATCCAATAGTAACACAAAACCACATGGCGCTTTCGGCGACCATCACGGCGGCGGCAATGGTACGGGAAACAACGAGGAAGACAAAAGAACCGTTTGGATGGGGGGAGAACCAGGCGCCGGCCCGCCAAGGTGGGGCTTGTTCCACTTCATCGCGCAGTTACCGTGGCCACGCGCCCAGGTCCAACGGGAGAATCAGGACCCAAGGGGAGGAATGGTGCGGGAGCCTCTTGCCAAACGTGGAGAAGCCGGGGCGTCAGCCGGTCGAGGTGTTCCCGAGGGATGCAAACCGCCGGCGCGTGCGACCGGCCACGGCCACCACGGCCAACATCAGGCAGACGGCCAGGCAACTCCCCGCAAACCAGTCCCCGTATCTCAGATAGGGACTCGACCGATGTTCCGCGGCCACGCGCGCGAGGATCGTGCCGGTCTCTCGGCGCGGCCCTCGTTCGACGATCCTTCCGTCCGAGTCGATCCATGCGGAGAAGCCGGTATTGGCCGCGATGAGAAGGGGTTTGCGGCACTCGACCGCGCGAAACACGCCGCAAACCAGGTGCATGTCCAGTTCGCTGGAGCCCCAGAACCAACCGTCGTTGGTCAAGTTGATCAACACATCGGGTTCCTCGCCGCGGTCGGCTAATTCGCGGACGTGGCGGCGGATGACATGGGGCAGGACCGTCTCGTAGCAAATGTTCGGCGCGATCCGCAGTCCGGCCAAGGGGAACGACACCGGCCTCGCGCCGGGCGCCAGGCTGATCGGCAAGGGAGTGAACCGTTGAAGCCAGGGGAAATAGTCGGCAAAGGGGACATACTCGCCAAAAAGCACGCGGTGCATTTTGTCATAGCGTCCTCCCAGGCTCCCGTCCCGGCGGACGAGGGCGGCCGAATTGAAAAACCGCACCCCCTCCGCGGAAAACGCTTGGGTGTCGAGCCCCAGAAGGAGCGAGGCGTCCAACTGCCGGGCCAGGGAGGCCAGCGCCGAGAGCGTGCGATCGGCGGCGTAACGCAGGGCGCGATGGAAGTCGGCCTGCGACCAATCGCGCACGTTGGGCAACTCCTCGCGCCACGCGTTGGGCAAGGCCGCCCGTTCGTCGAACACCACCAGGGTCTCGCGAAACATGGTCTCCGGCCAGACGATCAGGTCCACTTGCCCAAACCGGGCCACGGCCTCGCGGGAAAGCTCGAGGTAATGTTCCTGAATGAAATCGCGTTGGGAAGGGTCGTTCTTCAACTCGATGTCGATGGAGCCTTGAATCAACGCGATTCTGGCAGACGGTTGCGGCAAAGACGCCGCCATGTTCGCGCGGCCATAGACGAGCGCGGCGGCCAAAAGCGCCGCCGCGGGAAGCAGCGGCCAAAGGGCCATCCGTTGCCCTTCGCAAGGCACGATCCGCGCGAGACAAGCCCCGACGCCCATCACCACGAAACACACGCCGTATCCGCCGACCAGGTCGCTGATCTGGATCAACTCGATCCAGCGATATTGCGTGTGGCCGAGGCTGGCCATGGTGAAACCGGTGAGGAGATGGGCCCGGGCCAGTTCCAATCCCGCCCAGACCACGGGCGCCGCGACGATCACCGACAGGCGGAGCCGATGCACGGCCACGCGCGTCAACCCGACAAACAACGGCAAGTACCACCCCAGATATCCGGACAACGCCACCCACCCGATGCTGGTCGCCCAGTGCGGCAGGCGCAGCCAATGAATCGCGGCCATCCAAAAGAGAAATCCGACCAGCCATAAGGCCGCATAAGGGCGGCGTCCCGGCAATTCGCGACGGCGAACCAAGAGAAGCCATCCGACCGGCGCAATCCACGCGGCAGGCCAGAGGTCCAGCGGCGGCAACGCAGCCCAAAACAACGCCGCGCTGGCCAGCGCGGGTCCGACAACGGAATGCGAAGCGGCAAAGGGCAGGCGGGACTCAAGGTTCATGGATCGAGGCGCGAAGACCGAAAGATGGGCTCGGGGGCTTCCGAATCGGGCGACGGCGCCGCAGGCCGATCATGGACTCGGGGTCGGCGTCGCGCGCGTATCCTGGACTCCAACGATCGGTTTCAATTCCAGGAACCGCCTTAACAGCACCGGGCCCACCTCCGTCAAGAAACTCTCCGGATGGAACTGGAGGCCGTACAGCGGATACTCCTTGTGGCGGATGCCCATGATGACGCGCGTGCCGTCTGGCGAGACGCTCCAAGCGCACACCGTGAAGGCGTCGCTCAGCGTGTCGGGACGAATGACGAGGCTGTGGTAGCGCGTGGCCTGAAAAGGGTTTTCCAGCCCTTCGAACAAACCTTGATTGTCGTGGTAAATGCTGTCGACTTTGCCGTGCATGAGCCGATCGGCCCGAACGATCACTCCCCCAAACGCCTGGCCGATCGACTGATGGCCGAGACAGACGCCCAGAATCGGCACCCTGCCCGCAAACCGCTTGACGCATGGGACGGAAATGCCCGCCTCGTCAGGGGTGCAAGGGCCTGGGGAAATGATGAGGTGACTGGGATTGCGGCGCTCGATCTCATCCAGCGTGATCTGGTCGTTGCGATGCACCTCGAGTTCCAACGAGGGATCAATCTCGCCGAGGCGCTGGACCAGGTTGTAGGTGAACGAATCGTAATTGTCGATCAGCAGGATCATGTCCGTCTCGCTTGGCAACGTGCTCTAATGAGTTTACCCTCTTCCCTCGCTCGCGAGAAGCCAACCACGCTTCGGGGTGTTCGCCGTTCCTCTTGGCTTCCGACCGCCCGAGGTCCACGGCGCCCCCGGGGCGTTGATGGGCCATGACCGCCGCGGGGCTGAAAGCTCTCTTCGTGCTGCCTTGTTTGCTGGACAACTCGCCGCTTTCTCACCGGGTCGTTCGGCCGATTGCTTCCGCGGAGAAAGTCCTTTATTCTTGGCCGGAAGCGAAGGAAGGATGAGCACCAGCGGTTGCCGAGCACGCGCCATGGCCACGCCGATTACGATCCAGGAAGCAACCCGCGCGATCCGGGCGGGAAGGCTGACGCCTGGGGATTTGCTCGAGCGATGCCTCGCGCAGATTCGCGGGCACGAGGCGGCGGTTCGCGCCTGGGCGTTGGTCGACGAGGACGGGGCCCGGCAAGCGGCGGCCGAGCGGACGCGCGAAGCAGAACGCGGCCGCTGGCGCGGCCCTTTGCACGGCATCCCGATCGGCGTCAAGGACATCATCGACGTCAAGGGGCTTCCCACGCGGGCGGGTTCGCCCCTTCTGGGGCACGAGCCCGCGGCAGCCGACGCGCCGGTTGTCGCGGCCCTGCGGCGCGCCGGGGCGGTGATTCTGGGCAAGACGGTCACCGTCGAGTTTGCCTGTTTCGATCCTTCGCCGACGCGCAATCCGTGGAACCTTTCCCACACGCCGGGCGGTTCCAGCAGCGGTTCGGCCGCGGCCCTCGCGATGGGGATGTGTCTGGGCGCGCTGGGAACGCAGACCGGCGGGTCCCTCGTGCGGCCGTCGGCCTACTGCGGCGTGGCCACATGCAAGCCGACCTTTGGGAGACTGAGCACCCAGGGCATCGTGCCAGTCAGCGCGAGCCTCGATCATCCCGGTCCCATGGCGCGCACGGTGGGCGACGTGGCGTTGCTGTTGGGCTGCCTCTTCGGCAAGCCCAACTGGCGGCCGCTGGGGCCTGCGTCGGCCCCTCGACTTGGCCTAGTGGAAACCACCTTGCTGATGGACTGCGATGCGGCGGTGCAGCGGACGACGCAAGCGGCGATGGAGCAGCTCGCCCGGGCCGGGGCCGACATCCAGCCGATTGCCTTGCCCTCGCGATTCGCCGAGGCCATGAAGATGCACCGGTGCATCATGTCGGTCGAGGCGGCGGCGGAGCACCGCGAGCGGTTTGCGGCGCATCGCGGTCAGTACGGGCCGTTGATCGCCGCGCTGCTTGACGAAGGTTTGGCGATTTCCGCCGTGGACTACGTGGAGGCCAAGGCATGGCACCGGGACTTTCGCCGGGAGGCGGCGCGGCTTTTGGACGGCCTCGACGCCTTGGCCATGCCCTCGACCCCCACGACCGCCCCGCCCACCCTCGCAACCACCGGCACGCCCCATTTCCAGGCCCCCTGGAGCCTCGGCCGCCTGCCGGTGGTCAGCCTTCCGTGCGGCCTTGCCGACGATGGGCTGCCGGTGGCCCTTCAGCTCATTGGGCGCAGAAACGGCGAGGCAAGGCTGCTTGAGATCGCCGCCTGGTGCGAGGCGTCGTTGGGGTTCAACGCCCTGCCGACGTTGTGGGAATCGGACTCGGCTCGCAAACCTACCGATTAGAGGCGCGAAGGCATGACACGATCGAACCGACGAGCATTCTTGACCAAGGTTTCCGTTGCCGGCGGGTGCCTGGCATGGGGCGGCCTGACCAGGTCGCCTTGCCTGGCCGACCCGAAGCCCGCGCGGCCTTCGTCCTCGACGGCCCCCACCGCAGGCGCTTCCAACGCCCCGGTCGTGGTTGTCGCGCCCGCCGTCTCGGCGGACGTGGATCCCCGCGCGCCGGCTTGGATCTATGTGGTCGAAATCCTCCGTCGCGCGGGCGTGTTCTTCGAGCTGCTCCCGCCCGCCGAATTGCCCAATCTCTCCCGGCGGCCGAAATGCGTGGTGGTGCTGGCGGGCAACGTGCCGCTCGGGTCGAACGAGCGCGAGGCCCTGGCCGCCTGGGTCAAGCAAGGCGGTGCGCTGCTTGGCATCGGCGGCGTCTCGACGCTCCCCGAAGTGTTTGGCGTCAGCGGCGAGACCCCCTTGTCGGAAGGGTGGATGAAGGTCGTCGCCGCCGACCATCCCGTGACCGCGCATCTGCGCAGCTCGCTCCACGTGTTTGGCGGATATGCGATGAAGCGCGGCGCGGGCGCCGTGCTGGCCGAGGTTTCGTCGGGCAAGCAGGGGGCCCAGGGCAGCGCCGTGCTGGAGAACCGGTTTGGGCAAGGCCGGGCGATGGTGTTGGGGCCCGACCTGCTTTTCTCCATCGTCCACATCCAACAGGGCTTGCCCGTCTTCCAGGACGGCCATCCCTCCCCGGACGACTCCGCCCCGATCAACGAGGGCATTTTGAAGGCGGAAGACGGGCTGGTGCTCGACTGGCAGCGCGACCGCACGCCGCTGCCGCCCGACAACAAGCCGGTTTTTCTGGAGCCGATCAGCGACGAATTGCGGGAAATCGTGCTGCGGGGGGTGTTCCATCTGGCGCGGGAGCAAGGCGTGGCCCTGCCGGTGCTGTGGTATTGGCCGCGCGGGCTGAAGGCCGTCGGCCACATTTCCCACGACTCGGACGGCAACGACCCCCAAAAAGCCGCGGCCCTCCTGGAGGTCATGAACCGCTGCAAGATCAAGTCCACCTGGTGCATGTTGTATCCCGGCGGCTACCCGCGCCAGTTCTACCGTGCCCTGGCCGAGCAGGGATACGAAATCGCCTTGCATTACGACGCGAGGACCGGGGGCAAGGAGACTTCGTGGTCGAAGGACAACTTCCTCCTCCAGCACCGATGGTTGCTGAAGGAGGCGGGCCTGCGCGAACTGGCCGGGAACAAGAATCATTTCACGCGGTGGGAGGGCCGGCTCGACTTGTATCGGTGGTGCGAAGCGACGGGCCTCGTGTACGACCAGAGCCGGGGACCAAGCAAGCAAGGGACCATCGGATTTCCCCTCGGCGGCTCGCAGCCCTACTTTCCGCTCGACGACGAGGCGGCGACGCCTCGATTTTTCCGGGTCATGGAAGTGAACATGTTGACGCAGGACCTGGTGGTGGTGTGTCCGGCCGAGTACGGCAAGCCGCTTCTCGATTCCGCGCGGCGGCATCACGGCGTGGCCCACTTCCTGTTCCATCCGGCCCATATCCAAAAGCCGGGCGTCGCCGACACGATCGCCGCCCTGGTCGATTATGGACGCGCCCAGGAAATGGAGTGGTGGACCAACGAGCAAATCTGCCGATGGGAATCGCTCCGCCGCGAGGTGGAGGCCCGGTTCACCCCTTCCGGCGCCGTCGCCCTGCGCGCGTCCCGCCCGGTAAGCCAGGCAACGCTCCTTGTGCTGAAACCCGCCCAGGGGCCGCGGGCCATCACGATCAACGGCCGAGCCGTCAAGACCGACCCGTGGACGCTGTACGGCTTCGAGTTCCAAGGGGTGACCACGGACCTGGCTGGCGAGGTCCATTTGCACATGGGATGAACGCAAGACCATCGCTCGGAGGCCGGAAAAAGTCCCATTCTTGCCGACTTCGCCGTGAAAATCGTGACAGTCGCCGTGAACGGCGAGATGCATCGCGGCGGGGGACTGTCGACGTTTGGGGAGGTGTTGGAGGTTTCCTCGATGAGGCCGATTCGATGTTCGCGCCGGAGGTGTCTGGGCTGGCTGGCTGCGTCCGCGGCAGCGGCGGGGGGCGGCGGGAACCTGCTCGGCTTCGCGGCGATGGGCGAGAAAGACCAGCGCGGCGGCGACGTGCCCTGGCTGGCCGAGGTGCAGCGAGCCCCGGCCTCGGTCCCGGCCGACGCGCCGCGCCTCGCCCCCCTTCTCGTCGACGCCCGCGGAACGCCCATCCAGTCGCTGGACGCCTGGGAGAAACAGCGACAGGCCATCCGGCGATGGTGGCTGGAGTTCCTCGGGCCTTTGGCCGCGGTTCGGCAACCTGCGCCTCGACTGGAGGTCCTCGAGGAAGATCGACCGGCCGGGGCGATTCGCCAGTTGGTCCGGTATGAGGTGGAGCCAGACGTCGCAACCGAAGCGTATTTGCTCCGACCGGCGCTCGGAAGCGGCCGCCGGCCCGGCGTGGCCGTGTTCCACCAGACGATCGCCGAATCGATTCGCGAACCGGCAGGCCTGGCGGGTTCGCCATCCCTGGCGTTTGGCCTCCGACTTGCACAACGGGGCTGCGTCGCCTTGTGTCCGCGCAATGTCCTTTGGTCCGACAATCGAACCTTGTCCATTCCATCCGAATTGAAACGCTATCAGGATCGCCATCCCCAATCGAAAGGCATGGCCAAGATGCTCTTCGACGCGATCGTGGCGGTCGACATCCTCGCCGCGCTGCCCGACGTCGATCCCAAGCGAATCGGCGCGGTCGGCCATTCGCTCGGCGCGAAAGAGGTCCTTTATCTGGCGGCGTTCGACGAGCGGGTTCGGGCAACGGTGAGCAGCGAAGGCGGCATAGGCACGCGGTTTTCCAACTGGCACGATCCGTGGTATCTGGGCGAGGCGATCCGGCGCCCCGACTTCACGCGCGAACATCACGAACTGTTGGCCTTGGTCGCCCCGCGGCCGTTCTTGCTCCTCGGGGGCGATTCCGCCGACGGCGCGAAAAGCTGGCCGTTCATCGAAGCGGTGCTCCCCGTCTTTGCCTTGTACGGACTACCGGCTCGCGTCGGCCTGTTGAACCACGGCAAGGGGCATCGCGTCCCGCCCGAGGCCGAGACGCGGCTCTACGAGTGGCTCCTCACCTACTTGGGGCCGTAGCCCCGGCCCACCCCCCCGCCTCGCGCGGGCCCGGCTCCATGCGAGGTGCTCATCTACCGACAACGCTCGCTCGCGATGCCCGGATCGATCAACTTGGACAAGGGGCCGATGCGGCGGAAAGATGGGCAAAGCTTACCGATGGCGAAGAATAGGCTCGAAACGACGGAAAACCTCACTGTTCCGTGTGTTCGGGCCGAAGATTAGATCGCGGACTTCTCAAGGCTTCTCATTGACCATGATGTGCCGGGTATGGGGGGTAGTCCACTGGTCAGGCAAGGGCGGGAAGCCATCCGACGGGGCTTGTTGAGAAGGCCGGGCGCGGCGATGCTGCTGGCCGGTCTCGTCTTGGGATTGCCAGGTTGCTGCTCGTCGGGCGGCGTGCCCCATGTCCAGCCGCAGTCAGTTTCCGCGGATGGCGCCTCGGGGGGCCCGACCACGCTCGCCTTCCCTGAGCGGCTTGGACAAGGATATACGGTGGTCTTGCCGGGCGTGATGGGCAGCGCGCCGTTGGACCACGGGATCGTCAAAGGCCTGGTCGCCGCCGACGTGCCCACCGCTGTCGAACTCTATGACTGGACGGCCGCGCCCTTTCGGCCCGTCCACAACCTTCGGGCCCTGAGCCGCAACCGCGCGGAGGCCCAGAAAGTCGCCGCCCGAATCGTCGCTTATCAAGACCGCTTTCCCGGACGGCCAGTTTATTTGATTGGTTACTCGGGCGGGGCGGCCGTGGCGGTGCTGACCCTCGAGGCGTTGCCGCCGGACCGAACGATCACCAAAGCGGTGCTGCTCGCGCCCACGTTGGCCCAGGATTACGATCTCCAATTGGCCCTCAGCCGCACAGACGAGGGGATCCACAGCTTCCACTCGGCGATCGATGTGCCGGTGATGGTCGTATTGGCGACGGCGGTTGGCACGACCGAAGGGAAACACGCCTTCACGGCCGGGGCGTTCGGATTTCAACGGCCCAGGGGCCCCGAGGCGTCCCAGCGACGGCCCGACTATTTCCGGCTGACGCAGCACGCCTATGAACTGAAGATGCTGGAGTCGGGGCACGCCGGGGGCCATTTCGGCTGGGCCAACCGCGACTGGGTGGCCCGGTGGGTCGCCCCCTTGCTCGAAGGAACGCCCCCCACGGAGCAGTCCTGGCCAGAGCACGTGGCGGTCCACGAAGATCGAGGCGACATGCCGCGTGCGCAGCCCGCGGCGTTCTCGAACGACTCGCTTGCTCCCTTGCGTTGACGGCCGCGGCCGCGGCCGACTGGTCGGGCATTACGCAATCGTTCACGGCCCGGGGACTGGCAGATTTTTCTGGCCGTTTCGGACCGAATCAAGCGTCGGTCCCCTTCCAGGCAAACCGGACCGTCCCCATGAACGGTTGCGGCATTACGGAAAGGGGGCTAGAAATTGGGCGGGTTTCCGTCGCCGCCCAGCCGCTTGGGCTTCACCCCCCCCGCGCTGGCGACGACCCGCCAATACGCGTGGCGCGTAGGCAAGTCGACCTCGCGTTCCAGCGACAAACCGACGAAAAAGGTCTTCAGCCCGTCGCTGTCCGGAAAGGTGACGGCAAAGGTCTGATACACGCGTTCGCGAGCTCCGTCGGTCCACTGGGACTCGGTGTCGTAGAACCGGACGATGGCCCGGTCGCCCAAGGCCAAGAGCGTGCGGACTTCGGGTCGGACGAGATACGCCCGAAGCATCTGTCGCGCCTGCTCGTCGCGGTAGGACTCCCACAGCTTCTTTTCGTTCAGCGGCTCGCGCGAGGTGGGACCGATGGTTAGTTGATGAGCCCAAATCGGTCGATCCGCGCGAAGATAGTCGAACCACATTTCCGCGAACTGCCGGGCCTCGCGGCGGACGGAAAGCCGGTACAGGAACCAATCGACGGGCACCGCGCAGACGGCGAAGACCGAGAAGGCAAGCCCTGCCAGGGCGGCCTTGCGGCCGAGCAAGGCCGGCTCATTGGCGGCGATCCATTGCAGGGCCTTGAGGTTCACGATCACCGCCACGACGGCCACGACCCACAACAAGGGCGCCGCCAACGCCAGAAGCGACAGCGCGCCGGCCAACAGCCCCGCGATCGCCAGCCCGCTGATGGCTCGATATTGGGTTGCATCGGGATCGTCGGTCAGATTCAACCGCGACTGGTACACCTCGCGATGGACTTCAAACGTATTGCTGTTCGCCATACCCCAACCCGCTGCCTTGGGAACAAATCCCCTCTTCGACGGCCGCCGAACGCACTGGAAGGCGGCGACGGATCATCGCTTGGGAGCTTCGCCCGCGCCCACCCGAAACGATTTCTTTTCCTCCACGTGTTTTTCCAGGCTGCCGCGCCGATTGTTGTATGTCACCATGAATTGATTGTTCTCGTCGAAGACGCGTTTTTCGCTGCGGGCGAAGGGTCCCTTCGACGCGTGCTGCACGAACCCGAGCCACTGTCGGTCCGGACCGACCACGAGCATGCGCCGCGAGGGATCGAATCCTCCGAAGAGGAAGCGGGCGGCCAGGGGGGCGGTGTGCAGCGTGGCCATGACGAAGCACACCATCACCCAGCCCACCAGCGCCGCGAACAGCGCGCTTCCCGTGCGGTCGACCACCTTGAGGAACCGCACCTTGACGCGCGAGATCGAGTCGGTCGCCACGCGCATGACGATCATCGAGACGCCGAACAACGCCCATAGGGAAATGAAATCCCAGAAGTAGGTCGCCGAGGCGAACCAGTCCCCCCAGGTTTCGATCCATCGGGCCAGCGGCTCGAAATAATTCATCGCGATCAGTCCGGCCGTGACCACGTTGACCAGCCGGATCGCGTTGCTCCAAAGCCCCTCGGGATAGAGCACGCCGACGCACGCGGCGAAAATGACCAACATCAACAGGGGAAGGATGGCGCTCATGGTTTGGGCATTTCGGCTTGAGGATTCGCGGTTCAAGGCCCGGAGGCTGCTTCCCACCTTGACGGACGGCCCGGCCTCCGGCCTTCGACTTGTTTCCAGGACTTTGAATCTGGGACTCGACGGAAAACTTACTGTTTAAGCACTCGCATCAGCTCTTGGAGCGACGTGACGCCCTTGGCGACCAACACAATCCCTTCCTCCTGGATGGTCCGCAAGCCGGCCTTTTGCGCGGCCTGGCGGAAGACGTCCGGATTGGGATTGGCGGCGAGCATTTGCCGCAGGGCGTCGTTCATGACGAGAAACTCGAAGACCCCCGTGCGGCCGAGGTATCCCACGCCGTTGCATTCAGGGCAGACTTCGGAGCGTTGCTGGGGGGGCCGATACAAGGCCTGCACGCGGCCCGCCGGGATGCCCAACTGGGCCAACACCTGCGCGGTCGGCGCGTAGGCCTCCTTGCAGTTCTCGCACAGCTTGCGGACCAGCCGCTGGCAGAGGACCGCATTGAGGGCGGGGGCCAAATCGGCGGCGGGAACGCCCAACGCCAGCACCCGATAGATCGCGTCGATGGAATCCTTCGCCCGAATCATGCTCAACACGAGCCGCGGATGCGAAACCTCGGCCAGGAGCATCTCGACCGTCTCGGCGTTAACCAGATCGCGCACCACCACCACCTGCGGTTCCGTGTGGAACACGTTGGGCAGCACCGTGGCGGGCGTCTGGCCCTCGACGGATTTGTAGGTGAAGACGGGAAGGTTTTCGATGGGTTCGTAACGGTTGTTTTCGTCCTCGACGGACACGAACTCGCGCGTGAAGCGGTCGGCCGTGCGGAGGACCACGCTCATCGTGCTCCGCAGCCCGCCCCCCGGGATCGCCGAGAAGAGAATCATCCCGCCGGGCCTCCCCATCACCTCGCGAAGTTCTTCCTGCATCTTGCTCCGCATGCCGATCTCGTCGAGATTGGCGAAGCGGGTCTTCTTGATTTCCAGTTGGAGAACGGCCCGCTCGCCCGTCGGCGTCCCTTGCGACATCAGCGTGATGCCGCAGGCCATTTTGTCCAGGGCGCGGTTCGGGTCGACTTTCTCCGCGCCGCGGAGTTGGGGGAGGTCCTTCAGTTCGACCGGCGTCCACGGGCCGATCGGCGAGGCGAACCGGCTTCGCGTCCGCTCGTCGCTGGCCAGCTTGATTTTCAACTGAAGCTCGGCCGGACTGACGCCGGGGGCCGCGAACTCCTTGGTCAACTGCGGGGCCAGCTTTTTGCGGTACGCATCCTTGGCCTTTTCCACCTGGTCGAACACCGATCGCCGAAAGACCGTGTATTCGGCCGCCAACTTGCCCTCCTGGCGGCTTTGCCGGTCTTTCGGGTTCAAACCGGCGAGGACTTTGAGCGATTCGAGCACCGGATCGCCGATTTCGCGGTCCATCGGCTCGCCGTTCTGCCAAATGCCATCGACCAGCAGGCGGATCGCCACGCCTTGCTGGCTGTAGTCGAGCATCACCGCGTCGGCGCGGCGGCACAAGGCGTCGTAAACCAGTTTCTGGGCGTGGGGGAAGCCGGGGGTTTGGCGGGCCGCAAGCGTCCTCGCGGCGTTGTCGCGATCATTGCCGGCGGCGGGGGTCAAAATGACCGGCACGGACGCCAGCACGGGGTCCCGCTTCTCCACCTCGATGTTCGCCCCGAACTTGTTCAACAACGTCGCGGCGCAATAGCGCAAATGCGAGGGAGTCAGCACGCGCTCGCTCTCGTCGACCTTCTGGTTGCGGACCACGATGTAGGTCCCCAGCGGCACGAGCCAGGCAAGGACCAGGATCGCAAACGACACCCAGAACATCGGCAGGAACCAGAGAAGCACCTGGGCGACCAGAAAAACGCCGACGACAATCGGATTCCACCGCAGATAATCCATTTCGACCGCCTGCGCGTCGCGGCTGACCCAGTCGGTCGTGCCCACCCAAAAAAGAAACACAAGCCAGGCCAGCAGGATCTTCAGCCAGTCGAGGTAGAACCCCGGCCCGCTCCAACCGTCGGACAACGGCGAGACCGACCAGCCGCCATCTTGGGCGGCAAGCTCTCCCGCGCCCGGGCCGAACACCGCGACGACCAGCAGCGCGGCCAACCAGATCGGGCGCAAGCCCCTTTGCGACGGAAATCCGGAAAGCAACGAAGTGGGACGACTCAGGCAGAGGGAGGCAAAGGGGCGCATCATAGAATTCCGGCTTCCTTCACTTGGATGCCCTTGAGGGCCATTTTCAGGGCTTCGGGGTTCGGGGCGACCTCGAACGCCGTGGCCCGGTCGATCATCTTCGTTTCCACAAGCTGCTTCAGGCTCATCGTGAAGTCCTGCATCCCCTCGTTGGCGCCGATGCGGATCGCGTCGGCCAACTTGTCGTCCTTGCCGTCTTGAATCAGCTTCCGGACCGTGGGGTTGAAGGTCATGATCTCCACCGTCGGCACGCGCTGCACGCCCTCCTTGATCGAGGGCAGCAGCTTCTGGGCGATGATCGCCTTCATGTTGAACACCAGCGCGCTGCGGATCGCCGAGTGCATTCCCTCGGGGAACAAGTCCAGGATGCGGCCGATGGTGCTGGGAGCGGTCGACGCGTGGATCGTGCCGAACACCAGGTGGCCCGTCTCCGCCGCCTGGATCGCCGTCTCGAAGGTCTCCCGGTCCCGCATTTCGCCCACCAGCATCACGTCCGGGTCTTCCCGCACCGCGTGCTTCATGCCCACCATGAAGTCGCGCACGTCCTGGCCGATCTCCCGCTGGTTCACCAGGGCCTTCTTGTCGGTAAAGACGTACTCGACCGGGTCCTCCAGGGTGAGGATGTGCACGGCCTCGTTGCGGTTGATCCAGTCGAGCATCGAGGCGATCGTGGTGCTTTTCCCCGAGCCGGTCACCCCGGCCAGCAAGATCATGCCCTGATCGAACTTGCAGAGTTCCTCGAGCACCGGGGGAAGGTGCAGGCCGGCGAAGTCGGGGATCTTGTTGTTCACCCGGCGGGCCACCAGGCCCATCGATCCCATCTGCTGCAAGATGTTCACGCGGAACCGCCACACGGTGCCGTCGACCTCGACCTTGTGCGCGAAATCCACCCCGCCGTCCCGGTCAAAGATCTCGCGGCGGCGATCCTTCAGCCGGGGATCGCTGTCGATGAGGGCATAGAGGATGCGGGTCATCTCTTCGTCGTCGATTGGCCCCCGGTTGAGCGGGCGGAGCGAGCCGGCCACGCGCACGTGCGGCGGCAGGCCCACCTTCAAGTGCAAGTCGCTCCCCTGGACCTTGACCAAGGCACGAAACAGCTTGTCGATTTCCAGTTCCTTCGGCGGTTTCGCCGGGCCGATCGGGGCCCCATTCTCCGCAACCGTCGCCATAAAGCCATCCTCTCCAAGATCCATCGCGTCAGGTCTGAAGGCTGCCGGTCAGGCCGCTTCCACCTCCGCTCCCGATTCCTAAAGGCGCACGGGGATTCCCCGTTGGCGCATCAATTGCTTCGTCTCCTGAATCGTGTATTGACCGTAATGGAAAATGCTGGCGGCCAAGGCTGCGTCGGCCCCCCCCAGCAAGATAGCGTCCACAAGGTGTTGGGGGCAGCCAGCCCCCCCGCTAGCCACCAGAGGGATGGAGACCTCCCCGGCCACGGCGGCGGTGATTTCCAAATCGTAGCCGTCCTGGGTGCCATCGGCGTCCATGGAGGTCAGGACGATTTCGCCGGCGCCCAGACGCTCCACCTCTTTGGCCCACGCGACCGCTTCGAGGCCGGTGGGCACGCGCCCCCCGTTGATGTGGACTTCCCAAACCTCCCGCCCGTTCTTACGAACTCGCTTGGGGTCAATGTTCACCACAATGCACTGACTGCCAAATCTCCGAGCGGCCTGGTACACGAGATCCGGATTGCGACACGCCGCCGAATTGATGGAAACCTTGTCCGCGCCGGCGTTCAAAAGGGCGCGGATATCTTCCAGCGTTCGAACCCCACCTCCGACGGTCAGCGGCATAAACACCACCTCAGCGGTGCGTCGTACCACATCCAAGAGGATGTCGCGTTCCTCGTGGCTGGCGGTGATGTCCAGAAAGACGAGTTCATCGGCCCCTTCGCGTTCGTAACGAGCCGCAATCTCCACCGGGTCTCCGGCGTCGCGGAGATTCACGAAATTCGTGCCCTTGACCACCCGGCCGCGATCCACGTCGAGGCATGGGATGACGCGTTTGGCAAGCATGGAATCCGCTTCAGTCCAACTCGGCCGACGCGCGCCTCGCGATGCGCGCGAACCGTCCCACTGGGGCAACCGGATAAACCTCTACTCTACGCTCGGGAAAGGCGCTGGTCAACCGGCCGATGGATGCGGCTGGACGACGAACGGGGCGCGGGCATTCGGCGATTCCCTGGCGAGGCGAGTCTCCCCAGAAGACGCTCGCGTGTTCATGGAGCCTCCGTGTCGCCAGGCTCCACCGAGGCGGTCCGCAAACGTGTCGGCGTCCCGCACGCCGAGCCCCAGGCGCTGACGCGCGGCTCGCACCGCTGTAGCCGTGAGATCGAATGATCGGATATGGGGCCGCCATCCCGGCGAAAGGCGCACCGGAACTCGATGGACCACATCCCCTTCAATGGCCTATTGCTTCTCGTCCAGCGTGGTCCCCAGCACCAGCAGACGCCGCCGTTTCTAACAGCGCCACCCAAGCTTTGGGAGACTCGTCCAGCGGTCCTTGCCGTCAAAGTCTGCCCCATCGGATTGAACCATGCAATTACCATCGCGTCTTCAGGCCGTTTTTACCGATGAATGAGTTAGGCGGTGATAGACCGTCCCTCGAGGGTTGGCCGTGGTGCGATCCTCGAGTCTCGATACACGTTTGGATTGCCCCCCATTGGTGCAGGTATGCGAACAGCCCCAAGCCACGCGCGGTCGCTCGTCGGCGCGATCCTCGTGCTGGCCAACGCGTCGTTGGCCTTGGCCGAGTCGATCATCGAGGTCGCTCCAAGCCAGGTAATCGAGTTTGGGCCGTGGGCGGGCGGCGAGAAGGCGCCCGTCCTTTCGAGCCTGGCCTTGGATCCCCAGGGGAAACTGCTGGTCACCGCGGGCGACGATCACCTGGCACGGCTTTGGGACGCGAGGGCGGGGCAACTGGTGCGGCGTCTGGTGGGCCACCAGGATTGGGTCCGAGCCGTGGCCTTCAGTTCCAACGGCGCTATGGTGGCCACGGCGGGCAATGATCGCACGATTTTCCTCTGGGACCTGTCCGGCGCGAGTCCGCCGAAGGCCCTGACGGAACAGGTCGACGGCATTTGCGCCCTGGCCTTCAGTCCCGACAACAGCTTGCTGGCGGCCGGGGGATTCGACAGCCGGGTGCGGGTATACGAAGCATCGACCGGGAGTCTTCTGTTCGCCATGCCCATGCCCGGCAGCGACATCCGTTCGCTGGCCTTCTCGCCCGACGCCAGGCTTCTGGCCGCCGCGGGCCGAGGCGAGCGGGTTCGCGTTTGGAGCACCAACAACGGCCGTACAGTGTACGATCTTGCGGGCCACCGCTTGCGGGTCAATGCCCTGGCTTTCTCGCCGGACGGCGCCCAGTTGGCTTCCGCGGGCGACGAGCGCGTCATCCGCGTTTGGAACATGGCCAGCGGCAGCCAGGCGGCCGCGCTCGGTCCCAGGCCAGGTAAGATCTTCAGCCTGACGTACTGCGGCTCCGATCGCGTGGCCGCCGGTTCCAGCGACAACGTGATCCGCATTTGGGACATCCCCTCGGGAAAGGACGTGGCCCGGCTGGTCGGCCACACCGGCTCGGTGAGCAGCCTGATCTGGGACGGCGCCGCGGGCGTGTTGATTTCGGGAAGTTTCGACACCACCGTCAGGATCTGGCAGGTGAAACCCCTGGGAGCATCCACCATCTCGCAGCGGTAAAAGCGTCCAACGAACCCAACCGCCTCGGGGGTGGAACGCCTTGGCGCGAGGCTCGCTTGCCGCCCTCGCGCCGCGGGGCCAAGACGCCCTCAAGGAAAAGCAAGGACTCGATTGACACGGAGGTTGTCAGTGGGCTTGTTCAGTCGATTGCACGCGTTGCGCCGCGCATGGCGGCGTTCCCGTCCACAGGCCGCCTCGGCGCGCACGCCGGCACTCGGACCTCGCGCTTGCCGTTTCGAGGAAATGGAGCCGCGCCAGTACCTGTCGGCCGCGCCCATCCAGATCGGGTCCGTGTACTACGAGGACTCGACCCAGGACGACCGCAACGGCGACACGATTCAGATCACCTGGTCCGGCGGGGCCCCCGGCACGCAATTGACCGATCTGGTCATCGACACCGATAAGCTCGGCGATGGGTTGACCCTCGGCGATTGCCTTTTCGACGTCGCCCCCGGCGGCGTGGGCGCCTTTGGTTACCAGCCGCTGCGGATCGTCGGCCAGGAGGGAATCGAGCAGGTCGAGTATTCCGTTGTCGACGGGGGCACCCGACTGGCGTTTCGGTTCACGGGCTTCGACGCCGGCGAGCGCCTGGTGTTCACCATCGACGTCGACGAGATGGGCTTTCTCGGCGCCAACGCCGTGGCCGAGGGAAACGAGTGGGAGGGAACGAAGCTTACCGCGACCTTCACCGCTCCCCACTACGAGACGGCCACCGGCAGCGACGTGTATCTGGACTTCTACGACGCCAAGCTGAGAGCGTCGGGCCTGGCGCTGCCGCCGGACGACTACGTGCCGCCGAACCAGAATCCCTCGCCGGTGTTCACCGCCGGGGCGATCTTCTCGCTCGAGCAGAGGCCGCTGCCGATCACCTTGTCCGGCACGGTGTTCGAGGACTTCAATGGAAACAACTTGCAAGAAAGCGGTGATCCTGGCATCGCCGGCGTGACGCTCGCGCTGTATTCCCTGCAAGGCTCGCAATACATCGCCACCGGGCTGACCGCGACGACCGACGCGAACGGTTTCTACCGTTTCGACGGGCTGATGCCGGGCACGTACCGCGTGGTCGAGACGCAGCCCGGCGGATACCTCAGCGTCGGGGCCCGGCCCGGGACCGTCGGGGGCCAGACCCGCGGCGTGGTCACCGACGTGAACACGCTGAGCGACATCGTTCTTCAAGGCGGCGACGACAGCCTGCGCAACGATTTCGCCGAGGCCCGGCCCGCCAGCATCTCCGGCCACGTCTACGCGGACGACAACCGCAACGGCTTCAAGGACCCGGCCGAAAGCCCGATCGCCAACGTCCGGTTGACGCTGCTGGACGCCCAAGGCAATCCGACCTCCAAGACGACGACCACGGACGCCAACGGGTTCTATCTCTTCACCGATCTGCTTCCCGGCGTCTACGGCGTTGCCGAAACGCAGCCCGAGGGATATTTCGACGGCATCGACCGGCCGGGCACCGCCGGCGGATCGGCGCTGGCCGACGGCGACCAGATCGCCGGGGCCGTGCTTCGATCGGGGACCAAGGCCCTGGACTACGATTTCGGCGAGATCCGGCCGGCGAGGCTCAGCGGCAGGGTCTATCTGGACCACAACAACAACGGCGTGTTCGACGCCTCCGAAAAACCATTGGCCGGCGTCACGGTGTATTTGCTGGATGCCTCGGGAATCCGGGTCGGCGCCGCGGTCACCGACAGCCAAGGGACCTACCGGTTTGAGAATCTCGAGCCAGGCGTTTTCGGGCTCGAAGAGGTTCAGCCATCCGGCTATCTCGATGGCAAGGACTCGCTGGGAACCGTCGGCGGCGGGACGGACGGCAACGACCGGATGAAGGACATTCATCTCGCGCCCGGCGCCAGCGGCGAACGATACGATTTCGGCGAGTTGCTGCCCGCCAAAATCTCGGGCTATGTCTTCGTCGATCTCCCCGTCGTGACCTACGACGAGGGCACACCGCCGCCTGATCCGATTGAACTGCTCCGGACCCGCGACGGCGTCTTCGGCCCTGGGGACCAACCGCTCGGCGGGGTGGTGATTCGCCTCGGCGACGCGAACGGCGTGCCCGTGCTCAACGCGGCCGGCGAGCCGATCACAACGGTCACGCGGTCCGACGGCTACTACGAATTCACCGACCTGCTGCCCGGCGTGTACACGGTCATCGAAACGCATCCCGACGGATACATCGACGGCCTCAACACCGTGGGGACCAAGGGCGGTTTTGCCGTCAACGCCCTTTCGATTCTGGAAGACCCCGGGATTCTGGCGGGGCTGGCGCTGGACGCCTCGGAACAGGCGATCGTGCGGATCGTGTTGCTGGCTGGGGATGTCGGTCAGTTCTACAATTTCAGCGAACTGCTGGTGGAATCGGTCCCCGTGCCGCCTAAGCCGCCGCAGCCGCCCGTGGTCCCGCCGGTCCCTCCCCCTTCGCAGCCCCCCCTCCAGCCGCCCAGACAGCCGTATTTCCCCGAGCCCGTGCCCTCGCTGGCCTTCTTTGGAGCCGGCGTGGGGAGCAGAGAGCTGATTCCGCTCTATGGCGGCGGCGGATACGAAGAGGACTACACCTGGCATCTGAGCGTGATCAACGCCGGTCGGCCGCGGCAAGACGTGGAGAAACGCGACCTCGTGGCCACGGCGGAGGAAAGCTCGTTGTTCAGCCCCGTGTCGTGGAGCGGCGCGGATCTCAGCGGCGGTCAGTGGCTCCTGGCCGACTCCGACGGGAGGGTCACGGTTCGCTACGTGTTCGGGATTTTCGACGCCATTCCCGTGGTCGGCGATTGGAGCGGGGACGGGACCTCGAAGGTCGGCGTGTTCTATGACGGCTTCTGGTTCCTGGACCTCAATGGCGACGGCCGCTGGGACAAGGAAGACCTTTGGGCCCGCCTGGGCCAACTTGGCGACCGTCCGGTCACCGGCGACTGGGACGGCGACGGCAAGACCGACGTCGGCATCTTCGGCCCCTCGTGGCACGGCGACCGACGCGCCATCGCCTCCGAGCCAGGGCTGCCCGACGTCAACAATCGCACAGCCGCCGAGGTGCGGGCCCGCTACAAAAACATTCCCCCCGACCCCGATCAGGCCACTTCGGGCTGGCGCTCGCTGAAGCGCACGGCCTACGGGAAGTTCCGCAGAGACCTGATCGACCACGTCTTCCGCTATGGCGACTCGAAATGCGTGCCCGTGGCCGGCGATTGGAACGGCGACGGCGTGACGAACATCGGCATCTTCCACGAGGGCAAGTGGTACCTGGACGCGGACGGCGACGGTCGGTGGTCGGTTGGCGACGTGGAGATCACCCTCGGCCAACCCGGCGACACGCCCGTCGTGGGCGACTGGAATGGCGACGGTCGGACCAAACTCGGGGTCTACCGCAACGGCATGTGGTTGCTGGACACCAACGGCGACAAGATCCTCGATGCCCGGGACCGCGTCTTCCGCCTGGGCGAACCGGGCGATGTGCCGGTCACCGGCGACTGGAACGGCGACGGCGTTACGGAAATCGGCGTGTACCGTCGAGGCGCTCCGGCCGCGCCACGCCAGGCTTCAAGCCCGGCCGCGCCTCATGCCGCGCCCCAGGCGGCCGAGCCGTTGTTGAAACGGTAGTTCGCGGTTTCCCGGACTGGCCGTTCGGGAAGTCGCACGCAACGCAGGGGCACGACCATCACTCGGCGCCGGGCCGTCGAGTCCTCAAGGTCAACGCGTCCAGCGCACGGCCACGCCGCTCGGCAGCGCCCGGCCGGTCGCCGTGCGAAGCGTCATGATCCCGGACGAGAACCTCCCCTCCGTGGCTTCGGCGAAGGCCTCGCGGATCATGGCTTCCAATCGGGGCGGATCGTAGCCCGGCGTGTGGCACGTCAACAGGATCCATCGGCACTGCCCCGCCGTCAACTCGCCGCAAGAGGCCAGCAGTCGCGCCAGGTCACGGCTCAATCTCCAGACCTCGCCGCGCGGGCCGTGGCCGTAGCTGGGCGGATCGAGGATCACGGCGTCGTAACGGCTGCCGCGGCGGGCCTCGCGGCGCGCGAATTTCAACGCGTCTTCGTGGATCCACCGGATCGGCGCTTCGGCCAGGCCGGAAAGCTCGGCGTTTCGCCGGGCCCAGGCGACCACGTTCCGCGCCGCGTCGACGTGGGTGACTTCGGCCCCGGCCGCCGCGCACGCCAACGTGCTGCCGCCCGTGTAGCCAAAGAGGTTCAGCACGCGAAGCGAGCCTCCCCTCTTCCCCAGGAGATCGGCGAGCCAGTCCCAGTTTGCAATCTGCTCCGGAAACACGCCGACGTGGCCCGATTCGGCGCGCTTAAGCTCCAAGACAACCGGGTCGTGTCGCAGGGTCCATCGCTCAGGCAGATCCCCGCGCGACTCCCATCGGCCCGCGTTCGCGCTGATGCCGGAAAACCGGGCGTCGGCGGTGGACCAGAGGTCCGGTTGCTCTGGCCGCACGGCCTCGGCGTTGGCGCACGGCCGATCCAATCGCAACGGGCCGAATTGCTCCAGCTTGCGCCCCCCGCCGAAGTCCAACAGATCGTAATCCCGCATGGTGTGCGCAATCCGATGCCTCGCCGACTCCGCCGCGGCGCAAAACGCGCGAGTCCCCGGCCTGTGAACGGTTGCCTTCCAACGGTTCGTTCTGGGAACGGTGTTCCCCCTCTTTCCCATGACACGAGACCGTTGGAATGGCCCTAGAACGCGATTCTCGCAAATCGCGCAGGTTCGGGATAGCCGGGCTGAGCAAAGGCCACGGCGTGATCCCGACAGGCGTCCAGAGCGCGGGGCCGGAGCGGTTCGGCAACGTGGGTCATTGCTCACGGGCACTGTTCCGGTTTTCGCCGCGAAGTCCGCGAAAATCGGGACTGTCCCCCTGGCCCGAACAAGCGCGTCGTGACGAAGGGCTTTTCGGAAACCGGTCGCGTCGGTTAGGCTCAAGGTGCGCGCCAGCGGTCCATACGCCCTTTCCGCTATGGCGACTCTCTGTTGACGATACGAGGGGGTCAGACGCATTTTTCGGTTCTCATCCTCCAACGGGGAGTGTCCCCGTTGGGGGACGGCCTGTAAGGAGGGTTCTCATGAGCGCAAGAGTTCTCGCGGCTGTGGTGTTGGGATTCTGGATAGTTGTGGCGACCAGCCCGCTCGCCGCCGAGCGTCCGCCGGTGCTCGATCCGGCGCCGGGTCCGACGCAAAAGCCCTACTCCCCGGCCGACGATCAGGTCGTCGAGGTGACGCCTCCGCCGTTCATCTGGGTGCCGGCCGCGAAGGGGACCGTGTACGCCCTTCAGGTGTCGAGTTCCTCGGACTTCAGCGCGGAGAAGACGCGAACCTTCTCACAACTGCGGCGTTCGGTGTTTGTTCCGCGCGAGACCTTGCCGCCTGGGCGGTGGTTTTGGCGCTACGGCATCGAGACCAGCGGGAAGACGGTCTTCGGCCGAACCCGCTCGTTTGTCGTGCCCGACGGCGCGCGGCCGTTTCCGTTTCCCGACTGGGACCAGGTCGTTTCGCGCATACCGCGAAGCCGGCCTCGGCTGTTCTTTCCGGGCCAGCGACTGGAGCAGGTGCGCCAGTGGGCCCGCGGAGCATTGAAATCGGCGGTCGATGCGATGGCCGCCTCCTGCGCGCGCCACGTGGGCGAGGAACTCGTGGCCGAGCCGGGCTATCAACCCAAGGGCCCGGAATTCGGCCCTTGGGCGGTTCGCGTCATGCGGACCACGCGGCCGCCAATGGACATCATGGAGCAATGCGCCCTGGCGTATCTCTTGACCGGAAACGCGCGGCTGGGCCAGGAGGCCAAACGCCGATTGCTGCACTTCTTTTCGTGGGATCCCGAAGGACCGACCAGCTTCTTTGCCTACGATGAGCCGCCCATGTGGATGATGATGCGCGGCACGAGGGCCTATGACTGGACGTTCGATCTGTTCACGGCGAACGAGCGGGCGAAGATCGAGGCGAACATGCGGGTCCGGGCGGCGCAGTTCCTCAAGCGGCTCGAACAATTGCCGTTCGAGAGTTCGCCTTACGACAGCCATGCCGGCCGGTTGCCCGGCTTCCTCGGCGAAAGCGCGCTGGCGTTTATTCACGAATGGCCGGAGGCCAGGCAGTGGCTCGACTACGCGACGCTCCTGTACTTCACCTCGTATCCGGCATGGGGAGGCGACGACGGTGGGTGGCAGGAAGGGCCCAGCTATTGGGGCGCCTACATGCAGTTCGCGCTGCATTACGTGGTGGCCCTCCGCGAGGCGGCCGGCGTGGACCTGATGCAAAAACCGTTTTTCCGCAACACGCCGTATTACGGGCTGTACACGGCCACGCCCTACCACCAGCACAGTCCGTTCGGCGACAACCAGGCCAGCGAGCCCCGAGGGCTCGGCCGCTTGATGTACGTGTTTTCCACGCTCACCCAGAACCCCTACTTTCGCTGGTATGCGGAGGAGGCGAAGGCCACGGTCGGCGCCGACGCGCTCAGCCTGGCCACGTATGATCCGAAGCTGAAATCGCGTTCGCCCCGGGAATTGCCGCCGGCACGGGCCTTTCCCTCAGTAGGGCTCGCTTCGTTCCACACGGCCTTGGGCGACAGGCAGAAGGACGTCAGCTTCCTGTTTCGGAGCAGTCCTTACGGCGGGGTCAGCCACGGACATGCGGACCAGAACGCCTACGTGATTGAGGCGTTCGGCCGGGGGCTGGCGATTGCGACGGGCTATTATCCTTGGTACGGCTCGCCCCATCACGACCAATGGACGCGAGCGACGAAGGCCGTCAACAGCGTGCTGGTCGACGGACAGGGCCAGGTGCAGCGGCGCTGGGGCGCCGGCGGACGCCTCGTGGCCATGGAGTCGGTCGATGGTTACGACTACGTCGAAGGCGAGGCGGCCTCGGCCTACGCCGGGCGCCTGGATCGGTTTCGCCGCCGCGTGGTCCACGTGCGTCCCGGGATCTTTGTCATGTGGGACGATCTCCAGGCGCCCCGGCCCGCTCAATTCCAATGGCTCCTGCACGCCTATCATCGCGTGGGAATCGAGGAGGGCAAGCCGATCCTGCGCGTGCGCAACTCGCCGGCGGCGATGGACGTCCACGTGCTCTTGCCGGAGTCGCTCCGCATTGCGCAGACCGACCGGTACGAGCCGGAGCCCGAGGCCACGGCCGGAAACTGGACCAACACCTGGCACGTGACGGCAAGCACTGCGGCCCCCGCCTCCCGAGCGCAATTCCTGTCGGTCTTCCTGGTTCATCGCGAGGGGGAAGACGAGCGATTGCCGGGCGTAAAGCTGGAGCGCGGAACCAGCGCGGTGGGCGTGAAGCTCGTGGGCCGAGATGGCTCGTGGGACGTCGTGGCGTTTCGCACGGACCGCGACGCTGCGAAGGCCGCCTGCGCCGGCATCCAGAGCGACGCCGAGGTCTTCGCCGAGGGGAAGGACCACGACGGGCGGACGATTCGCCGCTTCGAGTTTTCCCCCTGAAGCCGCGGTGGGCCGTCATCCGACGACGCCCTTGGTGACCCGAAGGAAGACGTCCTCCAGGTCCACCTCCTTTTCGCGGAACGCCACGACGCGGGCTCCGCGGGCCACCAGACGGGCCAGCAGTTCGGCCAGTTGCCGGTCGTCGGCCTCCCATTCGATGGTCGCCGCGCGGTCCTCGACGCGGACCACCGCGACGCCAGGCTCGCCGCTGAGCACTTCCAGACCGGCGTCCATTCCGCTGTGGAAGCGGATTTCCACGGTCCGCTTCGGCCCCATGCGGCGGTAGACCTCGTCGATGGGCCCGTGGAGCACCAGTTTGCCATGTTCGATGATCCCCACCGTCGTGCAGCAATCGGCCAGCTCGCTCAGCACGTGGCTGGAGACGAGGACCGTCTTGCCGGCCCGACGCAAATCGAAGAGAAGCGACTTCAGTTCCGCGCGGGCACGGGGATCCAGGGCGTTGGCCGGTTCGTCGAGGATCAACACCGGCGGATCGTGGAGCAGAACCTTGGCCAGGCACAGGCGTTGCTTCATCCCTCGCGACAAACCGCGAAGCGCCGCTTTGCGCTTGGCCGCCAAACCCAACCGTTCCAGCACGGCGTCGACGGCTTGCCGTCGCCGGGTGCGGGGAATGCCGTAGCCTTGGGCGAAGAAATCGAGGAACTGGGCGACGTTCATCCGATCGTAGACGCCGAAGCTGTCGGGCATGTAGCCGATCAAGCGGCGCACTTCAAGCGGCGCGCGGCGCACGCTGTAGCCGTTGACCGTGGCGTCGCCTCGGGTGGGGTTGAGCAGCGTGGCCAGAAAACGGATCGTCGTGCTCTTGCCCGCCCCGTTCGGACCGATGAACCCGAACGTCTCTCCCTCGCCGATCGCGAGATTCAGCCCGTCGACCGCCGTCACCTCGCCGTAGCGTTTCGTGAAATCGCGGATCTCGATCACTTGGCGTCGCTTTTCTTTTCGCCCTTCGCGGCCGCGCCGCTTGCCTTGCGGCCCGACGGCGCCCGGCCGCCCAGACACTCCTGGACCGTGATCAACCCATCGCCGTTCCGGTCGTAGCGGGCAAACTGTTCGACGTCGGCCGGGGCGGCGTTGGGAGCATATTCCCCCAGCGACACCTGGCCGTCGCCGTTCAGGTCCCGGCGGAGGAACCAATCGGGCAATCCGGCGGGCAGGCGCGACTTAGGGACGTGGAACGTCGTCCGCGGCGGCAAGCGGGTCGGAGGTTGAAGCAACGCGTTCGCCGTCTCGCCTTGTTTGTTGGCGGGAGCAGGCCGGGCGGCCGATTCCGCGCCGCCATCCCCTGTTGACGCGCTGAGCCGGCGCCCCCGACCAAAGCCCAGGATGTGGTTCGTCCATTCGTCCAAGGTGATCTTACCATTGCGATCGGCGTCGGCCGATTCAGGTTGGCCCTGCATCTTGGACCACTCGGTCGGCTCCAACACGCCGTCGCGATTCAGGTCATAGCGATGGAACAACCGTTCGGCGTAGCGACGGACCTTGGCGGGGACTTCGGCGGCGCCAGCGGCGACCGCGGCCTGGGATCCGCCGGAAGCGGAAGCGGCTGGCGCAGCCCAAGACCAACGGCCCTCCCCGAGCCCCACGTGAATCAAGGCCGCCGCCAAACCTATGCAGCGCAGGAGTCTCATGCTCTCAGCATAACACGGCCATCTGGCCATCGAAACCATGGGTCGGTTTGTAAAAGACCGGTCCCATCGTCGCGGTCAGCGGAACGTAAGCATTGGGGGGTATTGGGGGCGAAAACTTACTGAATTAGCGCCAGGAAATAGCTCGTTCGAGTATATCGGATAACCCACAAGATGTACAAAATGGCCTTCGGGCCCCGTGGCGCGTCTTGACCGGGATGGATCGATAAGTATAATCCGGGTGAATGGAACGCTGGATGGAATGGATTGCCTGCGTCCTTGGCCGGAAAGCCCTCCTACCTTAGTATTGCCGGCCAGCCCGCCGTATTGACAACCTACCTTCAACCGACGCCACTGGGTCACGAAGACCCCTCGACATAAAGCGGAAGCGTCCAGATCGCGTTTGTTTCGGCGATGAGGCCGACGCCTGGACACCTGCAGGCAACTTTGCGTGAGACACCCGAGGTATCACGGAGGAGTACTCGCCCTGGCAAGCAACGGCTCGGGCGGGCCCTGGCGATATGACTCGTTTGACGCAGGTGAGTGCATCATGCCAAGTGCTCAACCGACGGCCAATTCGGGCCTGATGGCCCAGCGATTTTCCGGGGCAATCCCTACCTCGCGCGGCGGAAGCTCGGACCCCATTCAGCTTGCCGCCGAGTTGGGGTTTGCGACTTCGACCGAGGAGGATGCCCTCAAGGCCCTCGCCGACGCGATGGGCATGGAGGTGGCGGACCTCACGACGGCCGAGGTCGATCTGTCGCTGCTGAAGACTTTTCCGACGAAGCTGATCCACCGCTACACGGTCTTTCCGCTGCGCGTGGAACAGGGGTCGCTTTTGTTGGCGATCAGCAATCCGCTGGACCTCCAGGGCGTCGACGCCGTCAGCGCCGCGCTGGGCATGAGCGTCACGCCCGTCCTCGCCGTGCCCGGCGAACTCGCCAAACTCATCAAGGCGCACCTGGGCGTGGCCTCGGAGACGATCGACGGCCTCGTGGCGCAGTACGAGGAACGCCACGCCGGGATCGAGATGCTCGACGAACCGGAGTACGATCGCTCCGAGGATTCGGAGGCGGCGCAGCAGGCCTCGGTGGTGAAGCTGGTCAACGAGATCCTCAAGGAGGCCATCGAGAGCCGGGCGAGCGACATCCATCTCGAAGCGCAAGAGTACGGCATGCGCATCCGCTATCGCATCGACGGCGTGCTTCAGACGCAGCCCGCCCCGCCGGAGATCAACCGCTTTCAGGCCGCGATCATCAGCCGTCTGAAGATCATGGCTCGCCTGAACATCGCGGAGAAGCGCGTGCCGCAGGACGGGCGGATCAAGCTGCGCGTGCTGGGCCGCGAGGTCGACATCCGCGTGTCGATCATTCCCATGCTCCATGGCGAGGGCGTCGTCATGCGGGTGCTGGACAAGGACCGCATGAGCTTCTCGCTCCGCGGCATCGGCATGGACGACGACGTGTACAAACGCTTCCGCCGCCTGATCAAGCTTCCGCACGGGATCATTTTGGTCACGGGCCCCACGGGCTCCGGCAAGACCACCACGCTGTACAGCGCGCTGAACGAGATCAAGGACGAGGCGACCAAGATCATCACCACCGAGGACCCGATCGAATATCACCTGGAGGGCATCAACCAGATCCAGGTGCATCCGAAGGTGGGGCTGACGTTCGCCGCGAGCCTGCGGAGCATCTTGCGGCACGATCCCGACGTGGTCTTGGTGGGCGAGATTCGCGACTTGGAAACGGCCGAAAGCGCGGTCCAGGCGTCGCTGACCGGCCATCTGGTGTTCAGCACGCTGCACACCAACGATTCGGCGGGGGCCTTCATGCGCCTGTGCGACATGGGCGTGGAGCCGTTCCTGGTCAGCAGCACCGTGGAGGGCGTGATGGCCCAGCGCCTGGTGCGTTTGCTTTGCCGCGAGTGCCGCGAACCCTGCCACCCGCGCCAGCTCGATCTGCCCGACGACTTCCCCGTCGATGAAAGCCTTCGTCGCGGGGAGTGGCTCTACAAAGCGGTCGGGTGCCGTCAGTGCCGCGGCACCGGCTACAGCGGGCGCACGGGCATCTACGAACTCCTGGAGGCCAACGACGAGATCCGCCGCCTGGCGACCGAGCAGGCCCCGACGCAGGTGCTCAAGCAAGCCGCAGTCCGGGCAGGGATGAGGACGCTCCGGGAGGACGGATGGCGCAAGGTCCGTCGCGGGCTGACCACCATCGAGGAAGTCCTCCGGGTGACCAAGGCCGATTGATCGAGGCCGTTCTTTGCTGGGGCAAACGGGACGGAGGGCGTTTGGGCGTCTGGGGTTCCGGACGCCCGGGGGGCCCCGAACCGATCCATCACTTACGCCGACCGATCCATGCCGCAGTTCAGGTACGTCGCACGCACCGTCTCGGGCGAGGATGTGAGCGGCACGCTCACCGCCGGGAGCAAGCGCGAGACGCTGCTGGCCCTGGCCGAGCGCTCCTTGTTCCCGTTGCGCGTGGAGCCAGCCGAGGAGCGGGCGGCGCTTCGGCATTGGCTGCCGCGACGGCGGATCAAGGGCCAGGCGGTGGCCACGAATCTGGCCCAGTTGGCCGATCTGTTGCAAAACGGCGTGCCCCTCTTGAAATCGCTGGAAATCCTCGCGGAGCAAGCCACGCAGCCGGAGTTGGCCGAGGTCTTCTCCAGCCTCCGCGACCTGGTGGCCGAGGGCGTGGCGCTCGACGCGGCCATGGCGCGCCGGCCCGACGTGTTCAACGAGTTGGCCATCAGCATGGTCCGCGCCGGGGCGGAGGGCGCTTTTCTGGAAGACGCGTTGAAACGGACCGCCGATTTCCTCGAGCTTCAAGAAGAACTGAAATGGCGCGTGGTGGGGGCGATGGCCTATCCCGCCTTTCTGGCCGTCGCCGGCACGTGCGTCGTCTTCGTTCTGGTGGTGTTCTTCGTACCGAAGTTCGCCGAGTTGTTCGCCCGCCTCGAACAGCAGGGAGGCGGTCTGCCCGCGGCCACCGTGGCCCTCTTGTGGCTCAGCGACGCGCTGGGGCGCTACGGCCTGGCGCTGGCGGCGGCGATCGGCCTGGGCTTCGTCTGGCTGCGGCAGGCGGTGCGCACCGAGCGGGGGCGGCTCGTGGCGGACCGGCTGAAACTGAAAATCCCCGTCGCCGGCCCGATCTTCTTGAATTCGGCCGTTTCCCGCTTTTGCCGCGTGCTGGGAACGTTGCTCAAGAACGGCGTGCCGTTGTTGAGGGCCCTGAGCATCGCCAGCGATTCGGCGGGCAACCGCGTGCTGGCGACGGCGATTCGGGCGTCGGCCGAGAACATCTCGTCGGGGGAGTCGCTTTCCCGGCCATTGGCCGAGTGCGGCCTCATTCCCCGCCCCATCATGGCGATGATCAGCGTGGCCGAGGAATCGAACACGCTGGACACCGTGTTGGTGAGCATCGCCGACGGCCTGGACCGGAAGATCGGCCGGCAACTCGACATCATGGTCCGGCTCGTCGAGCCCGTGATGTTGTTGGTCATGGGCACGGTCATCCTGTTCGTGCTCGTCGCCCTCTTGTTGCCCGTCTTTGACATGAGCGCGACAATGAGTTGACGTCTTTTTTTGAAAGGGAAGGAGGGAACGTATGAAATCCATGGAGGCACGGCGCCGCCGCGGCGGCTTCACGCTCGTGGAAATCCTGATTGTCTTGGCCATCCTCGTCCTCTTGGTCTCGATGGTCATGCCGAAGGTGCTTTCGGCGCGCAAGAAGGGCAATGTGGACGCGGCGAAAAGCCAGATCGGCCTGCTCAAGGGGGCCTTGGAGCATTATGCCCTCGACTGCAACGACTATCCCACCACGGAGCAAGGCCTGGAGGCCCTGTTGACCAAACCGGCGGACCTGAAGGAAAACAGCTCCTGGCGCGGACCCTATCTGACCGGCGAGCTCCCCAAGGACCCCTGGGGCAACGATTACCGCTACGCCTATCCGCCCGAGAAGGGCAGCGGCGACACGCCGGACATCTGGTCCGCCGGTCCCGACGGCGAAGACAACACCGAGGACGATATTTGCAGTTGGAGCGGGGGTTCCTCGGGCCGGGGCGAAGAAGGCGAGAAGGGAATGGAACGGCCGGCGGAGAGCCGCAAGGAGCCGCGGGCGAAGTCGCGGGCCGAGCCTCGCAGCGAGGGTTCCACGCCCAAGCGGACCACTCCGCGGGCCAACCCGCCCCGCGCCGAAAAGAAACCCAGCCCCGATTCCTGAGGTTCGGGGGAGGTTTTCATCCTCGGGCGAGGGAAACCGGACAGGGAAGGCCGTCGCGCCCGGCTGGTTCCGCTAATGGGGTTTGCACCGATGGCGCGCAAAGCTCGCTGCTCTCCAGTCCGCGGCGCCTACACGCTTCTGGAGATGCTGATCGTCCTGGCCCTGCTCGCCGCGTTGGCGGGCCTGAGCTGGCCCTCGGTGCGCGGGATGCTGGCCAACGCCCAACTCCGCGCGGCAGCCAAGCAAGTCCGCGTGGCTCTCGCCACCGCCCGGTGGAAAGCCGTCGAGTCGGGAGAGCCGCAAAGGTTCCGCTACGCCCCGGGATCGAACTGGTTCGAAGTCGGGCCGCTGCGCTCGGCGGCTGAGGAACCCCACGCGCCGCCGGGGCAAGGCCGGCGTCCTGCCCGAACCCAAAAGACCACCCGCGACTTCCTGCCCCGGGGGATCTGGTTTGCCGAGCCGCCCGGTCTCGAGCAAGCCCCCGATCGCCCCTCGCCGCCCGAGGCGAGTGATGAAGACCCCGACTGGCGGACCGTGATCTTCCATCCCAACGGGCGGTGCAGCCAGGCGAGGATCGTGCTGGCGGGGGATCACGGGCTATCGATTGAGGTCGTCCTCCGCGGCCTGACCGGAACGACGAAAATCGGCCCCGTCCAGCAACGCGAGCAGTAACCATGAAGCCTTCGCGCCGCGGCGGATTCTCTCTGTTGGAAGTGATGCTGGCCACCGGCATCCTGTTGGGGTGCCTGGTGGTCCTCTCCGAGCTGGCCAATATCGGCCGGATTCACGCTTCCTCGGCCGAAGACGAGGCCACGGCCGCGCGCCTCTGCCAAAACCAGCTCAACGCGATCCTGTCCGGGCTCGCGCCGGTCGCGGCGGTTCCGAACGAGCCCCTCGCCGACGCGCCCGGATGGTGGGTTTCAGTCGACGTCGAACCGTCGAAACAGCGCGGGGTCTCCGTCCTGCGCGTCACCGTGCGCAAGGGCGAGGAGGACAGCGCCCGGCCGATGGAGTTCTCCCTGGTGCGATGGATCCGCGACCCGAAGTGGACGCCCGGTGGAGCGGGCCTCGGCTCCGACGAGCTGCGCCTGCCGCCGGGTTTTCGCGGGAGGCTCAACCGATGAACGAGCCGCGATTGCTTTCGTCGTGCCCGGTGAGCAGACAATCGCCGACCCGCTGCCCCTCGCCGCGGCGCCGCTTGCGGCGCCCGCGCGGCGGCTTCACGATCTTGGAACTCCTCTTGGCGTCCTTGTTCGGCGCGATGCTGCTGGCGGGACTTTGGAGCCTGTTGCGGACCTACGAGCGGCTGTTCACCTCGGGCGAGGCGCGAAGCGAACAGGCGCAACTTGTTCGGGCGGTGTTCGACCAACTGAGCGAGGACCTGACCCGGGCCATCGCCGACAACGCGGCCTCGCCCACCAGCGGGCCGGTGCCCCTGCGGCGGTTTGGCTTGTTCGGCTCGTCGCAGTCGCTTCAAGTGGACGTGCTGCGGCCCCTCGCGCCAGAGCAGATACCGCCCGTGGAAGAAGAACAAGGCCCTCGGCGAAACCGTCCGGCGGGTCCCCGCGTGCCCGAGTTGCACACGGTCCAATGGCGGTTTTCAGACCCGGCGTCCGTCGCGGCCAACTCCCGGCCAGGCCGCCAGGGCAGGCCGTCCTGGTCGGGTCTGGTGCGGCGTGAATTGGACTGGGAGACGCCGGTCTCGGCGGCCCCGCCGGGCGCCAGGTCGCGCGGCATCGGCCGGTTGCGCATGAAATTCCGCTTGTCGCGGGCCGAGGTTTCCAGCAGGCCCAAGGCCGAGGACGCCGGCGACTGGAATCTCGACGATCCCGCCGTGCTGCACGTTCCCGAGGTCGTCGAGGCCTCGTTCCGCTACTTCGACGGGCAAGGCTTCACCGAGCAGTGGAACAGCCTCAGCCGAAAATCGCTGCCCCTGGCCGTGGAGATCGTGCTTCGATTCAGGACCGAGAAAGTTTCCGAACGCCGGGTTCGCGTTGAGGAGCAGGCCGACGCCCGGCAAGCGGCCGCCGCGACTGAACCGCTCGACGGCGAGGTCCATCGCTTGCTGGTCTACCTGCCGACCACCTCGCTGGCTCGCCGCGCCGAGGCCGAAAAACCCTCGCTGGCCGCTCCACCGCCGGCCATCGTCTACCGCCCTCGACCGCTCCCCGCGCCACCGCGCCTCGGCGCAGAGCGACCGTCGGGCCAGGCAATTCCGCCGGACCAGTGGATGAGGACGGGGCAATGATCGTTCACGCAACGAAAGACCTCGTGGAACCACGAAGTCCGAGGCCCCATCCCGGCGCGGACGTTCACGATTGGATCTCCGCCCCAGCGATCCGGCGCGAGCGGCTTGGGGCGTGGGCTTCGGAGGCTTCGGGACTCGATGCTTTGTTTTCGCTCTCGCCTCGCGCGCGGCGACCGCGAGGGGGGCGGCGTGGCGGCGCCGTGTTGCTCGTCGTGGTGGTCGTGGTGGCCATGCTGAGCCTCGCCGGGTTGAGTTTCGTGGCCACCATGCAGAGCCACCGCAAAGCCATTCGGCTGGAGTCGGACCGGCTCCAACTGGCGGCGGCCGTGGCCTCGGGCATCGAAGCGATGAAGGCGTTTTGCGAACTATCGGGCCGGGAGCAACGCGAGGCGGGCGGTTCGTGGGACAATGCGGGCCTGTTTGGCGACATCCCCTTGAGCGACGACAAGACGGCCCGACTACGCCCCCGCTTCCGCGTCGCCTCCCCGCGAACCCAGGACGACCCTTCCGCGGGGCTTCGCTTCGGCACGGAAAACGAATCGGCCCGGCTCCCCCTCGGGGCCTTGGTGCGTTGGGATGAGAAGGAGCCCGGCGCGGGACGTCGGGCCCTGATGAGCTTGCCGGGCATGACCGAGGCGGTCGCCGATTCCATCCTCGACTGGATCGATCCCGACGGCGCGCCGCGACCCTTCGGGGCCGAGGCCGATTACTACGAGGGGCTCGGCGTGCCGTATGCGCCCCGCAACGGCGTGCCGCAGTGCCTCGAAGAACTGCTCCTCATCCGCGGCGTGACGCGGCAGATGTTGTTTGGCGGGGGCACAGGATCCTCGGGCAAGCAGCCTTGGGCCTCGCTCCTGACCGTGGCCAGCGCGGAACGCAATGAGAGTTTCGACGGACGTCCGAGAATCCCGCTGAACGACGAAAACCTGGCGGATCTCCAGCGGCGTCTGGCGGGCGTGTTCGATCGGCGCTGGGTGGATTTCATTCTCGCCTACCGGCAGTTCGGCCCCTACGACGGCGACAGGGCGCCGACTCCGGCGGCATCGGTCACCATCGATCCGGCCCGGCCAGGCCGATTCCGCTTCGAGTCGCCATTGGACCTGGTCGGCGCCAAGGTGCTGATTCCCGCCGCGCCAGGCGCGGACGCGAAAACGGCGGTTGTCCTCGGCAGTCCCTTGAGCCGCGAGCCGTCGGCCCTCCGCGACGATCTGCCGAGGCTGCTGGATTTGGCCACGACCGAACCCGCGCCGGTGATCTCCGGCCGCATCAACGTCAACCTCGCGCCGCGGCCCGTGCTCCTCGCCGTGCCGGGCATGGACAGCGCCCTCGTGGAACGGATCCTTGCCGCGCGCAGCATGAGGGCCGCGGTCGACGATCCCGCCCGACGCCACCCCGCCTGGCTCTTCACCGAAGGCATCGTCGACCTTTCTCGGATGAAGGCGCTGTTGCCCTACCTGACGACGGGCGGCGACGTCCATCGCGCGGTGGTGAAGGGCTTTTTTGAAGACCTCGACCGGTCGATCCTTGCCGAGGTGGTGGTGGACGCTACCGTCCATCCAGCTCGGCAAATATACTACAAGGAGAGCTGGCTTCGTGGCCCCGAGCGGGGGCCTGCCGACCAGAGGCTGTTTCCTTGAAAGGGTCGGGGGCCCCAGCTTGCCCCCCATGAAAGCCGCTGGAACTCGGATCCGGCCCCGGTCGAAACGCAGCGGTCACCATACTCCAACTTTCGTTGTTTCGCTTTTCCATGGGTCGCATCATCGCCATTGACTGGGACCGCCGCGAAGCGCGATGCGTGGTGGCGTCGTCCATCGGAGGGAGGCGCCGCGTCCTCGCGGCGAAGTCGGTCCCCATGGTCGATTGGACCCAAGGCGGCCAATCCCGCGCGGACGTGGCCGAGTCGCTTCGGGCGGTGCTCGACCAGGCGAACGCGGGCCGCGGGACGGTCCTGGTGGGCGTGGATCGGGCCAGCGTGGAATTGATCCACTTGACGCTGCCGCCCGCCAAGCCGAACGAATTGGCGGAACTGGTCGCGATGCAGGTTTTTGCCCAGTCGCAAACCGCCGAGGAAGACGCGATCGTCGATTTCCTTCCCCTGGGCCCGGCGACGGAGGCGGCGGACCGCGCCCCCACGGAGCCGGTCCCCGTCATGGCCGCCGTCCTGCCGAGGCAGCAAATGGAAGCGGTTCAGGCGGCGTGCGCCGCGGCCGGTTTGAAGCCGAGCCGCGTCCTGCTGCGGCCCTTGGCCGCCGCGTCGCTCTTGGCCCGTCGCCTCTCGCCGCAGCAAGGGGCCTGCCTCTTGGTCTGTCCCGTGGGCAGCGAGGCCGACCTGGCGATTCTCCTCGATGGGCGCGTGGTCTTCCAGCGCACCGTGCGGTTGCCGGAGGACGTGGGCGAGGAAACCGTCGCGCAACGGCTGGCGGCGGAAATCCACCGCACGCTCGTCGTCGCCCAGCAAGGACTGTTGAACGGAAACACGGTGGACCAGGTGTTCGTCTTCGGCAGCGCGGAGGAGCACTCCCTGCTGGTCGAGGCGATTCGCGGCGAACTGAACATTGGGGCAAGCGTGATCGATCCGTTCGAGATCGCCAATGGGCCTGACGACGGCCCGCCTGAACGCCCAGCCCGGTTCGCCGGCCTCTTGGGGATGGTCCTCGACGAAGCCGACAAGACGCACGCCGTGGATTTCCTGAATCCGAGGCGGCCTCCCCCGCGAGCGGATCGGCGCCGCATCGCGGCCGTTCTGGTGGCCGCGGCGATGCTGGCCGTGGCGGGCGTCGGCTACCACGCCTGGAGCGACATCGCGGCCGCCGACGAGGAAATCCAGCGGCTCACCGCCGATATCAAGGAACGGGACAAACTGTTGGAAAGCACGGCCGACGCGCGGGCCGTGGTCGAGGCCGTGCGCGCGTGGGAGTCGGGTGGCGTCGTCTGGCTGGACGAACTGCGCGACCTCTCCTTGCGGCTCCCCTCGGGACGCGACCTGATCCTCCAGCGGATGACGATGGCCCTGGACCGGTCGGGCGGGGGAGGGATCGAATTGACCGGCACGGCCCGCGATCCTCAGGTCGTCGTGCGCATGGAGCAAAGCCTGCGCGACGCGCACCACGAGGTCCGCAGCAAGCGCGTGCAGGAACGCGAGGGCAAGGGCTACGCCTGGACCTTCGAAAGCTCGATCTCGGTGGTCGGCCGCGACAAAGCGTCGTACCTCGAACCCCAGGCGGCCGCGCCATGAGCCAACACCGGCAGAAGATCCTTCTGGCTGTCCTTGGGCTGCTGCTGGTGTATTTCGGCGGCGAGTGGGCGTGGCAAAACGCCATTCAAGGGCCGCTCGATGCCCGCCGCGCCAGGATCCGGCGACTCGAGAAGGACCTCGACAAACGCCAGAGAGAACTTGCCCAGGCCCGAAAGGCCATGCAGGAACTGGAGACGCTCCACGAGCAGTCGCTCCCGTCCGATCCCCAGGTCGCCCGCTCCCTGTACCGCGCCTGGCTTCTTCAACTGGTGACGCGCGTGGGGTTCGCCAATCGGAACGTCGAGGCGGGCGAGCCGGCCAACCGCCGCGGGCTGTTCCAATCGATCCTTTTCACCATCCAGGGCCGCGGCACCCTGGAGCAGTTGACCCGCTTCCTCTACGACTTCTACCGCGCCGGGCACTTGCACCAAATCCAGTCGTTGTCGATCACGCCGCTGAGCAATTCGGGCCAGTTGGATCTCTCCCTGGTCGTCGAGGCCCTCGTGTTGCCGTTGGAGGAAGAAAAGGACCAGCTCAGCCAATCCCCTTCGGACCGGCTTGCGTGGGAGCGGTTCGAGGACTACGCCGTGATTCCGCAGCGCAACCTGTTCGGCGCCGTGGGCGCAAGCGACCCGGTGGACCACACCTTCATCACCGCCATCCAGCACGTCGACGGCAAGCCGGAGGTCTGGCTTACGGTCCAGACCGAGGACCGGGTGCTGAAACTCAAGCCGGGCGAGTCTTTTCAAATTGGTCCCTTTGCCGGGAAAGTGGTGGAGATCGACGGCGACGACGTGGTCTTGGAAGGAGTCGGCGGGCAACGCTGGCTGGTCTCCTTCGGCGAGTCTCTGGCCCAATCGCTCGCCCTGCCGCCGGAATACTGAACCCAAAGCGTCGCCCGAAAAACGCCCCGCGTGGCTCGCGCGGGAAACGTGTTCCGTTTATTGCAAGGCGATCTTTCCGAAAATCGTCGCGGAAACCGGCATTTCCCGCGATGCGCCGGGCGCGTGGATTGCCAATCGGCCGATGAAAAGCTAACTTTGGCTTGCGCCAAGGTCGCGCCACGAGGCGAGGCCGACCGCGAGACAGCGGCGACGGACGCCGGTGCATCGCGTCGGGGCCTCGCGCCTTCGGCGCAGGCAGATGCGTTTCCACAGCCTCTTACTACGACGGAGGACAGACACATGGCTACGTCGAGGTTGACGCGGCGCCAGATGCTCCAAGGAGCAGCGGGCGCCATGGCGGTTCCTTACTTTTTCAGCGCGGCTCCGCGGGCCCTGGCGGCCGAGTTTACGTTGCCCAAGCTGCCATGGGCGCCGGACGCATTGCAGCCGCTCATGTCCAAGGAGACCATCGATTTCCATTACGGCAAGCATCACGCCGCCTATGTGACCAACCTCAACAAGCTCGTGCCCGGGACGAAGTACGAGAACATGTCGCTGGAGGAAATCGTCCAGAAGGCCCCGCCGGGACCGATTTTCAACAACGCCGCCCAAGTGTGGAACCACACGTTCTTCTGGAATTGCCTTTCGCCCAAGGGCGGCGGCGAGCCGGACGGCAAGTTGGCGGATGCGATCCAGAAGTGCTTTGGCTCGTTCGCCGACTTCAAGCAACAGTTCACCGACGCGGCCGTCAAACTGTTTGGCTCGGGCTGGGCCTGGCTCGCCCGCGACAAGGATGGCAAGCTCTCCGTCGAGGCGACGAGCAACGCCGGCACCCCCCTGCAACAGGGCAAGACCCCGCTGCTGACCTGCGATGTGTGGGAACACGCCTACTATATTGACTACCGCAACGCCCGGCCCAAGTTCGTCGAGGCGTTTTGGAAGATGGTCAACTGGCAATACGCCGCGTCGCTTTGAATCGCGGAAAAAGGGACATCACTGATATTGGCACGGGCGTGGGGGGGCGTCCCCTGGGCTTGGACGCCGGGGCGCGGCGCACGGCGAGCCGTCTGGGGCTTCAAATCGACGCTCCCTGGTCCCGGCCGCCCCTGCCCTTCAGGCAAAAATCAGTGATGTCCCCGTTTCTTGGCCTATTTGCCCGCGACCACCGCGTAGGCCGAGAGGACGGGCGACTTGTCGCCGAGGTCGGTCTCGATGCGAATCGTTTTGGCCACCTTGCCCGGCTCGTTGCCCGCCACGAACGTGACGGGAATGAGATGCAGCGGCTTGGGGACCTTCAGCGAGGACGTATCGAACTGGAAGCCCTTGTCGTCGCAATCGACCGAGACGATGCGGAAGGGTTTGTTGCCCTTGACGACCAGTTGCTTGGTGACTTTTTGTCCTGGTTCGACCACGCCCATGAACAACGAGGCGGGACTGACGACCAATCCCGCCTGGACCACGCCTTCCACCGCCACGGGGATCGAACTGCTGGAGCTGTCGTTGGTCACCAGGATCAAGTGCTCCTTGACGTAGCCCGGAGGCATGTTCTCGTCCATGCGGACGAACAAATGGTAGTTGACCTGGCCGTCGCTGCGGCTGACCTCCACCGCTTTGGCCGAAATATGGGGGTTGGAGGACTTCACGTCCAGGATCTTCCAATCGCTCCACCCGGAGTAGGCCAGGGCAATCGCCTTCTCGGCAACGGAGCCCTGCTCCACTGTGCCCATATCCACGCTTTCTGAGGACATCGCCACGTCGGTGCGGATCGTGCCCGAAACCTGCAACTGGACTTCGGCGAAGAACGGTTTGTCGAAGGTTACGGTGATCGTGGCCCCCTTGTAACCGACGAAACGGTCGGTGTTGAAATGGGCGACGATCGCGCCCTTTTCATGTGTCTTCAGAAGGGCCTTCTTGATGGTTGGCGTCGTGCATCCGCAACTGGAGCGGACGTCGGCAATGTGTACGTCCTCGACATACAGGTTCGTCAAGACGAACTCGTACTCGGCCTTGGCGAACCGCGGGACCGAGCCGAAGTCGTGGACGGTTTTTTCAAACATTTTTCTGGCCCATTCCTGGGACATCGCCGGGCAGGCCACCCATGCCACCCACGTCAGCGCGAGAGTCATCTTTTTAAGCATGATTCGCTCCTGCCTCTGATCCGACCTATTATCACCCTTGAGGCCGCCAACGTTGCCCATGCGTCGCTGGCGAATTCTATGCCGCCATTGAGAGTGGGGAAATACCACTCCATGTGGGAAACAGGTCCAACTCCTTGGGGCGCTGCAAGGCCCAATTCCTCATCACACGGCCCATGCGGGGGATAACCTTGCAAGTATGGCATATTTCCGGTCCCGTGAACGGAAAATCCGAGGACAGTGTGCATTGCCAAAGCGCGGCGCGATCGGATAGGATAATGCTTTGCTTCGCGCGCCGCGTGCCCTAACCGGGGCAGTGGGTCGTTGGGAACGTCCGCAGAACCTCGCCAGGCGCGCGACGCCATCCCACACCGAGATGATTAACCTTTTTCCCAGCAATCACTTGCGATCGTTGTACCGCCACGACACCTGGGGTGTTGACCACCGACGGTAGCCGGCTGGCGGCCCGCAGTTAGCCATGTTCGAAGCCCTTCAGGAAAGCCTCGGTTCTGCCCTTCGGTCGCTTCGCGGTCGGGGGAAGCTTACCGAATCGAACATCCGGGAGGGGCTTCAGCTCGTGGAGCAGGCCCTCCTCGAGGCGGATGTCAGTCTCCCCGTGGTGAAGGAGTTCATCGACCATGTGAGCCAACGCGCGGTGGGGGAGCGGGTTCTCAAGTCGCTCAATCCCACCAATCAGCTCATCAAGGTGGTCTACGACGAACTCGTGGCCTTAATGGGTCCGGTGGACCACTCGCTCCACTTGCAGCCGGGGGTGAGCCTGTTGATGCTCTGCGGATTGCAGGGGTCGGGCAAGACGACGACCTGCGGCAAGTTGGGCCGGCTGGTGCGTCAACGCGGGCGCAAGCCCTTGCTGGTCGCCGCCGACTTGCAGCGCCCGGCAGCCATCGAGCAATTGCAGGTGATCGGCGGCCAGTTGGAAATCCCCGTCTACACGGAGCCGGGCGCGACCGACCCGGTGGCGGTTTGCCACAACGCGGTCAAGCACGCCCGCGCCAGCGGCGTCGACGTGGTGATTCTGGACACGGCGGGCCGACTCCACGTGGATCAGGAGCTGATGGAGCAGCTTGCGAGGATCGATCGCCGCGTGGCCCCCGACCAGGTCTATCTGGTCGTGGACGCGATGACCGGCCAGGACGCCGTGAACAGCGCGAAGGCGTTCAATGAGGCCCTGGAACTCGACGGCGTGATCATGACCAAACTCGACGGCGACGCGCGGGGAGGCGCCGCGTTGTCGGTCAAGAAGGTCACCGGCGTGCCGATCAAGTTCGTTGGAACGGGAGAGCACCTCGACGCGCTCGAGGAATTCCATCCCGACCGCATGGCCAGCCGCATCGTGGGGATGGGCGACGTCCTCACCTTGATCGAACAGGCCCAGCAGAAGTTCGATCAGGAGGAAATGCTCAAGCAGCAAGAACGGCTCCGCAAGGGCCAGTTCACGCTGGAGGATTTCCGCAAGCAGCTCAACCAGATCGGCAAGTTGGGACCGTTGGAGAAGGTCGTTGGATTGATTCCGGGCTGGGGCGAGATGACGAAGCTCATGGCGGACGCCGACGCCGCTGCCGAATTGCGGCGGCTGGGCGGCATCATCGACTCCATGACGCCCGAGGAACGACGCGATCCCTCCGGCCTGATCGACCAGAGCCGCCGACGCCGCATCGCCGCCGGGGCGGGCGTCGAACCCCACGAGGTCAACAAGCTGGTCAAGGAGTTCGAGGGCATGGCCGACATGATGAAACGGATGTCGGGCATGAGCCTCCGCGGCCGGCTTCAGGCCGCCCAGCAGCTCGGTCAAACGTTGCTGAAAAATCCCGACGCCTTGCTGTCCAAGCAGAAAAAAGGGACCGGCAAGCGGCTGACTTCGGCGGAACGCGCGAAACTGCGAAAGATGCGGGAGCGCGAGGCCCGCCGCCGCAAACGCGAGGAAAAGAAGAACCGCGGGTGACAAAGAAGAACCGCGGGTAGTCTCGACGCGCGCGGCGGACGGCGGCGCGGGTCGAGAAAACAACCATCGAACACGGGTCATCATTCACGAGGAGCATGACGTGGCAGTTCGCATTCGGATGAAGATGATGGGCCGCAAGCACCGGCCTTTCTTTCGGATTTGCGCGATGGACGCGCGCGTTCCCCGCGACGGACGCGTGCTGGAGGAACTCGGTACCTACGACCCGATGGTTCCCTACGAGGACGCCCGGGCGGTGCTCAACGCCGAGCGCATCCAGTACTGGCTGGGCGTCGGCGCGCAACCGACGGAGAAAGTGAAGGTTTTGATCAAGAAGTACGGCCCCAACGGCACCCGGCTGGAGAAGCAGAAGGAGGCCTTGGAGCGATTGGCCCAGGATCGGCGCCGGCCGACCCCGCCACCGGTCGCCCCGCGGACCCAGCCCGAACCCGCGGCCGAGGAAACGCCGGAACCCGACGCGGAAGCGTAGCGCGATCGCCCCGCCGGCGTTTGGGCCAGGGGCCGAACAGAGGGGGAACCGTTCACAGGCGGGGGACGGCTCGTTTTTCGGGCGGTTTTGGACCGAAAAATGCCTCTGTCCCTGTACCGGCAAGACGGACAGCCCCCGGGGAACGGTTCCAAGAAGGGTATGCGTTTCGACGTCCTGACCCTGTTTCCCGAGATGTTTTCCGGCTATCTCGGGCAGAGCCTGTTGCGACGGGCGATCGACCGCGGGCTGGTGGAGGTCCGGTTGCACAACATCCGGGATTGGGCAACCAACAAGCACAAGAAAGTGGACGATCGGCCGTTTGGCGGCGGGCCGGGCATGGTGCTCATGGTCGAGCCGGTGGTCCGATGCGTCGAGGCGGTCCGCTCGCAGGCGGAGGAACCGGGCCGCCTGGTGATGCTCACGCCTCAAGGGCGTCGCCTGGATCAGGCCGCGGTGGAACGGTTGGCCACGCAGCGGCGGATCCTGCTGTTGTGCGGCCGTTACGAGGGATTTGACGAGCGGATCCGGATCCTGCTCGAACCGGAAGAGATTTCGATAGGAGACTACGTGCTCAACGGCGGCGAGGTGGCCGCCATGGTGATGATCGACGCGGTGATCCGACTGGTGCCCGGCGTCCTGGGCGACGAGGACTCCAGCGCGGCCGACTCGTTTTCGGGCGAGCCGCGGCTTTTGGAGGGACCGCAATACACGCGCCCCCGCGTGTTTCGCGGTCTCGAAGTGCCCGAGGTGCTGCTTGGCGGCAACCACGAAGCGATCGCCCGCTGGCGGGCCGAACACGCCTGGTTGCGCACCCGCGAACGCCGCGCCGATCTGCTTGCCCATTCCGACGAATCCGCAGGAAGGTGAGACAACCCTGGGGAATCACGACAAGCCAACCAGCGCAGGGACCGGCTAGGGGAACGAACGCGAGGTTCCCCCCGTGGGCCGCCGCGCTCGTGTCCCTCGGGGAAACCCGCGGAGAACTTTTGAACGAGGACCATCCATGAGCCAGAAATTGATGCAATTGGTCGAGAAACCCAGCCTGAAGGAAGCTCCCCCGCACTTCGAGATCGGCGACACGGTCGACGTCCACTGCCGGATCCTCGAGGGCGACAAGGAGCGCATCCAGGTTTTCAACGGCGTGGTGATTGCCCGAGCCGGCTCGGGCACGCGCGAGACGTTCACGGTGCGGAGGATTGTCCAGGGCGAGGGGGTGGAACGCAAGTTTCCCCTCCATTCGCCGCGGATCGCCAAGGTGGTCGTGCAGCGTTCGGCCGTGGTGCGGCGGGCGAAACTCTATTTCCTTCGCGACCGGGTGGGAAAGGCCGTGCGCCTTCGCGAACGCCGACCCGAGGAGAAGAAAAAATAGGCCGCTCGCGCCGGCCGCTGGCCCGCTTCGCGGCCGGCGGCCGTCGGGCCCGTGGCGAGCCTCCCCGAGCGGTTATCGTTCCAGGCCGTATTCCTCGAGTTTCTTGTGGAGCGTGTTCCGGTTGATCCCCAGCCTGGCCGCGGCCTTGACCTGGACGTTGTCGCAGGCGGCCATGACCTGGGCGATCAGCTCCCGTTCCACCCGGCTGACGATCTTGGCGTGGAGGTTGTCCTCTTCTGCCCCCGCCGAACGGATTCCCTGATCGACGAGCCGGGCGACGAGCGTTTCCAGATCGGCGGCGTGCCGGTGGAACTGGGGGCCCTTGCGGCCCACCACGCAGTCGGGCAAGAGATCCAGGGTGATCTCGTCGCCGGGCGCCAAGACCACCGCGCGTTCGATGTAGTTTTGCAGTTCCCGAACGTTGCCCGGCCAATCGTATTTCTGCAAGGCCTCCATGGCCGCGTGCTCGACGTGGGGCACGTTGCGGTGGTTGGCTTCGTTGTAGATGCGGAGGAAATGGCCGACCAGTTCGGGGATGTCCTCGCGGCGTTCCCGGATGGGAGGCAGGTAGATCGTGATCACGTTGAGGCGGTAATAGAGGTCCTCGCGAAAGCGGCCGTTCTGGACCTCTTCCAGCAGATCGCGGTTGCTGGCGGCGATCACCCGCGTGTCCACGCGGATGGTCTGCGTGTCGCCCACCCGCTCGAACTCGTGCTCCTGGAGCACGCGCAGCAGCTTGACTTGCAGCTTGGGGGTCGTGGAGTTGATTTCGTCGAGAAACACGGTGCCGGTGTGGGCGGCCTCGAAGCGGCCGGTGCGGTTGTCGATCGCCCCGGTGAACGCCCCGCGCACATGGCCGAACAGCTCGCTCTCCAGCAGATTCTCGGCCAAGGCCCCGCAGTTGACGCGGACGAAAGGACCGCTGCCGCGCGGGCTGAGGCGATGGATGGCCTTGGCGATCAGTTCCTTGCCGGTGCCCGTCTCGCCGAGCAGGAGGACCGAAGCGTTGGACTGGGCCACCTTGCGGGTGAGGCGATAGACCTCGCGCATGGCCGGTCCCGAGCCGATCAATCCCGGGATGGGCGGCCCTTCGTCATTCGGGCGGAAGGAAGCGTAGGTTGGGCTCATGACTCCGGCTGGTCACCGCCTTGGGCCATGTGCGGCGAGGGGCTTTCCAAGCCACGGCTTGCCTGGTTCAGCGGACGCGTCGGGGCCTCGAGGCAATCAAGAATCTGGCCGAGGACGGCCTGAGTCGCCGGATCCTCGCCGGCGCTCTGGTTGTACCGATCGTATTGGAGTTGAATCTTGGCCGTGGTGAGGAGGATGCCTCGCTGCTGGACGGCGGTTCGGAAGGCCTCCAGCGCCGCCCTGCGATCGGCCAAGGGGACCGTCTTGCGGCTGGCCAGATCGACCAGCGCCTGCTGGGCCCGCGGCGTGCCCAGGTTCCCCAGCACCACGCACGCTTTGGCCGTCAGGCCGGGAGTCTCCAGCGCAGCCACCACGGTCGGCTCGACCCCCGAACCGTCGAACCATCCGCCTGGCGAACGGCTCCAGTCGGCCAGCCAATCCAAGGCCGCGCCGGCCTGCCGCTTGCGCTCGCTGGGCGAAAGCAGGTCGCCGCCCAAGGCCGCGAGGCGTTCGATCTGCCACTGGACGGTCGGGAAGTCGTGGGGGCGTGGAAAGGCTTCGGCGCGGGCGTCGTTTCGCGCCATGTGGCTGGCCCGCTCCAAATCGCCCGCCGCGGCCAACACGCCCACCGGCACAAGCGACGTCCTGCCGTCCCGCCGCAGCGACTGCAACACCTCGTCCACGGTGGGATAACTGACGATGGCGTCGATCAACACGATCTCGTAATCGGGCGAATCGAGCGCCTTGCGGACGATCTCCCGGCCGGTGGACGCGATCTCCGTCTCGTACCCCAAACGGACCAACAGCCCGGCCAATCGCATCGACTCCTCTCGCCGCGGCGATCCCACGAGCACCCGCTTCGCGCCGCGCGAGGCGGCCATGAATCGTATCGCCTCGCTCACGTAACTCGCCCCGGGATAAGGACCGCGCGGCTTGGCCCGCAGGATCGCGTCGACCGCGGCGAACCGGAGGCGGCGATCGGCATGGCGGGCAGCCAGCGCGAGCGGACAAGGCTGGGCCGCTCGAGAAAGCAGCCTTTCGACGCCGGGCATCGAGCCAAGCAGACGAGCCGTCGCCGTGGCCGCGGCGGATTGGCCGTGCCGCATGGCGAAAGCGAGCACCTGTTCCGCGGCGTCCTCGCCCATCGCCGCCACCTTGCCCTGATGCGGCTCCTGACCCAGCTGAACCCAGTTCTGCAGGCGATTATACGCCTCAAAGCCGAACTGCTGTCCCGCAAAAAACTCCGCGCCCGTGCCGTACCGATACGCATAGTGCAGAAACGCCCAGAAGCTCAAAACCGCGCCCCACAGCCCTGCCCACAGAAAGGCTTTGAAAAACGGCGTGAGCGCTGCACGCTGGTCGTGCGCCATCTTGAAGCCTTCCAGAATAAACGGCATTGGATGGGAGCGATAGGCGCGGTTGAACCAGTAGAAAAAGTTCAGCATCGTCAACTCGCGCCCTGACCACTGATGCGTGCCCAGTGTCGTTGTCAGCACATGGTCAGGTCCAGAGAAGTGCTGGTCATGCACGGGCGGACCCAGCTCGGCGCGAATGCGGGTGATCACCAGCGCGAACAGCAAATAGAGCGCGACCGCCAGCAGCGCGTAGTGCCACCGCATGCCGAACGCGCCCAGAAAAAGGGTCAGCCCTGCCAGCCCGCCAAAAAGACCCCATACCGCATGACGAT
>Ga0101944_10001558_pt1 | contig 46226 bp, 39 predicted proteins | sample DewCreD2012metaG_FD_75245 | JGI IMG/M metagenome (GOLD analysis project Ga0101944, IMG submission 75245) | Hot spring sediment bacterial and archeal communities from British Columbia, Canada, to study Microbial Dark Matter (Phase II) - Dewar... ... | reverse complement strand
GGCTTCAATCTGGTTTTCCTGTAATTGCATGTCTACCTCCTCATTTGGTTTGTAACCTCATCAAAAAGCCGCCAGCATGGCTTGAGCAACATCCATATCCTGTTCCACGCTGCCGCCGCTTACGCCCACACCACCGATCACCCTGCCATGCCGGATGACCGGGAAGCCGCCACCGATTAAGGTGAATTTCTCCAGGTTGACGTCAATATGAAAGAGAGGCCGGCCGGGCTGCGATAGGCTGGCCAGTTCGTGGGTGGGCACGCGGACTGCCGCGGCGGTGTAGGCTTTATGCGGAGCAAGTTGTACGCTGATCGGTCGAGCGTTGTCCATTCGGCAGGTCTGGATGATTTGTCCAGATTCGTCGGCTACGGCCAGTACCATGGGCACGCCAATCTCTTTTGCCCGTTGAATACCCGCTACGATCATCCGATTGCTGTCACTCAGTGTAAGTATCCCTTGCCTTTCTTCTTTTGGTTCGTTGACAGGGAGTGAGGCCTTGGATGAATTCGGTGGGGTATAGTTCGATTCAACCACTTCGCTGATAATGTGCTTCAGTGTTCGCTGCTCGTCAATTCGGGCGAGAACATAAAGCAGGTCTGACAGGCGGTTGATGTATTTCAGCAAGTGAGGATTGACCGGTTCACGCTGGTGGAGCGAAACCAACCGCCGTTCAGCCCGGCGAACAATGGTCCTGGCCATATCCAGGGCTGCCGATGCCGGTGAACCGCCAGGGGTAATAAACTGCCCGGTTTGAATCCATTCCGCGCTCCACCGATCAATCAAGTTTTCCAGATGTTGAACCTGCTCGGGGCTGACCTGCGGCACAGGCTTCTTGAGGATGGTGCCGGGCACGGTAGCAATTTCGCTCATCACCGGAATCAGTTCTTCCTGCAACTGCCAGATTTGCTGGCAAAGGTCTTGAAAGCGGGTGGTCGCGCGGGCAAGGCCCAAGGTTGAAGTGGCTTCGTCCAATGTGCCGTAAACTTCAACTCGCAAATCATCCTTGCTGACGGGAATGTTGCCGAGCAGGCGGGTTTGACCAGCATCTCCAACACCGGTATAGATGGTCGCTTTCATAAGTTCACATCCCACTTATCCACAATACCGACTATGGCGGCATCCAGTGGGGCACTCTGATGGGTTTCGCTGACTACCCGCGCCCCGCTTCCCTGTACGATCAGCACGGTGTCCAGCAGACCGGCGCCCAGAGTATCTACTGCCACGAAAGTGTTGCCGGTCAGTTGTTTGCTTTTTGCGTCCAGCTCCTCCACCAGCAGAATTTTGAATCCCACCAGTGCCTCTTCTTTTCGGGTGGATACGACATTGCCAATTACTTTTGCAAGTTTCATCATTTCACCTCGTTTAATCGGTCACCCTTCGGTCAAATTCAGCCCAAGCTGCCGGGCCGTCTCTCTGGCGAGTGGGGTTAGATGAGCCCCGCGCGGAATTTGAACGGTTTGCCCTCGCCGGAATCCGCTTAATTCAGCAGCGGTTATCCACGAGGTGGAAAGGGTGGGGTTGTGGGTCGCTTGTCCCGATGAAGACGAAAAAGCAGGACCTGCCCCAAATGCCGGGCTGGCTTCGAACAGGCAGGAGACCACGGCTGACAGGAATTGCTCTTTCCTGACCAGATGAATGCCGAGTGCTTTCAGCGTGGAAAGGTTTTCGCAATATCGGCTGCGCAGGAGGGGTGCGGTGGAATCATCCTCGCCGAACACCTTGCCGCCGTCCCCATAGGGATCGGCCCCGTCGGCTATGGCGATGACCGGTTTACCAGCCAGCAGTCCACCCAGGATGATGGTGTTGGCCAGTGAATCCATCAGGCCGAGCGCCAGTTTTGCCGCCGTGTTCATTGAAAGGGTGGGCACCAAAATCAGGTCATTCTCTTTCACAAGGGTGGGTGTCCAAATCCACTGATCGCTGAGGATGATTTCCTGAGCGCCGGCTTTGCGGATATTTTCTTCGCCGATCAAAAAACCGGCCGCGCTGCTCATGACCACCTTCAGCGAATGTCCTCCCTCCAACAACAGGCGGATGGCATCTTTGCCGGCTACGTAACCCGAACCGGCTCCGGTGAATACCATCAAAATCTTGCGGCGCGGAACGGAGGCAATCAGCCTCTGGAAAACTGCTTCAACTGCCCGGTTGACAATCTCCTCGATCCAGTTGTTTTCCATGTTACACTCCATTCAAGCGGTCGGTGAAACCTGCCCGATTCACTCAGGCATGGGTTGTCCGGCCGTTTTCCCGGCCAGTTTCTGGTGAAAAACACAATAGTCCGAGCCGGGGCGGGCAGGCAGTTTGCAGGGTGTACCGGTCTTGGTAATGGCGATACACCGTTTGGGAGGTTGCAGCGGTTCACCCGATTCCTGGGTAGCAGTGTCCTCAATTTCCGCTTCTGGATGGGTGGGTTCTGCCGTCTCCTCGGCTGAGGATGGAATTTCTTGTGCGGGGATTTCTTTCTCCGGCGCGGCTTGCTCGATTTCCTTCATGGGCTGCCGGCTTGTTGGGGGTCGGGTTTTCGGGGCAACCGGGCCGTGAAAAGTTTGGCGAATCAACGGGTCAATTTCTTCATGAGGGCGGGGGATGACCAGCGAACCAAACACCGTTCCGACCCGCGAAGCGGCGGCAACCCCGGCGGCCACAGCGGCCTGAACCGCACCCACATCGCCGGCCAGTTTGATGGTGATTTTTCCAGCTCGAGCGCTGTCATATCCTAACAAGACCACATTGGCGGCTTTGACGGCAGCATCGGCTGCCTCAATGGCGGCCACAAGTCCGATCGTTTCGATTAAACCCAGGGCTTTGTTCATAAGGCTCCCCTTTCCCTCAATTTTTGTAGAATGAGCAAAACCAGCCTGACAACCTGCTTCAGCTCGGCTGGTGACAGACTTTGGGACTTTTCACCGCTTTCGACAACAGGATGAGCAGGTTCGGGTAGCGGCGTCAGATACAGCGGTCGGCGTACGAAGAAACGCGCCGCATTGGCGCCCATCAAACGGCAGGCGCGCTGGGGATTGTTATCCAGCTCGAAAACTAGAACCGGCTGGTGCGGCGGCATGTGAAATTCGTGCAGCACCACAGCGTTGTTCGAAACGGCAACGCCAATTTTCAACGGAGAAGCCGTTGCCGCCTGATAGGCTCTCTCGATCAGATCTTTTCCTTCAATCTCAACAAGGCGGCAGGGTACACCCTCTTCTTCCGCGCCGATTTCCACCCAGCGGGCATATTCGGCGGGTGTAGCCTGCATCAAGGAGATGTAGATGGCTGGTCTTTCAAGGGTGGAGGATGCCATCATCGTTTTTCGCGCCGCCTTTCGAGGTAACCCAATACCAGACCGGTGGCTACGGCATTGATTGGCCCCAAGCGTCCCTGAATGTTGGCTGTGCCAACCACAATGCCGAATTCGGCCAATTTATTCATCAGCATTTGGGAAAGTTCGAAATCCAGACCCGAACCGCCCACAATTGCCACAAAATCGATATTGCGGATATTGCCTAACGGGGCAACGGCCTGGAGAGCCCGCAGGCAGTTCCGCAAAAACACTTTCCGTTTCGCCTCGCGGCGTACCTCGCGGATGCGTTCAATGGTGTGATCGGTTGGTAACGGTACCAGCCCATCTTCGGTGATCAGCGTAACCCGACCAAACAGGCGCGGATCCAGCGGCTCTTTGAAGAAGCGAACGGAGTTGTCTTCATTCCGAATGTGGAAAAGGCTTTCCACCTTGGCGAGCGGATACCGTTTGATCTGTTCGGCAAGGTCAATATCGCTCGGACCGGGCAGGCCCAGTTCTCTTTGAATGAGCAGGGTAACCATGTTTCCTGCACCGGCGAGGTGAATACTGGTTACTTTACGGTCGCGCTGCATCAGGGCTGCGTCGGTGGAACCCGCCCCCAGATCGAGGATTGCCAGGGGGGCATCAATGCCGGGGGTGGTGAGGGTTCCTAAAATCGCCATGTTGGCTTCAACCCCACCCAGTTCTACCGGTACTTTGATCTCCTCGGACAGGGCGTTGGCGACCCGCTCCATCAGCAGGTGGTCAGTATTGACCATGGCGGCCAGCCCGACCGCATTCTCCATGGCAAATTCCTGCGCAATCCCGCCGGAAACGCGCTGAGGCACCAGACAATCCACTGCCAGAATATCGCGGATCTTGATTTCGTGGAGGGGTTTTTCGGTGACATCACTCATCGTCTGGCGGACTCGCTGCACCATTCCGCCGACGTTGGTACCGGCTTCGCCCTCGACATCCTGTAATTTGCCAACCTGCTCAAGGGCTTTCATGATGGCATCGGCGCCCTGATCAACTTCGACAATGACCGTGCGCACATCGCCGATCAGTTTGAGGGTGCCGGCCGGAATTCGGCGGGTCTGCACATCACCAGCCGGGGTACGGATGACCACCGCGGAGCGCAAACCAATTAAGGCTTTGGCGATTGGAACCACCAGTGCCGTTTCCTGAGGCGAGAGGTCGAACAGGGTGGCGATGCCATACGGGTTGGAAAGCTGGCGGATGACCTGCCCCTGTTCGGCAACTTCCACGGCGGCGAGCATGTTCAAGGGGACATGGTCAATCAGGGAAACTTCATCCACAAAGGGCAGCACTTTGGGCAGCCGGTTGGCAATTAACACCCCGTCGTCGGCTTGAACGATGCCGCCGCGAATGTCCATACCGGCTTCCAGGGCGCGCCGCAGAATGTCGGCTGCCAGTTCAAAATCGTACTCCCTGGGGATGACCACGATCAAGGGCTCGTTGCGTTTGGCATTGACCAGGTCTTTGATGTGGATGGTTTTTCCCACACCAATCCCCAAACCACCGGGGGAGGCCGGGTTGTGCCCGATCATGGTCGATTCGGTGATGATGGTTTCGGTGATCGTTTCCATGGCAATATCACCGATGACGGGAGTTGCCTCGTTCAACAGCACCAGATCGAGTTGACGGAGTTCAATTCCTGCATTTTTTACGGCTTCCTGCAGGGCGATCACGATGCCGGGCAGATTGCTCAGCGTCCCTTTGATGCCCGTGGTGGAAACCCGGCTGGTGGAAAGGAAACGGGGCGGGCGGTCGAAATCGAAGATTTCAGCAATTGCCACCTCGGTTGTTGAATTGCCTACATCCACACCTGCAATGATGTGTGCCATGACTAAATCCTGTTCGGGTGAGATTCAGACCGAGTGGCCGGCGGGGATTTGAGCCGCCGGCCACATTCGGTAGCGGTTTCATTCTTTTCGTAGAACTCCACGGGCTTCGTACACTCGGGCGGCTTCCCGCACGAACTCGGCGCAGATTTTGGCGTCATACTGCCGTTCCAATTCATCGGCTATGGCCAGCAATTCCTCTTTGGTGGAGCGGTTCGGTCGCAAAGCGTTGTAGATTTGCAGCATCCGTTCATCCGAAAGTCGGGTCAACTCGGCTGCCCTGCGCATGTTTCGGGCCAGCTGCGGACGGTTGATGCTTTCGGCAATCTGGGCCTGGTATTCGAGGGTTTGCGGAGTGATGCGGATTTCTTCCGCTTTAATCTTTTCGGCCAGCACAGCATCCAGGGTGATCTCATCCAGCGATTTCCCGGTAGAGGTTTTCACCAGTTCAGGGTGTTTTTTAGCCAGCGGGTAATCTCTCTGGTAGTGGAGTTTTCCGTTAAGGGAGGGAGCGGAAGGCGTAAACGGCCGCTTTTCTCCGCTCATCTCCGCCAGAACCTCACGTACGATTGCAGCAATTAACTCTTGTTGGGACATTGGTACACTCCTTTCGATTACTGGAACTTAACTTCCAGCTCAACAGGCTTTTTGTTAGGGTCAACGAATTGTGTCTCCCGGATGTGGAAGACTGCCGCAATCGCCTGATACTTGGGGCGTGCCATCTGGTCATTGATCTGCGGCACCGGGCTGGGGGAGTCGCCTTTGGCATAACGGGCTGCGTTGCGTCCAATCTGGCGGTACATTTCAAGGCTGATCACCGGGGCCTGCGGGAACAGTTCCAGATTTTGCAAGGGGAGCAGGTCTTTCTGGTGGATCAGGGTCGTGCCGCGCGATTGGATGGCAACGGCAATGCCGGAGCCGCTCAACTCTGCGCCGCGCTTTCCGATAAAAGCCAGATCCGAGGTGTGGTACACCTTAATGACACGGGGTTTCAATCCTTCCTCTTCGATGCCGGCCATGATTTCTCGCAGCACAGCGGCATGGGGAATGCCGGTGATGGTTCGTTTTTTCAACTTATCCCCAAAGGCGGGTGCCACTGCAATGACCACTTCGTTAGGAGAGGTACCGGGTTTTGCCTCGCCGATTTCGCGCAAGATCATATCGCTGACTTGATAGGTGGTTGGGGCAGCCGGCTGTTTCTGCGTCGTGGTGGGGCTGCTTCCCGACTCAACAGCCATTTTGGCGAGGATTTCTTTGACTACCTCTCGAACCATTGATTCAGAAATTTGGGTCATGGGAATCCTCCTTATATGTCCTCAGGCCGCATGGCATGGCGAATATCGGCAATCTGTTTCCAGCGTTCGCCCTGCAAACGATAGCCGGTTCCGGGGCCTTGATAATCGTTGAGATCGTTGATCGCCGCAACCACATTGAAATTGCGATCCAAAACCGCAGAAGTTTGCAGGTAGTCCCCGGAAACGCGCTGTTTCTGGATGTTCAAGACGGCCTCAGCCACATCCGTGAATCCGCGTTTGGCAAGTGCCTTGACCACATCCACACCGGTAACGCCGCGTTTCATCATGTCCTGAGCGGCTTTGGTATCCTGAACCTTATCGCGCGGCGGCATATCTTGACTGTTGTAAGCATAGGTAGCGGCTTCCACTTCTTCATCGGTGATGCGCGGCAAGCCCAGTTCTTCGAACACAGCCTGAATTGCGCGCGCGGCTTTGTTGCGCACCTGAATGATTTCCTCTTCCCGCACCGGACGCAGACCGCCATCCACCTTCAGATCGCGCTGAAGGACGAGGTAGTCGTCGTAGTCATCCGAATCGAAGTTTGAGCCGGCGAACATGTTATCGTAGTTCGGCACAGCGCTGTAACCGGAGAAGATGAAATCGGTACCGGGCAGGAATTGACCCATCAGACGCGCCGTTCGGCGGATGGGGGAGTGGGAGAAGGTCTGATCATTGCCCGATGCCACTTCCAGATCCAAGCAGGTGGTGACCAGATTCTCGGCTACCACGGCGCGGATGCCGCCGGGCACCCCGCCGGGCACGCCGATGCAGCTGATCGAGCCGTTTTGCAGGCCCTGCACACCGGCGCCTTTGGTGATCATGACGCACTTGATTTCCAGATAGAGCATGGACTTGCCCTCGGCATACGCCATTTGCACTTCCGAACCGGTGCCGGATGTGAAGCGCATCTTCAAGCCGCGCGAGGCGTAGGCTGAAGCCAGAAAAGCCTTTGACCACGGCGTATCGTCACCATCCACAAACACCTTTTCGGTGCCGTAGACGGATACCGTTTCGGCATAGGCGGTCAAGCCGCGCAAACCCAGCGAAAGTTCGGTGGCCTCTTCCAGCGCGTCCTGACTCAAGATGCCGGGACGCCCGACCTGACCTCCGACCAGCAGCGCCAGCGCATTCATCGGCCCGTAGTTGAAAACAGCCACCGTGGTTTCGATTTCATCGAACCCGTAATAGGCGGCTTCGGCGGCATCAGCTGCCATCAGCACCGGATTGTCTTGCAGGTTGGTCACATGAGCCTGATTGCCGGGAGTCCGGCGGGCGCGCATTTTCTGGATGCCCATCATCATTTCGACAATGTTGAGTTCATCCATGACTTCGGCAATCTTTGCCGGGGTTAAACCGGAAAAGATGCGGGCCACTTCAGAACGGGGTACATTTATGTCCACAATTTTTCGGGCGATCTCCACGCTGGGGATGGCCATCATTTCTTCGGCAAGGGCGGTATTGATGGCGTAATTGGCGATGAAAATTTCGTTGAAGTCGAACTCCTCGCGTTTTTTGCCATCCATTTCCGTAATGACCCCATTGACCACTTTGATGCTGGGTTTTGGGTCATTCGGGCTGCCCATCGCAATCAGACCGACTTCAGGCCATTCGGTTACGAAACCGTCCTTGTTGACATCCCGGGCATCCAAAACCTCAAATCGTTTCTGTCGTTTAGCCATTGGTTTTAACCTCCTTTTTGGAGCATTGACTGGCTCTAAATATATGGAACGCCAAGGCTTTTTGGAACGTCACCCAATGAACCTAAAAGCTTGACACCAACTTCTCTGGCGGTCATAATTGCCTGCCGGACGGCACCGGCATCCCCGCAGAATAAGCCGACCACTTCGTTTGTGTAGGACAGGCCGGTGGTGGGCCCAAGGTAGCCGATCATTTCCACATCGGCGGATTTGACGGCAGCATCCACCATGAGCACACCAATGCCGGCCGGCGCTCCAACGGTCAGGCCGAAAGCCTTTCCAACCGGCGCATTGAAAGCCTTCTGGCATGCGTAGCTGGCCCGTGCGGTGTATTGCAGTTCAATGTGCCCCGCATCGTTGGCATAGACATCGCCAAAGGTGCGGGCAAGGTCTTTGAGGGCTACTTCGATGGCGCGGCGGGCATCCGAAACTTCTTCGGCTCCAAAGATGATCAACGAACCGTGACCAGCCCCGCCTTTGGTATCGCGCGGCAGTTGAATATCCACGATCTCGGTGTTGGTTGCTTTGACGGCTTCATCCGCAGCCAGAATTTGCGGGCCGGCCCCTGTGCGGGCGCTGAGAATGCCGATCGAGCGGTATTTCGGATCAAGCTTCATCTTTTCGTGAACGACCGGATCCACGTTTGCAATGACGATTCCGATCGTATCCCCGATGGCGGTTCCAACAAATTCTGTCAGACCAGGGTTCTGGAAGGCAGCGGTTGGGGCAGATTGTGGAGAGGAATTACCACCTGACACCTTTTCCATGACCTGTTTGACAATTGTGTCTAACAATTTTTCATCCATTGAATCTCTCTCCTCTGTCAGAAATTGACGCAGTAGAAAACCGTCTGCGCCGTTTTACTTTGACTCACGCGAAACGCATTGGACAGCCTGAGGGCTATTCCCTGGACGGCAACAGTTTTTCGGTGTCGGTGTGGGGGCGCGGGATCACATGAACCGAAACCACTTCGCCAACCCGTTTAGCCGCCGCGGCTCCAGCATCGGTTGCAGCTTTGACGGCGCCAACATCGCCGCGCACCATGACCGTCACCAGCCCGGCACCGACCTTCTCCATGCCGACGAGGGTCACGTTGGCGGCTTTGACCATTGCATCGGCAGCCTCGATCATGGCTACCAATCCGCGGGTCTCGATCAAACCTAATGCTTCACCTAGTTCTTTAGCCATTGTTACACTCCTTTTTTTAGAAATCTTGTTTTAAAAGAAAATCTCTGAGACCAGAGATTCCTTCACCACTGAAGACGGAAACGTAAAAAATTTTCCCATCCACCCCGGCAGCCCGCAGCAAGCCGGCGGCGCGTTGGGGGTCTGCATCGGGTAAATCCATTTTGGTGACCACGCCGATTTTGGGGTGGGGGTACATTAAGAAGTAATGGGGAGGAAACACCATTCGGTCACTGGTGGCATCCTGAACCACAATCAACAATTTCGCCTTCAGGGCTGCGGTGACCAGTTCGCGGCGCAATTTTCCTGATTCACAATATTCGCCGGAGATGTCAATCCCCCAGCCGGAATAATCTATCCCTTTGGATCTGGCTGCGGGTGAGGGGTTTTTCCCTTCCAGGGCCAAAAGCAGGGCGGTTTTACCGGAAGACTTTCCACCGAAAAGCATAAACGGCCAGGTATGGGCAGTGTCTGAATCCATTTTTTGCAGGGAAGAAAATGTTCTATTTTTCAAAAGGGGTAATCCGCTATAGGAAACTTGAATTTATAATTGGTGCGGTTTCTTTGGAGGCACTTAAACAATACCGGTTTGGATCAGGGGACTTCAATCAAATAATTAAAGGGTTTTTTATAAAAAGGATGGGAGCAGTGCAGATGAAAATTAAGCATTCTCAACGGAAAATGGAATAACCAACCGCTCTCCAATCCGTTTTCAACCGTTTTTGAGGGGGTGTGTGGATTTTTGTAAAATCAAACAAAGAAAAGTGTAGATTCCCAATCAGACTGCCGGAGAAAAGAATAGAAAAATGTATAGACGAGGTGAATTTTGGAATTGATTGCCGGGCGGAAAGCGAATATCCTTTATGGTAGCCGTTAAGTCCTTAATTACCATTATTAAAGGCACATCTCATGATTTCGATGGGTGTAAAGGAACGCGTGAATCCAAATTTACTGACGGTTCTTGAAAAAGCAAACCGCACTTTTAACCGTCCTTTGGCGCTTGAACCTTACCTTGGAAAGGTACATGTCGGTGTAGATCTGGGTACAGCTTATACGGTCATGGTCGTGCTCGATGATCAATTTCAACCGCTGGCGGGGCGGTATCAGTTTGCGCAAATTGTCCGGGACGGACTGGTGGTAGATTTCATCGGCGCCATACAGCTGGTCAAGAAAATGAAAACTGAACTGGAGGAACAACTCGGTTTTCCCCTCGTCAGCGCAGCCACGACCTACCCGCCCGGTGTTCCCATAGCAGAGGTGAAAGCCACCCGCAACGTCTTGATCGGGGCGGGACTGGAATGCAATGCGTTTGTGGATGAGCCCACTGCGGCAAATGCCCTGTTGCAGATTGAGAACGGCGCAGTGGTGGACATTGGCGGAGGTACAACCGGCATCGCCATCGTCGAGGATGGAAAAGTTGTTTACACGGCGGATGAACCGACCGGTGGCACGCACTTTACGCTGGTGATTTCAGGAGCCCTGAATCTGCCTTTTCTGGAAGCGGAAGCCTTCAAAACGAGGCTCGAAAATTGCCAAAAAGTCCATACCCTGGTTTATCCGGTGATGCAAAAAGTAGCCTCCATCATTCAGAAGCATATTTCGTCCTTTCATGTCCCTTGTATATACCTTGTTGGAGGAAGCAGCGGTCTGAGAGGTTTGGCGGAGGTGGTGGAGGAATTTACCGACGTGCCGACCTACACCCCTCCTTACCCGATGTTTGTAACCCCCATTGGGGTTGCGATGCACGATCTTTGAGAGAAGGTCGTTTTGTGTTATGATTTTTCAAGAAAAAAGCATTCAGGATGATTGAGTGATCAGGAGGTGTAAGTCAGGAAGGTCATTATTGTAAAAGCCGAATAGCGACATTCTTCGGAATTGAGATGTGTTTGCGGCTCAGAAAGCTGAGTATGACGCAAACCCAGGGTGAAGTCCGGTAACCATATTTTGAAAAGGAAAGCCGGCGCTGTCCCGCAACTGTGAATCCGGATGCCCGTCAGGTTATTCGGTAAGCCAGGTCCCCTGCATCATCCGATGGCGCAATTCGTTCCTCGCGGAAGGAGCAGCCTCAAGAAGGATGCTCCTTTTTGTTACGGAGGTGAGGAATGACCCACCAGATTATCAAAACGCATAACCATAATATTAAAAATTTTGTGGATATTCACATCCTGCAAAGAATTCAGGATACTTTTGCGAAGGCAATGGGAGTTGCGGCTGTTACGGTGGATCGTTCGGGCACGCCCATTACCGAAACCAGCAACTTCTGCCGCTTGTGTTTGATGATTCGCTCAACACCAGCTGGACTGGCGCGCTGCCAGTGGTGTGATGCCGAAGGCGGCCGGAAAGCCAATCAACTGCGCCGGCCGTATGCTTATCTTTGCGCGGGGGGCCTGCTGGATGCGGCCGCGCCGATCATCATTGACGGTGAATATCTGGGTTCAATCCTGTGCGGGCAGGTTATCCCGGTGGATGAGCAGGGAGCCTTTCGCGAACGTATCGTTGAACGGAATATTCCCCTGGGGCTTGCCGGCAGCGAAATTGATCGGGCCGCCAGAGAAATTGTGCCTGTTCCGCGAGAGCGTTTTCATGCCGCGGTGGAGATGCTTTCCATTGTAGCCAATTATGTCATCGAAATGGGAGCCGCCAATCTGGCGAAAAGCCAGTTGTTAAAGGAAGCGCAAGAACGGGCCGCGTTGAAAGCCGCTTTGCAAGAGGCGCAACTGCGGGCATTGAAAGCTCAAATCAACCCCCACTTTCTTTTCAACTCGCTGACTTTGCTGGGTTTTACCGCATTAGAGGAAGGTGCGCATCGCACCGAAGAGATTGCATACAGTCTTAGTGATTTGCTTCGCTACAGCCTGCGGAATATTTCTACTACTGTCGAATTGGGCGAGGAAATTAAGATGATTGAACAGTACCTCGCCATCCAAAAAATCGGGTTTGGTGAGCGACTTGAAAAACGCATTGAAGTGGAAAGCGATTTGCTCCACTTTGAAGTTCCCTGCATGGTGCTTCAACCGCTGGTCGAAAATGCCGTGATTCATGGCGCTGAACCGCTCACCCGGACGGTAACGGTAGCCATTCGGGCTTACCGGCAGGGAGGATATGTTGTTTTGGAAGTTTCAGATGATGGGGTGGGAATGCCGCAGGATATCGTTGAAGCAATCAATTCTCTGCGCTTTCCAAAGAAAAACTCGCTTGGTTTGCAAAATGTCCTTCAAAGATTGCTGGGTGAGTACGGCCCCGAATTTTCTGTGCAGGTAGAAGCCTATCCCGATCAGGGTACCACCATTCGGCTGTTGATTCCCGCTCATGTCAGCCTTCCCGAAGACGGCGATGTAATTGCCGATTGGCCTCTCAACGCCGATCTTTTGAGTGGGATGGCTTCTGGTGGTGAAACCGAAAAAACCAGCCGGGTTAATGAAGCGGTGCATTGTGTGGATGAAACAAACCTGATTGATCTGGTGGAAGTGGATCATAAAAGTTACGAAGATCAGGAAATTCAATCCGAAGCGGTACGATAAACGTTATGGCAGGAATACTCGTCGTTGATGATTTACCTGTAATCCGTTCCGGGATCATCCATATCTTAGAGAAAAACTTGCCGGAGCGTGGGCCGTTCTATCAGGCAGCGGATGGGCAATCGGCGGTGATGCAGGCGCGGGCATACCGGCCGGATATTATTTTTATGGACATCAAGATGCCCAATCAGAGCGGTTTACAGGCTATGTCGCAAATCAAAGCCGAATTGCCGGACAGCCGAATCGTCATCCTGACCGCCTACAACGAGTTCACCTACATTCAACGGGCTATTCAACAGGGCGCGCGGGATTATCTGCTCAAACCGGTGCGCCCGCAGCATCTGGTGGAAGTGGTCGAAAAGATTTATGCAGAAATCGTCCATGAACGCCGCCAGATGAAAACCATGGATATGGTCAAAGACTCGCTGCAAAAGACCCTGCCGGTTGTGGAGGCCAATCTGATCGAAAATTTGATTCGCGGTACCCTGCCGGAAACCGAAACGGTGGAAGAAACGCTGGCCCTTTTGGGGAAGCGGCTGCATCGGCCGGCGGTGATTCTGGCAAAGGTTGATCAGCTGGAAAATTTGCTTTCGGTTTATTCCTCTGCCGAACTACAAAAAATATATAACCGCATGGTGGATATCGTCCGTGAAACGATGCCGGAGCCGCAGCGGTCACTGGTGGGTTACAGCTACCCAGCAAGGATTGTGGCGATTGTATCCTGTGATCAAGCCCTTCAGTCGGTGGATCGTTTGTACGCCTTAAGCCAGCAGATCAGAGCCAAAATAGAAAAACAAATGCCTTTCACCGTAACCATCGGGTTAGGAAACGCCTATGCCGACTGGCATTCCATTCCATTGTCCTACGCTGAGGCGAGTTTAGCCCGCCGGACGCAAAGCCGCATTGCCAGTAACAAATCTTTGCATATTGACGATGTTTCTCGCCTGATGATTGATAAAACGGGCGCCAGTTTCTACCGCGTGCAGCGTGAGCAGGAGTTGATCGAAGCCATCAAGCTGCACAATCTGCAACTGGCGCTGGATATTACCACCCAAATTGTTGAATATTTTATCGAACGCTTCAAAGATAGTGAAGATTTCATCAATGCGGTTAAAAATAACTGCTCGGAACTGGTTTCTTTGATTTCCTGGGCAGTGGTCGGGGTGGGATGTGAAGAACGGTCGGTGCTGGATGTGTTTCATCAGCAAATTGTATCGTTGAAGGGGCTGACCGAACTGGCCGACATCCGGGCCTGGACGGTCAACTCCCTGATGGAATTATTCCAGTTGGGCAGCCAGCAAACCCAGGTTCAGAGAGCGATTGATCAGGCACTGGATTACATTCGAGGAAACTTCTCCCATTCGGACCTTTCATTGAACAGCGTTGCGGAAGCCGTCAACCTTAGCCCATCTTATCTTGGCACACAATTCAAACGGCACACCGGTACAACCTATATCAACTTCTTAACCACCTTAAGAATTGAAGAGGCAAAACGGCTGCTACGTTCAACCGATTTGAGTATCAACTACATTGCTGAAAAGGTGGGGTATCCCAATGTAACCAATTTTTACCGCCACTTCCAGCGACAGGTGGGTATGACGCCGGCAGCATTTCGAAAACAGGAAATGAATTGGGGGTGTAAGAATTTGGAAAGTACGAATGAAACTGGGGTCCTTAAGAAGAAATAAAGCCTTAAATGGTTGAGTAACCCAAGATTTTCCTTGTGCTAGAGATAAAGAAATATTAATTTTCCATAGTGTGGAGCGAGAAAAACTTACCGATTTTATGCGTAGTCTAAAGATCTGGATCGAGTATAATCAATATGTTCCAAATCCCACAATTAACAAAGAAACCCATTCCTCTCGGTGACCCGATGCCCGGATGCCAGGGCGTAAAGGCGGAAGTCTGGTGCGAGTCCAGCGCTGTGCCGCAACTGTAACCGGTTTTGAACCGGAAGCCAGAAAGCCTGCCGGGAGGTGCAAGCAACGGTCGTGCTTCTCGAGCAAGAAGGCGCGGCTTTCCTCTTCCGCGGGCAGGGTAAAGGGGGAGGGGAGACGGCTTTCTGGCTCAATCCGCACGGATTGGGCTTTTTTAATTTGGAGAAGGCACGCCAGAGCAGTTGGGGATCCGTCTGATTGCGTGTAGTCAGTATCATCCGCTTTCAAATTTCACCCGAGGAGAACTCCGCCATGAACCTGAATTTGCCTTCCATTCCACCTTTCGATGAATCATCCGCCGAATCTGCCCGCCAGCGCCAAAACCGGCTGACCAAGCCGACCGGCGCGCTGGGGTGGCTGGAAACCCTGTCCATTCAACTGGCCGGCATCACCGCCCGCCCGCGCCCGCGTTTCCACCGCAAGGCGGTCATCCTGATGGCTGCCGATCACGGCGTTGCCAGTGAGGGGGTGAGCGCCTATCCACCTGAGGTCACCGCTCAAATGGTGTTGAACTTCCAGCGCGGCGGGGCGGCCATCAATGTGTTGGCGCGGCAGGCCGGCGCGCAGGTGAGCGTGGTGGACATCGGCGTCAATTACGATTTCGACAACCTGCCCGGCATTGTGAACCGCAAGATCGCCCGCGGCACGGCCAATTTACGCCGCCAGCCGGCCATGACCCGAGCCCAGGCCGAACAGGCCGTTCAAACCGGTCTGGAGGTAGCGGAGGAGCACATTCGTGAGGGGGTGGATTTGATCGCTACCGGCGAAATGGGCATCGGCAACACCACCCCGGCGGCAGCCATCACGGCGGTGATGACCGGCAAACCAGTCGAGGCGGTCACCGGGCGCGGCACCGGCCTGGACGAGGTCGGTCTGGCGCGCAAAATCGAGGTGATTTCTGCGGCAATTGCCCTGCACCGCCCTGACCCAACCGATGCGCTGGATGTGCTTGCCAAAATCGGCGGCTTTGAGATCGGCGGGCTGGCGGGGGTGATGATCGGCACGGCAGCGCGGCGGGTGCCGGTGGTGGTGGACGGCTTCATCTCCGGCGCGGCCGCCCTGATTGCCGCCGGTTTGAAGCCGGAAATCAAACCTTACCTGATTGCCTCGCACCTCTCACAGGAAATCGGTCACCGCGCGGTGTGGGAGGCATTGGGATTGCAGCCGCTGCTCGATCTCGACCTGCGGCTGGGGGAAGGCACGGGGGCAGTGCTCGCCTTTCATCTGATCGAAGCCGCCGTCCGCATCCTCGATGAGATGGCGACCTTCGACGAGGCCGGCGTCAGCGACCGCGCATGAACGACCTGCGAACGGCGATCAACTTTCTGACGGTGATCCCGTGGCGCGGACGGCCAGATCAACCGCCTGCGTCGCTGGGAAAGGCGGCCGGCTGGTTTCCGCTGGTCGGCGCGACGATTGGGCTGTTGAGCGCGCTGGCGTATGCCGGTTTGGCTGCCGTGCTGCCTCCCTTTCCGGCCGCCGTACTGGCGGCAGCGGTCTGGATCGGGTTGAGCGGCGGGCTGCACCTCGACGGGCTGGCGGATTGCTGCGACGGGATGCTTGCGGCAGTCTCCCGCGAGCGGCGTTTGGAGATTATGAAAGACCCGCGCTTGGGCACCTTCGGCGGGCTGGGGCTGATGCTGGCCGTGCTGCTCAAAATCGGGCTGCTTGCCGGTCTTGCGCCTGCCGGCGAGCTGATGGCGCTGCCGCTGGCCGCCGCGCTGGGACGCTGGCTGCTGCTGCCTTCGGCTTTTCAGCCGTTGGCGCGGCCGGGCGGGATGGGGGCGGCGTTTGCGTCCTCGGTTAACCGTAATACGCTGCTGCTGGCGTCCCTGTGGCTGCTGCCGCTGGCTGCCCTCAACGGCTGGCGCGGGCTGGCCGGGCTGCTGCTGGCGCTGGCCGCCGCCGCGCTGATCTGGCGAACCGCAAGGCAGCGGTTGGGCGGTGTGACCGGGGATGTTTTCGGGCTGCTGGTTGAAACGGGCGAGTTGTGCGTCCTGCTGGTGTTCAACCTGCGCTGGCCGTTCTAAACCTTTGGAGGCGGGGATGACCCTTAAGAAACGCTTTCCCTTTCGGCTGGGGACGACCTCCTACATCCTGCCGGCGGATTTGCTGCCGAATGTTGAGTACCTTGCGCCGCTGGTGGAGGATGTGGAACTGGTGCTTTTCGAGGTGGATGACGGCCCCAGCAACCTGCCAGATGCGGCGGAGCAGGCCGAACTGGCCCGGCTGGCGGCGCGGTTTGACCTGACCTACACCGTCCACCTGCCGCTGGATTTACGCCTTGCGGCGGATAATTCAGATGGGCATGTTTCCATGGTAAAAGCCCGGCGGGTGATCGAGCATACCCGCGCCCTCAACCCGTTTGCCTATGTTCTTCATCTGGACGGACGCGAAGCCCGGGATGGGGCGATAGATACTGCCGTGTGGGAAAGGCAGGCGGTTCGTGCTTTGCAGATTGTGACGGACTGGGTGGGGGATGCCGCGCGGCTATGTGTGGAAAATCTGGATCACTACCCGCCGGACTTCTGGGATGGGGTGCTGGCGCAGGCTGGCGGTATCAGCCGCTGCGTGGATGTGGGGCATTTATGGCTGGAGAGGCATGATCCGCTGCCGTTCTTGCGTTCCCACCTCGGCCGGGTGCGGGTGATTCACCTGCACGGCGTGGCGGAGCGTGACCACGTCTCGCTGGGTCATGCTCCGACGCAAGCGCTCAAAGCCGTGCTGCTGTATCTGATCGAGCAGCAGTACCGCGGTGTGGTGACGATTGAGGTGTTCAGTGATGAGGATTTGACGACTTCTCTGGCTGCCATTCAGGGCGCGCTGGGGATGGAATAAGGAGGAGGGCATGGGCAAACGAATGACCTTGATTTTGGGCGGGGCGCGCAGCGGTAAATCGGCGTATGCCGAGGCTTACGGGCGGCAGCACGGCGGGGCGGTGCTGTTTGTTGCCACGGCGCAGGCGGGGGATGAGGAGATGAAACTGCGCATAGCCAAACACCAGCAAAGCCGCCCCAGCCACTGGATCACCCTGGAAGCACCGCTGCGGGTCGGACAGGCCGTCCGTGCTGCGCCGCTTACCCCGCTGGTGCTGGTGGACTGCATGACCCTGCTGGCGAGCAATGTGCTGCTCAGCCTGAACGAACCGCAGCAGGAAAGCGAGTACCACCGCGCGCTCGAATTGGAGCTGGATGAATTGCTGGCGGCCTACCGCGCCCACCCGGGCGAGTGGTTGATCGTTTCCAACGAGGTGGGCATGGGGCTGGTGCCGCCTTACCCGCTGGGGCGGCTGTTCCGCGACGGGCTGGGCTGGCTCAACCAGCGCCTGGCGGCGCACGCCGACCGCGTCCTGCTGCTGGTGGCGGGCATCCCGCTGGTGGTGAAGGGGGAGTGAAGCATATTGGATGTCATTCAGATACGGGTGTGTTGTATAATAAATTTTGTGAGCAGTGTTTTCTCGAACTTATCTCCAGAAAAACTGGCACAATATCGTGCCAGCGCTGAAGCGCGCCAGCGCAGCCGGATAGACAAGATAAAGCCGCGGGTTGTAAGGGGATGGGAGGTGGCACGACGGGCAGCGCGTTTGTTGCGTGAACAGTTCCATGTAACCAGAGTAGTTGTTTTTGGCTCACTGGTGCATGAAATCTCTTTCCACGAATGGTCGGATATTGACCTGGCTGTGTGGGGCTTATCCCCTGAGCAGACTTTCCGCGCCATGGGGGCGGTAATGGAATTGGATGCGACGTTTGAAATCAATCTGGTGGATGTCAATGTTTGCCCAGCCTCATTGTTGGAGGTTATTGAGCGGGAGGGGCAAGATATCTGATCGAGGCTAATACTACCCATTTTGGACAGGTACGAGAAGAATTGCTGGCATTTGCGGGATTTCTGGAAGAAGTGGGGCGGGATTAAGGACATTCTTAAATTTAGATCACCCGTGGCGCAATGCACAAGCACCCCTTACCATCCTCAGTTTGACGGTAAAGTTGCGTGGGTTGCGGTTCTATGATATTCTTTGAACAGGCAACAGCATATTTCCGTGCTTAAACCATAAAAATCATAAACATGCGGTCCAATCTGCATTACCCGGTAACATCCCGCCCGACCATCGGCGTTTTGGCCGGCTGGCAATTTTACCGTACCGCCACCAACCTGAGCTACCTGCTGCCCATCTACCGCGGTATGAGCCGTGCCGCGCAGAAATTGAATTGCAATTTACTGCTGGCCTGCGGGATTGGCCCTTCGGCCAGTCCCAGCGATCCTTACCGACCGGCCTGGCCGGTAGCCGCCAACGATCAGGATTTTGTGCCGGTCGGTCCTTGGAATACCCACGGGCTGATTGTGGCGGCCCCCCTCCATTCTCCCGAACGCGCCGAATACATCCAGCAGCTGCGGGCTGCCGGTTTGCCGGTGTTGTTCATCGGTTCCGGAGAACCCGGGCCTACCATCATGGCCAATAACACCGCCGGAATCATGGCGGCTGTACAGCATCTGGTAGGGCACGGGCGCCGGCGAATTGCCTTTGTGGCCGGTTCGCCGGACGATTTACGGGGCGATTCGGGCCGGCGGTTACAAACCTTTCGGGATGCTTGCGCCCAATTCGATCTGGCGCTCGACGAGCGGCTGATTGTCTACGGCCGGCATGTATATGACGGTGGTTTTGCCGCTGCCCAGCAAATTTTAGCCAGCCGGGTTGACTTTGACGCGCTGATCGCCAGCAACGATGAGTCGGCCATCGGTGCGATGGATGCCCTGAAACAGGCCGGCCTGCGCATCCCCGAAGATGTGGCCGTGATTGGCTTTGACAACCGGCTGGAAGGGGCGGTGCAGCAGCCCGCGCTGACCAGCGTGCACGTGCCGCTGTTCAACATGGGCTATCAGGCCATGGAGCAGATGTGGCAGCACCTGAGCCTGGGCGTGCCTTTGCCGGATTCAATTGAGGCGGATGCACATCTGGTCATTCGACAGTCCTGCGGCTGCGGAAAAACCACAGCCGGGCAGGTTTCACTCAATGCGGCGCAACCCCTGTTTTGGCAAATTGCCGAACAAATTCAAAAACAGGTCTTCGATCTGTCCGAAGAAGAAACCCTGGCGCTGTGCCGCAATTTGAGCGAGGCCTTTGAAACCAGTCTTGAAAGCGGCGATCCGCTGGCTTTTCGAACGGCATTGAAAGAGGTTTTGCAGCGAACCGTAAAAAGTCAGGATGGCGCTCACATCTGGCAGGATGCCATCACCCTGCTTGGGCAAAGCCTGAAAGAACGCAGCGATCCATCCTTGGGTCAGCTGCTTTTGGATGAAGCGCGGGTATCTGTCAGCGACCAGATGCAGCAACAATACCGCCTGTATGTGCTCAATGAGCGCTGGACATCCAGCCGGTTAAGCCTGCTCACTGCCCGCCTGCATACCGCTCTGGATGAGAAGCAAATTTACGATGTGCTGGCGCGCTACCTGCCCGATCTGGGCATCCAGCTGGCGCTGGTAATCACCTTCGAGGCTGAAGGTGACGATCCGTATGCCTGGAGCAATCTGCGCGATGCCCTCAACCCGCAGGCAGCGCTACGCCGTTTTCGCAGTCAGGATTTTCCGCCGGAAGGGTTGTTTCCTGAAAACCGCCCGTTTCAACTGACCCTGATCCCGCTAACCGACCCAACCGGGCAAATTGGCATCATGGTGTTTGATACCGCCCATCTCAATCTGTACGGTGCGATTGTGCAGCAGTTGAGTGGAGCGCTGAATACTGCCCGCCTTTACCGTCAGGCTACCGAAGCGCGGCGGGCAGCCGAGGAAGCCAACCGGCTGAAAAGCCGCTTTCTTTCCACCATCAGCCATGAACTGCGCGCGCCGCTGAACCTGATTGTGGGGCTGAGCGGTTTGATTCTGGAAGAAAGCGAAGAGCAAACCGCCATGCTGCCCGAAACCATCCGCCGCGATATTGAGCGGGTTCACGCCTATGCCCAGTATCTGGGCGGTTTGATCGGGGATGTGATTGATCTGGCTTCCAGCGGGGCCGGTCAGCTGCGCTTGCAGTACGAGGCGGTAAATCTGGGGGAAACCTTGCGCGTGGTCGCCGAAAGCGGAAGGCAACTGGCTCAGGATAAGGGGGTATCCTGGCAGGCTGACCTGCCCGAATCCGGCCCGTGGGTATGGGGCGACCGAATCCGCCTGCGGCAGGTGGCGCTCAATCTGGTCAACAATGCCATCAAGTTCACGCCGCCGGGAGGAACCGTGAACCTGTCGCTTTTATCTCAGGGTGGGCAGATCATCCTGAAAGTGCGCGATACCGGCATTGGCATACGGCCGGAGGAACAGACAAAAATCTTCGAAGCTTTCTACCGTTCTGAGCGCAGTGTGGTGGGCGGGTATCCCGGCCTGGGGCTGGGGCTTTCTATTTGTAAAACGCTGGTGGAAATGCACGGCGGGAAGATCGAAGTGATTTCCAGCGGAGTTACCGGCGAGGGCACCACCTTTCAGGTCAAATTGCCGGAAATTCCCCCACCGGAAGAACAGATGCTGCCGGCGCCCCAAACCATTGGGGCTGAAAAGACCATTTTACTGCTCTTTGAGGTGCCGGAAGACCGTCAGCGTCTGGCGGACCGGCTGCAGCAGCAGGGGGTGCGCCTGATTCAGTTCCCGCTCGAGCAGACCAGCGGGTGGCAGGCGCAACTGGTGCTCAACCCGCCGGATGCCATTGTGCTGGACATCAAAGACGAATCGGGGATGGCCTGGCGGGCGATGAAGATGATCAAAAGTCTGCCTTCGGCGCAGGAAATACCGGTGATGTTTTACAACACCTCGCCGCAGGGTGAGGCGCTGCTCAATCTGGATTACCTGACCAAACCCATTGAACCGGAAATGCTGGTACGCGCCATAGATCAGCATGTGGCGCTTTCGGATTTGCCCCCGCAGGCTGTGCGCACCTTTCTGGTGGTAGATGACGATGTGGCGGCGCTGGAAATGCACACCCGCATGATTCGGCTGCATTCGCCTACCAACCGGGTGCTGGTAGCGCAGAATGGACGCGAAGCGCTCAATATCCTCCTGAGGGAAAAAGTGGATCTGGTACTGCTGGATCTGCAAATGCCCGAAATGGACGGCTTTGCCGTGTTGCAGGCCATGCGCGAAGCGCGCTGGGCGCACAACATACCGGTGATTGTGATTACCGGTAAAGATTTGACCGAAGATGATCTGGCGCGCCTGAACGAAGGTGTTTCGGTGGTATTGCAAAAAGGGTTGTTTGCAACCGATGAAACTATTGCCCACATAGGCGCCGCCCTGGAACGCAAACGCCGCCTGAGTCTGGATGCGCAACGGCTGGTGCGGCAGGCCATGTTGTTCATTCATGAAAACTATGCCGAACCCATCACCCGCAGTGATATTGCCCAACACATCAACATCGCCGAAGATTACCTGACCTTCTGCTTTCGGCAGGAATTAGGCACTACGCCCATCAAATATTTGCAGCGTTACCGAATTCATCAGGCAAAAAAGCTGCTGAAGGAGAGCAGCCTGAGTGTGACCGAGATTGCAATGCAGGTTGGCTTTGGAGACAGCGGTTATTTCAGCCGAGTCTTTCACCGCGAATCCGGCCTCTCACCGGAAGCCTACCGGCGTGCCTGAATAATTCCGGTTGGGCGATAGCCGATACCGCAGAGCGCCAGCCGACCCCTCAACTTCCCCCTCTCGTTTCTATGTTTTATCCAACCGAATCACGCTTTTCTCCATGCCGGAGGCAATCGGTTTTCCTACAATGGAGAAAGGTGATGTCCGTTACCCTATCAATCCCCACCTCATATTCAAAATTCCTAAAAAGGAGAAAGAGACGATGTCCAAAAAAGTGTTTCTGTTGATAAGCCTGATGGTGATTTTTGCTACCATTCTGGCTGCCTGTGGCACACCGGCTACTCCCACCGCGGATAGTTCGCAGCCACAAAGCCCCACGGTTGCCGGCGAACAACCCGCCAAAAAGGTTACTTTGCGCGTGCTGGTTCACCAAAACCCGCCGATGGTGGAATTCATGGAAGCGTTCAATAAACAATTCCAGGACCGCTACCCCAACATCACAGTGGATATGTCCGTGGTCAACGCCAATGACCTCAGCACCGTTTCACAAACCCGCCTTTCGGCAAATGACATTGATGTGCTGGATATTTTTGGTTTTGCCAACGGCGCCCAGCCGTACATGAAGCAGGTGGACCCGCCCAACTGGCAGCAGCTGATCGAAGCCGGTCTGCTGATGGACCTGACCGGTCAGGATTTCCTCCAGTACTACGATACCCCCACCATTAACGATGCCGGTTCCTACAACGGCAAAGTCTATGCTGTCAACCTGGGACGTGTGATTTACAGCGGCATTTACTACAACAAGGCCCTCTTCGAACAATACAATGTCAAAGTTCCCACCACCTGGCCGGAACTGGTCGCCGCATGTGAAACCTTCAAGGGCGCCGGTATTCCCTGCATGACCGCCGGTGGTAAAGACGGATGGCCGATCTTCGTCGGTGCCTATGGCTTGATTGGGTCAATTTACCCCGATCAGGAAGCGCTGGTCGAAGGATTGTGGACCGGTAAGATCAAGTGGAACGACGAAAAATCGCTGGAAATGTGGCGCAAGATGCAGATCTACGCCCGTGACATGATGGAAGAAGGCGCTAGCGGTATTGCCGGCGATGCTGCGCCCGGCCGCTTTGCCTCCGGCGCGGTGGCCATGTTCCCCGGTGGTAGCTGGTATGCTCCTGCCATCGAAGCCGCTCAGCCCGATTTCGATTGGGGCTACATCCCCTTCCCCGGTTCCGACAACCCCGAAGACAACAAGTACTGGTTCGGCAAATACGATCAGGGTTGGGCAATTGCCAATAACACCCCCAACAAAGAAGCCGCCCTGCTGTACCTGAAAGAGTTTTCTGAACCCGCCAATTACCAGGCATTTGTGGATGCAGTTGGTTTCATCCCCACCCAGCCGACTGCCAAACTCAACACCAAAATTGGCGCCGAAATTGCTCCTTACCTCGCTAACTTCCGGGTTGGTTACGAACAGTACTGGGTTGCCCCCAAGGGCGCCGGTCAGTATGCCAATCCATGGGCTTCGTACTTCAAACCGTTTGGCACCTTCGATGACCCCGTAGAACTGGCCAATAAGGTTCAGGAAGACCTGCAAGCCGGACTGGATGCCGTGAAGTAAAACTTTACCAAGAAGGCTGGGCTTCCTGCTCCGGCGGGAAGCCCAGCTCCTTTCACAGAAAGGAATGGGTGATCGCATGTCTTACCATTTTGGCCGCGGCTGGTCGAAGTTGACACCGTATCTTCTGCTTTTACCCGGATTATTCTTCTACTTTCTGATATCGCTCGGCCCTTCCATCGCAACCGGATTTTTTTCCTTCACCGATGCCACCGGTATCAAAGGCGCGCCGATCCGCTGGATTGGGTTGGATAACTACCGCGAATTTCTTTTCATGGGACGCGCCTCGCTGGATAATCTGGATGCGCTCAAACGAACCCTGATATTCAGTTTCGTGGTCACCACCGTCCAGTTCACGCTGGGATTGATTGTGGCTTTGATTGTCAATCAAAAGCTCAAATTTACCAACATCTTCCGCACCATTTACTTTATGCCGGTCATCCTTGGGGTGGTCATTCAGGGTCTGATGTGGTCGCTGTTTCTCTACCCGCTGGGCGGCCCTGTGGCGAAATTTCTGGCATTGTTCGGCATGCGCTCGGAGTTTTTGGGCGGTCAGCCTACCGAAGCGTTTGCATGGGTCATCTTTGTGCAAATTTGGGCGAATCTGGGCATCACCATGATGATTTTCATCGCCGGTTTGCAAACCATCCCCAGTGAATTGTATGAAGCGGCACGGATTGACGGGGCAAACACCTGGCAGGTTTTTAAAAACGTGACCTGGCCGCTGCTCACCCCCAGTGTAAATACCAATCTGTTGCTGAATGCGATTGGCAGTTTGCAGGCCTGGCAGCTGTTCCTTGTTCTGGTGGGGTATCGCAACGGCACGCAGGTGCTCGGTTATCTCATCTACGCTACCGGCTTTGGTCAAACCTCGGGCAGTGTTACCACCAGTTTCCGGCAGGGCTATGCTGCCGCGGCTTCCATTGTCTTGTTCCTGCTGGTGCTGGTCATTGGTCTGACGCTTCAAACTTTTCTGCAGCGCAGAGAAAAGAGGATATTAGGATGAGCGCTCAAACAGCCGGAAAATTTGTCTCCCGAAGAATTCGTTGGGATGTGATTGGTTCCTATCTGGTGATGATTTTCTTTGCTTTGCTTTACATTGGGCCAATCCTGATGCTGGTGAATACCTCCCTGAAAACGATGCCCTCTTTCATGAAGGACGCCACATCGCTGGCAACCGAACTGCATTTTGAAAACTTCCGCGAAGCGTGGGTAAAAGCCAATTTTCCCCAATATCTGCTGAATTCGATTATTTACACCGTTTCGGCGACCACCATTTACATACTCACTGCCGTTTTTGTGGCTTTTCCAATTGCGCGCGGCTATGTCAAATACTCGGGTGTCATTTTGACGTTGTTTGTCATTGCCCTCTTTCTGCCTCCCGCGCTCATCCCGCAATTCCAGCTGATTCTGAATTTGGGGCTGTATAACAACCCGATTGGTTACATCATGTTGTTCCTGGTCAATCCAATTGGGATTGTGATCCTCGTCAATTACATCAAAACCATTCCAAAAGAGCTGGATGAGGCTGCCGCGATTGACGGCTGCGGCTATGCCCGCTTTGTCTGGTCAATTGTATTGCCGCTCATCCGCCCGGCCATTGCCACCGTAATCGTTCTGCACGCCATTGGCATCTGGAATGAACTGATTGCCCCAACCATTTACCTGACCAGCAAGCAGTACTACCCCATCACCCGCGGTTTGATCGTCTTCCAGGGTGTGTATGGCAGCAACTGGCCAACCCTCGCTGCTGCGGTATTACTACTGACTCTGCCCATGCTGGTTTTGTTCCTGTTCCTGCAGCGTTATATTGTCTCCGGTTTGACAGCCGGTTCGGTCAAGGGATAAACCTGTAGAGAAAATGGTCATGAATCGCACCCATTCTATTTTCACCGCACTGCTTTGCCTGTTGCTGGTGGTGAGCAGCACCGGCTGCGCGCCAGCCGCACCCCCCACTCCGGCTCCCACACCCATTCCGACCCTGGAAGGCTGGACGCTGACCTGGCATGATGAGTTTGACGGCGAGCAGATTGACCGCACCAACTGGACCTACGATATTGGCGGGCACGGCTGGGGCAATGGTGAAATGCAGTACTACACCGACCGCCCGGAAAATGCCCGCCTCGAGAACGGCTTTCTGGTAATTGAGGCGCGTCAGGAAAAGTACAACGGCTCTTATTACACCTCGGCGCGTTTGAAAAGCGAAGGTTTGCGTGAATTTCAGTACGGGCGGCTGGAAGCCCGTCTTAAAGTGCCGGAAGGCAAGGGTTTTTGGCAGGCTTTCTGGATGCTGGGTTCGAATTATAAACAGGTGGGCTGGCCGGACTGCGGTGAAATTGACATCATGGAATATCTTGGCAAAGAACCCGACCTGATTCTGGGGACGCTGCACGGCCCGGGTTATTCCGGCGCGCTGGGCATCAGCAAATGGAACCGTCAAACCTACAACATTGCCGATGACTTCCACACCTTTGCCATCGAGTGGGATGAAAATCAAATCACCTGGTTCTACGATGGTGAAGCCTACCACACCGTTACGCGGGAGGATGTGGGCAGCCGCCCGTGGGTATTCGATCAGCCGTTTTTCTTCATCATCAACCTGGCAGTTGGCGGCACCCTGGGCGGCATGGTCAGCCCTCAAACAGTTTTCCCGGCACAATATCTGGTGGATTACGTGAGAGTTTATGAAAAACAGCCCTGAAACACTCTTCTTTGACGATTTCACCGCTGCCCATCTCAATCGGGATGTCTGGAATGTGGAGGTTACAGGCAAAATTTACAACAATGAGCAGCAGGCTTATATTGATTCGCCCGAAACCGTCTATATTTCGCATAGCGAAGCAGACTGCAACGGCGCACTGGTTCTGCAGGCTCACTACCGCCCTGGTTTCAGCACTCCGCAAGGTGCGCCTTTTGATTTTGTTTCCGGACGGGTGCACACCCGCGGCAAATTCACTTTTCGCTATGGGCGGGTTTCGGCCCGCTTGAAGACACCGGCGGTTAGCGGGGTCTGGCCGGCATTTTGGGTACTGGGCAACGGGGGGGAGTGGCCGGCCTGCGGCGAAATTGACATCATGGAGGCGGTGGGCGAGCCGGACTGGGTCAGTGCAGCCGCTCACGGTCCGAATTACTCTGGTGAGGCCGGCCTGGTCAATAAAAAGTATTTTCAGCCGCCGGATAGCATTGCCGAATGGCACATCTACACCGCCGAGTGTACGCCAGAGAAGTTGTTGTTTTTTGTGGATGATGAGTTGATTTATCGAATCACCCGCCCAATGGTTACCTTTTTCGGGCCGTGGGTATTTGACAGCGAAAAATTCCTGATCCTCAACCTTGCTCTGGGTGGTACCTATCCCTATAAAACCAACGGCATCCATCAACCCTATTATGGATTGCCCTCCCCTGCCGTACAGGAAATTCAAAATAACCACGTGCGCTTTCTGGTGGATTGGGTCAAAATAACCACCCTTTGAGCGCAGGATGGAGAATCTGCCATGCTGACTTCCAAACATGTCCCCACCTATCTTGGAGAAACCCTGCTTGCGCCTCCGCCGGTTGAACCTATCGGGGGATATGTGACGATGCTGGGTGAAATGTATTACAAAATTCAGCATTATGATGCCATGCCGCCCTTTTTTATGAGCATCGTCAGCGGCGCTGACCACTGGTTGTTTATTGCTTCGACCGGCGGTCTCACTGCCGGACGTGTCAACGCCGACAATGCCTTGTTCCCCTATTACACCGAGGATAAAATCACCGAAAACAGCGAAAACACCGGCGCAAAGACCATCATCCGGGTGACACGAGGGGCACAAACCTGGCTTTGGGAGCCGTTTTCCATTCGTCAGCAGGGGCAGTACCATGTAGAGCGCAACCTGTACAAGAACATTCCCGGCACAGCGCTGGTTTTTGAGGAAATCAACCACTCGCTGGAACTGGTATTTCGCTATGCCTGGCGCACCAGCGACCGGTTCGGTTTTGTCAAAACGGCCTGGCTGCGCAATACCAGCCAGTTGAAAAATCCGTGCGAGGTGGAGCTGCTGGATGGTTTACAAAACATCCTCCCGGCAAATATCAACGCTACGACACAAAATGTGTTCAGCTGCCTGCTGGATGCCTACAAGCGCAGTGAACTGGACGAAGAAACCGGTCTGGGACTTTTTTACCTGAATTCTCGGCTGACCGATCTGGCCGAACCCAGCGAGTCGCTTTCGGCAAACAGCGTCTTTCAGGTAGGACTTCAACCGCTTGGCACACTGCTCTCCTCGCAACAGCTGGATGCTTTTCGCTTTGGCGGCCGGGTTGAAACCGAAGAGGAAGTGCGCGGTAGACGCGGGGCGTACTTCATCTACACAAAACTGCATCTGGAAGCCGCCGAAGAGACAAGCTGGTATCTGGTTGCCGATGTAAATCAGAATCACGTTTCTCTGGCTCTCCTGCAGGATTTTCTCAAAACTCCGCTGGATACCCAGAAAGAGGCGATCGAACAGGACATTGATTACAGCACATTCAACCTGCAAAAAATCGTTGCCAGCGCAGACGGCCTGCAGGTTTCCGAAAACGTGCTTGCCAGCGCGCACCACTTTTCCAATGTGCTTTTCAACATTATGCGGGGCGGCGTATTTGCCCGCTCGTACTGGATTGAGAAAGACGACCTGCTCGATTATGTGCGCACGCATCAGCATGACCTGCCGAAAACCCATGCGGAATTTTTTGCCACGCTGCCGGAGAAAATTCAGCTTGCCGGGCTGCGCAAACATGCCGCGAGCCTGGACTCGCCCGATCTGCGCCGCCTGCTGAATACCTATTTGCCGCTGACCTTCAGCCGCCGGCACGGCGACCCCAGCCGCCCGTGGAATCGTTTTTCCATCAACATCAAAAAAGCGGACAGCTCTCAACGGCTGGATTACGAGGGCAACTGGCGCGATATTTTCCAGAACTGGGAAGCGCTGGCGTATTCCTTCCCCCAGTACATTGATGGTATGCTGGATACCTTTCTGTGCGCCACGACCGCCGATGGTTACAATCCCTACCGCATCACCCGCGCCGGGCTGGATTGGGAAGTGCCGGAAGAGGGCAACCCCTGGGCCAACATCGGCTACTGGAGTGATCATCAGATCATTTATTTGCAAAAATTGATGGAAGCCAGCCAGCGTTTTCATCCCGGGGCCTTGCGCGAACGGCTCAATCAACCGCTGCTGAGTTATGCCCATGTTCCCTATCGCATCAAATCCTATGCCGAGTTGCAAATAGACCCGTACAACACCATTATCTTTGATCACGATCTTCACCAGCGCATCGAAGCACAGGTGCTTCAGCACGGCAGTGACGCGCGCCTGCTGAGGGATGCCAGCGGCAGGGTGGTGCATGCCTCGCTGACCGAAAAACTGCTCACTTTGCTGCTGGCAAAACTGGTCAATTTTGTCCCTGAAGGCGGCATCTGGATGAATACCCAGCGCCCGGAATGGAACGATGCCAACAACGCACTGGTGGGACGCGGCCTTTCGGTGGTGACGCTGGGTTACCTGCGCCGTTTCCTCGCATTTTTCCGTCAATTGATTCAAGAGGAGGCTGCTGAATTTACCCTGCACAGTGAAGTAGCCGACTTGCTTGAAACGATTGCCGATATTTTGCGGCAATTCCACCCCCTTTTGAGAGGGACATTTAGCGACGGTCAGCGCCGTGCCATGATGGACGCCCTCGGCGAAGCCGGCAGCCAATACCGCCAGAATCTCTATACCAATGGCTTGAGCGGCAGGATGGACGATTTGACCGCCGATGAATTGCGTGCTTTCCTGAGTATGGCGCAGGAGTATGTGGAGCACAGCCTGCGCGCCAACCGGCGTGCGGATGCACTCTATCATTCCTACAACCTGCTGCGGCTTGAGCCGGGAAGCGCTCAGATTGACCGTTTATACGAAATGCTGGAAGGGCAGGTGGCGATTCTATCTTCCGGGCTGCTCAGCGGGGAGGAGTCGCTGGCCCTGCTGCGCAGTTTACGGAACAGTTCACTCTACCGCGCCGATCAGCACACCTACATTCTTTATCCCGACCGGGTGCTGCCATCCTTCCTGCAGAAGAATACCATTTTGCCCGAACAGGTCAGCCATTTGAAATTACCGGCCATTCTGGTGCGGGATCAGGATAATTCTCTCTTCACGCAGGATATTCACGGTACCTTTCACTTCGCCAGCGGCCTGCGGAATGTCAAAGATGTGCGTACTGCGCTGGATGCGCTCAAAAGGCAGCCGGCCTATGCTGCGCTGGTTGAAGCGGAGAGCCAGGCTATCCAGGATCTGTTTGAAAGCGTCTTCCGGCATGCTGAATTTACCGGACGTTCGGGCACTTTCTTTGCCTACGAGGGGCTGGGCAGCGTGTACTGGCACATGGTATCCAAACTGTTGCTGGCCGTGCAGGAAACCGTCCTGAGATTTCAGAATGAGGCCGTGGGTGAGGCACTGCGCTCGATTTACAGGGATGTCCGCGCCGGGTTGGGATACCAGAAATCTCCCGCCGAATACGGTGCATTCCCAACCGATCCTTATTCCCATACCCCCAAAGGTAACGGAGCGCGCCAACCCGGTATGACCGGCATGGTCAAGGAGGAAATTCTCACCCGTCAGGCGGAGGTCGGCCTTCAATTCAACGAAGGGCGGTTGGAGTTCAACCCCTACCTGCTGGATGCCGGTGAATTGCTTACTGCGCCGAGAAACTTCACCTATCTGGATGTTTTTGGTGAACAGCAAACACTGTATCTACCGGCCGGTTCGCTGACCTGCTTTGTCTGCCAGACCCCCGTTACGGTGCAGTTCGGCAAACGGGATGAGATTGAAATTCACTATGCCGATGAAACCTGCCGAACGCTAAGCTGCTGCCGCCTGGATGAAGAAACCAGCCGTCAGATCTTCTGGCGGGATGGTGAGATCAAACATATTGTGGTGAGCTTTGCCCATAATAACAAAACTGCAGGTGAAGAACGATAAGTACAAAGAAAAATTGGTAACCTAGAAAAAAACAGCCACCCAGGGTGAATTTTGCTATAATTTAATCTGGAAGCAGTTTATATCTATGCCTACTGTTTTGCTGATTGGTTCCTACCGTTTCTTTTTCGTTTCTCTGGATTACGGCGAACCGCCTCACATCCATATACAACGGGAAAAGTTTGTTGCCAAGTTTTGGCTGGATCCAGTTCAACTAGAAAAATCCGGTGGTTTTAAGGCGCAGGAACTTAATCAAATTGCCAAGCTTGTACAGGAACACCAATCCTATTTACTGGAGCGCTGGTATGAATACTTTGGTCGGTGAAATAGAAAGGGCGCGCGCCCAGGCTGTAAAGGTGACTGATGACATGCTCACCATCGAACTGATTGATGGACGGATCATCAGCGTCCCCCTGACGTGGTATCCCCGTTTGTGGTATGGAACTCCGAGCGAACGCGCTCATTTTGAGATTATTGGTGATGGGGAATATATTCACTGGCCAGAACTGGATGAGGACTTGAGCGTCAGCGGTATGCTGGCTGGTCGCCGTTCCATGGAAAACCCCGAATCGCTTAAGAAGTGGCTGGCCGAGCGCCAGAAATGAGGCCGCTGGTCTTGAGAATGGACAGCTTACAAACGCAGGGGAAGGGTTAGAATGTGACCGTCAGCCCGCCGTCCACCACAATCACCTGACCGGTGATGTAAGTGGCGTCCGGGCCGGTGAGAAAGTAAGCCACACCGGCTATTTCTTCCGGCCGGCCGGCGCGGCGCAGGGGCAGGTGATGCCCTTCGACATAGTTGCGCCGGAACCATTCACTTTCCAGCTCGTTCACGCCGTTGACCACGCTCATCGGCGTGTCCACAAAGCCCGGCGCGATGGCGTTGACCAGAATCCCGCGTTCGGCCAGTTCCAGCGCCAGGGCGCGGCATAACTGGTTGATGGCGGCTTTGGCCATGCTGTAGGCGCTGGCGCCGCGCTCGGCGCGTTCGCCGTGAATCGAGGTGATGTGGATGATGCACCCGCCGCCGCTCATGAACGCGGCTGCCAGCCGCGAAAGGCGCAGTGCGCCGTTGACCATCGTGTCAAAAGAAGCGCGCCATTCCTCCAGCGGGTCGGTCATCAGATCGGCGGTTTGAAACACCCCGGCGCAGTTGACCAGCGCATCCAGGCGCCCCCAGCGTTGGAGGGCGGCTTCCAGCCGTTGGGCGGTTTCAGCCTGTGCATAATCCCCCGCGCAAACAAAGTGATCGCCCGGCGGCAGTTCTGCAAGCAGGCGGTTGAGCAGCGCCTCACGGCGTGCCACCAGTCCAACGTTCCAGCCCTCGCGCGCAAAGCGCAGCGCGGTTGCCCGGCCAATTCCGGAGGATGCTCCACTGATCAGAACATTTTGTGTCATAGGTTGCCTTTGAGGAGGATAAAAAAAACAGAAACTTATCAAAAGTTGAATTCGCGGCCGATCGTTTTCTCATGAACCTGAGAATTTTTGGCAATACCTGCACCTGCCTGAAAAACGCCCCGATGATTTTGGGAGGGGGGTAAATGCCTTGCCATTCAGGTTTTAAACTGATTCGGAACTTACGTAATTATACCTTTGGTATAAGGTTTCCCAGCAAGATTCAGTTAGTTGCCGTGGCAGGTGCTTACGCCAAACTCCATCTGCCTTCCGCATTTTCAACCAAGCCGTTGATCGAGTGCGGGTAGATTCCTCCTGCACAGGAGAGGTTCGCTGCGTCAAACTGGATTTTTACTCTCCCGGCCGGTGATACAGTTTGAAGGTGCCTGTTTCAACGACACCCTCGCCACTCAATTCTTTGATCCATTCCTTTTTTGCAAAGTACTCACCGCCAAGGATTTCCCAATCGGTGGCAGTATAGCCACCTCCGGCATTCACGGGCAAATTCATTCCACCCCCAAAGGTCAGTTGTTCTAATAATTCGGCAGGCGGAACAGAAATGCCACTATCCATGTCACCTAATTCCTCAAAATGGGTGACGAGATAAATACCCCACCATAGCGGGCTGGGAGGAAAAGTGTATGTAACATCTGGCGGGCCCGGACAGGTAATCGTAAAAGATTCAGTAGTGCGTTCCGGAAAGTAGGTCATATTTAAATCGCGCACATAGCCCAACTGGTCATTGGGCGAGTGGGTATCGGAAATGTAGGCAAAGTCAATTAGTTCAAATGTACTGCCGCCCCGCTGATTGTTCACGCGGCAGCCTTTTACTCGAAACTCGAAAGATTCGTTGACCAGCGGGGCTTTGCCGGTAAATTTCATATCCCCTGTGTTGAATCGTATAGGAATCTTTGAGCGGACAACCGAGTCATACCCGTCTCCTCCGTCATCAAATGAACCCGAAGAATAAAATTCCAGGTCAAAACGCAGGCATTGTTCGGTCAGGCGGCGGGCTTCCTGTGTGAGAGGCGTTCCTCCTTCAGGAGCGCCGAGCAGTTGAGATTGCCTTTCAATCCCTAACCATACCGGAATCATGCGATGGATGATATGGTCTTCGGCACAAAGTTCATATTCTTCCTTCAGGCAGGTCATACCCACCGTTTCAAATAAGTTTTGCATGTTGCTCACATCCTCATCTGAGCTCATGCCCAGTAATTGTTTCTGGCGTTCAACACTCAAAAGGGTTTGGAGTGCCAGTCTGCCGGCTGCGCAGGACTCTCCGGCGGCGGCAAGGCGAGGTTGAACCACTTCCCGGTCAAACCGTGCGAACAGGTCTTCGAAGATGGTTTTCAGGTCATCCCCTGTATCGCCAGTACCGAGCAGTTGTTGCTGGCGGACACGACCGAGCTGATAGGCTGCTTCACTTTGCAAACGGGATTCAGCTGCTCCACCCAGCCGTTGGCGGTACGGTTCGATATCCGCCAGCAGTCCCTTCGTGACCCCGTATCCGCTGAAGTGTTGAATCAAAATCTTGATTTCGGCGGAATTGATAACCGGTGCTGCCAGGGTTAACTCGTTCTGGCTGCCCTGAAAACCGTACAAAATTTGCTGATCTAGGGGGATTTCTTGTGGTGGAGTGATGGTCAGGGTTAGAAAATTGTTGAAGAAGGCGCCTTCAGGTTCAAGCTGCACCGCCATGACCTCGCTGCTGCCAAAAGGGATGCCTTCCAAACTGGCTAGAGGAGTCATGCTGATGAGGGTTTCGGTTGTCAGGGCGTCTGGCGGGATTTCCAGTGTGTAACGGGTGCCGTCGGCACCGGAAACCGTCAGGGAACCACCTTGCAGGGGAATGAGAGCCTGCACCTGGCGAGCAATGTCCGGCACGGTTGTGATCACCAGAGGTTCGTTGGTTGTTTCAAAGATCCATTGAAATTCTGCCTGACTGGCTCCGCGGTCAGGAGCGGTGGCTGGATTGTTACCCGGTCGGCAAGCGGAGAGTATCAAAACAAGAAGCAGGAAAACAGAAAATTGTTTCATGAGATTGTCCAATTTAGAATATTTATATAATTTATCATTATTGTCTATTTTAGTACGCTGGTGGGTGAAGTCAAGTGGTTATTCCAATGAATACCATTTTTACTCGACAGGCACAATGCCCCCAAAAAAATGCCCCGGTGTATGGAATGTCCTGAAGATACACTCTTCTTCTCATCCGAAACCGAGGCCGATGCCGGTCGAGAGACCTCCTCCGAACCTTGACCGATAAAAAAATTCAACTTTGTTTGACAGAAAGGCAGCATGAATATATACTTACCGCAAACAATGTCATTTGTCCGTGTCTTTAGACAAACGGGAGGTGCTTATGACGCGTGAACCTGTCAGTGCCGAAGCGGTGGCACAGGCCATTCTCCGGCGAATCAACAGCGGATTGTACGCTCCAGGCGACCGTCTGCCGCCGGTGCGCAAACTGGCTCAGGAAATTGGCTCGAACCGCAATACGGTTAATAAAGCCTATCAGATGCTGCTGGACATGGGGGTGATCGAACTCTCTGCCAGCGGCTGGCACGGTTATACCGTGCGGCGCAGCGAGGGCGGTGCGACCAAAACCAAGAGCGAACTGCTGGATTATTTCTACAACCAGTTTGTCGAAATGGTCTGGCAGGGGATGGCGGCCGGGCTGAGCTCGGAGGAATTGATGGAAATTCAGCGCAAGGCAGTCTGTGAAGTTTATGCCCAGAGCATGGTGGACCTGATTTTTTACGAATGCAATGATTACGACACCATCGAGATGGGCAAACGCCTGAATGAAGTCCTCAACCTGCCGGTGGAGTATAAGAACATTTCCCATTTTTACAAAAATCCGGCGGCGGTGCTGAAAAGCAAGGACCTGGTCATCACCACCTACCATCACCTTGCCGAACTGACCAATGTCATCCGCCGGGAGGGCTTTCCACCCAATAAAATTGTCGGCATAGATACGCGCCTGACGGCCGATTCGCTGCTCAAAATTGCCCGTCTGCCCAAAGAGCGCATTGCCGTGATCTGCACCAATCAAAACACAGCCCACACCATCAAACACATTCTCTACGGTTACCGGCCGGAATGGCAGATTGAAGCGCTGGCTGCCGAAGACCGGCAGGCGGTGTGTCAGCTGGTGGAGTGGTGCGACCACCTGATTGTGACCCACACCAGTGCCGACCAGATTCAGCAATGGACTGGACGCATGCCGGATGTGGTGGTCAACTTTCAGATTGACGAGCAGTCCATCGCCTTTCTGAATCAGCGCATTCAGCAGATTCGCATGCAAAAACTGCCGGTGGAAACCCGCGCTGAGCGCTTCGGTGAGGATCCGGAATGAGTGAGACCGATTTCCGCCTTGAGCAGGAGGGCAGCGGGTTTGTATTTGTCCTCGAACAGAACCGCCTGCGATTGACGCAAATCAGCAGTCCGTTGCGAAACTGGCTGCATCCGGTATTGCCCTCCGGTTTGTTTGGGGTGACCGTCAACGGACGGCATTACACCAGCCAAGACCTTACTTTCACCGGCAGGGAGCAGCTTCAACTGGCTGCCGGGCTGGTTGAGCATGTGCTGCGTTTCAATGGGGAAGGCTGGGCCGTTGAGCAGGTCTTTCGCTGTTTCAGCCAGAGCGGAGTGTGGGAACTTGAGCCGCGCCTGATCAACCGCGGGCTGGCAGAATTGCAGGTCGAGCGGCTGGATTCGCTGGATGTCACGCTGCTGGCGGACGGTTTGAGTCTGCTGGGGTTCAGCGGCAACTGGGGCAGCGAGTTCGAGCCGCAGCCCTTCAAACCCTATCAACATTTTGTGCTGGAATCGCGCTCGGGACGTTCTTCCAAAGGGCATCATCCTTTTGCGGCAATGTTCACACCGGAAGGGGAGGCGCTTTCGGCGGCGGTAGCCTGGTCGGGTAACTGGGTGCTGCGTTTTGAGCCGCTGGATGGCGGTGGAGTGCGGCTGAGCGGCGGGCTACACGACTGGCTGTTTTCCAAACGCCTGAAGCCGGGCGAAGCGCTGAGCGGTGCGCCGCTGGTGCTGGCGGGCGGGGCCGACTTGAATGAGATTTCGCAGCGGCTGGCACGGGTCGGACGGCAGTTCTGGTACCCGCGCAACCCGCTTGCGGAGCGTTTGCCGGTGGAGTGGAATCACTGGTGGCCGTATGAGGATGTCGAAATCAACGAAGCGGTGTTTTTGGCCAACGCCGAAAAGGCCGCCGAACTGGGGTTTGAGGTGTGCACGCTGGATGCCGGCTGGTTTGGCCCGGCGGATGCCGAAACCTTCTGGTACGATTACCGCGGCGACTGGCATCTGGTCAACCGGCGGCGCTTTCCACACGGCATCCGCTATCTATCGGAGCGGGTTCATGCACTGGGGATGAAGTTTGGCATCTGGTGCGAAATTGAAGCGCTGGGTGAAAAGGCCAGTCTGGCGGTGGAACGTCCGGAGCTGCCTGCTCTGCGGGATGGCCGTCCGCTGGGTTATGTGTGCATGGGCAACCCGGCCGCCCGCGAGTGGGCCTATCAGACTCTGGCCCGGCTGATCCGCGAATTCGGGGCGGACTGGATCAAGGTGGATTTCAACCTCGACCCGGGCGCCGGCTGCAACCGCACCGATCACGGCCATCAGGAAGGCGACGGATTGTACGAGCATTACCGCGGCTATTACAGCGTCCTGACGCGCATCCGGCAGGATTTTCCCGATGTGGTGCTGGAAAATTGCTCATCGGGCGGGCTGCGCATTGACCTGGGCATGCTGCGCCACACCCACATGACCTTTCTTTCCGACCCGGACTGGCCGGTGCATGACCTGCAGATATTCTGGGGCGCCAGCGCCATGCTTGCCCCAAATGTGCTGCTGCACTGGACGTACAGCCACTGGCGCAACACTGACCCGCCGCCCTACCAGCGCTTTGACCCGTTCGACCCCGCCCTGACCCGCGAAAAATGGGATTATTACACGCGCATCTCGATGCTGGGCTGGTACGGCATCTCCCAAAAACTGACCGAAATCCCGGCCTGGCTGGCTGAGCGAATCGGACAGCACAACCGCCTGTACCAGCGCCAAGTGCGCCGCTTTATCCGCGAGGCGGATTTATACCGCCTGACCGACCAGCCGCGGCGCAACGGGACAGGCGAGCGCTGGGCGGCTTTCCAGTATGCCCTGCCGGATGGAAGCGAGCATTTGCTGTTCGTCTTCCGCCTGCCGGGCGGGGAAAAGCGGCGGATCATTCGCCTGCAGCAGTTGCAGGCGGAGCGCGTTTATACGCTGTGCGGGCTGGAAGGGGAAGTGGAATGGCAGCGCAGCGGGCGCAGCCTGATGCAGGACGGGCTGGAGATTGACTTTCTGCCGGAGGAAGGCTCGCTGCTGCTGATGGTGCGGTAAAACACAAAAACGAAGCAGAATACGGAGAAAAGAAGATGAGCGAACCTCAAAAATTGCGTGTAGCCAATATATCTATTGCCATTGAACCGGTTGAAGAAATGCGCTTCCCAAGCCCAGCCGATTGCAACAGCCCCTGCTGGTGGCGGGATGGTGAGCTACGCGTGCTGACCTCCACCGGTCACCCGGTGCTTTCGGCGGGCAGTAACCTGAATCACCTGTCCCGCATCGGAGAAATCACTTACACCGCCTGGCGGGACGGGGGCAGGTGGATTGAATCAGTATTCCCGGATGAGGACGGCACGCTTTACGGCTGGTATCACAACGAACCAGCCCATTTGATTGGCGAGGAGTACCAGCAGGGCCGCCAGTTCCGGCTGACGGCGCCGATGATTGGGGCGGTGGTCTCCCACGACAACGGCGCTACCTGGGACGATCTGAGCATCATCCTCAACGGTGGACCGGAAACGCTCAATCTCGAAAAGCATAACTACTGGTTTGCAGGCGGCAACGGCGATTTCAGCGTGATTCTCGACCGCGAAAGACGCTATTTTTACTTCCTATTTGGTACCTACTACCGCGATGTGGCCCAGCAGGGCATTTCTATGGCACGCATGCGCTTTGAGGACCGCGCCTGCCCGGTGGGGCGGGTGTGGAAATGGCACAACGGCGGCTGGACGCAACCCGGCCTGCTGGGTGCGGTGACGCCGGTCATTCCGGTGCAGGCCGACTGGTACAGCCCGCAGCCGGATACCTTTTGGGGGCCTTCGGTGCACTGGAACCGCTTCTTGCAGCAGTATGTCATCCTGATGAACCGCGCCATTGACCCGCGCTGGGGGCAGGACGGCATTTACCTCAGCCTGACGCCTGACATCAGCGACCCGCACAGCTGGACGCCGCCGGTTAAGATTCTGGATGAAAAGGGCTGGTACCCGCAGGTGATCGGGCTGGAAGAAGGCGATACCGACCGCGAGGCGGGCGAATCGGCGCGCCTGTTCATCCACGGAGTTTCGCGCTATATCCTGCGATTCTCGTCGTGAGGTGGCCTACTCCTTGACCGCACCGAGCATGATGCCGCGCACGAAGTAACGCTGCAAGAACGGATAAATCATCAGAATCGGGATCATTGCCACAAACAATTTGGCAGCGTTGAGCGTGGCGTTGGAGAGTTTGGCCATCAACTGCGCCTGCCCGCCGTGCAGGATGGGGCGGTCGGCAATGACCAGCTGCTGAATGTAGGTTTGCAGCGGGTAGTTGTCCGGGTTGTTCATCAAAATCAGCCCATCGAAGAAGGAGTTCCAGTGGCCGACGATGGAAAACAGGGTGATGGTCGCCAGCGCCGGCAGCGAAGTGGGCAGGTAGATGTGCCAGAGCAGCTGCCAGGGGTTGGCGCCGTCAATGCGGGCGGCCTCGTCCAGTTCTTTGGGAATGTTGCGGAAGAAATTCATCAGGATGATGACATTCCAGATCGGCACTGCGCCGGGCAGAACCAGCGCCCAGATCGAGTCGATCAGCCCATAACCGGCAATGGTCAGGTACCAGGGTACGATGCCGACGTTCAAAATCATGCCAAAGACGAACAGCCACACAAAAACCGTGCGGCCGGGGAAGGCCTTTTCGCTGCGCGAGAGTGGAAAAGCGGTCAAAATGGCCAGCCCAAAGTTGAGCAGCCCGCCCAGTACCACCCGCAGCACCGAAATGCCGAAAGCGCGCCAGAACTTGACATCCTTCAAAATGTAATCGTAAGCGGTCAGGTTGAAACCCACCGGCCAGAGTTTGACCATTCCGCCGCTCACTGCTGCCCGTTCGCTGAGCGAGATGGCCAGGGTGTTGATTAGCGGCAGCAGGGTGGAAATGCCCAGCGCCAGCAAAAATGCGGCAATCAGCCAATCCACAATGCGGTCTTGCAGTCGTTTGGAATAGACCATGAGGTGTGTACCTCCTAAAAGATGCGGTAATTGGCAAACTTGCCGGCAAACCAGTAAGAGATGCCGATCAGGATGAGCGAAACCACCGTTTTCAGCAGACCGACGGCAGTACCAATGCTGTACTGCCCCTGAATCAGGCCGACGCGGTAAACATAGGTATCCAGAATATCGCCGGTGGAATAGACGATGGGACTGTACAGGTTGAAAATCTGATCGAAACCGGCATTGAGAATGCCGCCCAGGCTCAGGCTGGCGACCAGCACAATGGTCGGCAGGATGCCCGGAATGGAGATGTACCACATTTTTTGAAAGCGGTTGGCGCCGTCCAGTTCGGCGACCTCGTAAAGGGTGGGGTCAATTGCCGTCAGCGCGGCCAGATAAAGGATGGCTTCGAAGCCAAATTCCTTCCACACATCGCTGAGGATGATCAGCCACGGGAAGACGTCCGGCCGGCCCAGAAAATAGACCGGCGCGATGCCAAGCAAGCCTAAAAAGTCGTTGAGCAGCCCGTTGCGCGCCAGAATGGTGCGCAGGATGCCCGCCAGAATCACCCACGAGAGGAAGTGCGGCAGATAGACCATGGTTTGCACGGCGCGTTTGACGCGCAGGTAACGCAGTTCGTTGAGCAGCAGGGCAAAGGTGATGGCGGCCAGTTCGAGCAGGACGATTTTCATCACCGCGATGAAAATGGTGTTGTAGAACACCTGCCGCGCATCCCGCACACGGAAGATATAAAGGAAATTGTCCAGTCCGACCCACGGCGAACCCTGAATGCCAAGAGCCGGGTTGAACTTTTGGAAGGCAATGATGGAATAAAACAAGGGAACGAAAGTGAAAGCAAATAACAAAACCAGCCCCGGCAAGATCATTGCATAGTAGCTGAAACGATCCGAATTTTTACGCATGGGGATACCTCAGGCCAGGAAGACAGAAAACGGATAAAAATCCAGATTTAACGTCAATTCGGGATAAATCATTTTTACATCAACTTTCGAATTTCCGTCCCCCTCCCGCCTCCCCCAAAATCGCCCCCTGCGATTTTGGGGGAGGTGCAGGTGGGGGTGATTGGCATCGCATGCCAGATTTTGATCTTACGGAACGCATGTTAGATTTAAGGGAGAATTGGATTTACATAGTAGCCGGTAAAGGGAGTGGAGCATGGCTTTCTCAAAGTCGAAAACGGTCAGACAGCGGCCGGCGGGTGCTGACCAATGACTATTCAGAATAATCCACTCATGCGTCAAATCGAACGATTTTGCCCCCTCCTGTGCCTCCCCCAATATCGCCAAAGCGATATTGGGGGAGGTGGGTGGGGGTTGTTTCGATACAAAGTTTTAGGATTGTCAAGGAACTTTGAGAAAGCCATGGGGAGTGGAGCAATTCACCCCCCTCATCGGAAGGTAGAATTGCTCCACTTTTCTTCATTGTATGAGGAACGAAATGCGGCTTACTGGCTGTTCATCTTATCCAGCAGGGCCTGACCGCCGCTCTTGTACCAGTCCTGCACGAACTTATCGAAGTCATCCAGCGGACGGGCGCCGGTCATAATCTGCAGGAAGGTTTCCTCTTCCATCTTTTTCAGCGAAGGCCAGTTCTGGTCAAGCGACAGGACGCGGGCGGCTACCGGATCGGTGCGCACCTCGTTGTAGCCCTGCGCCAGCAGCAAACCGGCTTCCAAACGCGCCATGCGGGTAGCCCAGTTGGAGGGGTCGCTGCGCGGAGCGGCCACATCCGCCTTGATCTGCTCAAATTCCACCTTCATGGCTTCGCCAAAGGTGGCCGGATCCAGTTTGCCATCCAGCGCATCTCTGTACTCACGCGCCATGCGTTCCACCACATAGGGCTGCTCGATCAGGAAGGGGATGGGCAGAAGCAGGGTCCAGATTTCGTTGAAATTGGGGTAGAACTGCGGCGCATTGTTCAAACCGTAACTCAGGTCGTTCTGAATGTTCAAAATTTTGAGCGCGACTTCAGGGTGGGGATAGCCCTTGCGCACCACCACATAACTGTAGGTGTAATCGCCCATCGAGAAGGTCTGCCCGCCGTTTTTGTCCTGAATCAGGTAGGGCCACCAGTCGGCGTTAGGGTCATTGGTGACCGAATCCACCAGCGGCCACCACGGAATCCACCACGGGCCCATCATGATGCCGGACTTGCCGGCCACCGGAATTTCGTTCGACTTGCCGCCGTCTTTGGTGGCAAATTCGGGGTCAATCAGGCCATCTTTGTACCAGCGGGCGATCAGGGCCAGCGCTTCTTTGACCTCCGGCTGGAGCGAGCCGTAGATGATCTTGCCGGAGCTGTCGCGGTAGAACAGCTCAGGGAAGGCGCCGTAAGCGTTGAAGAAGGCATCGAAGCCGTGCAGGTTGCTGGGGACGTTGATGGGGTTCATCGAGCCGGTCAGGCCGAAGGTATCGGCGACGCCGTTGCCATCCGGATCCTGTTCAATGAAGGCGCGAGCGATCTTCTCGATATCTTCCACCGTCTTGGGCGGCTCTAAACCGAGTTTGTTCAGCCAGTCGCGGCGCACAAAAGCCATGATGGGCGCATCGGCCTGCGGCTGGACGTTGGGGATGCCCATGATCTTGCCGTTGATGGTGGCGGCTTGCAGGGCTACCCCTTTGGTCTGGTTGTAATTTTCCAGAATATCGGCGTTGGCGTACTTTTCAATGTAGGGGGTCAGGTCTTCGATGGCATCCGCTTCGGTCAATTGCTGCAGCTGGATTGGATCCACGATCATGATGTCGGGGATATCTTTGCTGGCGATGGCCAGATTGAGTTTGTCCAGAAAGGCGTCGCTGGTGACCACCCACTTGAAGGTGATGTCTATGTTCAGGGTGTCCTCGATGTACTTCAAAGCGCGGTTATTTTCGATGGTTTCACCCGCCGGCAGGGTGCCGGCGCTTTCGGAGCCGCCCTTGACCACCGAAACGGTGATGCGTTCATCATAGGGGCGGTAGGGGTCGGTATTGCGCCACTCACCCCACTGGTAGGCAGGGGTTTCTGCCTGAGCCGGTGGCGGTTCGGGCGGGGTGGTGGGCTGCTGAGATACCCCAGTAGGGGCGGCAGTTGGCTGCGCCGGCGTTGCGCAAGCCGAGAGAATCAGGGAAAGACTGACCAGAATCAGGGCGAATTTGATCGTCCACTTCTTGAACATGGTTCCTCCAAAAACAATGTTGGGGTAAGTTGGAATGATTGCCGGTTTGTCCGGCCGGGCGTAGCCCATTCATCGGGCAATTGGAATTTGCAAAATCAGGGTGTCGAGAGTGGTCTAACCTCCTTCAGGATCAGGTTACCGGAAACAAAAAAGAGTAGTTGTCATTTGTCGAAAGCCTTTGGACAACTACTCTAAGTATATAAAGAGGTACGGGGCTTGTCAACCCTGTGGGAGATTTTTCAACTCTTCTGCTACGGCAGCCAGCAAGGCCGGGGGGGCCAGCTGCGGAAAGCGCAGGGAAATTTCTTCCAGCGTCAGGTTCAGCAGGCTTTGAACCTGCGGTGAGTCAACCTGACCGCCGAAGAAACGCCGCAATACCGCGGCGGCCTGCTCATCGGCCAGCACTTCACCCAGACGCGAATGCGCGCCCCAACTGGCGGTCGTTTGCGCGGCAGAAGGCAGCAGGCGCACACTCCCGCTCAGGCGAATATCGCGGCTGGACGCGCCAACCAGAATCTCAAACCAACCGCTTTCGCTATCCCAGCCGGGTTTGGCGGGGTCGTAGAACCAGAAGGCTTCGCGGTTCAGCCTGACCCGCACCGTCCGGCTTTCGCCCGGCTGCAAAGCGACTTTGACAAAGCCTTTCAATTCTTTGGGCGGGCGGGTCAGGCGGCAGTGGACATCCCGCACGTAAATTTGGGCGGTTTCCATGCCGGCCGTCTCCCCGCAGTTGGTGATGCGGAAGGCCACCTCCACCTCTTCGCCGTCCTGAAATTCCGGCGGGGTGATCTGCAGATCGCTGTACGCAAAGCGGGTGTAGGAAAGGCCGTGCCCAAAGGGGAACAGCACTTCGCATTCGGTGAAATCATAGTAGCGGTAGCCGATGAACAGCCCTTCGCCGTAGAGCACTTTGCCGTTTTCTCCGGGGTAGTTGATGAAGGCGGGGTTATCGGCCAGCCGGCGCGGGAAGGTGGTGGGCAGTTTGCCGGAGGGGGAAACATCCCCAAACAAAATGTCGGCCAGCGCGTTGCCCTGCTCCTGACCGGCGTACCACAACTGCACCACGGCATTGACCTGATTCAGCCACGGCATTTCGACGGGCGAGCCGCAGTTGAGCACCACGACCGTGCGCGGGTTGACTTCTGCAACGCGGCGAATCAGTTCGTCCTGCTTACCGGGCAGGCGCATGTCCAGCCGGTCAAAGCCTTCTGATTCCCAATCGGGGGTCAGGCCGGCAACGATGACGACCGCATCGCTGCGTGCCGCCAGTTCAACCGCTTCGGCAATCAGGTCGGCGGGGTGGGGCGGCAGGCAGCCCAGCCTCAACCAGCCGGCCGGCTGGCGGCTGGCGGCTCGATAGATGATTTCTAGCCGATACGGTCTGCCTGCGGTCAAGTCCACTTCCACCTGCCTGGTAACGTTCTGCGCCTGACCGGAGCGGATTTGAATGAGCGGCTTGCCGTTCAGGGAAAATTCGGTATGGCCGGTCGCCTCCAGCCAGAAGGTATGCCGGCCGCTTTCCTGCGGCAGGAAGATGCCGCCCAGCCGGGCTGTCATGGCCGGTTGAGAAAAGAACGTTTCGGGAATATCTCCAAAAAAGAGATTGGGGCGGCGGATGATGCGGGTGTGGACTGGGCTGGCTTGCAGGTCGGGGGCGTCATAGATTTCCAGCAGCCAGCCGGGCTTACCGTCAGCGGTCTGGATAATTTCAACTTCCGGGTAAGGCGGGTAACGGCCCGAAAAGGCGCCGATGGCATATTCCACCGTTACCTCTTCACCAGCCCGGCTGCGGATGCCTTGGAGGGGTGAAACAGAGTAATAGGGGATGACGGTTGAACTGCCCCCGCCCATGATTTCGGCCCAACGCGCATTTGACCCGATCACCGCCAGCCGCCGCACGTCTTTCAGCGGCAGAGCGCCCTCGTTTTTGAGCAGCACCATTGCTTCCTGTGCGGCGCGGCGCAGCAGGCGGCGCTGTTCCGACGTATCCAGCATTCCTTCCGGCGGGTGTTGCGGGTTTTCGAATCGGCCACTGCGCAGCAGGGCGCGCAGCAGGCGGCGCACTTTGTCATCCAGCGCTGCCGGCGTGAGGCTGCCATCGGCTAAGGCTTTCCGGACGAGGTCGGGTCTCATCCAGCGCGCCGGGCCGGGCATTTCGAGGTCAAGGCCACCGGAAGGGACGGCCTCGCTGTAGGTTCCGCCCCAATCCGATATGACCAGTCCATCGTAACCCCATTCGCCTTTGAGGATGGTTTTGAGCAGGTAGTCATGCTGGCTGGCGTACATACCGCGCACGCGGTTGTAAGCAGTCATCAGTGCCAGCGGCCGGGCATCGCGAATCGCCCGGCGGAAGGGTTCAAGGTACAGCTCGCGCAGGGGGCGCTCCTCCACCTCGGCACTGATCGAAAAACGCTGGTATTCCTGATCGTTGCAGACAAAATGCTTGATACAGCAGCCCACCCCGCGGCTCTGCACGCCGCGGATGTAGGCAATGGCCATTTCAGCAGTCAGAAACGGATCTTCCGAAAAACACTCAAAATTGCGCCCGGCCAGCGGGGTGCGATGCAGATTGACGGTGGGAGCCAGCAGCATATCCGCCCCTTTGGCGCGGGTTTCATCTCCGAGCAATGCGCCGACCTGTTCCACCAGTCCCGTGTTCCAGGTGGCTGCCAGCGCTGTTCCAACCGGTGTACAGGCGGATGGTGTGGCCAGACCGCCCCACGCACCGCGCGCGCCGTTGGGGCCGTCCGTGACTTTGAGGGAGGGGATGCCCAGCCGTTCAACCGGGCGGGTGTGCCAGTTATCCGCCCCGGCCAGCAGGCTGATTTTTTCTTCAAGGGTCAGTTGTTGGATGAGGGCTTCGATTTGAGGTTGCATGGTGGCGTTTCCGTTTCTTTATGATAAGAATAAGATTATTGTCAAAAAGTTTATAGCAAGAGAACTAATCTCTGACAAAAATGAAACTTTTACCATCTGATTAAGTCAATACATATTCCTCCGCATGAGCAGGTTTAATATACCTTGCCCCATTATTTCTGAGCAAAATCCAACTATTCTTATTCCTCCAATCCTCTTCGCTTATCATGTCTTCACGCGGTACTAAATCCCCAATAAATGCCTCTCCCGAATCCAGTAACAACGAAATGGAATCTTCGCTGTGGCCATTCGTGTGTAAAACTTCACCTTCAATGCCGATATTCGCCAGCCATTGGCGAGATTGAGAAATTTCCATTATCGTGATTTTTGATAAATCGATTTTTTGATAAGGGATTTTCTTCCTGTTGATTAAATTCTCCATCTCCGAAATGGCCTGAATTTGATTTTTAAACACAATCAATTGAACACCGTTATTGAGCAAAATGCCAGCCAGGCCGGCATGATCCATGTGAAAATGGCTCACAATTAACCATTGAATATTTTTAACTG
>Ga0101944_10001557_pt1 | contig 46244 bp, 40 predicted proteins | sample DewCreD2012metaG_FD_75245 | JGI IMG/M metagenome (GOLD analysis project Ga0101944, IMG submission 75245) | Hot spring sediment bacterial and archeal communities from British Columbia, Canada, to study Microbial Dark Matter (Phase II) - Dewar... ... | reverse complement strand
CTCTACTACCGGCTGCTGGAATGGTGGGAGAGCCAGATTCTCCAGGCCCTGTCGAATCGAATCCCGCCATAGGCCGCGAAACGGGTAGTCGCGTCAGAATATCCGCTCGCCAATGATGTGTGCGTTACGTTATGATATGCTGTTACAAGAGGGTAATCCAGCAAAAAAAGGCATCAATGGACCGAAAAGCAACCAGTATTCTATCACTCGTGATGCCACTCAGTACGGGCGTACTCATACTGTTGATGGCGGGCTGGTGCGGCGCGGTTCGAGCGGCAGACACGCTGGAATGGAAGGCCCGGGCCATTCAGACCACCGCCGAGGCGGGGCAGGAAAAGGTCGTGGCGGAGTTTTCCTTCTCCAATGCATCCAGTCACGACGTGACGATCACGAACCTGATCAGCAGTTGCAGTTGCACGGTGGCCGATCTTGCCAGGAAAACGTACGCCCCCGGCGAGTCGGGGACGATCACGGTGACTTTTTTCCTGGGCGAGCGGACCGGGACACAGGTCAAGATCGTGACGGTCGAGACAGACCAGAAGAATGTCCAGCCCACCGATCTGGTGTTGACGGTGGAGATCTCACAACCGTTATCCATCACACCGCGGCTTGTTCACTGGGCGGTTGGACAGCGTGCGGAGAGCAGGCGGGTGCAGATCGCCGCGCCCGAAGGTCAGACGATTCGCGTGACGGACGTTCGCTTTGATCGCAGGCTCTTCTCGGCGGAGATCAAGGTGATCCAGGCCGACCGCAATTATCAGCTGGAAATCACGCCCAGGAACACCGCGAAGGCGGTTGACGCGACGATCGAGGTGCGAGTTCAAGATGCGGCAGGGCGAACGAGGCAATACCCGGTGATGGCACGGATCATCGCCGCCGGGGCCGGCAAGAGGACCGACAAGTGATCCTTCGCGGCAGAGTTGCCCGGCAGTTTGCGTCTCTGTGGCTGCTGCCACTGGTCCTTGCCGGGATCGTGGCCATCGTTCATCCTCGCAGGCCGCAGTGGTCGGTTCCGGTGGCGGGGGATGAGATTACGGTTGAACAGGCGCTGCGGGCGGTGCGGGTTTTGTGGATTGACGCCCGCTCCGAAGCGGACTACCGAAGGGGGCACATTCCCAGTGCCGTATTACTGAATGAGGATTCGTGGGAGAAGCTTCTGCCGGCGGTGCTCAGCGCGTGGCAGCCGGATGACCTGGTGATCGTCTACTGCGATTCGGGGCGTTGCGACGCCAGCCGCCAGGTGGCGCAGCGGTTGACTCGCGAGGCAGGCATTGACGGAGTGAAGGTGTTGAAGGGAGGTTGGCAGGCATGGTCAGGTCGGCCGCAATCCGCCAAATGACGGGCCACCTCCTGCGGCTGGTCGTGGGGGGCGTGTTCATCTGGGCCGGGGCCTTGAAGGCCTGGGATCCGGCCTCTTTCGCCGAGGCGATCGACCGGTATCGCATGTTTCCGTACGCGATCTCGGCGGTGCTGGCTCTGTACCTGCCCTGGCTGGAATTGGTTGCCGGAGGTGCCTTGCTGGTGCGGATGGCATACATTCCGGCGCTGCTGACCTTGATGTCGCTCACGGTCGCTTTCACGGCGGCGGTCCTGGGGGCATATGTGCGGGGGCTGGATCTGACCTGCGGGTGTTTTGGCGCGACCGATCGCACGCCCCTGTTGCTGGCGGCGGTTCGCAATGGTGTCCTGCTGGCCGGGATGCTGTGGCTGCTGGTCAGGTGCCGCAGTGAGTCTGCATCAGTTGCCGCAGCTTGCGCAGGGCCTTGCCGCGGTGGCTGATCCGATGCTTCTCGTCCGAAGAGAGCTCGGCCGTGGTTCTGCCCCGGTCGGGGAAGTAGAACAGCGGATCATAGCCGAAGCCGTTGGTCCCCCTTTCCTCGCGGATGATCATGCCTTCCACGGTGTCGCGCGCGGTCAGGATGATGCGTCCATGAGGATCGGCCAGCGCCAGCACGCACACGAATCGGGCGGTGCGCTGGGGGTCGGGAATGGGATCGAGTTGCCGGAGAAGCAGGCGGTTGTTGTCCGTGTCGCCCTTGCCAAACCCGTTGATCTGGGCCCAGCGGGCGCTGTGGACGCCCGGGTTGCCGCCGATCGCATCCACCTCCAGGCCGCTGTCATCCGCCACGGCCCAGGCGCCGGCGGCGGTGGCGAAATAGCGGGCCTTGAGGCAGGCGTTGGCGCGGAAGGTGCGGCCGGTCTCCTCGGGCGAGAGGAGCTGGGGATGTGCGGACAGATCATCCCACTCCACGCCGTCGGCGGAGAGGATTTCGCGGAATTCACGCACTTTTCCCGGGTTCTTGGTGGCGATCAGAATCTTCACGTTGGAACGCTCCGGTTTCAGTCGTCCAGCGACCTGAGCTTCCCGCCCTGTTGCTTTTCGGGTCGCACGCGAAGCTTGCTGGATGCGGGATCCCCGCCGGCCGGAGCCGGAACAGGGGGCGGGATCGGCCCGGCCACTGCGGCGCCGTCGTTGGCCGCGGGCGAACCGGCCACGGCGTCCGTGGATGGCCTGGGTACCTTCACGATGCGAGAAGGTTCGACGATCTGCTGCGTCCTGCCCTGTTTGTCTTTCACCACGCGCGCTTCGACGCCGTTGACCGAGTGAGTGGGAAACTTCTTCATCAGCTCCATCAGGGCCGGATCGAGCACCTCAAACTTCGGGGAAATGAAGCGGACGACCTTGCCGTCAGGAAGGGTGCTTGTCTCTCTGGGAGGGTTGACGCCGGGCGGCAGGATCATCGGAACCTCATTGGGATTATCGAGCTTCACTTCCTCCATTGTGCGCACCGCGTCCTTCGGAAAGACACCGATGCACACGGAACTGGCCGTCGGGCCGTGATAAAAGTAGGCCTGATGTCCGGCCGCCCGCGCCTCGCGGACGGCGGCAACGGCGAACTCCTTGCGCTGGGGGTGATCCTTGTAGACGGCGATCTGGAGCGTGTAGTACCCGCGGGCGTTTTCCAGATTCCATTCCGGCGGAGCGGTGGGATCGGCCGAGTCGAGGGAGACCAGCAGGGCGGACGGGAACAGCAGTTCGCCGTTGGGGGCGCGGAGGGATGCAACGGCGCGGCGGTCATTCTGCGCCCGCAGGCCTTCCTTACGGTCGATTTCTTCGCGCACTTCGCTGTAGTAGCCGTAGTAGAGGGTGCTCTGGCCGTTGCCCAGGACGATGTACCAGTCGCGGAGCTTTTCGGAGGTGGCCAGCATCTGCTGGCGGGCGTTCCTGGCCTTCTGGGCATGGTCCGGCCCGGCGAATGTGGCGCAATAGATCGTGTATCGGGCGTCCTTGGGGATCGACGGGGCGGGCGGATCCGGGTCGGCTTTTGCCGCGGAGGCCCGAGCGGCTCGCTCGCCGGCGGTTCGGGCATCGGATCTTTCGGCCGCGCGGGCAAATCCCCCCAACGCGCTCAGCGCCATTGCAAGAACGACCAGCAATCGGGCTTCACTGCGCATCGCGTTGACTCCGGTGTCGGTTTCACTGCTGCGGCTGGGGCGGCTGGGCTTGTCCGCCCTGGCCGAAGGCATCGCCGCCGCGCCTGAGCAGGTTGCGCCACGCCTGGCCCTGCCTGCTCGGACCGGCCGGCGCCTTTTCCACCTCGGGCTGGGTCGGCGTGGTGACGGGCTTGGGGGGCGCATTCACATCGACGGCGGTGCGCTTGACGATGTTGCCCTGAAGGTCGGTCGGCAGAACGGGCAGTTCAACCGGCGCGGCTCCCTCACCGGCGGAGTTGACGATCTCGGTCAGCATCCGCTGTGCTTCGGCCAGGAGCTTGGCATTGTTGGTCAGCCCGTACATCGCGTAGAGGTTGGACATGCGAAGCATTCGCGCCTCGCTGATTTCCTGGAGTTCGCCGCGATCGACGACATCCCGGAGGATGTTCTCCGCCGCATCGAAGTATCCACGGGCGTTTTTCGCCGCCTCGTTGGTGAGCTGCTTGAGATTGGGATTGGCCAGTTCGGGCGGAACGGTCAGGCCCGCATCCTTGAAGATCGGTGTCAGGTAATCGACCAGGCGCTGTTGCGTGCGGAGCACGCCGAGTTCCGCGGCATACAGGTTGCCGCGAGCCTGGAGCGCCCGAGCCTTGGCCAGCCGGTAGCCCGTCGGCCGGTGAGTGGCCTGAATCTGCTTCCAGGCGATGCGCTCGGGGGCGGTCCGATTCTTTTCCTCGTTGAGTTTGCCCTGGATTTGCGCGTCGAGCTTGCCAGCGGCGACCGCGGCCTGTTCGTAATGATTGATCGCTTCGTCCAGCAGCTTGTCGGCCTGGGTTCGCAGTTGGCTTGCCTCGGCCATGGCCGCGGCGACCTTCTTTGCGTTGGCCTCAAGGCCGGATTCGGTGACGAGCTTGGCCCCGGCTTCCTGTCGTGCCTTGATCAGCGACTGCACGGCGGCCCAACCCTGGTTCAGCGCCGTGACCTGCTTCTGGATGTTCGCAATGCTCTCCTGTGCAACCTGCCTGGATGTCTTGATGCCGGCCTCGGCTTCCCGGAGACGCGCCACTTCGGCGCCGGCCAGTTCAATGGCGCGGGAGAGGTTGTTGGCCTTGCCGCGCGCGTCCAGGCTTGCGCGAAAGATCGCCAGCGACTGCTCGCGCTGGGCCTGCTCGGCCTGGGTCAGGAGCCTGGTCGCCTCGGCGGCGGCCGCATCGTGATCGCCCTTGAGCTTGGCGATGTCGGCGGTCAGGGCCTTGAGTCGCGCGTCGATCTGCGCCGCCTGCGTGTCAAGTTCGGCGATGCGGGCGGTAAGCCTGGCCCTGGCGGCCGCCAGCGTCTTGAGGGGCTGGCTGGCCGCGGTGCCGGCCGGGTCCTGGGCCTTGTAAAAGGCCATCATCTGGTTGTTGTTGAAGATGCGACCTCCCAGGCGGGTGATGTCGCGCATCAGGGCCTGGGCTTCGGTTTCACGGGAGTTTAGCTGCGGGAGCAGTGCCACGGCACGGGTGTAGCTGTTGTGCCCCAGCTGGTGCTTCATGTCTGCCACAATCGCCGGGGAAGCGGCCTGCGTGACTTCCGGCGTTGCGACGTTGGAGAGCAGGGCGATGGCCTCTGCCTGGTCGGCCATTTGCTCGCTGCGGGCAATAACCTGGCGAAGCTCGCGGTCGGCACGGGCCCGCTGGTCCTCACAGCCCAGGCCGCCAAGGCCGGCGGCGGCAGAAGCACAGGTCAGAGCGATCGAAACCCAGCGTCGATTGGGGTTCTGTTCCATCGGGCGTGTCTCCTCAGGCAACGATGATGCGCATCCAGGGTGCCTCCAGGGGCTTGGCGCAACCCCTGTCGTTGTTTGGGATTCTGACGTTGCGGGGGGGCAAAGTCAACCGCCGGCCTCGGCCCGACAGGCGCGGCATGGATCCGTTTCGGTTTTGGGGCCAATTGGCTCTTGGGTCGGATGCTCCGCCTCACTATGATTGTTGGACGGCGGAGTACTCAACCAGAGCCGGAGATGTCATGCCAGTGGAAACAGCAGGCGAAATGTCCTTTGGAAGCATGATGAGGCAGATGAGCCGGGCCATGGATCAGTTGCAGAAGGGAGTCTTCAATTTCTGTCCCAACGAAACCTGGACGCCGGCGGTCAACCTGTACGAAAGCGACGCCGCCTACCTGGTGTGCGTGGACTTGGCGGGCGTCGACAAGGATCGCATCGACGTGCTGGTTGTGGACAACCAGCTGCGTTTGCGGGGCACGCGGGCCGTTCCCATGTTGCCCGCCGAACTCCAGGATTCCGGCGAGTCGAGTCGGCTGCGCGTCCACCTGATGGAGATCGACCACGGATCGTTCTGCCGGGAAGTGGACCTGCCCAACGACGTGGCCAAGGAGCAGATCTCGGCCCGCTATCTTAACGGGATTCTCTGGATTCAATTGCCCAAGAAGTAGCTGGCAGCGGGCGGTTTGTCGTGGCCAACGCGTCCGCCACCGCCAGATTGCCAGCCGCCAACCGCCAATCAACATGGCCGATACACAAGTCATCGAGCGCAACAGCGAGTTCACAACGGTTCGAACGGGCAACGACGGGCAGCAGTTCAAGGTGCCGCATGTCCTGCCGATCCTCCCGGTTCGCAATCTCGTGGTGTTTCCCGGCACCGTCATGCCGCTGAACATTGGCCGCCCCAAGAGCAAGAGCCTGATCGACGAGGTGATGCCGGGGGAGAAGCTGATCGGGGTGGTGGCCCAGCGCTTAGCCGAGGTGGAGGATCCCGGGCTGGCGGACCTGTACCCGGTGGGGTTGGTCTGCGGCATTCTGAAACTCTTCCGTCTGCCCGACGGGAATCAGTCGATCATCGTGCATGGTTTTGCCCGGTTCCGGCTCCTGTCGATTGAGCGGCAGGAGCCGTTCCTGACGGGCCGGATCGAGATCCTGGAGGAAAAGCCGGGCGAGGGAACGGCTCTGGAGGCGCTGGTGGCGTCGGTCCGCCAGCAGGCCAACCGGATCATCGAGTTGTCCCCCAACACGCCCGACGAGGCGGCGCAGGTGCTCAACAGCATCACGCAGCCGTCGGCGCTGGCGGACTTCCTGGCCGCCAACCTCCAGGGCGAGGTGGTGGAAAAGCAGCAGATGCTGGAGGAACTCGACGTCGAGAAGCGGCTGCGCATGGTGGCGGCGCGGATGGCAACGCAGTTGGATCTTCTGGAATTGCAGAACAAGATCCAGAAGCAGGTGACCGACAACATCGACAAGTCGCAGCGGCGTTTCTTCCTCCAGGAGCAGATGAAGGCCATCCGCAAGGAACTGGGCGAAGGCGACAAGGGCGGGGCGTCCGAGGCCGAGGAACTCCGCAAGAAGATCCAGGCCGCCAAGCCCCCGGAGATCGTGATGAAGGAGGCCGAGCGCGAGCTGAACCGGCTCGAGGGCCTTCCCAGCGCCAGCCCGGAATACGGCGTGATCCGCACCTACCTGCAGATCATCAGCGAACTGCCCTGGAGCGTGGAGACACCGGACAGGATCGACATCGGCGACGCCCGCAAGGTGCTGGACCGCGACCACTTCGACCTGGACAAGGTCAAGCGGCGGATCCTGGAGTATCTGGCCGTGCGCAAGCTCAAGCCGCAGGGTGGCGGGGCCATCCTCTGCTTCGTGGGTCCGCCGGGGGTGGGCAAGACAAGCCTGGGCAAGAGCATCGCCGAGTCGATGGGCCGCCGCTTCATCCGCGTGGCGCTGGGCGGCGTGCGCGACGAGGCCGACATCCGCGGGCATCGCCGCACCTACATCGGCGCCATGCCCGGTCGCATCATCGCCGAGATCCGCAAGGCCGGCAGCCGAAACCCCCTGATGATGCTCGACGAGATCGACAAGCTGGGGGCCGATTTCCGGGGCGATCCGGCCTCGGCGCTGCTGGAAGTGCTGGACCCGGCGCAGAACCATACGTTTACCGATCATTACCTGGACGTGCCGTTTGACCTGTCGCGCGTGCTGTTCATCGCCACCGCCAACACGATGGACACCGTTCCGGGGCCTCTCCGCGACCGCATGGAGGTCATCGAGATCCCCGGCTACACCGACGCGGACAAGATGGCCATCGGCAGGACCTACCTGATCCCGCGGCAGCTCGACGCCAACGGCCTGAATGCCTCGCAGGCCCGGTTCAAGGATCAGGCGCTGCGCTACATCATCGAGGGATACACGCGGGAGGCGGGCGTGCGGAACCTGGAACGGAGCATCGGCTCGGTCATGCGGGGCATCGCGGCCGAGATCGTCGGCGGCAAGTGCCGGTCGATGACCGTCGGCAGGGCCGAGATTGAGCGGTTCCTGGGGCCGCGCCGCTTCGAGCCCGAGCTGGCCTCGCGCACCAGCGTCCCCGGCGTGGCCACCGGCATGGCCTACACGCCCGTGGGCGGCGAGATCCTCTTCATCGAGGCCACCCGAATGCCCGGCAAGGGCGCCATCACGCTCACCGGCCAGATCGGCGACGTGATGAAGGAGTCGGCCACGGCCGCCTTCAGCCTCGTCCGCTCCCGCGCCGCCGAACTGGGCATCGACCCGAAACTGCTGAGCGAGAGCGACATTCACGTTCATGTGCCGGCCGGCGCCGTGCCCAAGGACGGTCCCAGCGCCGGCGTGGCGATGTTCACCGCCCTGGCTTCCCTGTTTCTGAACAGGCCCGTGCGTCACGATGTGGCCATGACCGGCGAGATCACGCTGCGGGGCCTTGTTCTGCCGATCGGCGGGCTGAAGGAAAAGACGCTGGCGGCCATGCGGGCGGGGATCAAGCAGGTCGTTGTTCCCAAGCGGAACGAGAAGGACCTGCCCGAGATCCCCGACGAGGTGCGCAAGGGCCTCCGGTGGCACTTCGTGCAGACGGTTGACGAGGTGCTCAAGGTCGCCCTGGGCGTTGCCAGGAAGTCGGCCGCCAAGGGCAGGATGGTGGCAAAGCCGGGCCGGGCAGGGCACAATAGGCGTCGGTAGTGTGGCTTGGGGCAAGGTAGCGCGAGTTTTTGTTTATGAGTCAATTCACCGTTCAAACCGTCGACCCCGCGACCGTCATTGAGTTCACCTCCTCATCGCTGATGGACCCGCTGGAACTGGAGCAGATCGCCCAGCAGCTTTACAAACTCATCGACGAGCAGGACAAGCGGATCATCGTCCTGGATTTCGAGAGGGTGCAGTATCTTTCCAGCCAGGCGATCGGCATCCTCCTGGCGATGCAGAAGAAGCTGGGATCGCTTGGCAACAGCAAGCTCATCCTCTGCGGCGTCGGGCAGCGGCTGATGGAGTTGCTGCGGATTACTCGCCTCGACCGCGTGCTGACCGTCAAGCCGACGCAGCGGGAGGCCATTCGCTCGCTGACGGGAGCGATGTGAATCAACGGCCGCGTGCAGGCTGCTGGTAACGATTCGGAGCCTTCGCCATCGTGTCAGCCATTGAACCAGGAGTAGACATTCTTCAACCATGCGAGGAATCCCATGTCCGAGATGCGCATTGCCACGCAGTTCAGCGTCTTTCTGGTCAACAAGCCAGGCGTGCTGGCGCAGGTCACGCGCAGCCTGGCCGAACAGCGCGTCAATATCGTCGCGATGACGCTGGTGGATTCGCAGGAACACGGGGTGCTTCGATTCGTCGCCGAAGACGACCAGAAGGCGCGCAAGATCGTGACGCAGCTGAATCTCCCCGCGACCGAGACCGAGGTTCTCTGCATCGAGCTGTCCAACCGCCCAGGCGCGTTGGCCGATGTGGCCGGCCTGCTGGGTGCCAATCACATCAACATCAATTACGCCTACTGCACCAGCGGCGCGCCCGGCGGACGCACGACCGCGGTGCTGAAGGTCGCCGACCTCAACAAGGCCCAGAAGGTGCTTAAGGACAGCAAGGGCAAGCATCGCGAGGCGGCGGCCCGGACCGTCCGAAGGATGGGATCGCACAGGTAGACTGCCGGTTCGCGGTTGCGGCCGCCCATTCCTGTCGGCCTCCAATTGCACATGGACACGCTCAACGATTATCTTCTGGCCTGGCTTGCGGGTCTGGGATGGCACGGACAGGCCGTACTCAAGCTTCTATTGGCCGCCGTGCTGGGGGGGTTGGTGGGCATGGAGCGGGAAGTGCGCGGGCGCGAGGCGGGGTTCCGCACCAACCTGCTGGTCTGCGTCGGCAGCGCGCTGGTGTTGCTGGTGTCCGTTCGTTTCGCGGAGATCCAGTGGCATCCCCAGGGCGCCTACAACATCAACATCGATCCGGCCCGCATCGCCTATGGCGTGATGACCGGCATCGGATTCCTGGGCGCCGGGGCCATTCTCAAGCAGGAGGCGTCGGTCCGCGGGCTGACCACCGCGGCCAGTCTCTGGTGCGTGGCGGCCATCGGCATGGCCGTCGGACTGGGCCTGTACCTGCTTTCGGCGGCGGCGATGCTCATCGTGCTGGTCGCATTGTGGCTGCTTGATTACGCCGAGGAGGCTCTGCCCCGGTTGCGGCATCGGCGGCTCATCGTCCGCTGTCGCTGGGGTGCCGATCGGGTGGAGCAGGTCGCACGGATTGTCGAGTCGGCCGGAATGAGGGTCGGCGACCGCTCATTCCGGATGCTTGAGGACGGGGCGAACATGGACGTCGAGCTGACCGTGACGTACAGCCGCCGGCCGGATCTGGAGTCGGTCGAGCGGCAACTGCGGTCTGACCCCGAATGCCGGCTGGTGGCGTCGGTTCAGGCTTGAAAAGCCGTGATCCTCCGGCATTCTTCCCGGTATAATGCCATCGTCGAGGAGGTTTGCATGCGCGCGGCATTTGGCCTGGTCGGACTGCTGGTGGCGATCGGCGTGATCGTGCTGATGATGAAGTATTTCCATCCTGCCGACACGGTTCAGCGCGGCGAGAAGCTCAAGGAGCAGGCCGCTCAGTTCGCCGGACGGGAGGAGGACGGCACGCCTGCGCACCAGAGCATCAAGCTCGAACCTGTCCTGGCCAACGGCAGGCTCAAGTACGTCATCGTCGAGGATATCGTGCCCGGCGGCGCGTTTGAGCGGTTCTACGGCCTGAAGCGCGACGACTGCATCATCGGGCGGGTTGACATGGATTTCCGGAACGACAGCGATGCGGAAATGGCCGTCACGATGATCCACGATGCGTACCAGCGCAAGGCGCCGCTGGCCGTGTTGCGCAACGGGCAGAAGATCACGCTGCCACTGGAGGAAAAACCCACCGCCGGGGGCACCACGGCGTCGGAGGCGCCAGCGCCGGCCCCCGGCAGCGGCAAGAGCGACACCTCCAATCCCCTTCAGCGCCAGCTCGACGCCATCCCTGGCATTGCCCGGTAGGGCGATGTCGGCCGCCCCGCAATGCAAGACTCGCCAGGCGTAACCTGCTCGGTCGCGCCTGGCGAGTTGAAACTCACCCGCCGTCCGCATCACATCCGGCTGACCAGCAGCTCACGCTGGAAGATCATCTCCTTGGGCATGTCGCCGGCCATTTTCAGGAACAATTCCTCCTGGCTCATGATCTCGGCCTTCAGGTCGTCGAGGTTGATGCTCTGGGCTTCGGCGATGTCCTTTTCGGACATGCCCAGGCCCTCGATGTCGATGTCCTGGGGGCGGGGCATCCAGCCCAGGGGCGTTTCCATGGCATAGGCCCGCCCGAGCGAGCGGTCGATAATCCACTTGAGCACCCGCATGTTCTCCCCGAAGCCTGGCCACATGAACTGGCCCTGGTCGTTCTTGCGGAACCAGTTGACGGTGAAGATGCGCGGCGGGTCAACCATCTTCTTTCGCATCTTGAACCAGTGGACCAGGTAATCGCGGATGTTGTAGCCGATGAAGGGCAGCATCGCCATCGGATCCCGGCGAACCACTCCCACCTGGCCGGTTGCGGCCGCCGTGGTCTCCGAACCGAGCATGGCGCCCATGAACACCCCGTGGATCCAGTTGAAAGCCTGGCTGACCAGGGGAATCGTCTTGGATCGCCGCCCGCCGAAGATGATCGCCGTGATCGGCACGCCGGCCGGGTCGTTGGCCAGCGGGTCGAGCACGGGATTGTTGACCATCGGGGCGGTGAAGCGGCTGTTGGGGTGGGCGGCCTTGCTGTTGGAGCCCGGCTTCCATTCCTTGCCCTGCCAGTCAATCGCCTTGGCCGGGGCCGGCCAGTCGCTGTCCTCCCACCAGATGTCGTAGGTGCCGTCCTCCAGCGGAACCAGGGCTACGTTCGTGAAGATCGTGTCCTTCGCGATCGACTTCATCGCGTTGGGATTGCTCCGCATGTTGGTCCCGGGAACCACGCCGAAGTAGCCGGCCTCGGGGTTGATCGCGCGAAGCTGGCCCTTCTCGTCGGCCCACATCCAGGCGATGTCGTCCCCGATCGTCGTGATCTTCCATCCTTGCTTGAGATACTTCTCCGGCGGGATCAGCATGGCGAAGTTCGTCTTTCCGCATGCCGACGGGAATGCCGCCGCCACGTAGGATTTCTCCCCGTCCGGGGCCTGGACGCCCATCAGCAGCATGTGCTCGGCCATCCAGCCCTGCTGTCGCCCGAGGAAACTGGCGATTCGCAGCGCCAGGCACTTCTTGCCCAGCAGCGCGTTGCCGCCGTAGCCCGATCCGAAACTCCAGATCGTGTTGTCCAGCGGGAAATGGCAAATGTACCGCCGGTCCGGATTCACGTCGCCCAGCGAATGCAGGCAGCGCGTGAATTCATCGCCCTGTCCAAGCTGTTTCCACGCCACGTCGCCCATGCGGGTCATGATGCTCATGCTGGCCGCGACGTAGAGCGAGTCGGTCAGCTCGATGCCCACCTTGGCCAGCGGCGAGCCCAGCGGGCCCATGATGAAGGGCAAGACATACATCGTGCGACCCTTCATCGAGCCCCGGTACAGCTCCCGCAGTTTCGCGTAGGCCGCCTTGTCGTTCATCCAGTTGTTGGTCACGCCCACCAGGTCCTGGTTGGGGGTGCAGATGAACGTCAGGTGTTCCGTGCGGGCCACGTCGTTGGAGTTGCTGCGGTGATAGTAACAACCGGGCCATTTTTGCTGGTTGAGCCTGATGAACACGCCTTGTGTGCAGCCCTGTTCGAACATCGCCTGGCGCTCCTCCTTTGAGCCGTTGCACCAGACGACCTTGTCAGGCTGGCACAGGTCAATGCACTCCCGGATCCAGGCCAGCACGTGGGGATTCGAGGTCGCGGCTTCGGACAGGCCGCTATTCAAAGCAATAGCCATATGACTCCTTGTATCGCTCAGGCCGACAGCCCCCGGTCAGCGGGGGCGCGGGCGCGTGCGGGTTGGGATATTCACCAAAGAAACGTCTCGGGGCAACAGCCGCCCACCGGATTCCCCTACTTTTTCTCAGGCAGGCCCAGTTCGACGGGGCGCATCTGGCGCCAGGCCACCTTGGCCTTGAGTGAGGCCGCCATGTCCGCCAGGGTCGTCGTGAGCAGGTAATCTTTCAGTCGCTGTCGAATCGGCTTGTATAAGTCGTGTTGTGGACATGGCATATCGTCGTTGCACTTCTCAAGTCCCACCACGCAGCGGTCAAAGACCTGGGGACCGTCAATCGCCTCAACGATCTGCATGAGCGTGATCTCATGTGACGGCCGGGCCAGTGAAAAGCCGCCGCCGCGCCCCTTGGCGCTGCGGAGAACGCCGCCGTGGACCAGTTTCTGGAAGACCTTGGCCAGAAAATCACGGGGCAGGTCGGTCCCCGCCACGAGGTCGTCGAGCATGGTTGGGCCCTCAGAGCCGCGGCCGGCCAATTCGCCCAGACCCCGGATAGCATACTCGACCGAGCTGGAGAACATCATGGCGATTGCTCCTGATGGGTGTGCACGTATGGTTACAGGACAATGATATCCTGTTAACGGGGGGAATCCAGTCGAACCCTCGAAGTGGAGCTCGCCGCCCTGCCTCTGGATGCGCCGATTCCGAACAGGCCGCTACTTCATGATCCCCAGCGGCGGTTCGTAGTTGGGATGGTACTCGGTGCTGTCCAGCAGCGCGATGCCGATGAACACCGCCACGAAGAAAAACGCCGTGATCAGGATGATGCCGTTGAAAGGACTGTCGTATCGCAGATGCATGAAGTAAAGAGCCACCAAGGCCGCCTTGACCACCGCGATTCCCAGTGCAATCCAGATGTTCAACGGGCCCAGGTCCACCATCGTCGCGGCCACGGTCAGGATGGTCAGCACCATCAGCGCCCCGAAAACAGCAAGCAACACGCCAACCGGCACAACGTGTGCCCCGTGGGGCTCGTGGTGTGCATGAGTGGCCACGCTGGGATTCTGCATCTGCGTCATAAACAAGCACGGCAGTCGGAGCCGCTCCCGGATTAATGGATCAGGTACAACAGCGGAAACAGGAAGATCCAGATCAGGTCCACAAGATGCCAGTACAGCCCGACCAGATCAACCGGAGCATTGTAGGCACTGCTGAAATGGCCCTTGAGCGTGCGAACCAGGATCCATGTGATCAGGGCCATGCCGATCAGCACGTGCAGGCCATGCAATCCCGTCATCACGAAGTAGACGCTGAAGAACGTGAAAACCCGGTTGCGATCCAATGGCCCCAGATCGTCGAACTGGATCCGATGGTTCCCGTCGTGCGATGCGCGGGATGCCAGGCCGGCCGGCTGGACAAACGGGGGCTTGATCCTTGCCTCGTCCGGCGTTCCGGAGTTGGGATCGACCTCGATGCTCGTTGTGCGCGCGGGGCGATCCGCGATGGCCGTGGCCGGATGAGCGGTCGCCGCGGCGGTGTTGGCCGACGAGGCGGCTTCCGCGCCGTGCGGCGACTGGTCGGTCGGGGCGGACTTGCCCGGCAGGTACTGATTGGCCTGCCCGAAGCCCAGGTGATGCGACCACTTGGCCTTGTACTCGATGGTCTTGATTCCCATGAATCCGGCCCCGCCCAGGAGTGTCAGAAGCAGGCAGATGATCAGGCCCCGGGTTCTGTTCAGCTGCGCGCAGCGCACGCCCCAGGCCATCGTCAGACTGCTGGTGATCAGGACGATCGTGTTGATGCCGCCCAGCGTCCTGTCAAGGTAATGATGGGCGTAGATGAACACGTCCGGATGATTGGCGCGGTAGACCGCGTAGGCGCAGAACAACCCCCCGAACATCAGGATCTCCGTGGCCAGAAAGATCCACATGCCCAGCTTGCCGGCGCCGAACTGCTGCTCGGGTGTGTCGTAGTGGTGGGCCAGGAAAGGAGGATGCGCGTGGGCATCGTGACCTGCGGCTGCGGAAGCGATCGTGTGTCCTGTGCTCATGGCGTATAGCTGTTTTGTTCAATCCACGCGGCCGCGGGCGGCCAGGGCGTCGGCATCGGGGCGGATCCATCCGTCAATCTTCGGATCGTACTGCCATGCGCCCAGCTCATAGGGATCCTCGGCCGCCGGCGCGACGGCGAAGTTGTCGTGCGGCGGGGGGGACGTCGTGCGCCATTCCAGCGTGTTGCCGCCCCACGGGTTGGCCGCCGCCTTCCGGCCGTACCAGATCGAGTGCAGCCAGTTGAACAGCACCATGAAAAGCCCGACGGCCATCACGTACGCGCCGATCGTCGAGATAACGTGATAGATGTGGTACTTCTCGGGGTACGTCGCGTATCGCCGCGGCATGCCCTGGCTTCCGGCGATGAACTGCACGAAGAAGGTCAGGTTGAAGCCGATGAAGATGATCACGGCCGAAATGTTGCCCCACTTCACGCTGAACATCCTGCCGAAGATCTTCGGCCACCAGTAGTACATGCCGCCCAGGAACGCGAACAGCGTGCTGCCCATCATGACGTAGTGGAAGTGGGCGACGATGAAATAGGTGTCGGTCAGGTGAACATCGGTGGCCAGCGCCCCGAGGAACAGGCCCGTCAGTCCGCCGAGCGTGAAGAGCAGGATGAACCCCAGCGCGTAGAGCATCGGCGTCTTGAGGCGGATATCCCCCTTGTACATCGTGCCGATCCAGTTGAAGACCTTGATCGCCGAGGGGATCGACACGCTGAAGGTCAGCAGGCTGAACACGGCGTTGGCCTTGTTCGACTGGCCGCTGACAAACATGTGGTGCCCCCAGACGAAGAAGCTGAACAGCGCGATGGCGATGGAGCTGTACGCGATGAAGTTGTAGCCGAAAATGTGCTTGCGGCTGAATACGGGAACCAGCTCGCTCATGATCGCCATGGCCGGCAGGATCATGATGTAGACGGCGGGGTGGGAGTAGAACCAGAAGAAATGCTGGTAGAGGATCGGATCGCCTCCCAGCTTGGGGTCGAAGATGCCCACGCCGAAGGCCCTTTCCACCGCCAGCAGCAGGAGGGTGATGCCCAGCACCGGTGTGGCCAGGACCTGGATGATCGAGGTTGCGTACATTCCCCAGAGGAACAGGGGCATTTTGAACCAGGTCATGCCCCTGGGCCGGAGCATGTGGATGGTCGCGATGAAGTTGACGCCCGTGAGGATCGAGCTGAACCCCATGATGAAGGCGCCCATCGTGGCGGGGACCACGCCGCTGGCGCTCTTGCTGGTCGAGTAGGGGGTATAGAAGGTCCAGCCGGTGTCCAATCCGAAGCCGCCGGGCAGCTGGATGCCGAAGCCGGCATGCAGCGCGCCGCTGAGCAGGATGTAGAGGAAAAAGACCGCGCCGATGATGTAAAGGTGAAGGCTCAGCAGGTTCAGCCGCGGGAAGGCCACGTCCTTGGCGCCCAGCATCAACGGCAGGACGAAATTGCCCAGGATCGCCGGGATGGCCGGGATGATGAACATGAACACCATCACCGCGCCGTGGAGGGTGAACATGTGGTTGTAGAAGTCCATCGAGGCCTGGGCATTCCGGAGGAACGTGGGCTGGGGGCTGAGCAGTTCGGTGCGCAGCAGGACGGCGAAGATGCCGCCCACCAGGAAACCAAAGAGGATGCCGAACATGTACATCACGCCGATCCGCTTGTGATCGAGCGTGAAGACCCAGGAGAGGATTCCCTTGCCGTGGGTCAGGTAGTTGTCCTCAGCGCCGTGTTCGGGCAGATCAGGCAGGATTGCTGGAGCGTGGGCGGACATTTCTTCAGACTCCCGGTTTCATTTCGCCGGCATGGTCGGCTGTGTGGTTGACGGACCGCTCTCCGCGCCGCCGGGCGTCGCCTCGGCCGGCGCCTTGTCGCTGAGCGACTTGAGGTACGCGATGATCGCCCGCATGTCCTGGTCCTTGAGCTGGAACGCCGGCATCGCATTCGCAAACCCGCTGACCACACGCTTGCCCGGCTCGGCGATCGACTCGCGGATGTAATTCTCGTCGGCGACCGTCCGGCTGCCGTCGGTGAACTGCCGTTCGTAGCCGAACAGGTTCTTGAACGATGGGCCGATCAGCACGTTGCCGGTCTCCGAGTGGCAGACCGTGCAGCCGCGGCTGGTGATCAGCATCTTGCCGGCCTCGACCGGCGTCATTCGCGTCTCCCAGTTGCTGGCCTTCTCCAGCCAGACCTTGAAATCCGACGGCTCGTGGACCACCACCTTGGTGATCATTGTCGAGTGATTCGTGCCGCAGTATTCCGCGCAGTACAGGTCGAAAGTGCCCAGTTCCGTGGCCTCGAACCAGGTCTTATTGTAGCGCCCCGGCACCGCGTCCTTCTTCACCCGGAAGGCCGGGATGTACAGGCTGTGAATCACGTCGGCCGAGCTCAGCACCAGCCGGACCGGCGTGTTGGCCGGGACGTGCAGTTCGGGATCGACGTGCCCGTTGGGGTACGTGAACTGCCAGCTCCACATTCGGCCCTCCACCTGTATTTCATAGGCGTTGGAGGGGATCACACCCATCTGCAGGTAGCCCCGAAAGCCGAAATAGAAGATGATGCAGACCAGCACCGTCGGGATGAGCGTCCAGGTCAGTTCAAGCGCGGTGCTGTGGTCGGCCGTCGCCTCGTGCTTCACCCCCTCGCGGTGGTGGTACTTCCAGACGAAGACAACCACCAGCGCCGTGACCAGGAGGAAGAAGAAGACCGACAGCCACAGGATGAAGTGGAACAGGAAGTCCACATCCCCCGCGTGCGTGGACGCCTTGGGAGGCATCCACAGGCCGCCGCCGGACTGAGCGAGTATGGCAAATGGCATAGTCATGAACCCGTCGCCCCCGCCGGCATCGAGCCGGAATTCCTGTGCCGTTCGCGCCAGAGCATCCATGCGATAAAGCCGCCCAGCGCCAGGATCGTGGTCGTCGCGGCGATCTGCAACAGCATCATCGCCGCCGGCGTGTATTTCCCGGTCGTCGCGTCGTACTGGAAGCAGACCAGCATCACCTTGTCCATCGTGCTGCCGACCTTGCCTTCCGCCGCCTCCACCAGCGACAGCCGCATCGTTCGCGGATCAAATCTCGCACCGTAAAGATATCGCGACACCTTTCCCTCGGGGGAAAGGATCATCAGCGCCGCCGGGTGCGAGTACTGCTGCTCCTTCTCCATCCACTTGAATCCGAAACCCACCGCGTCGGCCAGTTGCCTGCTGTTGGCCGCCGTCCCGGTCAAAAAATGGAACCCCGATGCCTGCTCCGGTCGGCCGTATTCCTTCACATAAGTCTGCTTCTTCAGGCCGGCGAGCTGGTACGACTCGCTGGGATTGATGGTCACCGAGAGCACGTCAAAATCCGTGCCGGCCCGGAGGTTCAGCTGCCTGAGCGTTGCCACCAGCCCCTGCGAAACCAGCCCGCACAGCATCGGGCACTCGTAGTAACCCAGCTGAAGCACGACCGGCCGGCCCTTGTTGAAGTACTCGGCCAGTGTCACGGTGCGTCCCGTTTCGTCGGTGAACGTGAGTTCCAGCGGAACCTGCGCCCCCGGCTTTTCCGTGATTTGCACGCCCGCCAGATCCGGCGCAGGACCGGGTTCCGACCCCAGCGGCGCAGGTCGAGGAACCTGCGCAGACGACCGGCTCGGCAGTCCCGCTGCCGCCAGCAGCACCGCCATCACCAACAGCCTGACGTAACGTTCGGCCATAAATCGCATGTCGCACGCTCTCACTTGCCTGGCTGCGTGGTCGGCATCCTGCCGCCGCCGGCCACGAACATCTGCATTGCCTGGTCGATCGGAATGCTCACGATCTGCCTGTCGCGGTCGATCCAGCCATACCGGCTGATCCGCGCCAGCTGCTGTTCTTTCGGGCTGCCCAGCACCGACGGGAGGTCGGCAAGCCGCGCCGCCTCGCGGTTCTCCGCGGCGGTGAATCCCGCGTCCACGGCGATCGTCAGCACCACGAGCACGATCGTGCCGATCAAGCCGATCGCGGCGATCAGTCGCGCGTTGACTTCATTTCTCATCGCCATGCCGATCCTCACACGTTCACAAAAGCCAGCGACTCGTCCAGCCGCGGATCGCCCAGCGGGCGGAGGCTCGCGCTGGCCATCTTGCGCACCAGGGCCGCCGCAAACAGCCCGATGACGCCGACCGCCGCGGCGATCTCGACCACGCCCAGCCGCAGATGGCCGTCATACTCCGGCATGATCAGCCAGTACAGATCAAGCCAGTGGAACACCAGCATCCACACGGCCCAGAACATCAGGATGCGCCTGCGCCGCTTGATGTGGCGCGACATCAGCCCCGCAAAGGGGATCAGCAGGTGCCCGAACAGCAGCAGCAGGCTGATTGTGCTCCATGCCGCCGCCAGCGGGCCGGCATCGTCGGCCGACGTCGCCCCGCGCCGCGAGAACCAGGCGGTTGTCTCGGGGATGTTCGCGTACCAGATCAGCATATACTGGCTGAACGCGATGTAGCCCCAAAAGAATACGAACCCGAACAGGAACTTGCCCAGGTCGTGATAATGCTCCGTGGTGATGCTGCGCCCCATCAGCCCTCGCCGCTGGAGCAGGCAGCAGATCACCACCAGCGTCGCGAAGCAGGCCACCGCCGTGCCGGCAAAGTAGTACACGCCGAACATCGTGCTGTACCAGTGCGGATCGAGACTCATGATCCACAGCAGGGCGAAGGCGGTCACCGTCAGCGCGTACAGCAGCATGGCCGGAGCGGAATACTTCTCCATCGTCCGCGTGAGCGTCACCTCCCCGCTGCGGTCCTGTGCCACCGACTGTCTCCAGTACCAGTTGCCGATCCAGGCCCACGAGCCCAGGCATGCGATCGAGGCCAGCAGGAAGAACCACCAGGTCAGGAAAGGCCGCTTGCCGATCGTCAGCTCATCCACGCCGCCGTGTCCGTCGCCGTGCCCCTCCTTCTGTGCCGGCTGGCTCTCGCCCGCGGCGGGGGCGCCGTGCTCCGTTTCGTGCGATGTCGCCGCGTGGGCGGGGGGATGGGGCTGTGCCCAGCGGTAAAGCTGTCCCTTCTGAATCACAACCGAGAAGACAATCGGGAGCGAGAGCAGCGCGACCCAGGGCATCGTTGCGCCCATCGCCTCGGCGATGCGGCGGACGTTCACGCTCCAGCCCGCGCGCGTCAGGTGCTGCAACAACGTGAAGAACAGCCCGCCCAGCGCGATCGACAGGACGTAGGCAAAGCTCACCAGGTATGCGAAGTAGAAGCGCCGCGGGCCGTGGTCGGCCGAAAGACTCCAGCCGAGGCTGACGAGCAGCCCGGCCACACCCGCCATGGCCGCGATGCGCGCCACGCGACGGGCGCCATCGCCAAGCTCCAGCCGCTCCTGAGGATGTTCGATGTGTTCGCTCATGTTCAGTTCTCGGGAGGGGGGCCCGGCAACCGGCCCGGCCCTCCACGTATCACCGCAGGGTCTCCCGCTTTTCCGGGGGCAGCACGTCGGCCGGCGCATTCTGGCTCAACTGCAGCGCCCGGATGTAAGCAACGATTGCCCAGCGGTCCTGGACGGGGATCTGCGCCCCGTAGCCGGGCATGTTGCGAATGCCGTTGTTGATCGTGTTGTACAGGTGTCCCTCCGGCCGGCTGCGCACCTGGTCGCCGTGCATTGACGTGGCGGGAACCCACTTGGGCTCGCCCAGTTCCGTGGCACGCGCGTTGACCGTGCCGTTGCCGTAGCCGTCGTAGCCGTGGCAGGCGGCGCAGTAGATGTTGAATCGCTCCTGCCCGCGCCGGAGCAGTTCCGGCGTCAGCGTCAACTGCTTCGGGAAGCCCTCGAAGAAGACGGCCTGCGTCTTCCCGGCGGCATCCCGGCTCAGTGCAAAGCCCCGCTCATAGTGGTCGTCTTCCGCCAGCTGCCCCCGCGCCACCGTTCCGGCAATCCGGGGCCGCATCGCCCGCCCATCGGCGAAGACTGGGCTGGTCTGCTGGGGTTGATACCGGGGCTGAATGCCCATGTCCTGGAAAAGATGCACGGCGGTTCGATCGCTGGGAGTCACGCGGGCACGGGCGAAGAGCACCAGGGGAACCCAGCTTAGAGTCACCACGGTCAGAAAACCCGCCACCATCCAGAACGGCGGACGCGGCATCGGCCGGGAAGACAGCGGATTGAGATTCAACAGTTTCCGTTTCAGCATGGTCCGCTCAATCCTCCACCCGTTCCACCGCCGTCGCGTTCAATGACTCCAGCAGCCTGCCGGTGGCGGCCTGGTCAAACTTCGGATCCTGCGCCGAGATCGAGATGAAGAACCGGTCCGCCGTCACCCGGCGGAACCGGTCGCTCTTGAACAGCGGGTTGTAGAGCATCGGCAGCCGGTTCAGCCCGAGCATGCCGAAGACCGCCGTCAGCGCCGACAGCAGCACCGCCAGCTCGAAGATCACCGGCACGAACGCGGGCATGCTCATGAAGGGCTTGCCCGAGATCAGGAACGGATAGTCAAACGCGTTGGTGTACCACTGGAGCAGCAGGCCCGCGACAACGCCCGTCAGCCCGCCGCACAGCACCAGCCACGGCAGTATCGTGGGCCTGATTCCCATCGCGTGGTCGATCCCGTGGATCGGGAAGGGACTGTGCACGTCCCACTGCGTGTAGCCGGCCGCGCGCACCTGCTTGGCGGCCTGCACCACGCTGTCCACGTCGGGGAACTCCGCCAGCAGTCCCGCCAGCACCGGCCTGTCTTCCGGCTCGACCGTCGTGTTGTCGACCTGCGTCGTCATCGCTTCGCCTTCATCCGTGCCACGGGCGCGTCGCCCGTGGCCCTTTGCCAGCCCTCGCCACCTTCATCCCTACTTCCCATGATGCTCGTCGGGCCAGTAGTCCGACTTCTTCTCGTCCGCCGTCGCGTGCTCGCCGTGAACGTGCGCCTCGGGCATCACCGTCTTGACCTCCGCCATCGCCACGACCGGGCCAAACCGCAAAAAGAGCAGGAAGCAGGTGAAGAACAGCCCGAAGCTCCCGGCCAGCATGCCAAGATCCACCCAGGTCGGCGAGTAACTCGCCCAGCTCGAGGGCAGGAAATCGCGCGTCAGAGATGTCACGATGATCACGAACCGCTCAAACCACATCCCCACGTTGACGCACATCGCCACCGCGAGGATCGACCAGACGTTGGTTCGCAGCTTCTTGGACCACAGCAGTTGCGGCGCCACGATGTTGCAGAAGACCATCAGCCACGTCGCCCACCAGTACGGGCCGAAATAGCGGTTCTTGAAGGCAAACTGCTCATAGTGCTGGCCGCTGTACCAGGCCATGAAGATTTCCGTGCCGTAGGCGTAGCCCACGATCAGGCTGGTCGCCAGGAGAATCTTGCACATGTTCTCCAGGTGCCGCATGGTGATCAGGTCCTTGAGCCCGAACCACTCGCGGGCGGGGATGGCCAGCGTCAGCACCATCGCGAAGCCGCCGAACACCGCGCCGGCGACAAAGTAGGGGGGGAAAATCGTCGTGTGCCAGCCGGGCAACTGGGAGGTGGCAAAGTCGAACGAAACCACCGAGTGGACGCTGAGCACCAGCGGCGTGGCCAGCGCCGCCAGCAGCAGGTACGCCCGCTCGAAGCGGTGCCAGTGGCGGCTGGACCCGTTCCAGCCCAGGGCCAGCACCCCGTAAACGATCTGCTTGAATCGCCCCTGTGCCCGATCCCGCAGCGTCGCAAGGTCCGGGACCATCCCCACGTACCAGAACAGCGCTGACACCGTGGCATAGGTGCTGACCGCGAACACGTCCCACAGCAGCGGCGATCGGAACTGGGGCCACATGGCCATCTGGTTCGGCACCGGGAACAGCCAGTACGCTAGCCACGGCCGGCCCACGTGCACCGCCGGGAACAGCCCCGCGCACATGACCGCGAAAATCGTCATTGCCTCCGCGAAACGGTTGATGCTCGTGCGCCAGTTCTGCCGGAGCAGAAACAGGATCGCGCTGATCAGCGTCCCGGCGTGGCCGATGCCCACCCAGAACACGAAGTTGACGATGTCGAACGCCCACGCGACCGGCTGGTTGTTGCCCCAGACGCCGACGCCCGAGGTGAACAGATACCCCAGCGTCACCATCAGCAGGCTCAGCAGGCCCAGCGAAATCGCGAAGGCGATGTACCATCCCAGCGGCGTGCGCCGTTCGGCCACGCCCGCCACCGCCTCGGTTACCGCCGTGAAGTCCTTCCCGCCCAGCACCAGCGGAGCCCGCACGCGCGGATCGTCCGTCGTGTTGTCGATGCCCATCGGAATGGTCTGCGCTGTGCTCATCTGCATCTCTCATGGCACGGGCCACAGGCCCGTGTCTGCTTCCGTGGCACGGTTATCCTGCCCCTGCCCAACCGATGTAGCACGGGCATCTTGCCCGTGCCCGACTGGCGTAGCACGGGCATCCTGCCCGTGCCCAACCGGTGTAGCACGGGCATCCTGCCCGTGCCCAACCGATGTAGCACGGGCATCTTGCCCGTGCCCCATCTATTCATCCGTGTGCGTCCGAGGACGCTGGTTCCTTCGGATTCCGCACCTTCGCCAGATACTTGGTCCTGGGTCGGGTATTCAGCTCCGTCAGCACCCCGTACGCCCGGTTGCTCCTCTGCAGCTTCGAGACGGCCGAGTTCGGATCATTCAGGTCGCCGAACACGATCGCCTGCGTGGGGCATGCCTGCTGGCAGGCCGTGATCACGTCGCCGTCATGGAGATCCTGGCCCTGCCGGCGTCGCGTCTGCTCAGCCGACTTGATCCGCTGCACGCAGTAGGTGCACTTTTCCATGACGCCGCGCATTCGCACCGTCACGTCCGGGTTGAACACCATCCGCTTGATCTGGTCGATGCCCCTGTCGGGATCGCCCTGCTGCGCATCGGGCATTCCCAGCCACGGCTGGACGGTCCCGCGCGGATCCTTGCTGTGGAAGTCGAAGTAGTTGAAGCGGCGCACCTTGTATGGGCAGTTGTTCGAGCAGTAACGCGTGCCGATGCACCGGTTGTACACCATCGTGTTCAGGCCCTCGGTGTCATGCACCGTAGCGGCCACGGGGCACACCTGTTCGCACGGCGCGGTTTCGCAGTGCTGGCACGCCATCGGCTGATACACCACCTGCGGGTTGGGGTCGTCGGGTTTTCCCTTGAAGTACCGGTCGATGCGGATCCAGTGCATCTCCCGGCTCATCAGCACCTGCTCCTTGCCGACAACCGGCACGTTGTTCTCCGCCTGGCAGGCAACGACGCAGGCGTTGCAGCCGATGCAGCTGTTCAGATCGACGGCCATTCCCCAGGCGTGCGGCGTGTTGAACTGCATCGGCGCATCGAACAGCTGGAGCGCCAGCCCGCCGTGATCGTTGCGGTGAAAGACCTGCTTGTCATGCTTGTACTCGGAGAGGGAGGCGTCGCGGATGATCTTGCCGCTTTGTCCCTTCTCGCCGACTCGCTTCTCCCGGCCCTTGAAACCGATGTCGTCGATGATGTGGTGGTCCTGCGTCAATGCCAGGGGATACGCGCGACCGACCTTCTCGATTTTCGCCCCGCCGCTTCCGTCCATCCCCGCCGTCGTCCGCAGGGCATACGTGTCGAATCCCACGCCGTTGCCGACGTGACCCGCCGCCCGCCGGCCGTAACCCAGCGGCAACCCGACCACTCCCTCCGGTTGTCCCGGCAGAACGTACGCCGCGATTTCCAGGGAGCGGCCGCCGACGCTGATTCTCACCAGGTCGCCGGTCTTCACGCCGGCCGCATCCGCATCCTTCTTGCTCAACAGCGCCGAGTTGTCCCACGTGAGCTTCGTCAGCGGATCGGGCATCTCCTGCAGCCAGCCCATGTTCGCAAAACGCCCGTCATACACGCTGGCATCCGCCAGGAACCGAATCTCCAGGCCATCAGACGCCGCATCTCGTGGCACGGGTATCTTGCCCGTGCCCCCCGGCACAACGGGCTTGGGCACGCTGCCGGCCGCAACACCATCATGCAGAATCCGCCGCCAGGCCTTTTCGTCGTCTCCGGTGATCGAGCTGAGAGTTCGCCGAACGACCGTTTCGCCGTCCCCCTCTTCTCCGACGATTGCGGCCAGCAGCTCGATCGCCGATCGCCCGCCATACAGCGGTTCGATGAGCGGCTGGGCCACACTGATGGTTCCATCCCACGCGACCGCATCGCTCCAGGCCTCCAGGTAATGGGCCCGCGGAATGTGCCATCGGCACGCCAGCGATGTCTCATTGTGATAGAGGCTCAGATGAATGCTGACCGGCACCTTGGCGATCAGATCGCCCAGCGAGAGATCGGCCGGAGCGTCATAGGCGGGGTTTCCGCCGAGGATCACCAGCGATCGCACCCGGCCCTCGCGAAGGTCGTTTGCCAGCGCCGTGATCATCTGCCCGTGGGTCGGACGATCGCCTGCCGGGTCAGGAACGTAGCTGACCGTGCTGCCGATCGCGCCCAGCCTGGCATTGATCGCGTGGGCGATGGCGTGTGCTTCGGGCGGAAGGTTGAAACCGGCCGCCACAACGCCGTTCCGCCCCGCCTGTTTCAGGTCGGAGACGGCTGCGTCCACGAATGCCGTCTCGTCGCCCGTGAGTGATTCGGTGCCGCCGTCCTCGACCACGCCCAGCCTGCCGCCCAGTGCCCGGAGCATGGCCGCAACGCGCGACGCCCGCGCCGGCATTCGCACATCCGCCACCGAACCGGTGACGGAGTACGCCGACTCGGCCATCCACACGCGATTCATCAGCCCCTGGTCGGCCTGGCGACGCCGCCAAGACCAGTCGTTGGAATATCGGATGTGCGCCGGATGCGTTCCAAGCAGGTCCGCGTCAAACAGCACTGCCACGTCCGCGCTCTTCAGGTGGTAAACCGGCCGAAGCGTCTGGGCGAACGCCAGCTTCGTTCCCGCCGCCTCGCTGTCGCGGCTCAGGGGCTCGTACTCATACCACTTTGCCTGCGGGAAGGCCTTTAACAGCTGCGCGCGCAGCCGTCGTGCGGTGGGACCGCACATCGCCTCGCTCAAGATCGCCAGCCCGGTGCCGCCGTTCTTTTTCCATTCGGCAATCAGCGACGAAAAGGCTGCGTCAAACTCCTGCCATGTGCTGGTTCTGGGCCGATTTCCAGTGCGATCCACCGGGGAGCGACTGCGGTCCGGGTCATACAGCTCCAGCACGCTGGCCTGCGCAAAGGCGTCGGAGGCCGCGTGTAGGTCGCCCGCCGTCCGGGAATACGGATGGGAGGGATTTCCCTCGATCTTGATGGGTCGGCCATCGTAGCTGCTTGCCAGCACGCCCGCGCCCACCCCGCCCAGTTCCATCACGGTCGCATACTGCTCGGGAACGCCCGGCGTTCGCCCCTTTGGGTTGCTCGAGTACGGCGCCAGTTTCTCCCGGGGCCAGCGCCGGCATCCCGTGAGCGTCAGTCCCGCCAGCGCCAAGGACGCCGCCATCAGTTTCATGAAGCGACGCCTCGACATCGAGCGGATCGTCTCAGGATCGTATCCGGGAAACTCGCACTCGATCATCCTGCGCACCTGCGGGTCATCCGCAAGCTGCTCCAGGCTGCGCCAGTACTCCACTCCCGTGATGTGATGGTCTACCTGTGACACGTTGAGCACGCCGTCATGTAAAAGGAATCCCGAATCTTGTACTCTTCCTTCAGCTTCAGCCCCAGCTTGAGCTGATCTCCGTCGGGCGGTCGCCAACTCATGTTGGTCACCTGGTCGACCGGCCGAAGGTGCTGCTCGGGCGCTCGATGGCAATCCAGGCACCAGGACATGCTCAGCGGTGCCACCTGCCGCACCACCGCCATCTGGTCAACCCGGCCGTGGCACGACACGCACCCCACGCCCTTGTTCACGTGCGACGCATGGTTGAAGTACGCATAGTCGGGCAGATCATGCACCTTCACCCATTCCACTGGCTTGCCCGTCGCCCAGCTCTGGCGAACCGGCTCCAGCCGCGGGCTGTCCGATCGAATCGCGGTGTGACAGTTCATGCAGGTCTGCGTCGCCGGCAACGCGGCGAACGCCGCATTCTCAACCGTTGTGTGGCAGTAACGGCAGTCCATGCCCAGCTGGCCCACATGCTGCTCGTGGCTGAAGGGAACCGGCTGCTGCGGTTGATAGCCCACGGCGGTCGTCTTCGGCGAGAACCCAACGCCCACGAAGACCGGCATGTACGCCGCCCCGCCCAGCGCCATCAGCACGATCACCGGCAACAGATAGTTGGCCAGCCGCGGAAAAACGAAACGAGAATTGCTCTGCTGATCCGGCACGCTTGCCATCGATCCAGACCCTTCGTCAAATCCGCACTTTCCCAGATGGATAGACTTAAAACGTGCCACATCATAGGAATGCCTTCGACAGGTTGGTCAAACCGCGCCCCTGCGGCATTTCGCCGCACCCCGATTACAAGACGGCGCTTCCTCCGACAGCACACTGCCGTAGCGACAGCGTTGCGGGATGGCATCCCACGCGTTGCGACGGGCGCTGCGGGATTGCGGGTGCGGACCCCACGGCATGGGCGTCTTTCGCCGTGCCCAAGGTTCTTGAAGGCACCGACGTTCAGAACGCCCACAACATCGCCAGGCAGTCCTCTACCCAACGCCGAAACGGTCACGCACTCCGCTTGCGACGATTCATTCACCCGTTCTTGACACCCCCCAACCCATTTGCTACGGTTCGCCGCGATCGCAAAGTGATGATTTCCAAGCGCTAAACGCTGAATCAAATGACTTCGGCTCTTGGCGCTCGTGACTCAGCACTCTCCTTGCTCCTGGAGTGTCACCTGATGAACCGACCCCGCATTCTGCCGGCCATCGCCATCTGCCTTGTTGCCTGTTGCGCGGTTGTGCGCGGCCAGTTGGCGATTCCGGCGCCCGCCAAGACGGCCACTGTAATCGATGCCGCCACCGGCAAGATCATTGACGACGCCGTGGCGGCTAATTTCAACAAGCTGCTGACCGCCGTCCCCGAGGCCCGCAAGGAAGCGCGCGAGGCCATTGTCAACGACGCCAGGGTTGGCGGTGGCGAACTGTCGCCCGCATACGCCGCCAGGTATTCCCAGGCCGTCGCGACCGAAGCGATGAAGAAGGAAGTCGCGGAGGCGCCTCCCGCCGTCCGGCTCAACGTCGCCATCGCCGTCGCTCGCGTGGCCGAGCAGACCCACAGTGCCAAGCTCGAGGCAGTCGCCTTGGCGCTGATGGATGAAGCACAACCGGAATACATCAAGCTCTGGGGCATGCGCGCCGCCCGCGGCATCATGCCCGATCTGGTGAAGGCCAATGCCCAGGACAAGCTCGTCAAGCGAATGCAGGAAGTGGTTGCCAAGTGGCCCAGCGGTGCTATCACCGCCGAGGCCTACGCCGCCATGCAGGTCCTCAACGCCAGGATGATCGACGCGATGCTTGATCTGGCCGAAATCCGCATCAAGCTTTACGAACTGGGGCTTCCCGAAGATCCAATCAACGAGCGGGAGCCGTTCCTGTTTCTAGGTCGCCAGCAGAACTGGAACGCCCTGACGCCCGCCCAGAAGCTGCGCACGCTGGCCCTGACCTACCGCCTGCTTCGAGTCGCCGCCCTCCATGCCGACCAGGCCGCCATGGGAAGCATCGAGCGCGACCAGTTGATTGCCACCATGGGTCAAGCCGGCAATACCGGCGGGGTCCTGGGCAGTCTCCAGGTCTGGGGAACGCTGATGAACGATCAGGGCCTGGTCAACGCCGCCAAGGCATCCCTGGCGATGGCGGGCCGTGGAAAGGCGACCGAGGCGGTCAAGTCGGCCTGCGATGCGCTGAAGGCCGTTTCGGGCATCAAGATCGAAGAACCCAAGCTCGATCCTCCGCCCAAGTCGGAAAAGCTGCGCCTTCCTGTCGGCGCATGAGCCGCGTCTTCCTCGAATACGCGCCGACGGCGCAGGGCCCGGTCTTGCGCGTTGCGCATCACGAATCGGGCGTCACACTTCGTGCATTGCCTGTGGAGCACCATGGGTCGGTTGCTGCTCATCCCGATCGTCCTTCTGGCCATGCTCGTCGCCTCCATGTTCTGGTCGGGACGAAGCGAAGGAGAGCCGGCCGATTTCGTCTTCTTCGACCGCGGCGATGTCCGCAATCTCGACCCCAACCGCATGTCGTGGATGGAGGACATCCGCCTGGGCTACGGAATTTTCGAGGGGCTCTACGCGCTGGACCCGCAAACACTCAACGCTGTTCCGGGCACCGCCGGCAGGATCGACATCTCACCCGACGGCACGGTGTACACCTTCCACATCCGCCCGAATGCCGGTTGGACCAACGGCGATCCGGTTCTCGCCGAGGATTTCGTCTTCGCCTGGAATCGCATGATGGACCAGCCGGGCGATTACACCTACCTGCTCGATTTCATTGTCGGGGCCAAGGCGTACCGGGCGGCTGTCGCCGAGGGCAAGCCCGCCGACTTTTCCGCCGTGAAGATCGAGGTGCTCGACTCCAGGACTCTTCGTGTCACGCTTGAGCATCCCGTCCCCTATTTTCCCGACATCTGCGCCTTTCCGCCCACGTTTCCTCTCAACCGCCGCTCGATGGAGCGGTTCCGGAAGGTGGATCCGCACACCGGCCGGGAAACATACGACAACTCCTTCGTCCGGCCTCCTCACTTTGTAACCAACGGCCCGTACCGCCTGGCCTCATGGGAATTCAAGAAGCGCGTTCGCCTTGTTGCCAACGAGCACTACTGGGACCGGGCAAACGTCAAGAGCCGCGTGATCGACCGCCTGATCATCGAGGACAACAAGCTTGGCGAGTTTCTCCGCTACGAAACCGGCGTCGTCGATTGGCTGAGCGACGTGGATACCAACATCGCCGCCGAACTGCTGGCACGCGGCCGGCGAAACCCGCTTCTCAAACGCGACGACCTGAAGGTCTTCCCCGCCTTCGGCACGTACTTCTACTCGTTCAACTGCCTGCCAAAGTTCAAGGATGGCCGGGACAATCCGTTCAAGGATTTGCGGGTGCGCCGCGCGTTTGCCCTGGCCGTGGACAAGCAGCCGATCGTGGAGACCATCACGCGCATGGGCGAGCGCATCGCCGACCATTACGTTCCCCCCGGCAGCCTTCCGGGCTACTTGCCGCCTGAGCGGGGGCTGGTTCACAATCCTTCGGAGGCCCGGCGGCTTCTGGCCGAGGCCGGTTTTCCCGGCGGCAGGGGGTTCCCGCCCCTGAAGCTCCTGTTCAACACGGGGTCGCGCCACGGGGAGGTTGCCCAGCAGATTCGCCGCCAGTGGCGGGACAAGCTGGGTGTCACACTGGAACTGGAGCCGGTCGAATCGGCCATCTTCAGCGAGCGACTGCACAACCAGGAGTACGACATTGCCCGCGCAAGCTGGTTCGGCGACTACCGCGATGTGTCCACTTTCGCCGACAAGTTCCTGGCCAACAGCGACAACAACGACGCCAAGTGGGTCAACCCGGAATATGACCGGCTTTGTTACGCGGCCGCGCGCGAGCAGGACCACGCCGCGCGCATGGAGCTGTACCGCAGGGCCGAACAGATCCTGCTGGATGAAGCCCCCCTTATTCCGATCTACTATTACGTGAACACCTTCATGTTCAGGGAAAACGTCAGGGGTATTCCGCTGGACCCCCGCAACATGGTGGTGCTCAAGGCCGTGCACAAGGTGAAAACGCCCTAAGGTTGCGGCTTGCCGCATTGCAGTGACATGCTCAAGTTCATCGCCATCCGCCTGCTGCAGTTTCCGCTGATTCTGGCGGTGATTTACCTGATTACGTTTTCTCTGGCCTGGATGGCGCCCGGCAACCCCTTTGAGCAGACGGACCGCAAGATGGACCCGGTGGCGCTGGAGACCCTCAAGCGGCAGTTCCACGCCGACAAGTGGTACAAGTTCCTGGGCTATTACCCGGTCCGACTGATCCAGGGGGATTTCGGTCCCAGCATGCGCTACACGGGCTGGTCCGTGAACGACATTCTCAAGGTCTCGCTGCCGGTCTCCGTGACCCTGGGGCTGTTCGCCCTCACCCTGGCCACCTTCGTCGGGGTTGCCGCCGGAACCATGGCCGCCGTCAAACGCGGCGGGTTCTTCGACTGGGCCAGCCTCTCCGTGGCGCTGGTGGGCATCAGTCTTCCCAGCTTCGTGGCCGCGTCGCTGCTGCTGATCCTCTTCTCCGTCGAGATTCCCTTGTTTCCGGTGGGGCACTGGGGCAGTCCCCGGGACCTGGTGCTGCCGGGTCTGGCGCTTTCGCTGATCCCGATGGCCTACATCGCCCGCCTGACCCGCGTCTCCATGATCGACACCCTCAGCAATGACTATGTTCGCACGGCCCGCGCCAAGGGCCTTTCCCGCCGCAGCGTCATCTGGAAGCACTGCCTCCGCAATGCGTTTCTTCCCGTCCTCAGCTACCTGGGGCCCGCGGCCGCCGCCACATTTACCGGCTCTTTCGTGGTCGAGAAGGTTTTTGACGTGCCCGGCCTGGGCCAGCACTTCGTCAACAGCGTCCGCAACCGCGACCAGACCCTCATCCTCGGCACCGTCATGGTCTATTCCGTCTTCCTGCTGGCCTTCAACCTCCTGGTCGATGTCGCCTACGCCTTCGTCGATCCGCGAATCGACGTGACGGCCAAGTCGGAATGATTGCCATGCCGGCGGATTTGTGATACGTGAAGTCTCCGATGCTGACGACCGCTGTCATCGCCGAATCGTCAATCCCCCAAGCGGCATTGCCCGATGCGCTCTGGCGACGTGTGCTTGCCAGCGGGCGGGTGCGCTTCGGCGGGGGCTTGCTGCTGCTGATTGTGTTCCTTTGCATCGTGACATTGCCCTGGACCCTGGGGGCCTCCTCGCTTAATTACGATCTCCAGGACCTGTCCCGCGCCCGGGAGGTGCCCCGATTCAGTTCTCCGGCCTTCTGGCTGGGCACCGACGCCCTGGGCCGCAGCCTGCTCGGTCGCCTGCTGCTGGGAGGCGCCATCAGCCTCGCCGTCGGCGTGGCCGCCGCACTGATCTCGGTCGTGCTGGGACTGGGCGTCGGGCTCGTGGCCGGCTATCGCGGCGGCTGGATCGACTCGCTGCTGATGCGCAGCGTGGATGTGCTGTACGGCCTGCCCTACATCCTGCTGATCATCCTTTTCAAGATTGCCCTGGAAGGTCCGCTGGGCCGGCTGCGCATCCCGCCGGATCTGGCCAATCTCGTGGTCCTCTTCCTGGCCATCGGCCTGGTGAGCTGGCTGACGATGGCCCGCGTCATCCGGGGGCAGGTCCTGTCGCTGCGGGCCCAGCCCTTCATCGAGGCCGCCCGTGCCGCGGGCCTGACCGAACGCCGAGTCTTCGTCTATCATCTGCTGCCCAACCTGATCGGCCCGATCGTGGTGTACTCCACGCTGATCGTGCCACAGGCGATTTTACAGGAGTCGTTTCTCAGCTTTCTGGGCATCGGCATCAAGGAGCCGCTGCCCACGTGGGGCGCGCTGGCCAGTGACGGCCTGCTGCCGGCGTTGAACACCGTCAACAGCAACTGGTGGATGCTGCTGTTTCCGTGCCTGCTGCTGGCCATAACGCTGCTGTGCCTGAATTTCATGGGCGACGGACTCAGGGACGTGTTTGACCCCAAACGCGAGGCGGCGAAGATCTAGCGTCCGCGCGGGAGGGCGTGACTCCCGCCGAGCCGTCCGCCGGATCCGCTTCGCCGGATCGGATTGATGTCGGGTGCGCCCGGACGCACCATTCGCGCCTGGAGAAGGACTGACGATGGAAAACCGCTTTGGCGTGAAGGATTTTTTCCTCTTCGTTCTGCTGATCGTCGTGATCGTGATGCTTTTCCTGGCGATGAAGCAGTTCGACCGCCAGTGGGAGATCGTTCGCTCCATCAACGCGAACGTCAGCCAGCAGACCGCCGAGCTGTCGCAGCTTCGCCGCGCCATCGAGCAGGGCGGGCGGGCGATCGCCTCGACCCAGCCCTCCGTATCGGACGGCCGCGAGCCGTTCCCCTACGTCAAGAAAGCCCGGCAGAACCCCGACTACGCCATCGGCGGCGTCCTGGTGGACATGTTCCCCGTTCGCGTCGCCAGGCTGACTCCCCTGGGGCTATCCGGCGACCTCTACAGCAGGATCGTCCAGAATCGCATCCAGGAGAGCCTTGGCTACGTCGATCCCTACACGCTCGAGTACATTCCCCTTCTGGCCACCGACTGGAAAGTGACCGACAACAGCCAGGCGTGGAAATCGGCTTTTGACGCTTTGGTCAAGAAGATCGCCGCCGATCCCGCTGCCGCCGCCAGGGAGCCAAACCTGCCCAGGGATCTGGCCGAGGCGCTGGGAAAGCTCGCGAAGGGCGAGATCAGGGAAGTGCCCCATGACGTGCTGGTGGGACACCCGGCCCTTCCATCGGCCATCGACGTGGCGTTCGAGTTGCGCCGCGGAGTGACCTTCTCCGATGGGGCTCCCTTTACGGCCGACGACGTGGTTTTCACCGTCGAATACATCATGAACCCCCAGGTCGCCGCTCCCCGCGAGCGGGCCTATTACTCCAAGTTCAAGAGCGTCGAGAAGACCGGGGAATACTCGGTCGTCTTCCGATACAAGGAACCCTACTACGAGGCGTTTGCGCTGGCGGCCGATCTCCAGATCCTGCCGAAGCACTTCTACACAAGACTCACCATTGAACAGTTCAATACCATGCCCGGCCTGGTGATGGGCACCGGGCCCTACCGCCTGAAGACTCCCGACGGTTGGAAGCCGGGCGAACTGATCGAACTTCATCGCAACGAACGCTACTGGGGCGAGCCCGCACCCTACGACCGTATCGTCTACCACGAGATTGAATCGGACGAGGCTTCCCTCACCCGCTTCGAGAACGGCGAGTTGGACATCTTTCCGGCCACCCCCGATCAGTACGAGGCCCTTCTGGCCAAACCCAACGTTCGTCAGCGGGCACAGAACTTCGAGTACTCCGCCCCGCAGGCCGGTTATTCCTACATCGCCTGGAATCAGAAGAAGGGGGGCAAGCCCACGCCCTTCGCCGACAAGCGGGTCCGACAGGCCATGACCATGCTCACCGACCGCCAGCGCGTCATTGACGAGATCTGGCTCGGCCACAGCAAGGTCGCCACGGGGCCTTTTTCCCCGCTTCTCCAGCAGTGCGACCCCAACATCAAGCCCTGGCCTTATGATCCGGCCAGGGCCAGGGAACTGCTCCGCGAGGCCGGCTACGCCGACCGCAACGGCGACGGGTTGATCGAGGGGCCCGACGGTCAGCCCCTCCGCTTCACGTTCACCTACGGGTCCAAGAGCCCCCTGATCGAGCGGATGGCTCTGCTGCTCAAGGACGGTTACGCCAAGGCCGGCATCATCATGAACCCCGATCCGGCCGACTGGCCCATCATGCTCAAGAAGATCGACAGCCGCGACTTTGATGCCATCACCCTCGCCTGGGGCGGAAGTCTGGAAAGCGACGCCTACCAGATCTTCCATTCCAGCCAGATCGGCGACAACGGCGACAATTACATCGGCTACGTCAACCGCGACCTCGACCGTGTCCTGGAGCGAGCCCGATCCACCGTCGACAAGAGCGCCCGCATGCCCATCTGGCAGGAAGCCCATCGCATCCTGCACGAGGATCAGCCCTACACCTTCATGATCAGCCGCGTCTCCCTTTCTTTCATTGACCGGAAGGTCAGGAACATCGAAAGCTCAAAACTCGGCCTGAACTATTCCCAGCTCTTCGTCATGCCGATTCCCTGGTACATTCCCGCCAACCTCCAGAGGAGCCGCTGAGACCTCATGCTGAGCTATATCCTCAGGCGACTGTTGCTGGTGGTTCCCACGCTCGTGGGCATGACGGCGCTGGTCTTTTTCGTCATGGCCCTCAGTCCCGGCGGAACCGCCGCCGATCTCATGCGCGGCGAGCAGGGCATGCGACCCGAGGAACGCAAGGCGCGGGCGGAGTACCTCGAAAAGCGCTACGGCCTGAACAAGCCCCTGCCCGTCCAGTACCTGCGATGGCTCAACAAGGTCAGTCCCTTTGGTGTGAAGGAGACCGGCGTTGGCTTTCCCTCTTTTCTGCCGCTGGGCTTCAAGGTGCCGGACCTGGGCGAGAGTTTTACCCAGCATCGTCCCGTGATCGACCTGATCGGCGAGCGGCTTCCGGTCACCATCCTGCTCAATCTCGCTTCCCTTCCGCTGGCCTACGCTATTGCCATCTACACCGGCATCAAGGCGGCCCGCCATCGCGGCAAGGCGGTGGACATCACCTCCGGCACGATCCTCCTGGGGCTTTGGTCCTTTCCGGTCATCCTGGCGGGCGTGCTCCTGCAGGGATATCTGACCAACGTGCAGTATCTCAAGTGGTTTCCCACCTCCGGCCTGCACGAACTGGAGGCCTACGGCATGCCCTTCCTTCCAAGCCGGCAGGACGCCGTGTTCATCCGGGGCTGGCTGCTGGACACGCTCTGGCACCTGGTCCTCCCGATTTTCTGCCTGACCTATCCCAGCGTGGCGTTCCTTTCCAAGATATCCCGCGGCGCCATTCTCGATACCATCAACGCCGATTACGTGCGCACCGCCCGGGCCAAGGGCGTTCCGGAAAACGTTGTCCTCTATGTCCACGTCTTCCGCAACAGCCTCCTGCCCCTGATCACCGTGCTGGCGCACCTGCTGCCGGGCCTGCTGGCGGGCGCTGTCGTCGTGGAAACGATCTTTGGCCTGCCGGGCATGGGCAAGTTGATCGTGGAGTCCGTCTATAACCGCGACCGCGAGCTGGTCCTGTCCACGACGACCGTGGCCGGCGTGCTGGGTCTGTTGAGTTACCTGATTGCCGACATCGGCTACGCCATCGCCGATCCGCGCGTGAGTTACGAATGACCGTCAGGCGCGGCTTGCCGCGCCGCGAATCGCCACATGAGCATCGCCGAACTGCCATCCGCCCCCCTGAACCTGGCCGGTCCGACCGGCGACCAGCCGCCGCGCACCTTCGCGCAGCAGGCGTTCATCGACACCTTCTCCAACTGGCGTGCCCGACTCGGCGCCGTCTGGATCGTCCTGCTCGCCTTTGCCGCCGTTTTCGCGCCGTTTCTCGCCAACAGCCATCCCTACCTGCTGAAGGTCGATGGTCGATGGTCCAGTCCGCTGCTGGAGCATCTGGCGCCGGTTGATGTGATTCTTCTGGTTGGCGCCCTGACGGCGATGGCGTTGCTGGCGATGCGGAGCGCCGGCGTGCGTGCGTGCGCCATGGCTCTGGTCTGGATGGTGGCGCTGACCACGCCCCTGGCACTTTGGAAGGTCGCCTGGCGTAACCGGGACGTGCTGAGCATCACGATTGGAACTCCGCTCGCATGGGCGTTGCTGCTCGTCGTTTGTCTTGTCATCCTCGGGGCGCTGGTCTGGACCTGGCGAGGCTTGGGTCGGCAAGGCATGGTGCGCTGGCCGCTGCTGGCCGCCGGAGCCCTCCTGGCCGCCGTTCTGATTGCCCGACCCATTGATCCGCCCCGGACCGTCGTTTACGAGCACTACCGCGAGATGGAACGCGCCGGCAGGGTGCAGTTTATCCTGCGCGCCCCGATTCCCTACTCCGCCAGCGACCGCATGCGCGATTCATCGCAGCATCGTCTTCTCCCCCCCTCATGGTGGGGCGGCGACGCCAGGCGCGTCTCGACCTGGCACTGGATGGGCACTGACGTCAACTCCAGCGACGTGCTCAGCCGGATCATTCATGCCAGCCGCATCGCCCTGGCCATCGGCTTCATCTCCACCGGCATTGCCGTGGTCATCGGCGTGGTCATCGGCGGGATCATGGGATTCTTCGTCGGCAGGGTGGACATCATCGGCATGCGCCTGGTCGAGATTTTTGAAGCCATCCCCACGCTGTTCCTCCTCATCGCCTTCGTCGCATTTTTCGGCCGCAACCTGTATCTCATGATGGCCATCATCGGCCTGGTGACCTGGACGGGCGACGCCCGCTTCATCCGGGCCGAGTTCCTCAAGCTGCGCAACCAGGACTTCGTTCAAGCCGCCATTGCCGCAGGCCTGCCCCTGCGCTCGGTCCTTTTCCGTCACATGCTTCCCAACGGCATCACCCCGGTGCTGGTGGCCGCCAGTTTCGGTGTCGCCTCGGCCATCCTTTACGAAGCGACCCTCAGCTTTCTGGGTCTGGGCCTGGTCGATGAGCCGAGCTGGGGACAAATGCTCGAACAGGCCCGAACGCTCGGCCGCTTCACCTGGTGGATGGCCATTTTCCCGGGCATGGCGATTTTCCTGACCGTTTTCGCCTATAACCTCGTGGGCGAGTCGTTCCGTGACGCGATTGATCCGCGAATTCGCAAACTGTAGGGTGCGGCCTGCCGCACCAGGAGACTATGCAGCAACCCCTGCTTGAAATCCGCGATCTGAACGTTGCCTTCGATATGAAGCACGGCCAGATCCGTCCCGTGCGCGATGTGTCCTATTGCATCTATCCCGGCCAAACGGTCGCCCTCGTCGGCGAGAGCGGCTGTGGAAAATCCGTCACCGCGTTGTCCATTCTTCGCCTCATTCCCGAGCCTCCCGGCCGTGTTCTCGGCGGGCAGATCCTCCTGGAAGGCCGCGACCTCCTGGCGCTGTCCGAGCCGGAGATGCGCAAGGTTTGCGGCAAGGACATCGCCATGATCTTCCAGGAGCCGATGACCTCGCTCAACCCGGTCTTCACGATCGGCGACCAGATCGCCGAGGCCGTCCTCCTGCACCAGCACGTCACTCCGCGCCAGGCCCGCGACATCGCAGAACAGGCTCTGCGCGACGTCGGCATCGCCGACGCCGGCCGCCGACTCGATGAATACCCCCACCAGATGTCCGGCGGCATGCGCCAGCGCGTCATGATCGCCATGGCCCTCTCCTGCCGGCCCAAACTGCTGATCGCCGACGAGCCCACGACGGCGCTCGATGTGACCATCCAGGCGCAGATCCTCGAACTGCTGCGAAAGCTTCAGCGCCAAACCAACATGTCGATCCTTCTGATCACGCATGACCTGGGCGTTGTGGCCGAGAATGCCGATGTCGTCGGCGTCATGTATGCCAGCCGCATCGTGGAATACGCCACCGCCGAGGAACTGTTCGATCACCCGCTGCATCCGTACACCGAGGGCCTGCTGCGATCCGTGCCGCGCCTGGGCGCCCGCGCCGACCGCCTGACCACCATCCCCGGAACCGTGCCCAACCCGGCCCGTTTTCCCTCCGGTTGCAAGTTTCATCCGCGCTGCCATCGCATGAGCGGTGATCCGGCCTGCGCCGCGGATGAGCCGCTGTTGCGGGAAGTGCGCCCCGGACACTGGGCCGCGTGCCATCATGTCGAAGGCCACGCGGATTCGCCCGTAACGCGGCCGGCACTGGCGCACCGCCGCCAACTCGCCGCCGCGGAAGGATCGCTTGTTGCGTAGGGTGCGGTCTGCCACACCTGTAACGTCGGAGCCATGCACGTGAACCAAACCGCAGGAACGCTCAATCACGCCGCAAGCAACGTCGCCCCATCGACCGGGCCGCTGCTGCAAGTGCGAAACCTCCGCACCTGGTTTCCGATCAGGCGCGGCGTCCTCTCCCGCATCGTCGGCCACGTCAAGGCCGTCGAGGGTGTCAGCTTCGACGTTCATGAGGGCAAGACGCTCGGCCTGGTGGGGGAATCCGGCTGTGGAAAGACCACCGTCGGCCGAACCATTCTGCGGCTCATTCCCGCGACCAGCGGCAGCGTTCACTACCGCGGCCGCGACCTGTTCTCCGTTCGCGGCGAGGAGCTCCGCCGTATGCGCCGGCACCTGCAGATCATCTTCCAGGACCCCGTCAGCAGCCTCAACCCGCGCATGACCATCGGCAACATCATCGGCGAGCCTATCCAGGTGCACGGCATCGCCCGCGGACGGGACAAGGATGACCTGGTCGCCTCGCTCCTTCAGCGCGTGGGCCTCGACCCATCCTACGCCATTCGCTATCCCCACGAGTTCTCCGGCGGCCAGCGGCAGCGAATCGGCATCGCCCGCGCCATCGCCCTCAACCCCGACTTCATCGTCTGCGACGAGCCGGTAAGTGCTCTGGATGTGTCGATCCAGTCCCAGATCCTCAACCTGCTCGATGACCTCCAGCAGGAGCGGAAGATCGCGTATCTGTTCATCGCCCACAACCTTGCCGTCGTCGAGCACTTCTCCGACGAGGTGGCCGTGATGTATCTGGGCCGGATCGTGGAAAAGGCCTCGGCCGACGATCTCTATGCCAATCCCAAACATCCCTATACCACGTCGCTGCTCAGCGCCATCCCCGAGCCAAACCCCCGGCCTGCCAAGAGACGCATCGTCCTGCCCGGCGAAGTTCCCAGCCCGGCTCGTCCGCCCGGAGGCTGTCCATTTCACCCGCGATGCCCGCTGACGCGACAGGCGGCCAAGGATGCGGAAGCGAAAGACACGGTGGAGATCACCTCCGCCGGCGAGCGCATCCGCGTGTTGCACAAGTGCGCCGTCGAGATGCCTCCGCTGGAGCAAAAGCACGCCCAACCCGGCCACATCGCGGCATGCTGGGTGACAACCTGATGCTTGCCTGCCAGTCCCCCATCCGTGGTGAAAGAGCGGTGATTGCGGCCGCTTTTCCCCATCCGGCGTGTAATGACAGAGCACATGGAAATCGCGGGAAGTTTCTGCAAACCCATGGCCAACATGCAATTCCGCCGGTTTTTCTCTTGACGTTCGCACTTTGGACGATAAATTACCGCCCTTCATCGCCCCGAAATGGGCGGTTTTGCGTCCTCTTTACACAAGGCGCAGACAAACCCAACCGACATGGATACCCTATAGGGTACATTCGGTAAGGTGGCAGACGGTTCTGACAAAGGAGTCGCCGTGAAGATCGAGCCTCAGTAAAGGCTCATGCTGACCGCAGCCCTGCATGGTCAGTATGAGCTGATCATGCGGCCGGGAGGCAATGCTCCCGGGGCTTCGGAAAGCGACAACGAAGCTTGGTCCGACCCATCAGGGCGGACAAATCACCCGCAGGGGCCGTTTCCCAGGCATCAGCCCGGGAGCGGCAGTCGCAGCTAACAACGATTGCCGTATCAAGGCTCTCGCGGGTTTCGTGTTTCCACCCCGAGAATCAGTGCTCAAGTAAGGAAAGCAAGGCCCCGGAGGCCTTTGACGTGAGGATTGTTTATGCCGCGTGACGTATCCAAGATTCGCAATATCGGTATCGCCGCCCACATCGATGCGGGCAAGACGACCGTCTCCGAGCGAATCCTCTATTACACCGGGAAGATTCACAAGATGGGCGAGGTCCACGAGGGCACGGCCACGATGGACTTCCTCGAGGAGGAGCAGAAACGCGGCATCACGATCCAATCGGCCGCTACCACCTGCCCCTGGGATCGCTTCGGCGAGCGCTACACGATCAACCTGATCGACACGCCGGGCCACGTGGACTTCACCGCCGAGGTTGAGCGGTCGATGCGCGTGCTGGACGGCGCGGTGGCCGTGTTTGACGGCAAGGAGGGTGTCGAGGCCCAGTCGGAAACCGTTTGGCGCCAGGCCACCAAGTACAACGTGCCGCGCGTCTGCTTCATCAACAAGATGGACAAGCTGGGAGCCGACTTCGACTTTTCGTTCAACTCAATCCGCGAGAGGCTGGGCGCTCCGGCCGTGGCAGTGCAGATTCCGATCGGCCAGTCGAATACGTTCAAGGGGATCATCGACGTGATTCGCGGCGTGGCGATCTACTACAACGTGGCCGACGACAACGACAAGGGCCAGACCCAGATTGAAAAGCCCATCCCCGATGAAGAGCGGGAACGATACGAGAAATATCGCCACGACCTGATCGAGAAGGTAGCCGAAACCGACGACCGGCTCATGGAGAAGTACGTCCACGAGGAGGAGATTACCGAACAGGAGATTCGGGCCGCTCTTCGCCGCGCGACGATCAGTTTCAAGCTGCACCCGGTTTTCTGCGGTTCAGCCCTCCGCTATGTCGGCGTTCAGCGGCTTCTCGACGGCGTGATCGACTACCTGCCCAGCCCTATCGACCTACCCCCCGTCAAGGCCCATGACGCCAAGGACCCCGAGAAGGTCATCATGCGGCATCCGAATGCGGATGAGCCGTTCTGCGGACTGGTGTTCAAGATCGTCAACGATCAGCACGGCGACCTGACCTACGTGCGCGTCTACAGCGGCAGGATCGCCAAGGGCAGCCGCGTGCTCAACACCAACCGGAACAAGAAGGAGAATCTCTCGCGCATGTTCCAGATGCATGCGGCCGACCGCATCCCGCTGGAGGTGGCCGAGGCCGGCGACATCATCGCCGTCATCGGCATCCGCGAGGCGCTGACCGGCGACACGCTGTGCGACCCGGACAACCCCGTCGTGCTGGAGCGGCCGACTTTCCCCGAGCCGGTCATCAGCATGTCGATCGAGCCCAAGACTTCGGCCGACAAGCAGAAGCTGGGCGAGGCCCTGACCACCCTCAAGCGCGAAGACCCGACTTTCCAGGCGAACTACGACGAGGAGACCGGCCAGACGATCATCAGCGGCATGGGCGAGTTGCACCTGGAAATCCTGCGCAACAAGCTCGTCCGCGACATGAAGGTCGAGGTGCTCGTCGGCAAGCCGAAGGTGGCCTACAAGGAGACGATCCTGGGAGTGGCCGAGGCACGCGGCAAGTTCGTCAAGCAGACCGGCGGCCGCGGGCAGTACGGCGACGCCACGGTTCGCGTCGAGCCTTACAGCGCGGGACAGGCCAAGGAAGAGGAACTGAAATTCGACGACAATTTCGCCTTTGAGAACAAGATCTACGGCGGCGTCATCCCCAAGGAGTACATCCCTTCGGTCGAATATGGCGCCCGCATGGCCGCCAAGAGCGGCGTGCTGGCCAACTATCCCCTGATCAACGTCAAGTGTACGCTCATCGACGGCAGCTACCACCCGGTGGACAGCTCCCAGGTGGCGTTCGAGCAGGCCGGGGCTCTGGCCTTCCGCGAGGCTTGCCAGAAGGCCGGCCTGACGCTGCTGGAGCCGATCATGAAGGTCGTGATCACCGTCCCGGATGATTATCTTGGCGCGGTGACCGGCGACCTGTCCAGGCGTCGCGGCAGCATCATCGCGATGGACCAGCGCGGCAACACGCGCATCGTGGAGGCGGAAGTGCCGCTGTCGGAGATGTTCGGCTACACGACCGAGCTTCGCAGCATGAGCGCCGGTCGGGCCAGCAGCGTGATGGAGCCGCTCAAGTACGCCCCGGTCCCGGCACAGGTGAAGCAGGCGATCCTGGAAGAGGTGGGGTGAAGCGCGCCGAATTCCGCGGACCGTCTCGGGTCAATTGGCGGCGGCAGCCAGGGCCTCCCTGAGATCGACCGTGCCCTCGTAGAGGCTTCGGCCGACGATCACGCCCCAGACCGGCATCGTTGTCAGGCGGCGGATGTGGTCGATTGTCCCCACGCCTCCGGAAGCGATGACGGGAACCTTGCCCGCCTCGGCCAGCCTGCGCGTCTGCTCGAAGTTGGGGCCGGTCATCATGCCGTCCCTGGCAACGTCCGTGTAAAGCAGTGCTGCCAGCGGCCAGTCGCTGACCTGTTTCGCCACATCAACCGCCAGCCGGCCGGACAGGTGCGTCCACCCGCGGGTGGCAATCACGCCATCCCTGGCATCGACGGCAAGGACTAGGCGGCGGGCCATGTTCGGCTCATGAACCAGCGCGGTGAACCAGTTCCATGCCTCCAGGGCGCGTGTGCCGATGACGACTCGCGCCGCGCCGGCCAGGAGCAGTTGATCGACGTGCTCCCTCTCGCGAATCCCCCCGCCCACCTGCACCTGAAGGCCGCTGGCCTGGATCATGCGCTTGATCAGGTCGGTCTGCACGGGCCGGCCTTCCTTGGCACCGTCCAGATCGACGATATGCATCCACTCCGCGCCGGCCGCCGCGAATGACCGGGCGGTATCGACCGGATCGACGGCGTAGCGGATCTGCTGGCCGTAATCGCCTTGCTTGAGGCGAACCACCTGGCCGCTGCGGAGATCGACGCTGGGAACAATCACTAACGCCACACAAGCTCCTGTATGCAATGAGAACCAGAGTTTACCCGATGGTCCTTTTCGCCGCGAATGCGGATGAATCGGCTTTAGCGTTGCCGGGTGGGTGCATGACACTCTTTTGCGGCCGGCGGTCCTGGATGGTGGGGGCGGCCACCGTAGCACGGGCCTCTGGCCCGTGCCCCCTCTTGCGCCCCTCCCGTAGCACGGGCATCCTGCCCGTGCCCAATCGCCGCGAAGTTGCCGACGCCCAAAAGCCCCTCAATATCGCCGTGCGGTCCTTCAGCGGACGCCGAAACTGTCACGCACCCTCCTCAGGCTGACCATGCTTTGCCCTGCGGCCCTTGTGTCGCTGGCGGCGTATAATGGGTCCCCTGCAACCATGGACGATCGCCTGGAAAAACTCGCGGAGAAGGCCCGCCAACTGCCCAGGTCGCCGGGCGTGTACTTGATGAAGGATGAAAAGGGGCGCGTGATCTACGTGGGCAAGGCAGTCAGCCTGCGCGATCGCGTGGGGTCGTATTTCCACGCTAGCACGAAGCTGGAGGCCAAGAAGGCGGGGTTGCTGGACGAGGTGGTTGATTTCGATGTTCTTCAGACGGACACCGAGGTCGAGGCGCTGCTGGCCGAGAACCGGCTGATCAAGGATATCCAGCCCAGGTACAACGCGCGCCTGCTGGATGACAAGACGTTCCCCTATCTGATGATCACCACGGACGACGATTATCCCGGCGTCTACATCACGCGGGAGCCTCGCTCGCATGGCGTGAAGCTCTACGGTCCGTTCACCAGCGTCCATCAGCTCAAGGAAGCGGTGCAGTTGCTCCAGCGAGCCTTCAGATTCCGCACGTGCCACCTGGAGATTCTTGAAAGCGATCCGGACAAGCGGTTCTTCCGGCCTTGTCTGCTCCACGCGATCAACCAGTGCACGGCACCCTGTGGTGACAGGATCGGGCGCGACGCCTACAACGAGGACATCCGCCGGCTGATCCGGTTTCTCAACGGCGAACGGAAAGGCGTGCTCCACGACTTGGAACGCGAGATGAAGGCGGCATCGGAAAATCTGCAGTTCGAGCGGGCCGCGAAGCTGCGCGACGAAATCAGGGCGCTGGGCGCGTTGTCGCACCGCGCCGGCGACGGAACGCAGCAGTTCTGGCAGCCGGAAGCGTTCGTGAGCAATCCCCAGGAGTCTCTGGCCGCTCTCCAGGAAGTCCTCGGTCTGGCCGAGCCGCCGCGCATCATCGAGGGCATTGACATCGCTCATCTCCAGGGGGGCCAGATGGTGGGCTCGAAGGTCTGTTTCATCGACGGCCGCCCGTTCAAGGACGGCTACCGGCGTTACCGGATCAAGCATGGGCAGGGCAACAACGACTACCTGTCCATCCAGGAAGTGGTCTCGCGGAGATACCGGGAGGCCGGGGCGAACAACGAGCTCTACCCCGACGTGATCCTGATTGACGGCGGCCTGGGACAGCTCCACGCGGCCCTGGAGGCGTTCAGGCTGATGGACGTTCGCCCGCCGATGGTGATCTCGCTGGCCAAGAAGGAGGAACTGGTCTATATCCAGGCCCGGGGCACGCCCGTCCGGCTGTCGCGCAATCACCTGGGCTTGAAGTTGCTCCAGTACATCCGCGACGAGGCCCACCGGTTCGCCCAGCACTACCATCACATCCTGCGGCGCAAGGCGCAGCTCGAGGAGGAGGTGCGCCAGGGTCGCCGTCCACCGCGGCGAAGCAGGGGGCCGCAGGCAGAGCGCACTCCGCCGCCCAGCGCCGATGCGCCCCGCGAACCGGGTGACGGCGCTTGATCACCGTTGCTATGATTGACGAACCATGATTCATCCCTGGCACGATGTCACTCCCGGCGAACACCTGCCCCAGGAGTTTGTCTCCATCATCGAGATCCCCTTCGGCTCCAGCGTAAAGTACGAACTGGACAAGGCCTCGGGTCTGATCAAGCTCGACCGCATCCTTTACTCGGCGGTTTATTATCCGGCCAACTATGGATTCATTCCCAAGACGCTGGCGGAGGACGACGATCCGCTGGACGTGCTGGTCTTCTGCCAGGAGACGGTCGCCCCGCTGACGATGATCCGCGCCCGCACGATCGGGCTGATGACGATGGTCGATGCCGGCAAGAAGGACCACAAGATCATCGCCGTTGCCGTGGAGGATCCGGAGTTCAACAGCTACAACGAGGCCTCGGAGATGCCCCCGCACCGCCTGCGGATGCTGCAACGGTTCTTCCAGGACTACAAGCAGCTGGAGGGAAAGGTCGTCGAGGTGGACGAGATGCAGCCGGCGGCGTCCGCCTATCCGATCATCGAGGACGCCCTGGCCCGCTACAGCCGGCAGCGTCGCAAGGGGTTCAAGAGCTGACGCTCATCTCAGGGTGCGGAATTCCTCGACGGTCAGGTCGCGCGCCAGTTCGGCCGCCATCGAGATCCGCGTGTCCGTTGACGAGGCGAGGTCCGTTACCGTGCGCAAGGCCAGCTTCTGATCGGCGGCGCGGGGAGCCGTGTACTTGCACCGTCCCAGGGCCAGGATCGCCTCCACCTGCCACATGGCGTCGCCCGCCTCGCGCGCCAGGGCCGCCATGTCGGGAACGTGCGGACTGACCACGAAGATCGCCCGGTGGATCGGTTCGATGCGAGTCCGCCAGTGTTCCAGCCGCTTCTCGTTGAATTGCCTGAGGGCTGAGGCGCGGTCGGGTTCGAGGGTTGCCAGGAGCGCGGCCGACGATCCCAGCAGTTCCTCCCCGGCGTCCAGTTCCCGGTAGACCAGCCGTTCCTGGTGCAGTTTGACTCCCAGGGCGAAAACGGCGCGCGCATGCTGGATTGCGGCGGCCTTGTCGTTCTCGGCGTTGTGCAGCAGCGCCAGGTGGAGCACAGCCTTGCCGATGCTCCGCAGGGCCTCGATGCGCGGCTTGTCGGGATGATAGTTGATTGCGTCGGCAAGCCGGCCCCCGAAAACGCCGGGCTTTGAGGACGCTGACGCTTCGATCAGCAGCTGGACGATGGGCGCCCAGAGTCGGGCCTCGGGAGCGTTCGTCTTCTTCGCCTGGTCGTAACGGGCGAGCTTGACCTGGTCCTCCCGGTACGCGGCGATCGCCTTCTGGTAGATCGCCGCGGCGTCGATGGGTTGGTTCATGAACGGCGCGACGGCCGATACCTCCATCGGCAGATGGATCGTGTGGGCCTTGGCATAGAGGCCGATGCCGGTCATGTTGCCCGGGCGGCTGTTGGCGATCCAGACCCAGACCAGTGCCGCGAACAGAGCGGCGATGATCGCGGCCAGCACCCAGTATGAGCGTTTGGCGAGCATGGCGCATCCAGAATAATCCAACGGCGGTGCCGCTTCAAACACCGGGTCGCGGCTGGACAACATCACCGGTCCCATTACACTCCCCCCGATGGATTTCTCGCCGTATGACGCCGTTCTGCTCGATCTGGACGGTACGATCTATCACGAGGAACACGGCCTGCCGGGAGCCGCGCAACTGGTGGCGCGCCTCTGGCGGGAAGGCCGAAAATTCGCGTGTCTTTCCAACAGCACGCTCAGCCCCAACCAGATTGCCCAGCGGCTGCGCCGCATGCACATCCAGATCGA
>Ga0101944_10001556_pt1 | contig 46288 bp, 33 predicted proteins | sample DewCreD2012metaG_FD_75245 | JGI IMG/M metagenome (GOLD analysis project Ga0101944, IMG submission 75245) | Hot spring sediment bacterial and archeal communities from British Columbia, Canada, to study Microbial Dark Matter (Phase II) - Dewar... ... | reverse complement strand
TGCTCAAGCTGAACATCTGGACGCCCAGCCTGAGCGGCAGACGCCCCGTGATGTTCTACATCCACGGAGGCGGCTTCACGTTTGGTTCGGCTTACGAACTGGCCAGCCAGGACGGGGCGCAGCTGGCACGGCATCACGACGTGGTGGCGGTGACGGTGAACCACCGGCTCAATGTTCTGGGGTTCCTGGATGTCTCCTCGATCGGCGGTCCTGCGTACGCCGATTCCGCGAACGTGGGCATGACGGATCTGGTAGCGGCGCTGCGCTGGGTGCGGGACAACATCGCGAATTTCGGCGGCGATCCCGACAGGGTCATGATCTATGGCAACTCGGGCGGCGGTTCCAAAGTGACCACTCTGCTGGGAATGCCCTCGGCGGCAGGACTTGTCCATCGCGCTGCGGCGCAATCGGGCGGCGGCGGCAATCCGCCCGATGCGGAGCTTTCACGCGAGTTCGCCAAACGGGTGTTCGCCGAACTCGGCGTCAGCGACATCGCTGCACTGCAGAAGATGGAATGGGCCAGACTGAACGCCGCCGCCAACGCCGTGGCGGCCAAAATGAATCCGCCGATGGGCCCCGGCGGGCCGGTCCCCGCGCCGGGAACGGCAAAACCGCGTGTGGGAAACGGACCGACTGTCGACGGCCGCATCATCACACTGCGGTCTTTCTACGATGTCGCGCCGGAGATCTCGAAGAACGTGCCGGTCCTGTTCGGCTCGGTCAGCGAAGAGGGCAATATCATGCGTTTCCGGCCAACGGAAGCCGAGTGGCTGGCCACTCTCGCCAAAATGTACGGCGAAGCCAAAGCCAAAGCGCTGGTCGAGGGTCTGAAGAAGGCTTACCCGCGGAAGAGCATCCGCACGTTGTCCTACATGTGCGGGGGCAGCAGTCTGAACACCCTCAACATGCGCAACAACGTCACGCGCATGGCCACGTTGAAGTACAACCAGAAGGGCGCTCCTGTCTTCACCTACTACTTCACCTGGCAATCGCCGATGCTGGAAGAGGCAGGCGCCTGGCACACGTCCGAGCTTGCTTTCTGTTTCGACAACACCGAGCGCTGCGCGCAGGGAACCGGCAACGGACCGGAGGCGCGCGCGCTGGCCAGGAAGATGGCGACAGCCTGGGCCAATTTCGCCCGGACCGGCAATCCCAGCCAGCCCGGTCTGAAGTGGGAGCCGTTCGATCCTGCGCGCTGCCAGACGATGGTCTTCGATAACGAATGCCGGATGGTGGACGACCCGGAAAGAGAACTGCGCAGGATCCTGCTGTCCTGAGAGCCGAGGCACGGCGCCGCATCAGCCGTCATGCGCAGGGCCGCGGGCACGCCGCAGCGGGCCTGCCATGCGCGGCGGATATAATTCACGCATGCGTGCCATTCTCCGCAGAAAGCTGACTCCGGTTCTGCTGCTTGCCGCCGTGCTGGCGGCGCAGGCCCCTTCGAAGCGCCCGATCACTCACAGGGACTTCGATGCGTGGCGGACGATTTCGGCGGTGACGCTGTCGCCGGATGGAAAATACCTGGCCTATGCGTTCATGCCGCAGCGAGGCGACGGCGATCTCGTCGTGCGCGAAGTCGCGACAGGACGCGAGTGGCGCGAGAACGCGGGAGAACTGCCGCCGCCGCCCGTGACTCCTGCCGATGCCGAAGGTCCGCCGCCGGAGCCGCCGTCCATCCGCATCTCCTTCACGAGCGACAGCCGCTGGCTGGTGGCGAGCACCTATCCGCGGAAGGAGGAAATGGACAAGGCGCGCAAAGAGCGGCGCCGGGCCGATGACATGCCCAGACAGGGGCTGCTGCTGATGAAGCTGGGCTCGGGCGAGGTGACGCGCATCGACAGAGTGAAGAGCTTCCAGGTTCCCTCGCGCGGGGGAGCGTGGGTGGCGTATCTCAAGGAAGCGCCGCCGGCGCCGGCTGCGAATCAGGCCAAGCCCGCGGCTGAGGCCAAGCCGGCGGAGCGGGACGCAGAGGAGGAGGAAGACCAGCAGCGGGGGGCGGGCGGGAGCGCCGGCTCGCGGCAGACATTCGGGACCGATCTTGTTTTACGCGAGCTGGACAGAGCGGAGAACAACGAGCGCGTGTTTCCCTTTGTCAGCGAATACTCGTTCGCCCGCGACGGCAAGACTCTGGTCTATGCCGTCAATTCGCGCAAGGAAGAGGACAACGGCGTGTACGCGTTCGCGCCGGGCGGGACGGGCGACGCCGTGGCGCTGAAAGCGGGGAAGGGGAAGTACTCGAAACTGGCCTGGGACCGCGGGCAGAAGAAGCTGGCGTTTTTTGAAGAGAAGAAGTCCGTGTGGGTGTGGGACCGGGGCGGCGCGGCCGCGGCGGAAACGGTGACCAGCCAGACGCCCGGCATCCCCGCGGGCATGGCGGTGAGCGAGAAGGGGGCGCTGCAGTTTTCCGCCGACGGGATGCGGCTGTTCGTGCCGGTTGCGCCTCCGTCGGAAGAGCAGGCAGAGGGAGAGCAGCAGGCGCAGCAGGACGCGGGCGACCGAGTGCTGATGGACCTTTGGCACTGGCGCGACGATCTGGTGCAGCCGATGCAGCGCGTGCGGGCCACCCGCGAGCGGAACCGCACGTGGCGGGGCGTGTGGCACTTCGACGAGAGGCGTTACGTGCAGCTCGCCACGCCTGAGATGGCCGAAGTGACGCCGGCGCGCACGGGGCTGACAGCGCTCGGAACCGACGACCGCGCTTACCGCCGGATGGTCGACTACGACGGGAACTACCAGGACGTCTATGCAGTGGATACGAAGACAGGAGCCCGGAAGCGGCTGGCGCAGATGGTGCGCGGGGGAGGCTTCGGAACGGGCGGGTGGCAGATGTCGCCGGATGGCCAATACGCGGCGTACTTCAACAGCCGCTCGTGGTTCCTGGTGCGGTTGTCCGACGGCGCGACGAGAAACGCGACGGGCGCGCTTCCGGTGGCGTTTCACAGGGAGGACCACGATTCGCCCTCCGAGCCGGGCGCCTATGGGGCGGCAGGCTGGACGAAAGACTCGAAGAGCTTCCTCGTGTACGACCGCTACGACGTGTGGCAGCTGCCCGCCGAAGGCGGAGAACCGCGCAACCTGACCGCAGGGGAGGGGAGGAAGGCGCGCATCGAATTCCGCGTGCAGCGGATCGATCCGCCGGATGAGGAGGAGGAGCCGGGCATCGATCTGACAAGACCGCTGACGCTGATAGCAGAGAGCGAAGAGACGCGGGAGACGGGCTTCTGCCGCACGCCGGCAGGGGGCGGCGCGCCGCAGCGGCTGCTGTGGGCGGCCAAGGCGTTCCGCTATGTGACGCGAGCGCGCGACGCCGATGTGCTGGCCATCACGGCGCAGCGCTTCGACGAGTATCCGGATGTCCATCTGACGAACAGCGATTTCCGCGCGCCGCAGCGGGCGACGCGGGGCGGAGATCAGATGCAGCCGTTCCTGTGGGGGACGGGCGAGCTGATCCGCTACAAGAACGCCGATGGCGTGCCGCTGACGGCGGCGCTGTACAAACCGGCGAACTTCGATCCGAAGAAGAAGTACCCGCTGATGGTCTACATTTACGAGAAGCTGTCGCAGAACGTGCACTCGTTCGTGCATCCGCGGCCGTCGCACAATTTCAACTTCAGCCAGTATGTCAGCGACGGCTATGTGGTGCTGACGCCGGACATCGTGTACACGGAGGGGCAGCCGGGACAGAGCGCGCTGAAGTGCGTGCTGGCAGCCGTGCAGGCGGTGGAGTCGATGGGCTTCATCGATCCGGACCGGATCGGGATCGCGGGCCACAGCTGGGGCGGCTACCAGGTGTCCTACATGGTGACGCAGACGACGCGGTTCCGCGCGGCGGAGGCGGGAGCCCCGGTGGGCAACATGACGAGCGCCTACTCCGGCATCCGCTGGGGCACCGGGTTGCCGCGGCAGTTCCAATACGAGAAAACCCAGAGCCGGATCGGCAGGCCGCTGTATGACGATCCCCTGAAATACATCGAGAATTCTCCCGTATTTCATGTGAAAAGAGTCACCACGCCGCTGCTGATTCTGCACGACGATCAGGATGACGCCGTGCCCTGGTATCAGGGCATTGAGCTGTTCCTTGCGCTCCGGCGCAACGGGAAAGAAGCGTATCTGCTGAATTACAACGGCGAACTGCACGGCCTGCGGAGAAGGCATAATCAGATGGATTATGCAATCCGCATGAAGCAGTTTTTCGATCATTTCCTGAAGGACGCCCCGAAGCCGGATTGGATGGAGAAGGGCGTTCCGTTCCTCGACCGCGAGAAAGAGAAGGAGCGTTTCCGGAAGGCGGCAGGACTGGAGTGAGGCGGCGCGCGGGGCGCGGAGGGCGTTCTGCTAGCCTGAGAAAGTACGTTCTCTCATGCGATTCGCCAGCGTGCCCTACGCCGAGCTGCCGGGCGTGAGCGCCCTGTTCGCCGCATACGTATCCGCTTCCGGCGACGCGGCGCGCTTTTACCGTCACGATCCGTTCTCGCTGACGGGCTGGCTGGAGGCGGCGCGGGAGGCGCGCGCCGCGGAGGGCGCGCCGAGGAGGGAGGTAGCCGAAGCGCTGGCGGCGGTGAATCCGCAATGCGCAGCCTTGCAGAAGCTGGCCGACCCCGCGACGGTGGCCGTGGTGACGGGGCAGCAGGCCGGACTGTTCGGCGGGCCTGCATACACGCTATACAAAGCCCTGACGGCCGTGCATGTGGCGCGGCGGCTGGAAGAGGCGGGCCAGCCGGCAGTACCCGTGTTCTGGATCGCCAGCGAGGACCACGATCTCATCGAGGTCAGCCGCGCGCATGTGTTCGACACGCGTCTGCGGATTGTCCGCCTGGACGCCGCCGCAGGGGACGGGCGTGGGCGTCCGGTGGGGACGATTCCCATCCCGCACCCTCCCGTGGAAGAGCTCGCCGCGGCGCTGGAAGGCTTCCTGCATGCGGACGAGGCCATGGCGCTTGTGCGGGACGCCTACCGGGCGGGGCGGACGTTTTCGGAGTCCTTTCTCGCGCTGCTCGAGCCGCTGCTGCGGCCCTGGGGGATGATGTTTGTGGATCCTCTCGAGCCGCGGCTGCGGCGGCTGGCGGCGCCGTTGCTGGAGCGGGCGTGGGCGCGCCGGGAGGAACTGGGCCAGGCGCTGACGGAGAGGAAGCGGGAGCTGGAACAGGCGGGCTTTCACGCGCAGGTGGACGCCGGGGATGGGACGGCGCTGTTTTTTGTTCTCGAACACGGCGCGCGCCGGCGGGCGGGGCTCGCCGCTGTGCCGGACGATCCCGCGCAGTGGTCGCCGAACGCGCTGCTGCGGCCGGTGATGCAGGACTGGCTCCTGCCGACGGCAGTTTATGTGGGCGGCCCGGCCGAGGTGGCGTACTGGGCGCAGTCCGAGGCTCTGCACTCCCTGCTGCTCGGCAGGATGCCCGCCGTGCTGCCACGCGCCGGATTCACGCTGATCGATCCGCGGACGCAACGTCTGATGGAGCGTTTCGGCGTCACGCTGGCCGAGTGTCTGCGGGGGGAAGAAGCGCTGCTGGAGCACGTCGCGGTCCGTCTTGTGCCCGAGAGGCTGAAAGAAGCGCTGGACGAGGCGGCCGCCGGAATCGGGCCGCGCCTGGAAAGCCTGCGCGCCGAGCTGGCCGCCTTCGACCCCACGCTGGGGGAGGCGATGAAGCGGAGCGGCGCGAAAATCGCGTATCAGCTGGAAAGAATGCGGCGGAAGACGGCCCGGGCGGCGCTGCGGAAGGCCGATGAGGCCGCCGACCAGGCAAGGCATGCGTTCCGCCTGGCGGCGCCGGAGCGCCAGCTGCAGGAAAGATATTACTCCTTTCTCCCGTTTCTGGCGAAATACGGCACGGGAGTTCTGGACGAAATTCTGCAGGCGACCGACGCGATGAAACCCGCGCACGAGGTGCTGGTTCCATGAAGAAAAACACGGTGAAACAGGCTTTGAAAGAGGGCCGGTTCCAGCTCGGCACGTCCCATCAGCAGCTGCGCTCGCAGGATGCGATCCGCGTGCTGGCGGCGGCGGGGTTCGACTGGGCGTTTCTCGATGCCGAACATGGCGGGTTCGATCTGGAGACGTTGCAGGACCTGTGCCGGATCGCCGTGAAGGTGGGACTGGCGCCGATCGTCCGCGTGGCCGACCTTCAGTATTCCCTGATCGCCCGCGCGCTGGACTGCGGCGCCGAAGGCGTGATTTTACCGCGCGTGGAAGATCCGGCAGTGCTGGAGCGGGCTGTGAGCTGGGCGAAGTTTCCTCCGCTCGGCGTGCGCGGCATGGGGCTGACGCCGCTGCATGTCGACTTCGAGCCCGCATCGATCGCCGCCATCATGGAGCACATGAACCGCGAGCAGATGGTGGTGCTGCAGATCGAGACCGTCCGGGCGCTGGAGGCGCGGGACGAGCTTCTGAGCGTGCCTCACATCGACGCCGTGATGATCGGTCCATTGGACCTCTCGATCAGTCTTGGCGTGCCGGGCGAGTTCGAGCACCCGAAGATGCTGGCGGCAGCGGAGAGAATCGTCGAGAGCTGCCTGGCGCATGGAGTGGCGCCGGGAGCGCAGGCGCGCAGCATCGCGCTGGCGGAGCGGTGGAAGAGCATGGGCATGCTCTTTGTCGGCTGCTCCAGCGAGATCGGAATGCTTTACGAAGCCGCCAAAGGGATCGCCTCGAGGCTGAAGGGCTGAGCGGTTCAGGCGATGCCGAGCCGCTGCATTTCCTGTTCGATTTCGCCGATTTCCTGAGCTGACAGGCGGAATCCGGCCGCGCCTTTCACGCCCTCCAGCTGTGCGGGGGAACGGAGTCCCACGATGGCGGCGGTCACCTCCGGCCGGCGCAGGACCCAGGCGATGGCCGCCTCGCCCGGAGTGCGGCCGTGGCGGGCGCCGATTTCGCGGAGTTTTTCGACGAGCTGCAGGTTGCGGCTCAGAAGCGGCTCCTGGAACTGCGGACGGCGCGCCCGGTGGTCGTCGGGCGGCAGCCGGGCGATGCGTTCCCGCGTCATCCGGCCCGTCAGGAGGCCGGAATGCATGGGAGAATAGGCAAGAATTCCAATATTTTTTTCTGCACAATAGGGCAGAATTTCTTTTTCGATCTCGCGGGCAAGCAGGTTGTACGGAGGCTGGAGAGAGGTCACTTCTCCATATTTTTCGAGCCGCCGGAGCTGGGAGAGTGAAAAATTCGAGACGCCGATCCAGCGCACTTTTCCCTGCCGCTTCAGCTCCAGCATGGCCTCCCAGGCCTCCTCGATGTCCTCGTCGGGCTCCGGCCAGTGGATCTGGTACAGGTCGATGACGTCGACGCGGAGCCGGCGCAGGGAAGCCTCGCACTCGCGGAGGACGGACTCGCGCTTCAGGCAGCCGTAGATCTCGCCATTTTCGCGCCAGCAGCGCTCGCATTTGGTGAAGATGTACGGTTTCTGGGAGACGCCTTCGAGGGCCTGCGCGAGAACCTCCTCGGCGTGGCCGAGACCGTAGACGGCGGCGGTGTCCACCCAGTTCCAGCCAGCCTCGAGGGCGGCGCGGATGGCGGCGATGGAGTCGCGGTCGTCCTGCGGTCCCCAGGAGAATTTCCAGCCGCCCCCGCCCATGGCCCACTGGCCGATGCCGAGCGGCGTGATCCACATGTCGCTGTCGCCGAGCCTGCGCTTTTCCATACGTCTTCTCTTATAGCGAAATGCGCAGCGGGGCGTTGCGCAGCGGCGGATCGGGCGTAAGATGGGGATGGAATGAGCGAGCGGCCGTCGCGGCGCGGCCTCTTTCCAGCTTGGCTTGTGTCCGCATTTTCCTTATCGGTGAACGGGCAGGACTGGACCGCACTGCGGGAGCAGATGGTGCGGCTGCAGATCGAGCGCCGGGGGGTGCGCAACGCGGCGGTGCTGAGAGCGATGCGGGAAGTGGAGCGGCACCTGTTCGTCCCGGAGTCGTTGCGGCGCTCGGCGTACAAAGATCACCCGCTGCCCATTGGCCACGGGCAGACGATCTCGCAACCTTACATCGTGGCGGCCATGACGGAAATGCTCGATCCCAGGCCGCCGGACAAAGTGCTGGAGATCGGAACGGGGTCCGGTTATCAGGCGGCGGTGCTGGCGAAACTGGTGCGGCGCGTCTATACGATCGAGGTGGTCGAACCGCTGGGCCGGCAGGCGCAGGCGCTGCTGGAGCGGCTCGGCTTCAGGAACGTGACGGTTCGGATCGGGGACGGCTACGAAGGGTGGCCGGAGGAGGCGCCGTTCGACAGGATCATGCTGACCGCAGCCCCGCCCGACGTGCCGCAAAAGCTGGTCGATCAGCTCAAGCCGGGCGGCCGGCTGGTGGCGCCGGTGGGCACGGGGTGGCAGGAGCTGGTGGTGATCGACAAGGATCTGAACGGGCGGATCCGGCGCCGGACGGAGTTTCCGGTGATGTTCGTGCCGATGGTGCCGGGCAAGCGCTGATCAGGCGGGCGGGATTTTCTCAAACTCAAGCTGGTCGCCGGGCTGCGTGCCGGTGGCATGAATGGTTCCCTCGGGCAGCTCGAGAACGGAGTGCGCGCGCAGGCAGCCGGCGATGCGCCATGGTTTCAGCGACGGGCGCACTTTGACCACTCGAAGCTTCCTGTCGAGAAAGACGACGTCGATCGTGAATTTCATAAAAAAGCAGTGGACAGCTTCGCAGGGGACGATCCACAGGCCCTCGCCCTCGGGCAGCGAGTCGCGGCCCAGCAGCCCGCGCCGGCGCGATCCGGACTCGCCGGCGGTCTCGGCTTTCGTGGCAAGGACTGTGGAGCGGGTCCGGTTGAAGACGCGCAGAGGCATGACGGCTCCATTCTGGCAGAAGCGGGGCGGAGGCCGGGCGGTTATCCCCGTCGGGCCATGGAGATATGCAGAGGCTGGCCGCTCTTGCCGTTGATCGGAGTGATGGACGTCTTGGCGCATCCGATCATGATTCTGGCTGCCTGCGTGCTGACACTGGCCGGATCGCTCGTGCTGTTTTTCGGTCTGAAACGGGAAGTGGCGCTTCTGCGCCGGGAGATGCAAGAGAGGGAAGAACAGTGGTCGGCCGAGGCAGCCGAGCTGCGGCGCGCTCTGCAGGTGCTGTCCCAGGAGCTCGAGCTGGAGCGGAAGGCCGCAGCGGACCGGGCGGCCATTCCAAGGGAGGGCATGAATCTGAGCAAAAGGAGCCAGGCGCTGCGAATGCATCGGTTGGGGCAGAGCCCGGAGAACATTGCGGCGGCGCTCGGGGTTTCACGGCGGGAAGTCGACCTGCTGCTGAAAGTGCATCGGACGGTGCTGGAGACAGTGACCGGCGCGGGGGCGGCGGCGGGTGCAGGATGAGGCGCGGCAGCGGCCGGGCAGGGAAGAGATAGAATGGCGGCGCTGGAGGTAATCATGAGGTTGATCTTGTGCCTGCTTGCCGCGTCGCTTCTGCCTGGTCAGGCGCTGCGCGTGGAGCGGGGTGCGTCGGATTATCAGGTATTTCAGCGCGGACCGGCCAACACGGCTGACATCCGCGTGGAGGGAGCGGCGAGCGGCGGCGAGGGGCGCGCCGTGGAAGCTCGCGTCCTCAAGGCAGGCATGCCGGTGGCGGGCTTCGAGTGGAAGGCGGCTGGAAAGGTGTCAGGGGGACGCTGGTCGGCCGAGCTGAAGGGGCTGCCTGCGGGCGGACCCTACCGGCTGGAGTTCCGCGTGGCGGGGTCCCCGGACGTCACAGCAGTCGCGCATGTGCTTGTGGGCGACCTGTGGGTGCTGGCCGGCCAGTCGAACATGGAAGGGGTAGGCAACCTTGAGGACCTGCCGCTGCCGAGCGCCATGGTGAACTCGCTCGACATGACGGATACGTGGGTGGTGGCCGAAGACCCCCTGCACCGGCTGGCGGACGCTGCCGACAAAGTGCACTGGCGGAAAAACTCGAAAGGCGAAATTGCGAAGCTCGAAGGGGAAGAACTGCGGAAATTCATCGCGGGGCGGCGCAAGGGAGCAGGCGTGGGGCTGCCGTTCGCGCTGGAGATGGTGCGGCGGACCGGCGTGCCGGTGGGGCTCCTGCCCTGCGCCCATGGCGGAACCTCCATGGACCAGTGGAATCCGGATCTGAAGGACCGGGGCGGTGAATCGCTGTATGGCGCCATGCTGCGGCGGATCCGCCTGGCCGGCGGCCGTGTCCGCGGCGTGCTGTGGTACCAGGGTGAAAGCGACGCCAACGAGAAAGCCGCGCCGCTGTTCGAGGAGAAATTCCGGAGTTTCATTCAGCGGTTGAGAGAAGACACGGGCCTGCGGGACCTCCCCTTCTACTACGTCCAGATCGGCCGCCACGTGGTCTCCGCGCCCGAGGCGCCGTGGGACATGGTGCAGGATGCCCAGCTGCGTGTGGAATCGCAACTGCCGAATGTGTGGATGACCACCTGTGTCGATTGCGAACTGGACGACAGCATCCATGTGGGCACGGATGATTTCCGGCTTCTGGGCAGGCGGCTGGCCAACCTGGCCGAAGGCCGGGTGCGGCGCGGACCGAGGCCTGTGGCGGCGCGGCTGAAGGGGCAGACGATTCAGGTTGAGTTCAGCGAAGTGAACGGCCGGCTGACGCATCCCGGACGGTTGAACGGTTTCTCGGTCCGCGACGGGGCAGGCAACGAGCTGCGCGTGATCTACCGGCAGCGGGTGTCGCGCGAGGCGCCGAACGTTGTGGAACTGCTGTTCCAGGGGAAGCTGCCCGATGATGCCGTGCTGTTTTACGGTGCTGGGCGGAACCCCTATGTGAACCTGCGCGACGAAGAAGACATGCCTGCGCCGGCCTTCGGTCCCCTGAAGATCGAGCGTTGATCGGCCGCCGTTGACTGAAGAGCCGGCAGGGTGGAGAGAGAGGCAGCCGGAGTCTGCGTTTGCAGTCTCCCTATCCCCGCCGCCCCCAGCGCAGCGCAGGCCGCCTGCTGCCCGCGGCGCTGAGGCGGCCTGGGTCCCGGGGTGACCGCAAGAACAGGAAAGGGGAATTCTGTTCTGGATTCCCGATTCTTTCCTCCCTGCCTTGCCGCGACCTGGAGGTCGAAGTTCCCGGCGCAGCGGAGGCCGCAGACTTCCGGCGGCACTGGAGCAGCTTGGGTCCCTGATGTCCGCAAGAACAGGAAAGGGGAATCCTGTTCTGGATTCCCGATTCTTTCCTCCCTGCCTTGCCGCGACCCGGAGGTCGAAGTTCCCGGCGCAGCGAAGGCCGCAGACTTCCGGCGGCACTGGAGCAGCTTGGGTCCCGGGGTGACCGCAAGAACAGGAAAGGGGAATCCTGTTCTGGATTCCCGATTCTTTCCTCCCTGCCTTGCCGCGACCCGGAGGTCGAAGTTCCCGGCGCAGCGCAGCCCGCACACCGCCGGCGGCGCTGGAGCGGTTAGTTGTGTCCCGAATCTCCCTTCAAGCCAGGAATGCGTGATCCTGTTCCAAACGAAAGGCGCGAGTCCTGCTTCCAGGAACCACCGGGAACACCGATGACCTGATCACGGGACAGCGGGAGAGCAGCCGTAGGAAAGGCACCGCCTCTTTCTGAAATCGCCGGGCGGGCGAAAGCCGCAAGGGAGCCGCTCACCCTCGAAAATTGCCAGCTCAGTCGAAACCGGGCTGGCGGCCGCCCGCTCTCGCGGCCTGCGGCCGATCCGCTCGCGATGGAGAACCCGCTTTGAGTCCGCAGGGGGCATGGATGCTGATGGCCCGCAGGATCACGGCGCTTGACGCGAAGACCGGCTTGAGCGATGGACCGAGCGGGCGGTGGTTCGGTCGCGCCTTCGGAGCGATGCGCCGTCGCCGATAAGATGGAGGCGCCTGGTGACCGCTCCTCCGCAAATCACCCGCCAAGGTGTTGAAACCCAGATTCTCTGGCTGTTTCAGCGAAAAACCGCAATACAAAGCGCCGCGCCCGGCGATTTTCATGGATGCGGATGTCCCGAAGGTTTGTGGGATCCTGGTCGCAGCCCTTCGGGCTGTTTGGGGGCGGCTCTGACCCCGCCGCGATTTTCCTCCAGGCTCGTGTCCCGCAGGGCGATGGCGGGTCTCAGGCCGGGGCCGCACACCGGTGACTCCGCAGGCAGGGCGGCCTACAATCGGGGCATGAACCGCACGATCAGAGCCTGGCGGGGCAGCGAACTCCATGCAAAAGGCTGGCCGCAGGAAGCGGCGCTGCGCATGCTGATGAACAACCTGGATCCTGCCGTGGCCGAAAGGCCGGAGGATCTGGTGGTGTATGGCGGGGCGGGCAAAGCCGCACGGAACTGGGACTGTTTTGAGGCCATTGTCCGGGAGCTGCTCGCGCTGGAGCGGGATGAGACGCTGCTGGTGCAGTCGGGCAAGCCCGTAGGCGTGTTCCGGACGCACGAGGACGCGCCGCGCGTGCTCATTGCCAATGCAAACCTGGTGGGACGGTGGTCGGACTGGGAGCATTTCCGCGAGCACGAGCGGCTCGGGCTGACGATGTACGGCCAGATGACGGCGGGAAGCTGGATCTACATCGGGACGCAGGGCATCCTGCAGGGCACCTACGAGACGTTCGCGGCGGCAGGCCGGAAACATTTCGGGGGAGATTTGTCCGGCCGCTTCGTGCTGACCGGAGGCATGGGCGGCATGGGCGGCGCGCAGCCGCTGGCCGCGACGATGAACGGGGCGGCGATTCTGTGCGTGGAGGTGGATCCGGCGCGGATCGCCCGGCGGCTGCAAACGGGATATTGCGATGTGAAAGCGGACACGCTCGACGAGGCGCTCCGGCTGGTGCTGGACGCCCGGGACGAGCGCCGGCCGCTGTCTGTGGGGTTGTGCGCGAACTGCGCAGACGTGTTGCCGGAACTCGTGCGGCGGGGAGTGACTCCGGACGTAGTGACGGACCAGACTTCGGCGCATGACCCGCTGAACGGCTACGTCCCATCGGGCTTCAACGTGGAGGAGGCGGCCCGGCTGCGGGCGTCCGACCCGAAAGGATATGTCGAGCGCGCGTTGGATTCCATTGCGCGCCACGTCGAGGCGATTCTGGCCATGCAGCGGGCCGGGGCGCGCGTGTTCGATTACGGAAACAACATCCGCAAAATGGCGTTCGACCGGGGCGTGACGCGGGCCTTCGACATCCCCGGCTTCGTGCCGGAGTACATCCGGCCGCTGTTTTGCGAAGGAAAAGGCCCATTCCGCTGGGTGGCGCTCTCCGGTGAAGCGTCCGACATTCATGTGACTGACGAACTGGCCTGCGCCATGTTCGCGGACAATGAGGCGCTGGTGCGCTGGATCCGGCTCGCCCGGGAGAAGGTGCGGTTCCAGGGTCTTCCGGCGCGCATCTGCTGGCTGGGCTACGGGGAACGCGACCGCTTTGCGCTGGCGATGAACCGGCTGGTGGCGGAAGGCAAAGTGAAAGCTCCGATCGTGATCGGCCGCGACCATCTTGACTGCGGCTCGGTCGCGTCGCCCTTCCGCGAGACGGAAGGGATGAAGGACGGCAGCGATGCCATCGCTGACTGGCCGATTCTGAACGCGCTTCTGAACACGGCGGCGGGGGCGACCTGGGTGAGCGTGCACAACGGCGGCGGAGTCGGGATCGGCTATTCGCAGCATGCGGGGCAGGTGACGGTCGTCGATGGCAGTGAAGGCGCCGCCCGCAGGGCTGAACGGGTGATGCGCTGCGACCCCGGTCTCGGCGTGCTGCGGCACGCAGATGCCGGCTACGGGGAAGCGATCCGGTGCGCCCGCCGGCACGGTTTGCGAATCCCGATGCCTCCTCAAGAGCCGGCGGCGGGAGCCGAGTGAGAGCGGAACCGCCCCGCTCCGCCTGGTGATCGCCCGCGATCTCACGCTGCGGGCATGCAGGAGCTCCCGGCGTTTCTCCCTCTGGCTGCAGCTTGCCGGAGATCGTCACCCGCCGGAAACCGGCCCGCGCAACAGGACGCGGGACTCGCCGATGCCGGCCGGGCCGCAGCAGGAGGGCTGAAGACTCCGCGAGCCAGAGGAATCGAATTTCCCAAATCCTGAATTGTCCGGTCAATTTACACCTGTTTCATTTTGGATTCCGGAAGATTCCGTGAAAAGCGGATGCAGGCGGGAAATGAGAGACCCGGATTAGTTCGGGCATGGCGGAAAAAACAGATCGACAAAAGCGGTCAGGACGGCTACGATGAAAAAGGTTGTCGGTCATGCAGTCACGGCTTCTAGTGCGGGGCGCGCGCCAGTTGCTCACGCTTCGCGGCTCCGCCGGCCCGCGGCGAGGGGCGGAGCTCAATGAACTTTCGATCATCGAAAACGGGGCTTTGCTGGTAGAGGGAGACCGCATCGCCGCGGTAGGCCCCGCAAGCCGCGTCGAGAACCTGGCGAAGGCGAAAGGCGCGATCGAGCTCGACGTGCAGGGACGAATCGTCCTGCCCGGGTTTGTCGACTGCCACACGCACCTTCTTTACGGGGCGCCGCGGCTGGACGATTTCTCCATGCGGATCGCCGGGAAAGATTACGAAGAAATCGCCCGGGAGGGCGGGGGAATTCTCTCCACGGTGCGGCGGGTGCGGTCCATGAGCACGCTCCGGCTCAGGGAGCAGGCGCGGCGGGAACTGGAGCGGATGGCCCGGTGCGGGACGACAACTGTCGAGGCGAAGAGCGGGTATGCGCTGGAAGAGGAAGGCGAGCTGCGATGCCTGCGGATCCTGCAATCGCTGGATGGCGAGCCGGTCAGCGTGATCCCGACATTCCTGGGAGCGCACGCCGTGCCGCCCGAATTCAGCGGGGATGCGGACGCCTGGATCGACCATCTCAATGCCGAGATTCTGCCCGCAGTGGCAAGGAAGAAACTGGCGCGGTTCGCCGACGTGTACTGCGACCGCAATGCGTTCAGCCTGCCTCAGGCGAGGCGGTACCTGGAAGCGGCGCGGAGGCTGGGTTTTGAGCTTCGGATTCACGCGGCGCAGTTCCAGGATGTCGGCGCGGCGGCGCTGGCGGCGGAAATGGGGGCGCGGAGCGCTGACCATCTCGAGCACATCAATCGCGTGTCCATCTCCGTTCTGGCGCGTTCCCGGACGGTGGCCGTGCTGCTGCCGGGATCGGTGTACTTTCTGGGCAGCTCCAGATACGCGCCTGCGAGGGCGCTGATCGAGGCGGGTGCTGCGGTGGCCCTCGCCACGGACTACAATCCGGGAACGAGCCCTGTGTGGAACATGCAGATGATTCTGTCGCTGGCGTGCACGCAGATGAGGATGACGCCAGCCGAGGCGATCAGCGCGGCCACCGTGAACGGCGCGCATGCACTGGGCATCGGCGGGCGAACAGGCTCTCTGGAGGCGGGAAAACAGGCCGATTTTCTGATCCTGGACGCCTCCGATTACCGCGAGCTTGCCTATTACATCGGAGCGAACCTGGTCAGGGCCACCTTCAAGAACGGCAAGCTGCTTGAGTTCCCGGCGGAAGGAGACAACCATGGCAAGACGGCTGGTTGAATGCGTGCCCAATTTCAGCGAGGGGCGCGACGAGACGAAAGTGCGGGCGATCGCAGAGGCGATCTCCTCCGTGCCCGGCGTTCTGATTCTCGACCGGGAGATGGACCCGGATCACCACCGCAGCGTGATTACGTTCGCCGCGCTCCCTGAGGTTGCCATAGAGGCGGCTTTGGCGGGGGCGGCGAAGGCCGTTGAGCTGATCGACCTGAACCAGCACCAGGGGGCGCACCCCCGCATCGGCGCGCTCGACGTGCTTCCATTCGTGCCGCTGTCCGGGGTGACCCTCCAAGAGTGCGTGCGGCTGGCCGAAAGAGCCGCCGCCGAACTCTGGAAGCGGCTGCGCGTGCCCTGTTACCTGTATGAAGCTGCGGCGCGGCGCTCCGACCGCGTGAATCTCGAAAACATCCGGCGGGGTCAGTTCGAGGCTCTGCGGGAGGAGATCGCAACCAACCCTGACCGCATGCCGGATGTTGGAGATCCTGTGATCCACCCAACGGCTGGCGCCACAGTGGTGGGGGCGCGCAAGTTTCTGATCGCCTACAACATCAATCTGCGCACGCCGGACGTGGAAATCGCGAAGAAGATCGCGAAGGCGGTGCGGTTTTCCTCCGGAGGCTTCCGTCACGTGAAGGCCATGGGCGTGGACCTTGCCTCGCGCGGACTGGCGCAGGTGTCGATGAATCTGACCGACTTCGAGGCGACTCCCGTGCACCGCGTCTTCGAGACGGTGAAGCGCGAAGCCGCGCGATACGGCGTCGCCATCGCGGGCAGCGAAATTGTCGGACTGATTCCCAGAAAAGCGCTGGAAATGACTGCGGATTTCTATTTGCAGATCGAGAACTTCGATTCCTCGCTCGTGCTGGAAAACCGCCTTGAGCAGGCCCTCGAGGCGCGGAGCGGGCTCGCGGAGTTTCTGGACGCGCTCGCGGCGCCTTCCGGAGCTCCGGGCGGAGGCAGCGCCGCGGCGGCAGCCGCTGCCATGGCAGCCGCGCTGGGCGCCATGGTGGCCAGGCTCTCGAGGCTGGACGCGGACGGATTCGAAGCATTGCGAGCGTTCTTCACGGAAGCCGTCGAGCTCGACGCCGCGGCGTTCCGGGAGGTGATGGCCGCTTACCGGCGGCCCAAAGAGGAGCGGGCGCCCTTCGTCGAAAAGGCCCTGGAAGGCGCCGCCACAGTGCCTCTGGAGGTTTTCGTGAAAGCGGGAGCCCTGGCCTCGCATCTCGACAGCCTGCGCGCCGCGGCTCCGGCAAAATTCGCCTCCGACGTGGCCACGGCGCAGGCTCTGGCGCGTGCTGCGCGGGAAGGTGCGCGCGCCAACGTGGAGATCAATCTTGAATCCCTTCCTGACGGCGAATTCCGCCGGAAGGTTCTGGCCGCGCTTTCGGAAGCCGCACAGCCTGGCCCGGTATCATAAAAAGAGTGCTGGTTTCCATCGACACACGGCCCAGGCGTCCGGCGTGGCTGAAGGCGCCCGCCCCGGTGGGCGACAACTACATGGAGCTGAAGCGGCTGGTGCGCGGCCTCCGCCTGCACACGGTGTGCGAGTCGGCAGCCTGCCCGAACATCGGCGAATGCTGGAACCACCGCACGGCGACGTTCATGATTCTCGGCAACTACTGCACGCGCCGCTGCGGCTTCTGCGCCGTGCAGAAGGGCGCGCCGCTGCCCGTGGATCCAGACGAGCCGCGCCGCGTTGCCGAGGCGTGCGCGCATCTGGGACTCCGCCATGCCGTCATCACGAGTGTCAACCGCGACGACCTGAAAGACGGCGGCGCCGGACACTTCGCCGCGGTGATCGCCGCCATCCGCCAGAGAATTCCAGGCTGCCGCGTGGAAGTGCTGGTGCCGGACTTCCAGGGCTCGCGCGAGGCCATGCGCACGGTGATGGATGCGGCGCCCGACGTGCTGAATCACAATATCGAGACCGTTCCCAGGCTCTACCGTGAAGTGCGCCTGGGAGCGCGCTACGAACGCTCGCTGGAAATGCTGGCCTATGCCGCTGAGCTGCGGCCGGACATCCCAACGAAGTCCGGCCTGATGGTCGGCCTTGGCGAGACCGACGAAGAGGTCTTTGAAGTTCTGCGCGACCTGCGCCGCCACCAGGTGAAGATCGTGACGATCGGCCAGTACCTGCGGCCGACTCTGCAGCACCTTCCGGTGCTGCGCTATGTGACGCCTGAGCAGTTTGCCGAATACAGGCGGGCGGCGGAGGAAATGGGATTCGACCATGTCGAAGCCGGTCCGTTCGTCCGCTCGTCCTATCACGCGGCGGATGCGGTGGCGGCCAGCTCAGAGTCCAGCCTGCAGAACCGCTGAAGCCGGACCAAGCCAGGCGTCAAAGCTGTTCATCATCGTCGCGCGCAGAGCGGGCGTGTCCGCTTCCACCGCTTCCAGACGCAACCGCAGAAACGACCGCGGCTGAAGCTCGATTCTCAGGGGCAGCGAAGGGCGGGCCGCAGGGTCGTGCCAGAGAGTGAAGCGGGAGCGGCCGCGGGTGGATTCATCAATGATATCCGCCTCGAAGCGCATGACGGTCGTTCCCGGCTCCACCAGATGCCGTGCGGCGAATTCATGTCCGGCTCTGCTGTCGGGCGATCGCTGCCAGACGAGCCGGCGGGGATTGCGGCCGTAAAGGAACGGCGTCTCGCCCCGGGAACCCGTCTGCTCCAGCAGCAGGCTGAGAGTGTGCAGAAACGTCGTGACGCCGGATGAACCGGAGGACCGGGAGGGATCAGGGGCGTCCGTATTGAGAGAACGGGCGGCGGCGGCGAGGCAGCGGGGCCAGACAGACCAGCCCGCCCCTGCCTCCAGTTCCAGATTGGTCAGGCGGGAAAGGTGGCGCCCGTCGCGGGCCTCGCCGCAGATGGTCACGACCGGGACGCCGCCCGTGCCCGTATGCAAGGCCCGTTCCGCTTCTTTGATGTTCTTCTCGTCCGAGCGGGTCATGAAGCCGAAGTATTGCGCCTCCGCGCCGGCGTTTTCTGCCATGCGGATGGACTCGCTGAAGTAGCCGAACCGGTTCAGGCCACGCGCCCGCTCGGGCCTCGAGCCCGCCGCGAAGGCGAGCCGGAGCTGCCGCCCAGCCCCGGAATCCTCCTTCCGAAAATAGAGCACGCCCTCGCCCACGCCCGAGCGGGTGAAGATCGGCGCGGAGAACAGGACAATCACTGCATCGACGCGATAGGCGACGATGCGGTCAGAACCCGCAGGAAGACCCTGCGCCTGCGCCCATGGCGCGGCGAGCAGAGCGAGAAACCGACGTCTTGTGGTCATTCAGACCTCCATGCCCAGCCAGTTGCCGGGGGTTGAGACAAAAGCCGGGGGAGTGGCCGGTGCCCAGTTATCGCGGCGGACGGATTCCGCCAGCTCCCGGTACAGTTCGAAATAGCGCGCCGCGACTCTGGGCCAGTCGTGCGCCAGGGCGGTTCTGCGGGCCTCCGCGATTCTCTGTTCGCGTCCTGGCGAGCCGGGCGAGGCTGCGCGCACTGCGCCAGCCATGGCGCGGGCGTTGGGACAGGCCAGCCAGGCGTTGCCGTCGTTGGCGTACGACAGCAGACCGCCCGAGTTCGGCGCCACCAGGGCCAAACCGGAGGCCATTGCCTCCAGAGGCGCGATGCCGAAAGGCTCAGCGGGATTCGGATGGAGGAAGACATCGCAATTGGCGTGGATGTCCGCCAGCCTCTCCCTGTCCGCGACGTGGCCCAGGAATGTCACCAGTCCTGGCAGCCGCCTGCGCGCTTCAGCCTGTAAGGTGGCCGAGAGAATGCCGCTGCCGGCGATCAGCAGCCGGTATTCGCGGTCCGTGTCCCGGGCGAGTTCCTGCAGAGTGTCCAGCAGCAGGGGCAGGTTTTTTTCCGGAACCAGGCGTCCGGCATAGAGAATGAGCACGGCGTCGTCCGGCGCCCCGGTCAGCCAGAGAAGCTGCCGGCGGATCTGCGGCGAACGCCGCGAAGGCCGGAAAAAGGCGGCATCGACGCCCATGCCCTGGATCCAGACTGCGCGGACGCGTTTGTGCCCGCGCGCCGCGAGCCGCAACTCCTCCGCCGTATAGCCCGAAACCGTGATGTGGTGATCGAACATCGGGAAGTACAGCCACTTCATGTAACGGCGCGCGAAGGCCATCGCAGCCCGGTGCGGGGAAAGATAGGCGCGCACGTTGGCATCCATGCGCTCGCAGCTCAGGCCTACTGTCACAGGCCGGAAAGCGACGCCGGGCAGGCGGCGCGTACGCAGCAGCCCGGCGAGATAGTTCAGGGTGTACTTGTCGCACACTTCCACGAGATCCGGACGCTCAGTGGTCAGAATGCGGCGCAGTTCGCCGCCGGGAAGCAGGTAGGAGGCCGGGTGGATCATCCGGTAGGCCGGATTGAAAGGAGCGCGGGGCGAGCGCACGTAATAAATGCGGGTCCAGCGGTCAGGAGCTTCCACGCGGCTTTCTGCGGCGGGAACGGCGAGCCGGACCAGGCATCCGGCCTCAGGAGCTGTGGAGAGAAGCGCGCGGTAAAAAGTGGCGACGCCGCCGGAGGACTCGTGGTGGGCGTTGGTCAGATGCAGCGTCTTCAACATAGCAGGAACGGAAGGCTGGCGGGCGGAAGCGCCCGCGGCCACATCCGACGCTACCGCCGCAGGGTTCCATTTAAATAACAAATCAGACAAGATTTGTTTTATTGCGACGGGCAGGCCCGCCCGGCGCTCTGCGGCGCGGGGAACTTCCCGATTCCGGAAAGCGTATCTTTCAGCGAGGAGGTGGTCCGATGGCCGGGTTCCTGCTGTTCTGCATTCTGGCGGTGCTGTGCTGGCCTCTCGCGCTGCTGGCTCTGATTCTCTACCCGATCGTCTGGCTGCTGCTGCTGCCCCTCAAGCTGGTGGGCATGGCCGTGAAGGGCGTCTTCGAACTGGTCGGCGCGCTGTTCCTGCTGCCTGCGAAGATCGTGAAAGCGATCCTGTGAGGCCTGCGGCGGGTCAGAAAGTGATCGAGAACAGGATTTCGTACTGGTCGCGGCGGGACTGCGCGGCCCGGTTGTTGAAAATGCCGCCGAACCAGCGCGTGTAGCGGAATTCCGGAATCAGCTTGATCCCGAAATCGTCTTTCACGACCAGGCCAATTCCAGCCACGGCGCCGTAGATGTTTTTGTGCGCCGGCGTGGCGGGCGTCTCGTCGCAGCAGGTTCTGACGTTGCGCGCTTCCCGTTCGGTCGAACTGCGGATGCCGGTGACGCGCCTCAGCACGGGACCGGCCTCGTAGAACCACTTCCAGCGGTCCTCGAACCGGCTTTCGTTATACCGGCGGACCAGCACGGGCAGGTCCCAGTAGCGGGCGCGTGTGTCTTCGGTCGTGAACGTGGCCGTGCGGTCGTCGAACGGCGTGTTCGGATTGTCGATGCCTTCGTAGAAAGTCGTGGTCAGCTTGTAGCGGGTGCGGCGCAGTTGCAGATCGGCGTTGACGGCGTAGCGCTCGGTGATGAAGAACTGCATGGAGACGCCGCCCCCGAACAGCGTGCCTTTGTTCTCGTTCTTCGTGTCGATCTGCAACGGAGGCGCGGTAATGGATTCGGACTGCTCTGCGCCCTTCATCAGGCCGAGGATGAGGATGCTGGCGTTGCCGCCCATGGTGAACCGGCGGATGTAAGGCTCGTCCTGGAAGAACGGCGAAGACTCCTGCGATTCGGGCTTCGGTTTTGCGGCTGCGGGCGGCTGGGCGGCCGGGGATTCGGCCTGCTGCTGGGCGGGCGCGGCGAGGCTCAGGGCCAGCAAAGCGGGGATGAAAACGAAACGCATTTCTTTTGTTCTCGCGATGATTTCAGGATATCTGCCCATGGGCGGCTCAGAACTGGACGCGGACGGCCAGCTGTACGGAGCGCGGACCGCCGGGCGAGAAATACGAGGACGGGTTCGGAGCGAAGGACGCGTTCAGCGAGCGCAGCGGGAATCCGAACACCGGGCTGCCCAGATAGCCGCCCTCGTTGCGGTTCGGGTTGGCGAAGGCCGGCGAGTTGGTGAGGTTGAACGCCTGAACGGCGATGTTGAGCCGCAGCGATTCGGTGAACGGAATCTCGCGCCGCAGCGCCAGGTCGATCTGCGCCGCCGGCCTTCCGTAGAGGATGTTCCGGCCGAGATCCCCTGTCCTGTTTGTGGCCGGGGCTGTGAAAGCAGCCGGATTCAGGCGGCGTCCGCCGGCCACGTTGTTGTCGGAAATCCACAGATCGGCGCCGTTGTAGTTGGGGCGCACGAATCCGTGCAACCCGCGGATGAGCGGAGTCTGCACGGCGCCGGCGTCGGCCGAAGGCGTCGAGTTCAGCATCAGGACGTCGAACGGAAGCCCGGTGCGGGCCGAAGCGATCCACTCCAGATGCCAGTCGCGCAGAACGGCGTGCAGGCCGCTGATCTGCGGGGCAGGGACGAGATACGAGCCAGAGACGTTGAGCAGATGGCGCACGTCGTAGTCGGCGTTGCCTTTCTCGTTGCCGAAGATCGTGGCGAAGCCGATGCCGCTGTAGTTGGCGTCATCGTCCGTGGCGTGGCCGTAGGTGTAAACGGCCTGCATCTGCAGGCGCCGGGAGAGCCTGCGCCGGTACTCGGCCTGCAACGCATGCCAGGACGAATCGACGACGCTGATGACCTTGTGCAGATCGATGTAGTCGGCCGTGGCGCTGCGCTCCGCCGACGTGCGCAGGAGCCGCCGGCCCGTGGTGTTCAGATAGGCGATCGAGACGATCTGCTCCGCGCCGAAATGCTTTTCGATGCTGATATTCAGATGGCGGATGATGGGGGACTGCAGCGCGCTGCGGTCGGGTACGACCACGAGGCCGTAGCGCTTCGACGGCGGCATGACAGGCGCGGCCAGATCCGTTCCAACCAGGGGGAACGGCGGCAGCGACATGATGCGGACGTTCGAATAGGGCGCTCCGTCGAAGAAGCTCGTCACAGCGCTGGCGCCAAAGGCGTGAAAGCCGCCGGCGCCGATGCGGGCGATCAGCTCCCTGCCGGGCTTCGCGGAGATGACCTGCGTGTAGCTGAACCGGGGAGCGACGTCAGACCAGCTTCGATTGAAAATTGCCTCGTTCTGCACGATCCGGTTGGAAAACGCCGACGACAGCGCCGCCGGCCGCGGCCCCCTGCGCACGCCCGGCGGCGAATTGATGTCCCAGCGGATGCCGAACGCCAGAATCACGCGGGAGCCGATTTTCGCCGTGTCCTGCAGGAAGAAAGACAGGTTCTGAAACGCCGGGTAGATCGCATCCGAATTGGACGACACCACGGAGGAGACCGAACGCGAAGAGAGAAACGCGCCAGCCGCTTCCGTGCCGTCCGCCTGCAGCTCGGACAGAGAACGGAAGTAGGAGACGCTGGAGTAAGCCGGTTTGCGGATCGTCGGCGCAATGTAGCGGAAATCGAATCCGGCCACGTAGGAGTGCGCGCCGGCGACCATCGTCACCGTATCGGTTGCATTGAGCTGCCACTGGCGGTTCGAAATCTGCGGCCCGAAGGAATAACCCGACATGCCGAAAACATGGAAGCCGTACTCGGCATTTGCAGGGTTGACCGAGGCTGGGAAAATGCGGGCGAAATCGGGTAGCGTTTCATGCATGAGATCCGAATAGCGGTTCTCCATGTCCAGCGAGACGTTGGTGTAGTTGAGGCGGAAATCGTTCGTCGTCCCCGGGTTGAGCGCAGAGACCAGTCCGAGCGTGGCCGACTTGTAGTCATCCTTGTAGGAGCGGAGAACGTTCGGCGCGAGGAACAGCGACCCGCGGCTCTCTGCGTCGGCTCGGGCGTAATTCAGGCGGGCAAAAACGGAATGCGATGCGCCGATCTTCTGGTCGATGCGCAGGGAAGCCGTGTCACGGTCGTAGGGGTTGGAGAAAACCTGGGTGAACGGAGCGGCCTGGCTCGTCAGATTGGGACGGTTCGGCATCGGATAGGCGCTGACGAACGGCCGCAGCGAAGCTGGAGCAGCCTGGCGGAAAGCGACCGAAGGAACCACGGTGTAGACCGTCTGCGGAGCCTTCAGCCGCAGCGCTTCGAAGGCGGCAAAGAAGTACGTGGCGCCGGGAACAATCGGGCCTCCCAGCGAGGCGCCAAACTGGTTCTGCCGCAGCCGTCCGCGCCCGTGGCTCAGCGCATTGGCGAACCAGTCGTTGGCCGCGAAGCGGTCCGAGCGGTAGTAGTTGTACGCCGAACCATGCAGGGCGCTCTGCCCGCGGCGGGAGACCAGAGCAATCTGCGCGCCCGGAGTCCTGCCAAGCTGCGGAATGAAATTCTGCGTCTGGACGCGCACTTCGGTCAGCGAGTCGAGGCTGACGAGAATGGCGGGGGCAGGCTCTGACAGCGTCAGCGAAAGGCTGGAGAGGGGTTCGCGCGGCGCGTTGGCGGCGTGGCTCAGCCGCGCCAGCGGCTCGTACAGATTGAGGCCGTCCAGAGCGAGGTAATTGAACTGGACGGGCACGGCGAGGGAGTTCGGCTGCCCCTGGGGCGCGGCGCCGGTCACAGTTGCGGGCGCGGCGGGCGCAAGGGCAAGCGCATGGCGGCCGTTGAGGGGCAGATGATGCAGTTCAGAGGCATTCGCCGAAGCTGCCAGATGCACATCGCCGCCGAGACCTTCTGATGCGTCCTTGACATCGACGATTCTGGCCGTGTCGCCGGCGTTCAGGGTCAGCAGCAGCGTGCGGCGCTCGCGCGCGCGGAGCACGATGCGCTGCAGGCGCAGCGTTTCGAACGATTCTTTTGACACCGTGAGCTCGTACTCGCCGGGCGGCAGCAGATCGAAGGCGAAGTCGCCGCCCTGATTGGCGGTCTTCTCCACGCTGAACTGCGAATCGAGCGATGCCAGGCGGAGACGCACCACCGGTACCGGCGCTCCTTTCGCGTCCAGGACGGTGCCGGACAGCAACGCCGTGTCCTGGGCCCAGGCCGCAGGTACGCAAAAAGCGAGCAGCAGGAGAAAACGCATAGGCAACTTGTTGTGGACGGATGCGAGATGCGGCCGGGGTACGGCCAAACTTTCATTCTAGCCCGGCTCGGCCTGCGGCATCCCTGACGCCGTTCCCCAATGCGCTCCCGCATCTGCAGACAGCCCGGACCGGCGCGACGGGCGCACACCGGGCTTCCCTGCGCCGCCCGCCGCGACCGCCTGCCGCGGCCGGGCGGCGGCACTTTACAAACCTTGACAATCCGTCTGCAACCCTTTTCAGGGAATTCCCGTTCAGAGAGAAGAGGAGAATCACGCATGGAACGCCTGACGTGTGTGCCCGCAGTCCTGCTTCTGGCCGCCTCGCTGGCGCCGGGGCAGATGAGAAGCGGTCTGCCCGGCGGTCAGATGGATCCCGCCAAAATGGTGGAGGCGCGTGTGGCGATGCTGGCGCAGACGCTGAATCTGACCGAGGCCCAGAAAAGCCAGGCCCAGAAGATCTTCTCCGACGCCCAGGCTGCTGCAGAACGCTTCCGCGAAGAGATGCAGGTGGCGCGGCAGGAATTGCAGACGGCGATCAAGGCCAACGACCTGGCGTCCATCGAGCGCAACGCGCGCGAGATCGGGACGGCCATGGGCGAGATGACCATCATCGATGCCCGCGCGCAGGCGGCCTTCTACGCTTTGCTGACGGCGGAGCAGAGAACGAAGTACGACCAGATGCCCGCCCGCGGCTTCGGAATGGGACCCGGCGGGATGGGGCCCGGCGGCCGCGTGCGTCCCGAGATGTGAAAGTGTGCGACGCGGCGGAAGAAAACGCATTTTCTTTCCGTCCCGTCTTTGCAGGAAATCATCCGGAAAATGGCATGGCAGACGCCCATGTAATTCCAGCCAGTCCGGCAGCGGCATCCGCCTGGAAAGCGGAGCGGCGCCTCGCGCAGAGGGAGCACGTCTGGAACAGGCTCGCCGAAAGGGGACTCGTCTGGCAGCCCGATCCGGCCCGGAGTCCGGGCCCCGGGGCCTCGCTCATGCTGTCGTCGCCGGGTGAGTGGACGGCGGAGCATCTCAAAGACGCTGCTCTGCACGTTCTTCGTGTGGAAGCTGCGCTGAATGCGATGAACTGGACGCTGGGTTCGGCGGCGGCGCATTGGGTCCAGTTTGCGGGATGCCGTCCGGCCTGGATCAGTCAGGGCGCCCTCTGCCCCCGGCGGCGGAGAGAGTGGATGGCGCGCCAGGAGTTCGAGGCCAGTTTCCTGTCGCCGCTGCTGCGCCACTGCTCCCGGCAAGGCGGCAGCCACCGCTTGCGGCTGTGGGGCGGCGCCGTGCGGGCGCTGATCCGGTCCGTTTCTGGAGGCAGCGATCCTGAACCTCTCGCAGAACTGGAAGGCCTCATCCAGGGGCTGACGCCGCGCCGCAAATGGTCGCCCTAGAAGATCTGCTCGCGGGCGATGGAGCCCGCAGGGCTCGCGGAAATCCTGGTCAGGGAGGAGGCGGTGCGGCGCGGCGCGAGGCTGATTTATGAATGGCGGGGAATGCAGCCGTCCACCGCGCCCCTGCGGCCCTGGCCCGGCGTGGCCTGGGTCCGTTTTCACGAGGACGAGGAACGGGCGGCAGCAGACTATCTCGAGCAGCGTGCCCTGAGGGCCTGCGCGTTGCCGTTGTGGAACCGCACGGGCGATCCGCCGGCCGCCTGCCCGCAGCGTCCGGAGGCGGATCTCCTTGTCGCGACGGGCCGCGGGAATGTGCCCGCGGCAGCGCCTGGACTCGCACGGTTCGCCCAGGTGATCCGGCGCATGGCCCCGGCAGCGCTGGTGGAATTTACGGGCGGCGAGGATCCCGCGGCCTGGAATCTCTTTGCGGACACTCTTCGCCGCGGATTCCGCTTCAGCCGGGTGACGGAAACCGGCGCCGGCCGCAGGCTGTGCCTTCTCGAGCGGATCTGAGCCGCGTTTGCTAGCCTGATCCGTGATGCTGGAATCCCGCAGGCTGCTCCCTGCCGTCGCCTTGTTTTTTCCGTTTCTGGCGCCGCTGCCGGCCCAGATACCCCCGCCTCAGGTGCTGCTGCGCAACCGCTCGCTGACGGCGCGCGTGTACTTGCCCGACCCGCAGCGCGGCTACTACCGCGGCACGCGATTCGACTGGTCCGGGCAGGTCTTCAGCCTGCGCACGGTGCGCAACGAGTATTTCGGCCAGTGGTTCGACCGCTACGACCCGTACCTGCATGACGCCATCATGGGGCCGGTCGAGGAGTTCCGCACCGGCGGCGCCGCACTCGGCTATGACGAAGCCCCGGCAGGAGGAGAATTCGTGCGGATCGGCGTGGGAATCCTCCGCAAGCCGGCGGACGAACCGTTCCAGACGTTCCGGACGTACGAGATGGTCGATCCGGGCCAGTGGCGCATCATCCGGGGCCGGGCCCGCGTGCAGTTCATCCACTCGATCCGCCCCGCCAACGGCTACGCTTACGAGTACCGCAAGACCGTGCGGCTGGTGCGGCAGAAGCCGCAGATGGTGATCGATCATACGCTGATCAACACGGGGTCGAAAACCATCGAAACCGACCAGTACAACCACAATTTCTTTGTCATCGACGGGCTTCCGGTAACACCCGGCATCCGGGTCATCTTCCCGTTTGAGCTGGAAACCGTGCGGGAATTTCAGGCGGATTTTGTAGAAAAGCGGGGCAAAACAATCGAATTCGTCAAAGAAATCCCGGAAGGCGCCAGCACGATCGGCGAGTTCCGCGGCTTTTCATCCCGCGCTTCCGATTACGACATCCGCGTCGAGCACGAGCCCGCCCGAGCGGGCGTCCGCATCCGCGGCTCGCTGCCGCTCTCGAGACTGGTCTTCTGGTGCATGCGGCGGACATTCTGCCCCGAGCCGTATGTTCACCTCACCGTCCCGCCCGGCAGGCGCGTTTCCTGGCGGCTGACCTACGACTTCTTCAGCCTTCCGCAGCGGTAGTGCTGCGCCCGGCTGCGGGAACGCGATACTCTGGCATGGTTCGGACCGGTTGCGGTTCGTGGTCCCCGCTCCGGAGGTCTGTCTTGCTTCGCTCGATACTCACTGACGTCCAGTTCTGGATTCCCGTGGCCGTGCTGCTTCTCGGCGCCGTACTGCTGGCGGCGATGAGGTGAGCCCGATGCACGAGCTGCGCAATTCACGGCTTTCGCTCCATGGCCTGGGAGTGATCTGCGGCCTCACGGCGGGCGCCTGGCTCGGCGCGGCCGAAGCGCCCACGAAGCTGGTGATGACAGGCATCTCGCCCTTCATCATCTCGCTGGGCATGGTTGCCGGCGTGTTTGTGGCGCGCTGGACGCTGCCCGTGGCCATCAAAGGCGCGTCGTACGTCTGGCTGGACCTGAAGGACAAACCGCACCTGTCGGTTTGGGCCGTATTGGCCGGCATGCTGTGGGCCGTCGCCAACACGCTCACTGTGTTTGCCATCCGCAACGTGGGGCTTTCCGTGGCCTTCCCGCTGTGGAACACAAACAGCCTGGTGGGCCTTTTCTGGGGCTGGCTTCTGTTCAATGAGTTGCGGGACGCCGGACGCGGCGCGTGGGCGAAGGTGCTGGGCGGCGCGGCAGCCATCGTGTCCGGGGCGATGCTGCTGGCCTGGGCCACGGCGCATCAGCCCCCGAACGCCGAACACTCCGCTCCGATGGGAGTGGCGGCGGCCCTGATGGCGGGACTGCTCTGGGGCACGATGTACATTCCCTACCGCAAGGCCTATATCAGCGGCATGAATCCGCTGTCGTTCGTCACGGTGTTCACCGTGGGCGAACTGGCCACCTGCATCGTGCTGGCGATGGCGTTCCATGGCGGCTGGCAGCCGATGATGGAGGAACTTGCGCGCGTGCGCCCGGCCATGTTCTGGCTCTTCCTCGGAGGGTTCTGCTGGGTTCTCGGAGACCTGTTCCAGCAGTACGCGGCCAAATACATCGGCATCGGCCGCGGCATTCCTCTCTCGAACACCAACCAGCTCTGGGGGCTGGCGTGGGGCGCGCTTGTGTTTGGCGAGTTTGCGGGACTCGGCCCGGGGGCGCGCACGCTCATCATCGCCGGATCTCTCGTCATGATCGCCGGCGCGGTGGCGATCAGCGTGGCTGTGGCCCCGGAAGCGGAGCGGCACTCGTGGCGGAAAGCGATGCGGCGCGAGTGCGAGCGGTACGGTCTGCGCGAAGCGGAGGTGGAGGAGGCGCTCGCCGGCGGTGACCCGCTCGCGGAAACCGCGCCCGCGCGGCGCTGGTGGGAGTTCGCCGCCGTCGCGCTGGCCGTTGGCGTGTTCGTCTGGCTCGGCTGGCACGCGGAGCGGCAAGCGCTTCAGGTGGATCTCTTCTGGCTCGGCGTGCTGTCGGCGCTCTCGGTTTCGGCGCTTGGGATCGGCGGCTGGATGCTCTGGCGCCGGACGCGGTTTTCCTGAGCCTCGATTCCGTCTCCCAGCCGTCAGTTGAGATATTCTGGTCGCTTCATGAGAAGCGTTCCCCTGGTGGCGCCGCGGCGGCTGGAACTCGTGCAAAGCCCACTGCCCGAAGGGCCCCGCGCCGGCGAACTGCTCCTGCAGATGCGCGCCGTCGGACTGTGCGGCTCGGATCTCCACTGGTGGGCCGAAGGCCGCATCCACTCGACGCCCGCGAGATACCCGCAGATTCTGGGCCACGAACCCGTGGGCGAAGTCATCGCCGTGGGGCCGGGAGTCGAGGGATTCCGCCCGGGGGATCTGGTTTCCGTCGAGCCCTCCCTCACCTGCGGTCACTGCGAGTTCTGCATCGCCGGACGGCACAACCTGTGCGTGCATGCGCGCTTCCAGGGAGGTCCGGAAGCGCCCGGCTTCCTGCGCGACTACGCTGTGATTCCCGCGCACAACGCCGACCGCGTGCCAGCGGGGCTCACAGTGCATCAGGCGGCGCTGATCGAGCCGCTGGCCGTGTGGGTGCATGTGTTTGAACTCGAGCCAGTCCGCCTGGGAGACACAGTGGCCGTGCTTGGTGCGGGCTCCATCGGCCTGCTGGGAATCGCCATGGCAAAACAGGCCGGGGCGGAAATGGTTTTGGCCTGCGACAAAGTGCCCCACCGCCTCGAACTGGCAGAACGCATGGGAGCCGATGAGGCCGTGCTCACGCGTGAGCGCGACTTCCGGGAGCTTGTCATGGACCGCACGCGCGGGCGGGGCGCCGATCTCGTCTACGATGCGGCGGGCGCTCCGGAAACGATCGCCCTCGGTTTGCAGTGCGTCCGCCCCGGCGGTTCGTTTGTCCTGATTGGCATCCCCGAGCCGCTGGAGTTCGCAGTGGACCTCCACACGGCGCTGGCGAAGGAATTGCGCATCCAGGCCATCCGGCGTTCGAACCACAAGGGCGCTCAGGCCGCCGCCCTGCTCGCTTCAGGCAGGATTCCCACGGATCTGATCACGCACCGCCTCCCGCTCGAACGGGCGCAGGAGGGTTTCGAAATCCTGCATTCCTACGCGGACGGGGTGGGGAAACTCATTTTTGATTTCGACCGGAAGGACTGAATGACATGTCCCGATATCTGGCTTTCGACCTTGGCGCCGAGAGCGGCCGCGCCATTCTGGGAACACTCGAAAACGGCCGTCTTGAGCTGGAGGAACTGCACCGTTTTCTGAATGAGCCCGTGCGGCTGCCGGACGGTCTGTACTGGGACATGTTCCGGCTCTTTCACGACATCCGCGAGGGTTTGCGGATCGCCGGCCGCGAGCGGCGGCTGAAGCTCGACGGCGTGGCGGTGGACACGTGGGGCGTGGATTTCGGCCTTCTGGACATCAACGGCGAGCTGTGCCTGAACCCGCGTCACTACCGCGACCCGCGCAACCCGGCCGCTTACGAAGAGGCCCTGGCCAGGGCAGGACGCGAGAAGATCTTCGCCGAGACGGGCATCCAGTTCATGGCGCTGAACTCGCTGTACCAGCTGTATGCGGCCCGCCGCGCCGCCTCGCCGGGGCTGTGGTCGGCCTCGCGCCTGCTGTTCATGCCGGACCTGTTCAACTACTGGCTCTGCGGCGAGCAGGCCAACGAGCTGACCATCGCCTCCACGTCGCAGTTCTTCAACCCGGCGTCGAAGCAGTGGTCGATGGAACTGTTTGACGCGCTGGGCCTGCCGAAAGCGATCCTCGGCCGCGTGCTCCCGCCGGGCCAGCGGCTGGGTGTGCTGCTCGAGGAGATCTGTTCCACCTGCGCTCTCGATCCGGTGCCCGTGTTCACGACGGCGAGCCATGATACGGCCTCTGCCGTGGCGGCTGTGCCAGCCGACGGAGACCGCCCGTGGTGCTACATCAGCTCGGGTACGTGGTCGCTGATGGGCGTGGAAGCGGACGCGCCGGTGATCAACGAAAAATCGCTGGCCATGAACCTGACCAACGAGATCGGCGTCGAAGGCAGAATCCGTCTGCTGAAGAACATCGCCGGCCTGTGGATTGTGCAGGAATGCCGGCGGCAGTGGCTGCTCGAGGGCAGGGAATACAGCTACGCGGAACTGACGGAAATGGCCGCCGGTGCGCCGCCGTTTGTGGCGGTGATCGATCCGGACCAGTTCATCGAGCCCGGAGAAATGCCGCGCCGGATTGCTGAATTCTGCCGGAAAACCGGGCAGAAGGAACCGGAATCCCATGCCCAGTTCATCCGCGTGGCGCTGGAAAGCCTCGCCTTGAGATACCGCCAGGTGCTCGAGATGATTGAAGAGCTGACGGGACAGAGAATCGAGGTGATCCACATCGTCGGCGGCGGTTCGCGCAACGGCCTGCTGAACCAGTTCGTCGCCGCCGCCACGGGCCGCACGGTCGTCGCCGGTCCGGCCGAAGCCACCGCGGCTGGCAACATCCTCGTGCAGGCCATGGGCGCCGGCGAAGTCGAAGGCCTGGCGGCGCTGCGCCGCGTCGTGCGCGACTCCTTCTATCTCGAAACCATCGAGCCCCGGCCGGATCCCTCCTGGGACCAGGCGTACGAAAAATTCCTGCGGCTCCACCAGCCGCATGCTTCCTGATGCCACGCCGGAAGCCGGGGGCAGGCTCGTGCCTGCCGGGCGGAAGAACACGGAAGCCTGCCCTTCTGCGCGATGAGCCGCGCACCGGATGCCGGTTGCGCCAGTGCAGATCATGGACCGGCTGATCCTGTCTCTGGCCGGCAGTTCAGCGTGTCAGGCGCACGGATGACGCTGCTGGAGCTCCGCCGGACGGAGAGAGCGGGCGGATCAGCGCAGCTCGCCTTTCGCGTCGATGAGCTCGGCGTTCAGGTATGGCCGCAGCGCTTCGGGCAGCACCACGGAGCCGTCCTGCTGCTGGCAGTTTTCGACGACCGCCACCCATGTGCGGCCGACGGCGAGGCCGCTGCCGTTGAGCGTATGCACATACTCCGCCTTGCCTTTGCCCGAGCGGAAGCGGATTCCGGCGCGGCGCGCCTGGAAGCTCTCGAAATTCGAGCACGAGCTGATCTCGCGGAAAGCCTGCTGGCCGGGCATCCAGACTTCGAGATCGTACGTCTTGGCCGAAGCGAAGCCCATGTCGCCCGTGCATAGCACCACGCGCCGGTAAGGCAGTCCGAGCCTTTCGAGCACATGCTCGGCGCTTTCGGTGAGCTGCTCGAGCGCCTCGTAACTCTGATCGGGACGCGTGAAATTGACGAGCTCCACTTTCTGGAACTGGTGCTGTCGGATGATGCCGCGCACGTCGCGCCCGTACGAGCCGGCTTCGCTGCGGAAGCACGGAGTAAAGGCGCAGTAGCGGATGGGCAGCGCGTCGCCGTCGAGCGTTTCCTCGCGGTGCAGGTTGGTGACCGGCACTTCCGCGGTGGGAATCAGCCAGAAATCGAAGTTCTCGCACTTGAACAGGTCGGCGGCGAACTTGGGCAGCTGGCCGGTGCCGTAGAGCGAGCCGGAGTTGACGAGAAACGGCGGCAGGACTTCCGTATAGCCGTGTTCGCGCGTGTGGAGGTCGAGCATGAAGTTGATGAGCGCGCGCTCCAGTTTCGCGCCTGCGCCCATGTATACGGCGAAACGTGCGCCGGTGATTTTTGCGGCGCGTTCGAAGTCGAGAATGCCCAGCTGCGGGCCGAGGTCCCAGTGGGCTTTGGGCTCGAAGGAGAACTGGCGCGGCTCGCCCCAGCGTTTGATTTCGACGTTGTCGTCGCTGGATGCGCCCTTCGGGACGCTCTCATGGGGCACGTTGGGGATGGCGGCGAGGCGCGAGCGGAACTCTTCATCGAGCGCTTTCACCTGCTCCTCGAGTTCCGCGATGCGGTCGCCGAGGGTTCGCACTTCCGCCTGCAGAGCCGACGTGTCTTCGCCAGCCTTCTTGCGGCGGCCGATCTCCTGGCTTTCCGCATTGCGCCGGGCGCGGAGTTCTTCGGCTTCTGTGACGGCGGCGCGGCGGCGGGCATCTAAAGAGCGGAATTCCTCAACGTCGAGCGCGAAGCCGCGGTCCGCCAGTCGGGCCGCAATGGCGTCCAGATTTGCGCGAAAATGGCCGAGATCGTGCATTGAACTACACATTGTACCGTTTCGGCCGGATGGCGAGCCTGCGCCGAGCGGGTAAACTGAGGAGAAGGGAAGCAAGCCGATGGCGACCGCCAAGCCTGCCACTGTGCCCGTGACCACGCCCGTTCCCGATTACTGCGGCCTCGACCGCGAGACGTTCCAGCGCGCCTTCCGCATCATGCAGATGTCGCGGCGGCTGGACGACCGCGAAGTGATGCTGAAGCGGCAGAACCGCATCTTCTTCCAGATCAGCGGCGCCGGTCATGAAGCCATCCAGACGGCGGCGGGGCTGGCGCTGCGGCCGGGATACGACTGGTTCCACCTCTACTATCGCGACCGCGCCCTGGCGCTGGCGCTGGGAGTGACGGCGGAGGACATGCTGCTGGAGAGCGTGGGGGCGGCGGCAGGTCCGGCGTCGGGCGGACGCCAGATGCCATCCCACTGGTCTTCTCCGGCGCTGCACATTTTCACCGGATCCTCGCCCACGGGAACCCAGTATCTGCAGGCCGTCGGCTGCGCCGAAGCCTCGCGGTATCTGAGGCCGGAGTCCGATGAAGTAACGCTCGTTTGCGGCGGCGAGGGTTCAACAAGCGAAGGCGAATTCTGGGAGGCGCTGAACGCTGCCTGCCTGAGCCGGCTGCCGGTGATTTTCCTGATCGAAGACAACGGCTGGGCCATCTCCGTCCCCGTGGAGAAGCAGACGCCGGGTGCGAGCATTTCGAAGCTGGTGTCCGGTTTTCCCGATCTCAAGGTCGTCGAGTGCGACGGGACGAATTTCCTCGCTTCTTTCCGCGCGATGAAAGAAGCGGAAGCTTACGCGCGCTCCGGCCAGGGGCCCGCGCTCGTCCACGCGCACTGCATCCGGCCCTACTCGCACTCGCTCAGCGACGATGAACGGCTGTACAAGACCGAGGCCGAGCGCGCTGCCGAGTCCGCGCGCGATCCGATCATTCAGTTCCCGCGCTGGCTGATCGCCGAGAATCTGCTCGAAGAGGTTTCCTACAAGCGGATCTGCCACGAAGTGGATCTGGAAATCGCCCAGGTGACGGAACGGGTGCTGAAGGCCGAGCCGCCCGCCCCCTCGACGGCCCTGCGCTACCTGTATTCGCCCGACTTCGATCCGTGCTCGCCCGTGCTGGAAGCCGAACCGGTGTTCGACGGCGAGCCGCGCACGATGGTGGACGAGATCAACCTGACGCTGGCCGAGGAGATGGAGCGCAACCCGAACATCGTTGTTTTCGGCGAAGACGTGGCCGACTGCAGCCGCGAGGAGAACCTGCGCGAGGTGAAGGGCAAGGGCGGAGTATTCAAGGCGACGCACGGGCTGCAGGCGCGGTTCGGCTCGCGGCGCGTGTTCAACGCGCCGATCGCGGAAGCGGCCATCGTGGGCCGCGCCATCGGAATGGCCAGCCGGGGCATGAAGCCGGTGGTCGAGATCCAGTTCTTCGATTACATCTGGCCCGCGATGATGCAGATCCGCGACGAGATGGCCAACATCCGGTGGCGGTCGAACAATGCCTGGAAAGCGCCGGCCGTGATCCGCGTGGCGATCGGAGGATATCTGAACGGCGGCGCGATCTATCACAGCCAGTGCGGGGAGGTGATCTTCACGCACATCCCCGGGCTGCGGGTCGTCTTCCCCTCCAACGCGCTGGACGCCTGCGGGCTGCTCCGCACGGCGATCCGCTGCGACGACCCGGTGCTGTTTCTGGAACACAAGCGGCTCTACCGCGAGCCGTACAACCGCAGCCCGCACCCCGGCCCGGATTTCACGATTCCCTTCGGCAAGGCGCGCGTCGTCAAGCCGGGAGATGACCTGACGATCATCACCTATGGGATGACGGTCCAGAAGTCGCTGGTGGCGGCGTCCTGGATCGAACAGAAACGGCCCGATGTGTCGATCGAGATCCTCGACCTGCGCACGTTGGCCCCCTACGACTGGGAGGCGATTTCCCGGAGCGTGAGGAAGACGAGCCGGGCTCTGGTCGTGCACGAGGACATGCTCAGCTTCGGTTATGGAGCCGAGATTGCGGCGCGCATCGCCGGCGAGCTCTTCGAACATCTCGATGCGCCCGTGGCGCGCGTCGCGGCCCAGGACACGTGGGTCGGCTACCACCCGGACCTGGAAGACGCGATTCTGCCGCAGACGCAGGACATCCAGCGCGAGGCCGAGCGGCTGCTCTCCTACTGATCCCAGACGATGCCGCGGGCGCGGAGCTCGCGCTCGAGGGCTTCCGCGCCTTCGAAGACGACGGCGTCGATGCCTGCGTGCCGGGCCCCTTCCACATACTCCGGGATGTCGTCGGTGAAGAAGCACTCCTGCGGGGCGCATTGCGCGGCCTCGATGGCGGCGGCGTAAATCCGGGGCTCGGGCTTCATCGCGCCGACTTCGTAGGAAAGCACGTACGCATCGAAATGGCGCAGGATCGCGTATCGGGCGCGGATCATTTCGAAATGGATCGGGTTCGTGTTCGAGAGCAGAACCAGCCGGTAGCGCGTGTGGAGGGACTCGACGAAGCGGTCGTCGATGAGAGTCTCGGGCAGGAACACGCTGAACCAGATCTCGCAGAATTCGTCATACGGGACGTCCGTTTCGAGGAGCCGGGCGACGCGGCGGTGGAATTCGCGTCCGTCGATGGCCCCGGACTCGAAGGCACGGACGAGACCGTCGGACTTGAGACGCTCGCGGATCTCCTCGGGAGCGAGGCCGCACTGCTGCGACATCCGGTCGTAGCCGCGGCGGAAATCGAACGGGACGATGACGCGGCCGAGGTCGAAGATCAGCGTGCGGATCACCTTCCCATTGTAGCGGCCGTCGCCGCGCCGCCCCCGTGGCGCGAAGCAAGGCGGAACAGGACGGGCAGGCCGCCCGAGTAGGCGATGCCAGGCCGGTTGAGATACTCGGCAAGCCCCGCCGTGTAGTCTTCATCGAGTCCGGCCGCAAGCCGGATGTTGATCTCCGGCGGAGTGGCCGCAGCAGCCAGGAGGCACCAGGCCCGCGCCAGGCCGAAGCAGCTCAGCACGATGGGCTTCCGGGAGGCGAATCCAGCAACGTATCGGATGGCCGAGAGGATGTCCTGGGTGCGTTCGGCGAAATTGCTGCGGTGGAAGGTGGCTCTTTCCAGGCGGAACGGCTGCGGCGGCAGGCCGGCCCTGTAAACCTCGATGAGGAGGCGGGCGCGGGCAGAGCCTCCGCCGGGCTCAGCCTGCCTGCATCGCTCGCAAGAGAGGCCTTCGGGGCTGACGCCGATTTCGAATTCGTCCGTGTCTTCAGACGGCGGATTCAGCCATTGCGCCAGGACGGGCGTGCCTGTGTCCGCACGCAGAAGGACGAGTTCTGCAGAAGAGTCCGGAACGGCCACCTGATCAGGCAGGGAGACGTGAAACAGCGCAGCGATGCGCTCGCGCAGGAGCTCGTCCTTCATCGAAGCGGTCCGTGCGATCGCCATCGCCCTCCATTCGGCGAAAATGGCGGAGCGTGAGGCCTGCGGTTTGTCCCGCAGGGCGTCGCCGATGAGGAGCTCCTCGCGGGAGGGGAGGGGCACGTCGTCGCTCTCGCGCGGCGGGGCTGAATAGAGATAGCGCCGCATGAAAACGCGGTGGAAAAACGCATAGACCGCCTCGCGGCTCTCCCGGTTGGAGTTGTGGCCGGCGTTGATCATCGCTGCCGAGGCGCGCCGCTCCTGTCTGTAGAGGGCGTAGATGGAGCGGATGGCCGGCAGTTCCACCTTCAGCGTGTTCCGTGTCCAGTCTCCGGTGGCGGCAACCAGAAGAAGATGGCGCGGCGCGATGAGAGAGGTCAGCTCCAGATTGTTCGTGCCGATGCGGAGTCCGGGCGCCATCTCGCAGACGTCGTCGCCCTGGAAGGTGGCCGAAACCATGCCGCCGGGCGCAGCTGCCCGGATGCGCTCGTCGATGGCGGCCAGCAGATAGGTCTGGGTGCCGCCGCCGGAGGTGCCCGTCATTCCGATCTGGAACCGGTTCACTTCGGGCAGGGATTCAACGAAATCCAGCGCGCGGATCGCGTTCCATAACTGCAGGCTGAAAGGCGCAAATAACCAGGACAATTCCTCCGGCGAATCTCCGAAATTGTGGGGCAGCTGCCGGGTGTCTTCATAGCCAACCATGTCCCAGGCGAGCGCAATGAACCCCTGCGCGGCCAGATTGGCGCACAATGCCGGCACGGAATAATCCTCGGCATGATGGGTGCGGCCATGTTTCCAGTGGCCGTGGGCGACGAGGATTGCAGGCGCGGGACGGGACAGTCTGGCCGGAATGTAGAGATTCGCGCCCACGTAAAATCCGGGCAGGGTTTCCAGAGCGAGCTTCTCGACGATGTAAGGGCCTTTGGGAGTCCTGCCGAATCGGTGCACGGCGAGCGGGCCGCGCTCCTGCAGAGGCCAGAGGCCCGCGGAGACGAGGATCTGCCTGCGCAGGCCCGCTTTCCGGGCCTCCCACGTTTTCAGATCCGCATAATGGCGGGGCGTGAAAGTAGTCTTCGAATCGATGTTGAGGGAGTCGCGGGGGTCCGGGGGCGGTGCGGCTGCGGCGAAGGGTGCCAGATAAAGGGCGGCCAGCACGGTCCGCGCGGCGGCTGGCATCCTTGAGCGGCTGGAGGCGGAAGGATCTCTGCGACGGGCGCCAGAGGCGGAATCCATCACTGAAAAGACGAGCGGCGGGGGCGGCATGTTTCCCGCCGCTGCGTCTTTTGCAGGGAAGGAGCCGAATCCTTTCGCCGGACGGACGGCGCGCGCCCGGCCAGTCCTGTCGGATCAGACCCGGGCGGACTTCAGCGTGGGACCATATTTCTGGTCCGTGCCCATGATGTGGTCGGTGAGCCAGTTTTTCAGGAAACCCATCAGCTTGATGGAAAAACCCGTGCGGCTGCTGCCGGCCTCGCGGCGGAACTTCTCCACCTGCTCGACCATGGCGCGGTGAACGCGCTGGTGATTGGCCAGGTCCGGATACCCGGCCTTCTGCATGAGCATCTCCTCGTGCGCGAAGTGAAACCGGGTGTAGTTCACCAGATCATCCATGATCCGCATCAGGTCCGCAGGTTTTCCGCCCAGTTTCATGGAGTCGTGGAGATGGTTGATGATGTCGACCAGCTTCCTGTGCTGCTGGTCGATCTCCAGATGTCCGACGCTGTATTCGGGTTTCCAGTCGACGAATGCCATGGATCTGTTACCTCGCGATCCATATCGAACCGCGGAGGCAAGATTTGAGCGAAATCCGCCTCAGGCCAGTTTCCAAGGCTTGCGGTAGCGGCGCGTGAGGAAGCGGTTGGCGTCCTTGTGGTTGGTGATCCGCTCCCGCGCGTCGTCCCACTCGAGCCGCGCGCCGGTGCGGAAGGCGATGTTGGCCAGCAGGGCGCCCTTGTTCAACTGATGGGAGTAGTCGAAATTGCACGTCGTCCGGGTGTTGCGGGAACGGATCGAATCGAGGAACTCGCGGATGTGGCCGGGCGAATCGGGAACCGAAGGATCTGGCCGCGGGAAATCGGGCGCAGGCTTGCCCTTCACCCAGACCTCGTGTTTCGAGTAATTCGTGACGAGCGTGGCCTCGGTTCCTTCAAAGACGACGCAACTGCCCATGTGCTCGAAGCCAGGCCGTCCCTGCGGATGCTGGGTCCAGGTCAGGAGCACGGGGCCGGGGTATTCGAACACGGCCTCGAAGACATCCGGCGTCTCTGCGTTGTCTTCGGCCAGCCAGCGGCCGCCGGCCGCGCTGACCGAGCGGGGAGCGCGCAGATCCAGGGCCCAGTAGGCCACATCGGCGAAATGGCACCAGAAATCGGCGAAAACACCTCCGGAATAATCCCAGAAATAGCGGAAACGGAGATGCGACCGGTTCGGATTGTAGGGCCGTTCCGGCGCAGGTCCGAGCCAGAAGTCGTAATCGAGTTCCGGCGGCGGAGGCCCGTCCGGCGGCGAGCCGATGGATTTTTCGTTCGAACGCAGGCCGCAGTGCACGCGCACCACTCGGCCCAGAAGGCCGGAGCGGACCAGTTCGACGACGCGCCGGTAGTTCGGCAGGTCGTTGTGGATATGATTGCCCATCTGCGTGACGCGGGCATGGCGGCGCGCGGCCTCGGCCATGCGGCGGCCTTCGCCGATGGAATAGGAGAAAGGCTTCTCGACGAAAACGTCCTTGCCAGCCTGGCAGGCCAGGATGGCGGGCAGGGCGTGCCAGTGATCGGGCGTGGCGATCATGACGGCGTCGATGTCCCGGCGGTCGAGCACGCGCCGGAAATCCCCGTATGCGTCCGGCTTCCGGCCGCGGATGGACTCGACGAGGGCGGCGGCGCGGTCGAGGTGGCGGCGGTCGACGTCGCAGACGGCGGCGGCTTCGACGTCCGGGTGCTCCAGGAAGTGCCTGATGCGGGCCGTCCCCATGCCGCCGCACCCGATGAAACCGACGCGGATCCGGTCGCTGGCCGCGGTCTGCTCGCGGGCCGCAGCCAGGCTGGCCGCGGCCGCGCCGAAAAAGAATCGTCTGGTGGCGCGCATGGCGCCTTTCAGGATACCGGAGTGATCACGAACAGGAGATCCTTGGGCTCCACCGTCTGGCCGACGGCGACGTGGCGCTCGGTCACCTTGCCCGCGATGGGGGCGTACACTGTCGTCTGCATCTTCATCGCTTCCAGCACGAGGAGCTTTTCGCCCTTCTTCACCGTCTGGTTCAACTCGACGGCAATCGAGGTGACCGCGCCCGGAATGGGCGCGCCCACGTGGCCCTCCTTCGAGGGGTCGGCCTTCGGCTGGGTCTTCGTCTCCGCCTTGATGTGGCGGTCGCGCACGGTGATCTCGCGCGGCTGGCCGTTCAGCTCGAAGAAGACGGTCCGCGTGCCGTCCGGGTGCGCGTCGCCGGTGGCGGTGTATTTGATGATCAGGGTCTTGCCGGGCTCGATGTCCACGGTGATCTCTTCGCCGGGCTTCAGGCCGTAGAAAAACGCGGGCGAAGGGAGCACCGTCAGATCGCCGTAGGCGGCGCGGGCCCTGTCGAATTTCAGGTACACGTCCGGGTACATCACGTAGCTGAGCAGGTCGGTTTCGGATGGCTTGTGGCCGGTTTTCTTCTCGACCAGCGCGCGCGTTTCGTCCCAGTTCACGGGCTTGAGCCGCGCTCCGGGACGTCCGCGGCGGGGCTTGCGGCCCTTCAGGATGACGGAAGCGATCTTCGGCGGCCATCCGCCCTCCGGCTCGCCCAGGGCGCCCTCGAACATTTCGACGACGGAATTCGGAATGTTCAGCGAGTGATTCGGCCCCAGATTTTCGAATTCATGGACGGTCATTCCATGCTGGATAAGGAACAGCGCCATGTCGCCCACGACTTTCGAGGACGGAGTCACCTTGACGATGTCTCCGAAAGCGCGGTTGACATCGGCGTACATGCGCGCGATTTCGGGCCAGCGGTGGCCGAGCCCGAGGCTTTCGGCCTGCTCGCGGAGGTTGGTGTACTGGCCGCCGGGCATTTCATGGACGTACACGTCTGCGGTGCCCGAGCGCGGGGCCGTATCGAAGGGCGCGTAGTTCAGCCGCACCTGCTCCCAGTAGTCCGAGCAGCGGTTCAGCGCCTCGAAGTCGAGGCCCGTCGAGCGCCGCGGGTCGTGCTGGAGAGCGGCCACGAGGGAATTGAGGTTCGGCTGCGACGTGGAGCCGCTCATGGAGGAGACGGCGGCGTCGGCGATGTCGACGCCCGCCTCGGCCGCCTTCAGGATCGATGCCGCGTTGAGGCCCGAAGTGTCGTGCGTGTGGAAGTGGATGGGCAAGCCGATTTCTTCCTTCAGCGCCTTCACCAGTTTGTAGGCCGCATACGGCTTGACGAGTCCGGCCATGTCCTTGATGGCGATCATGTGGGCGCCCATCTTTTCGAGCTCCTTGGCCAGGCGGACGTAATACTCAAGCGGATACTTGTCCCGCTTCGGATCGAGAATGTCGCCGGTGTAGCAGATGGCGGCCTCGCAGACGGCATGGGTCCGGCGGACGGCTTCCATGGCCGCCTTCATGTTGGGCAGCCAGTTGAGCGAGTCGAAGATGCGGAAGATGTCGATGCCTTCCTGCGCCGCGGCCTCGACGAAGCGCCGCACCGCATTGTCGGGATACGCGGTGTAGCCGACGGCGTTGGAGGCGCGGAACAGCATCTGGAAGCAGATGTTCGGAATTTCCCGGCGGAGCTTCTGCAGGCGCACCCACGGGTCTTCCAGCAGAAAGCGCATCGCCACGTCGAACGTGGCGCCGCCCCACATCTCCAGCGAGAACAGCCCGGAGAGGGAGTGCGCGTAAAAGTTCGCGATGGCGAGCATGTCGTAGCTGCGCATCCGCGTGGCCATCAGCGACTGATGGGCGTCGCGCATGGTGGTGTCGGTGAGCAGCAGCCGCTTCTGTTTCAGCACCCACCGGGCGAACCCTTCCGGCCCCAGCTCCAGCAGCAGCTGCCGCGTGCCCGGCGGCGGCGGCGCCGGATTGTGCGGGGGCAGCGGCGGCTGGCGGACGAGTTCCGGCGGGCGGCGCCGCGCCATCTCGGGATTGCCGTTGACGGCCACTTCGGCCAGATAGGAAAGCAGGCGCGTGGCGCGGTCCTGGCGCGGACGGAACCGGAATAGTTCCGGCGTATTTTCGAGAAATGTCGTCGTTGCTTTCCCTTCCTGGAATGCCGGATGATTGACGACATTTTCGAGAAAAGGGATGTTTGTCTTCACGCCCCGGATGCGGAATTCGCGCAGGCTGCGGTCCATGCGCTGGCAGGCGGTGCGGAAGTCGTTGCCCCATGCCGTGATTTTGACGAGCAGGGAATCGTAATAGGGCGTGATCACGGCGCCGCCGTAGGCCGAGGCGCCGTCGAGCCGGATGCCGAAGCCGGCCGGCGACCGGTAGGTCGTGATGCGGCCGTAGTCCGGCAGGAAGTTCTTGGACGGGTCCTCCGTCGTGATGCGGCACTGCAGGGCGGCGCCGAAGACGCGGATCTCCTCCTGCGGCGGGATGGCCATCTCCGGGCTGTGGAGCGCCAGCCCCTGGGCCACCTGGATCTGCGCCCGCACGATGTCGACGCCCGTCACCACCTCTGTCACCGTGTGCTCGACCTGGATGCGCGGGTTCACCTCGATGAAGTACCACTGGCCGGAGTCCACGTCGACGAGAAATTCGACCGTGCCCGCCGAATAGTAGCCGGCATGGCGGCACAGCCGGACGGCGGCTTCGCAGAGCTCGCGCCGGATGGCAGGATCGAGGCTGAAGGCGGGGGCGATTTCGACGATCTTCTGGTGCCGGCGCTGGACCGAGCAGTCGCGCTCCCAGAGGTGGACCAGATTGCCATGCGTGTCGCCGAGGATCTGCACTTCAATGTGCTTCGCATGGCGGATGTAACGCTCGACGAACAGCGCTCCGTTGCCGAACGCAGCGTGGGCCTCCTGGCTGGCCTCGTGGAAGCGGGCTTCCAGCTCGTCGGAGCGGTGAACGATGCGCATCCCGCGGCCCCCGCCGCCAAAGGCCGCCTTCAGGATCAGCGGATAGCCCGTGCTCTCGGCGGCGCGGCGCGCCTGCTCGACGGTGCGGACCGGGCGGTCGGTTCCGGCGAGCGTCGGCACGCCGGCTTCGCGGGCCAGCCGCCGCGCGGCGGTCTTGTCGCCGAGCTGTTCGAGCAGCTCCGCGCTGGGACCGACAAACGTGATGCCGGCCTCGGCGCAGGCGCGGGCCAGTTGCGGGTTTTCGCTCAGAAATCCGTAGCCGGGATGGATGGCGTCGATGCCTTTTTCTTTGGCGAGTCCGACGATGCCCTCGATGTCGAGATACGCCTGCACGGGGCCGAGGCCCTGGCCGACCAGATAGGCCTCGTCGGCCTTGAAACGGTGCAGGCTGAGGCGGTCCTCCTGGCTGTAAATGGCAACGGTCTCCAGGCCCAGCTCGTTGGCGGCGCGGAAAATGCGGATCGCGATTTCGCCCCGGTTGAGGGCCATCAACTTCTTCATGAGAATCAGGCTAGCATGCGGGAACTTTCGGCCAATCCGATCCGTAACAGGTTTTGCGAGGGTTTTCCCGATGCACAAGAGCGCTTTGCTGTTCCCGATGGCCGCGTTGCTGGGGCTGGCCGGCTGCGACTGGACCGATCCTTCCCAATGGGGAGCGATGCAGCGTTTCAGAGAGCCGTTTTCAAGGACTGAAAAGCTGGCCGGCGGCGGACGGGTGATGCTGGAAACATTCAACGGGCCGATCGAGATCCGCGGATGGGACCGGGAAGAAGCCTCTGTCGAGGCCGTGAAGTACGCCTCGAGACAGGAAGTCCTGGACCGCATGGAAGTGGATGTCGTGGCCGATGGAGGTTCTCTCCGTGTGCGGGTCCGCCAGCCTGAAAACAACTGCGAGTGCGGCGCCAGCCTGACGGTGCGCGTCCCGCGGAAGGTCGTGCTCGAGGAAGCGCGGACCTCGAACGGCGCCATCGTGCTCGAGTCGCTGGAGGGAAGCGGAAAAGCGACGACGTCAAACGGGAAGATCCAGGCGTGGGATCTCAGCGGGGAGTGGGCGCTGCGCACGTCCAACGGCTCTGTGGAGCTCGACAAGGCGGGCGGGTCGGTGTCGGCGCGCACGTCGAACGGCCGCGTGCGCGTCGGCGGGCTGCGCGGCCGGGCCGATGTGGAAACAACCAACGGGCAGATCGACGCTGAGATTGCGGAGCCGCAGGAGGGCGCGCCGCTCGTGTTCCGCACCTCGAACGGTTCCATCAGCGTCAAGCTGAACCGCTGGGCGCGGAATCCGCTGCGCATTCAGACCTCGAACGCATCGATCACCCTGGCGCTGCCCGAAGGCGTGAACGCTGACATCAGGGCGGCCACAAGCAACGGCCGCGTCACGAGCGACTACGAAGTCACAGCGCGCGATTTCGGAAAGAACCGCCTCGAAGGGCGCCTCGGCGGCGGCGGAGAACGGATCGAGCTGACAACCTCGAACGGGCCGATCCGGATCGTCAGGCGTTGACTCAGGACCGGCCGCTTTTGCGGCGGGCGATCTGCAGGTTGGAGGCAACCCGTCCCGCCCCGTACCCGATCCGGAAGCGCAGCGGCTTGACCCGCCGCCCGGGATCGTCGTACGCGGCGCGCAAATCCTTCTGCAAGCGGAATTGAAAGGACCTGCCGTAGGGCTGCTCGTAGTCTCCGTACAGCTGCACGTCCCAGGCTCCGGAAGAGAGAAAGCGCCACGGAATGCCGGTGTCGTCCTGCAGGATGAGGGCGGAGCGGTCGAGAATGAGCGACCGGATGCGGGAAAAGCCCGGATCATGGAGCATATAAGACGTCGCCTTCAGCATGGTGCAGGTGGAACCAAGCGAGGCGACGAATCTCGAAAAAGCGGGATTCTGCCGCAGGTGGGCGTCGTCGAGGTTCAGCGAGAAGTAGTACAGTTCCAGCGGGCGGCCGTTTTCCCCCTCTGTCAGGAACAGACGCAGGCCGCGATTGCGGCCGGACTGCGCGCGCCGCGTGTCCTGGTGTCGGAGCGCCAGCCTGCCCCCGTCATCCAGAGTGACGTAGTCATGGCCGGTGATCACGTAGCCCGCGCGCACCAGCTGAATCAGCAGCGGCCAGGCGACGCCGTCGGTGATCTGTCCGCGCAGCTGCCGGTCCATCTCGCGGGTGACGAAAAAGCTCTTGCGGAGAAGGGACTCGAGCGTAGAGGCAAGCGGCGGAAGCAGACGCGGCAGGGACTCCGCCGGCAGCTCGCGCGGGAGCGGGACGCGTCCGGGCGGTTCCAGGGCGGCCATGACATACGTCCTGCGGCCGGGAAAAAACGTCAGCAGCGTGAGAGCGTCGGCGCCGGAGAACGGATAAAACACGGGGCAGGCGAGATCCTGGCGGCGGCTGAGCTCACTGCGGGCGAATTCGCGCATCTGCGGCGCGCGGCGGTCGCGGAAATCCGTGAACAGGTCGTCCATGCGGCGCACGTGCTCCCGCCACGCCGCCTCGGACTCCAGCAGTTTCAGCGGGCTGGTTCCCCGCCCGGGCAGCCCGGCGAGGAATCTGGCGGCGTCGTCGGCTTCCGAGGGCTGCGCGAAACGGGAGCGCCTGCGTTGATCCTGAAGCGGGCGGCATTGCGTGAGTGCGAGGAGAGCCGCAACAGCCAGAAGCAGGGATACGGTTCGGCGCATCATCCGCCGTTTTCAGTGTAGCCGGACGCGGAAGGGCAGGCCTGCCTCAGCGCTCGTCGTCGTCGAGATCCAGCGAGTATGGCGCAAACACGGAACGCCGCACGCCCGGATACGGCGTGCGCCAGCCTCTGATCGAATGCCACAGGATCCGGTTGAGGCGGGCTGTGGGCGCCGCGTCAGGCGCGTCCCAGCGCATGCGGGCGGAGTCCGCCGCGCCGCGCCGCGCCGGTCCTTTCAGCGCCTGCAGCGGCGGATTGAGCTCGAACAGATCCCACGTTGCGGGCGCATGCTCGTAAGGCTTCAGGTCAGGCGTGTCCGTGAACGCGGCTCTCATGTCCGTGGCGATGAGGTCGAACAGGGACAGCGGCGGCAGCCCAAGAATCAGCTCGATCGTTTTCAGCAGGCTGGGCTGCGAGTAGAAAGTGGAATCGACGGCGCCGCGCCGCGCGTAGGGGCTGGCGACGAGCGCCACGGTGCGGTGCCCGTCGACGTGGTCGACCCCGTCCTGCGCATCATCTTCGACCACGAAGATCGCCATGCGCGGCCAGAAGCGGCTGTGGGAGAGCGCCTCCACGATGAGCCCCAGCGCAAGGTCGTTGTCGGCCACCATGGCGCGGGGCGTCGAAGCGCCAGGCGTCGTTCCGTACGTGTGGTCGCAGGGAAGCTGAAGGATGACCAGATTCGGCATGCGGCCCTCGGCCTCCCACTGCCTGAGATCCTTGAGGAAAATCTGCGCCCGCACGACATCGGGGATGGCGTTCGAGTACGGCGGATAGTTGCGGGCGAGAAACGCGTTCATGGAAGCGATCGGCGCCGTAATGAACCAGCGCGAAGTGAAGTCTTCGCCTTCGCGCCAGCGCTTCAGATATCCGATCCGGTCCGAGGCGGGCTCGGGCAGCCGTCCGGCATACTCGCCGTAAATGCGGACGGTCTTGCCTGCCCGCGCAGCGAGGTCCCAGATCGCGCCCGCCTGCGCGATGGCGATGGGGTCTGTTCCGTCGAACGGGTAGCTGCGTCCCTGATAGCCGGGATACAGCGTGTAGGCGACTTCGTTGGCCTGCGTCAGCCACTGATGGCCGTCGGCGCTGTTGCCCCCGGTGGCGTAGAAGTTGTCGAACAGTACGAATTCTTCAGCAAGTTTGTGATGATTGGGCGTTACGTCCCGGCCGAACAGCACGAGCGACGGATCCCCGTTTCCGCGCGGCAGATCGCCGAAAACCTGGTCGTAAGTCCGGTTCTCCTTGACGATGTAGACGACGTGTTCGATCAGCGAAGGATCGCCGGGGCGCAGCGGGATGGCGCGCGGGACGGCCGCGCGCGGGGGGCTTGGCGCAGCCGCCGCTGACCGCAACGGCAGGCGGTTGTTCTCCGAAACG